>Ga0187833_10000053_pt1 | contig 107527 bp, 110 predicted proteins | sample ETNtaG_37_FD_167968 | JGI IMG/M metagenome (GOLD analysis project Ga0187833, IMG submission 167968) | Marine microbial and viral communities from oxygen minimum zone, Eastern Pacific Ocean - ETNP2014_SV_400_PacBio MetaG (Illumina Assembly) | ecosystem: Environmental > Aquatic > Marine >... | reverse complement strand
TTTATAATTCATAAAGAATATGATATTTATATTATTATAATATTTATACTAATATATAAATATTTCTTTTGCAAAAATCCACTCAGAATCCTCAATAAATTTTATTTGTTCTTTTTGTAACTCCATTTGTAGATTCTTCTATTTTTTATGTGGTGCTTACTGGATAAAGTCGGAACTTATTACCAACAGAATCCTGATAATGAACTGACAATAATTGAATTGTAGCAGAAGCCAAAAAAACTGCCAATGTTTGATTTTGACTAATCGGACGCTTGCTCCGCAAGCCAACATTTAGCCCCTCGCTGTTAGTTAAAATGCCCCTTTCGGCGCGAAGCGCCGATCAATCAACCGCCCGCAGGGCGGAAAATTCCGAAATGTGGACCCGACAGGACTCGAACCTGCGACCTCCGCATTGCAAAAGCGGCGCTCTAGCCAACTGAGCTACGGGCCCCTAAAAAATATTTACTGATATAAGTAATCAGTAGATGAAATTATACCCTATTTTTATCTAATCGCAAGACAAAGAGCATGAATCTAGCACAAACAACATTCCAACATTCTTGTGAATGTCGGAATGTTGTTTATTGAATATTAAGGAAAAGACCTGCTTGCGCAAGCAGGTCTTCATTTTGTTACGCTTCGCGAACAAGCTCAAACCCTTCAAGACCTTCCAAGTCTTCATTGCCCCACACGGCAATATGATATTCTTCGTCACCACGCAAGACAACCAGAAACGGATCTTTCATTTCTCTTTGAATAAAAGTCTCCGTACTGAAGTGCACGTCAGGAAGTTGTTCCTTGATTATTTGTGCAATACGACATACGTGCTCTGGCACGCCTACAAATCTTAAACTATCGACAACATCATGTCGTCGACACATCCATACTCCAGGCGCACGAACAGTTGTCCTGTCCCACAGAAACTGTATTATAAGATTCGTGCAAAACACAACGATACCACACGCCAAGACACCCACAGATATCTGAAAAGATAATGATGAGGTAGGATCAGGGATTGCGAACAAGCCAGATATAATTGTGGCAAAAAATCCTAAACACACCACTATTGCACCTATCGCCATTGTACTCAGGATAACATTGTCAACAAGATTACTTTTATACCACCATATATTTGGCGGATGTTTAGTAATCATTTTCTTCTTGTATGCCATCACTGATTCGGGTGTAAACGGCTTTATGTCAAAGCCATCAAGCACACTACGCAACGGCGTGTTATTAGGCGCATCGTTTGAAACATCATCTTTGGGAAGTACTGCAAGTTCAGCCACGTCTCCTCTCCTTCTTATCTGTTGAATGATGTCTTCATACTCTACATCATATTTAAAAAACGCGCAAGATGCCGATGTCAACAAGAATACCAATTTCGCCCCTTATTTCTATACTAACGCAAGCTTCAAAAGATGATCTAGAAAATCTGAAAAGGAACAACCGACTGCATTGCACGCTTTGGGAAACAAAGATTCTTCGGTTAATCCTGGCAATGTATTTATTTCAAGAATAAATATCCCGCGAGAAGAAACAATAAAGTCAGAGCGTGAGTAATGTCGTGCATCAATTGCTTTATGCGCGACAATTGATGCACGCATAATTTCTCTTTTCTCTTCATCAGAAAAATTACTCGGGCATATTTCCCGCGTTTCACCACGATACTTTGCGTCGTAATCAAAAAATGTGTAATCACTCGGAGGAACTATTTCAACAGGTGGAAGCGCGTAGTGTTCTTCCCCTCTAAAATTATCAATCACACCGCACGTCGCCTCTCTTCCTTTTATATACTCCTCAATAATAACAGCGGAATCGTATTGAAGCGCGCTTAAAACAGCTTTTAATAATTCATCAAAACTGTGCGCGATAAAAACACCCACCGATGAACCACCCGATAGAGGCTTAACAACCGACGGCTGTGGTAATTCCCGAAATACGGAGAGTATTTTCCTCTCCACATCATCAGTCTCTTTAACGATCCTATGAATCGGCATGACAAGCCCTGATTTTTGGAAATGTTCTTTGGTAAATAATTTATTCATGCCGATGGCAGATGCCATAGCTTCCGCTCCGGTATATGGTACATCAAACCGCTCAAGTATTTTCTGCACCTTACCATCTTCACCATAGTAGCCATGGAGTGCGTTAAAGACCACATCCACCTTGCTGGAAATTCGTTCAGGAGAAAACGGCAGGCCATTAGCGTGCCATACGCCGTCTTTATCAATTAAGATATCAACCCCTTTATAATGCTCAGGGAGGTTTTTAAGTACAGCGCCGCCGGTTTTGAGCGATACTTCATATTCGCTTGATAGTCCACCGCGCAATACACCAACTCGTGTTTTCATTATTGTAAGTATACCCCGTTAGAAGTTTTCACACCAATAGTATATGCCAAGATAAAAGTCAATTTGTAAACCCATCTTTTTGTTACACACCGCCATGTTTAGAAGAAATAAGTTTCCCCCCGATGAAGATTTTTTCTACTTGTCAAAAGCTCAGTGCCAAAAACTTCTGAAAGACCCAGAACAAGACAACCTCCCGCATGAACAAATCACCAAGGCGCTTGACGGTTGGCCGGACGAGTAATCATCGACAATCAATCACTTGCACGGCCGTCCCTTCTGGGGCGGTCTTTTTTTACGTGACTAGCGCATAGTCACACAGCCACACAACATTCCAACATTCTTGCGAATGTCGGAATGTTGTAAGGGCCGAATGTTAATTACATATTCTGCTTTGCATACGCAAGCGCGCCGTAGAGTCCCCCCTCGTCTTTTAATTCTGCCTTTTTAAGTTCTGGTCGTTGAGGAAAAATATGCAATAAATGAGAGAAATACTCACGAATACTTTCAAAAGGAATAGCGGGATCTCCCACTATCATTGAACCGCCAAGAACAATAACGTGCGACGACCATAATACCGCAATGTTATTTAATCCATAAGCAAGTATGCGCGCGTATTCATCCCAAATTTTTTCATCAGTAATTTCAGTCGGTTTTTTGCCAAGTCGCTTTTCCATGGCAGAACCGGACACATACGACTCAAGATCTCCAGGATTTTTGCAAGATACGCACGGGCCTCCATGTATATCAATGATGTGATGTCCAGGTTCAAACCCAAACGCGCTCTCATCAATTCTACCATCAACAATACGAGCGCCGCCAACACCTGTGCTCACTGTAATATACGCAACAATCCTTTCACCTTTTCCAGCACCATATACCGCCTCGCCAAGACCTACAAGCGCGGAATCATTCTCTAAAGATACTGGAACGTTAAACGCGTCTTCCAAACTTTTCTTAAATGGTTTTTCTATCCATCCACTAATATTCGGAGAATTTACCAATTTAGTTTTTTCTCTATCAAGCGGACCAGCAACACCGCCAGCAATTGCTGTAATTTTTTCACCCCCAGCAACATCTTCCACTGTTTCTTGAAGCAATCTCATTCCTGCATCAAAATCATCAGCAGGAGTTTTACGCTTCACTATATTTTGAATTGACTCGCCATCAACCGACGATGCAACCCGCATTTTTGTTCCTCCAATGTCAAATACGATGTACATATGCAAAAGTATTAAGTATTAGGTATAAAATATAAAGTTATCAAGCGTACGACTTTAACCAAAAATTATTATTGCATACCCTGCAACAACCATAGATACACCGGCCCATCCAACGATTTGCTCAATACGCATAGTTTTGAGTACTTTTTCGTCAATTTTATGCTCTCCAAGCACACGATGATGCACTCGCAAAGCGGCATACGCAATAAAGACCGTACCAACCATACTAAGTGTTGAACTAATAAACAAGCTGCTAATTTCAATCATGTTTCTCAATTAAATTAAAGGCGCTATTAATAAGACCGATATGTGTATACGCTTGAGGAAAATTTCCTAAAAATTCTTTTGTATCCGGATTCAGCTCTTCAGAAAAAAGACCAGCGTGATTTTGTAAAGATAAGATTTTTTCAAATATTTTTTCTGCCCGTTCATGTTCCCCCGCAAGAATCAAAGCATCAATTAACCAAAATGAGGCAAGTAAAAACACTCCCTCCGTGCCAAGCAAACCATCCTTACTTGTATATCTGCGAAGCAACCCATCGCCACTTGATAATTCTTCCTCAATACGTTTTATGGTAGAAATCATGCGTGGATCATCCCCTTTTATAAAACCAAGTTTTGAGAACGTGAGCGCAGATGCGTCAACATCTTCGGAATCAAAACTTTGCGTAAACGACTGTTTTTTCTCACTCCAACCACGCCTTAAAACCTCTTCAGAAATTTTATCTCGTTCACGACCCCATTCCTCTATATCGCCTTCAAGGTTGTGGGTACGTGCGATTTTAATCGCCCGATCAAGCGCTACCCAGCACGTAACTTTTGAATATGTAAAATGTTGCGGCTCTGCGCGAACCTCCCACAAGCCCTCATCGGGTTTTTGCCATATGTCCACGACATAATTTGCAAAAATTCGTAACGTATTCCAAGTCTCTTGACTAATCACATGCTGTTCACGTGAAAGGTGAATTGTCCAAACCATATCAAGCACGCTTCCATATATGTCCCATTGTTTTTGTTTATACGCATTATTACCAATTCTGACAGGTCGCGATTCCATATACCCTTCTAGGTGATCTAGCGTTTCCTCTGTCAGGGCGCGCTCACCCTGCAATCCATACATGACCTGTAATTTTTCTGGAGTTGCTTCGCCGGCCGTAGTACCACAAGTTGTAATTACCCACTGAATATATTCTTCTGCCTCTTTAAAATAACCAAGACGAAACAACGCTGAAAGAGTAAACGCTGAGTCACGAATCCATGTAAAGCGATAATCCCAATTCCGCATTCCGCCCATTGTTTCAGGCAAAGAGGTTGTCGGAGCCGCCGCAATAGTTCCTACAGGCTCAAAAAAAAGAATCTTGAGCAAGAGAGAAGATCGCACCACAGGATCATGCCATTTCCCCGCAACAGAACATCTTTTAACATCACAATTATGCACCCAGTCACTCCAAAATTGCTTTGTTACTTTTAACTCTTCGTTGTGATGTTTTTTCCCTTCCTCATGAAAAACAATCTCGCCAACATTATATCTAAAGATAAAAAAATTGTGCGCACCAGCACCTAATACAAACGTAGCAGTTGCGGTATCGTCCTCAATCTCAAACGGCACCAATGAAGCAAGTACACCATGCTTTTCTTTATTTTTTACATATATACCGCCGTCTACTAAAGAAAGTTTTGTATGTCCGCGCGCATAATCAAACCGCGGCATAAAAACAATACGCACAGTGCATGTCCCTTCAATGCCTGCCACTTTTCTATGAATACGAAATGTTGTATCTTCTTCAGCTGGCACAAATGTCTTTTCTGTTTCTATGGGAATAAAGTCGGTTACTTCCATTATTCCATTCTGTGTCTTAAATCGTGTAATAAGCACGTTCGTATCTCCATCATATTTTTGAGATGAGGTAAACGGCTCTTCCGGTTGAATACTCCAAAATCCGCCGATGTTATCGTCAAGTATTGCATTAAAGACACCCGGAGAATTGATAAACGGCGCAGGTGCCCAATCAATTGAACCATCTTTAGAAACAAGCGCCGCTGAGCGTAAATTTCCTATTATTGCATAATCACGAATTGGCTTGTACATACAAAACAAGTATTAAGTATCATGTATTCAGTATAGAAAAACACTACGCTTACAACTATTACTTGATACTTAATATACCTAATACTTTACACTTTACACTTATTTCGTCGGTCGTGCATGATAGTTACATAATTTATCGTGTATTTTACTGTCTTCACGCGCTGATGTTGCGGCAACAGTTCCCGCGGCCGCCGCAGTAATACATTGTTTGAATCTTCCAAAGTGATTTACCGTATCCCCTGCGGCAAAAAACCCGTCAACATTTGTTTTCATCATGTTGTCGGTTTTTATATACCCTTTTTCATCAAGCTCCACACCAATGGAGTCAACCAATTCAACGTTCGGAACAAAACCAATTTCAACGAACAACCCATCAACGACAAGCTCATCTGAGCCTTTATGCGGTTTAGTGAGTATTATTTTTTCTAACTTCCCGTCGCCAACGATTTTTTTGACCTGTGTTTCCGTTAATATCTCAACTTTGTCTCCTAGTTGTTTCATTCGTTCCTGATTAACCGGCTCGGCATGTATTTCTTTCCCCATAATAATAAGATACGCCTTTTCAAAATACTCCGCGCCAAAAGTAAGTGCCTTAATTGACGAATCACCACCACCAACCATTGCAATAGTTTTTCCAGTATAAATTGGACCATCACATGTCATGCAATAATGCACACCTTTACCAGTTAACGCATCTTCATTTGGAAGTCCGAGCCGTCGGTGTTTTGCGCCTCCCGCAAATATGACTATTTTTGCTTGAAGCGTTTCATCATTTACATCAGCAAAGAAACAGTGTCCTTCCCTTCGTAGCATTTTGACATGTCCGGATTTAAATTCTGTTCCCACTGATTCCGCCTGTTCGCGCATAAGTTTGACGAGTTCATATCCGTCAATCGGTTTAACACCCGGGTAATTTGAGATTTTTCCCGCTTTCGCGGTTTCTCCACCAAATTCACCTTCAATAATAATTGTCTTTAATTTATACCGCCCGGCATAAAACCCCGCGGCAAGTCCGGATACGCCGGAACCGATGATAATAAGGTCATACATAGTATGTTAAGTATAAAGTATAAAACATAAAGTATAAAGTATGTGTGTTGATTGTGTAAATTACCGTTGAGTTGCACAAAAGGCTATATTATGGTACGTTTACGTTGATGACATCTATAACATGACCACAAAAACACCGGAAAAAAACAAAAAAAGAGTTTGAAATTGAGAGGCTTAAAACCAAAGCGGCTATTTTGGATGAGTTGGTGGAATTTATAGAGGATAAATATCTCGGCTATCTTATGCAAGCAACAGAAAAAGAGAAAAATATATCACTTTCAAGAGCAAAAAAAACTTCGCGCTTAAACAAAATTCGCGCATGAATCTCGTACGAAATCGCGGACGCTAACGGGATTAATAATCAAGATGCTCTATTCATTTTATATTAATAAACTTAAAATAGTGAAGCGAGTATGTGTCCGCGTCCTATTTCGTACGGAATGAAAATATTTTTCAAGCCAAGTTTCAACAGAGATTACAAAAAACTTCCTTCTGAAATTCGGAAGGAAGTTTATTCAATTTGTATGGACGTATTAATGTGTAAGCCAACGTACTTTGATGTTCTAGAAAAAGATAAGCACGGAAATACTGACATGGATCCATTGAACAGACCCGACGTAGATCTTGCTCTTACGCAATGGACACAACTAGTTGATTTGTATAGAGCACTTGGTGTTACTGTGCACCTGATAAATCCAGTCCAAGGCCTTCCTGATATGACATTTACCGCAAACCCCGTATTCACGTTTACTGGAAAAAACTCACACAAATACGCCATGTTGGCTAATTTTAGACCAGAAAGACGTCGCGCAGAAAAAGAATATTTTGATTCTTTTTTCAAAAACATCCTTGGCTATACAACAATAAGCATTCCTCCAGAACTATATTTTGAAGGAGCAGGAGACGCAATACCATTTGGCGATGTTATTTTTGTCGGGTATGGATTTCGCACAGCGAAAGAAACACTAAAGCACCTTGCGGTAATTGAAATAATGACCGGTAAAAAAATTGTACCTCTTGAGCTTAAAAAAACCTACTCATGGAGTTGCAATTCCATACCACATGGACACAGCGATGATGGTTTTTAACCGAAGTGATCGTGTCATTATTGCGTATCCTGATGCATTTACTGAATCATCTTACGCGTTACTGGAAGAGGAGGTCCATAAATGTGGTGGACTTCTCATAGATGCTCATATGAGGAATTCGCAAACCTATCTTTAAATGCAGTTGTAGTTCCAAGAAGCGATATTTCTTTTCAATTAGATTCAGAAAAATGTTTAAGTACTGTGGACGAAAAAATACATTGCGCGATGCATGATATGAGGAAAAATAAATTTCTAAGAGGAATTGTCATAACACCTGACACAGCAAGTGAACATCTGCAAAATACGATACGGATGATTTGATATCACACCATTACACTATCTCTGTCAGAATTCCACAAATCTGGTGGCGGACCATTCTGCCTTACAAAAATTTTAGAGTAAGCAACAAAAATCACCGAGTACCCAACACATTGAGCACTCGGTGATTTCTTTTTGAAATTAAGACTTACTCCTGTATTAAAAACCACGCACCTCCGAATTCATGTCCATTTACATCCCCGGTATATCTGTCATCCATAAAATAATAGAGTAAATTTCCATCCCATGTGTATTGTAATCCTTCAGCTACGACATTTCCTGCAGTACCAAGCCGACCGCTATCTTCAGGAATTGCCTCATCTGCGATGTAGGGAGGCCACACTGAAAGACAATCACCATTACATTCCCTTTTATCGGTAGTGTAAAGGGCACGCCCATTTCCGTTGGTTAGATATTCTCCTAGTTCTTTATGTTGCGCGACAGCAACAGTCGGAAGAATTTCCGCATTGGAATTTTTTTGTACCGACAAGATTCTACTTACATCTTCAACCGGTATAACATCACGCATCCCCACAATCCAAAATAAGCCAAAAACAGTAATAATTGCGATAAAGGCAACGATATTTTTTTTAGTGTCCATGAGTGTATTTATATTTTAGGTAATCGACCCCTAAGAGTCTGTTCTAAACAGGCTCTTAGGAAATAAAGAGAATATTTAACACTGTAATAAAGGTGCTAAAAAACCCTGATATCAAAGCTATGAGTGTGGGCTTATCTCTATACCATTTTGATGTTTGCATATGTTTGCTTTGTCACGTATAGAGAATAATTACGTTTAGGACTTGCACAGTTCAAGGAAGCGAGGAGCAGAAAAAACGGACTCCTTGAGGTTGAACCTTGACGGAAAAAAGGTTCAACCTTTTCCCGTCCGTTTTTTCTGCGGCGAAGCTGACGATGAAATGTGCCAAGAGTGTAAGTTCTAATGTTAGCAACCAAACTCACCTCCAATAGGGCACGCCGACCCACCTTCCCCTATAAACACCCCCGGCTCTGAGCCGCTTATTACATAATCCATTGGATTTACTTTTGTCTCACCATCATGATTCCATAAACTCCAGAAATATCGCCACTCCTGCCATCCGATCCCTAGGTGTTTAACGTATACATCGTGGTCAGATAGCATCTTGCCCACCTTACGCCCAGTCATACAGGGCATACTGTAACAATAAACAATAATTTCTTTATTTGGATTTTCAGCAATAAGTTCCTTAAAACTGTTCACAATCCTATCAACCTCACTGTAAGCAGACTCATCAGGGGTCTTGTATGCAGGAACGCTGACTGCACCAATAATATGTTCTGTTTCATATTCCTCTTGGCTTCGCAAATCAACTAAAAGAATCTCGCCATCTCCCATATGCTTTCGAACACCATGCGGACTGACATGTACCGCTGTTTCAGTATTGTAAAAGTCTTTAATTAAGTAATCTGAATTTCTCTGTTGAAACTCAGAAAACCCAAATGCGGTGAGTGTACTTACAATGACTGCTACAATAGCTGTAATGATAATTGTTTTTGTGTAACCCATATGAAAATATAAATATAAAAGCGCTTATTCTTATATTAGCATTATATACCATATACTAGCATCCCATAAAGTGGAAAACATCACCGAAGTGATGTTTTCCGTACACCCATCTTACCCGAAAGTAAAACGAATGTTCTTTCATTATATCCTTACTAGCCAATTCATCAATGCAAAATAAAATAAAAACTGTGGATAACTCAAGTATGTGAAAATCTCTTTAAAAATATAGGTGTTTTTTATATTGACACTTCAGAACTTACGTTCTATTTTGTCTGCTCATCTCCTAATACACCGAATATTGGAAAAGCTAAAAACCGAGCATTTGTCGCACGAAGAAACCCACGGAAAAGGCAATTGCGGCGGCTATGCCACCCATCGCAAAAGTTAAAAACGCGGAACGCATCCTGCCGCTTTTTACAACGCCTCCCTTTACGGCTCCAACTACAAAGAAGGCGCAACTGGTAAGAATGGCTGACAGAAGAAATTTGTTCTCGTCAATTACCGAAGAAAATGGCGCAACAACAAATGAGAGCAGAGGAATAAATCCTACAACCACAAAAGAACCGAATGTTACAAGCGCGGTTACTAGGGGCGGCTTCTTATCTGGGTGTTTGTGAGAGTGAGTTGATGCAAGGTCTTGTTGTGATTTTGAAGAGAGATAATTTGAAACCCCCATTGAAAAGCCATCTGCAAAAAGATTTGCGAATCCGAGTATAAGAATAACAGCCGGGCTAAGCGAAGCACCTATGGCACCGGAAACAACTGCGAAAGTTGTCACCGCGCCATCAATTCCGCCATATACAAACTCAGCAATATATTCTTTTTTTCTCATGAAAGTGAATATTTGTTTATGATATAATACAATCTATGAAACTATTATACCAATATTCACGTATATCGGAAAAAGATATTAACACCTTAGCGCAATCGCTCATTCCGTATAATAACCACTTAAAACAAGTAGAAAAAAATGGCGGTTACGAACACGACGAAAGTTCTATCAATCTTCCATCTGACGAAGCGCTTCTTGATAATGTGCGTAAAATGATAGAAAAAAAATCAGTTGAAAAAATTAAGTATTTTATTGTCATTGGCATTGGAGGGTCAAATTTGGGAACAAAAGCGATATATGATGCTCTTTTAGGATATTTTGATATCTTGGAGCCAGAGCGGTTTTCTAAGATAATATTTTTTGATACAACACACGCGCTGTTTGCAAAACACTTTACGCAATTTGTTGATGCACAGCTCAATTCTAAAGAAGATTTCTTTGTCAGTGTTATCAGTAAGTCCGGCGGTACGGTAGAGACAATGGTAAATGCTGAATTTATATTTAACACTTTACAGCAAAAATTTTCCGATGCAAAAGATCGTTTCATCCTCATTACAGATGAAAATTCAAAACTTTGGAAACAAGGAGAAAAACTCGGTATTGACGCGCTTTCAATTCCAGAAAAAATAGGCGGACGATTTTCTGTATTTTCTACTGTTGGATTATTTCCAATTGCGGCATGCGGACTTGATATAGAAAAATTACGACAAGGAGCAGTTGATATGCGCAATAAATGTATTGGCAAAGAAATTCCGGAAAATCCCGCTCTAGTATCCGCAATACTCCTTTTTTTAAACAACAAAGCGGAATATACAACTGATGACAACTTTATATTTGAGCCAGAACTTGAGTCAGTCGGCAAATGGTACCGCCAACTCATGGGAGAATCAATTGGAAAAGAAAAAGACGTAGAAGACAACGTGGTGCGCGCAGGCATTACACCAACTGTCTCAATTGGTTCAACTGACTTACATTCAGTAGGACAACTCTATCTCGGCGGACCACATGACAAATTCACTACATTTATATGGGCAGAGAACGCTAACAATAACAGTGGTACACTTGGCTCTGGTACATTTACTGAACTTGTTCCAGAAGTTAAAGGAGAAACATTTCTTGACATCAAAGGAGCAATTTTTGATGGAACAAAGATCGCATATCAAAAACAAGAAATTCCGTTCATGGAAGTTGTCCTTGATGATATTTCAGAATATTCGCTCGGGCAATTTCTGCAATTTAAAATGATTGAAATGATGTATTTGGGAAAGCTCTTCAACGTAAACACATTTGACCAGCCACACGTTGAACTTTACAAAACGGAAACAAGACACATTTTAAGCTCCTAACCACGTACACCGCCACACCGCATTTAGTAATTTACCACCCAACAAACTACTACGATTAATCGTAGTAGTTTAGAAGGATTTACCCCCGCACCTTTCATAATGATGTTGCCTAAAAGCAACGCGCAGAGCGCGTCGTTATGAAAGGTGTGGGGGTTTACATGCCTAAATAAGTAATATATGCTCTAGAAAGATTTTCTTAAAAAGAGGTGCGAAAAATGTTGCGTCCCAAATCTAGATATATGCTTCTTGTCATTGACGCTCGATATGGTCTTTGTCACCCAGGAAACATACCGCCACCGACCAAGCACAACGCTATAGAGACGATGAGACGGATCGTTTCATTCCGTGAAAAATTAAAAGAATTTGGTATACCTTGTTTGTCTTTATGTAAGAATAGAAAAGTATGCGGTAAGATATCCCAGTGGGAAACAAAGATAATACAAAGTCTTGCGCCATCTGTAGATGGAAAAAATTGTTGGAGAGACGAAGTATTAGAAGGATCATCCAACAAAGAGTGTAATCTTACTAAAGCACTTCAAAAAATCGCGGGGCGGAAAGAAGTACATTTTTTATTGTGTGGTTTCTGGCCAAATAATTGTATCTCGCATGTTAGCACAGAAGCATTAAAACGTAGAATCCGTTCAACAATTGTAATGGATTGTACTTATCCTTTATTTAACGCAGATACAAGAGCGGAAAACATAAAACGCATGAAGAGAAGATATCCGATCATCAACCCGTCTTTACTGCTTTTCGCGTCACGAGAGAATATTCTTAAAAATCTCAGTTGTGCTGCTAAGTAACAAAAAACCCCGCCTTCATAAGCGGGGTTTACTCATACCGCAGAGCCTCAATCGGACTTTTTTGCGCAGCTTTTCGCGCGGGGTAAATCCCAAAGACAACCCCTACAAGCGCGGAAACGCCGAGACCAAGAAGCATTGCCGAGACCGGAAATACAAATTGCCACGCAAGACCCGCAAATTGCTTGAGTACAAATGTAGCTCCAGATGAAAGAAGAGCGCCAAGTATAATCCCAACCAATCCTCCTGCGGCAGTCAACAAAATTGCTTCAAACAAAAATTGTACAAGGATATCCTTTTCGGTAGCACCAAGAGCTTTTCGTAAACCTATCTCACGCGTTCGTTCAGTAACAGAAACAAGCATAATGTTCATGATGCCGATTCCACCAACAACAAGTGCAATCGCAACAACAGAAGAAAGAAATGCAGTGAGCGCCCCCAAAATAGTTTGAATTTGCTCAACAACTCCCTGTTGCGTCACTACAAAAAAGTCATCTTTTTCCGGGTCAGTGATGTTGTGCGCTTCACGAAGCGTCGCTTCAATGTCCCGCGCCGTTCTATCAACAACATCAGGACTCGTCGCTTTTGTGATAATTTCATGAAAATAATCCACCCCAAGCAAGTAAGTTTGCGCGGTCGTATACGGAATAATAACTACACGGTCAAAATTTACAAATGATGTTTGCCCACGCTCTCCAAGCACACCTACAACCCGGAATTTCTTATCTTTAATCCGTATATATTTTCCAGTCGCACTATCATTGCCAAACAATTCTGTACGCACTTTAGAACCGATAACCGCAACACTTGCGCGTCCTTTTATATCACTCTCACTAAACAACACTCCTTCTTCAGGAAATACGCCAAATGCCTGTGAAAAAAACTCTGCTGACCCGCCGAAAATATCAGGGCTAAATGTTTCACCTTCAAACGAAACGCTCCCCGGAACAATAATTGCTGGCATAACATCAACCAACTCCGGCACATTTTCTTTTCGTTTTAAAAACTCTAAGTCACGCTTTTTTAGTGAATCAGAAAAAAGCGTATTTCCTAAATCTGATGGGCCTGTTGGCTCTTTCCCAGGTCTAATAATAATTGTCTCCGCCCCTAAGCCGCCAATTTCATTCAAAATCAAGTTCTCTGCGCCCTTTCCGATAGACATCATCATCATAATCGCAGTAATACCAATAACAATTCCCAAAATAGTAAGGGCAGAGCGTGTCCTATTGATTCCAAGGCTATTAGTCGCCATTTTAAAACTATCAATAATGGTCATAAATCATTTTGCAAAATGTTCTCTCGCATGATACCTGTTTCCGATGACTTCGTCGCTTTCCACTTTTCCATCTAAAATTTTTATAATCCTCTGCGCGTGTTGTGCCGTATGTGTCTCGTGAGTAATAAGAACAATGGTATGTCCTTCTTCTTCATTTAGTCGTTCAATAATTTCCATTACCGCTTTACCAGACTTGGTATCCAAATTCCCAGTCGGCTCATCAGCAAAAATAATTTGTGGCTTATTGACCAAAGCACGCGCGATAGCAACACGCTGACGTTCTCCACCAGAGAGTTTAAAAGCTTCATACTCCGCACGATGCGAAAGATCAACTGATTCAATTGCTTTCCGGGCAAGCGTCTCCCGCAGATGTCCTTTTACTGAAGAATATATAAGAGGTAGTGTCACATTTTCGAGAACAGTTGCTCGTGGTAATAAGTTAAACATTTGAAATACAAATCCCATTTCTTGGTTTCGGATATGTGCCACTTCGTCTGGTGTATAATCTAAAAATGATTTGCCATTGAAATAATATTCACCGACGCTTTGTGTGTCTAAAAAACCAACAATGTGAAGCAAGGTTGATTTTCCAGAACCAGAAGGACCCATGATGGTAACAAACTCTCCCTCTTTAATATCAAAAGAAATCCCGTGCAAGGCATGGGTTCCATCAGAATATATCTTCTCTATGTTTCGTGCTTTTATAAGGTTCATGACTCGTCAAGAAATATAATCACTTTATCCCCTCCTTTAACGCCATTTATTATCTCCACGCGCCCATCAGAACCACGCAGCCCTGTAACAACAACCACTTCTTCAACACTTCCACCAGTAAGAATCCGCACTATTTTATCACCGTTTTTTGTAATAACTGCCCGTTGTGGCACAGCGATTACGTCCACTTTTTTATCTGTTGAAATGTCAATATTAGCAGTCATGCCTGAACGAATGCGTTCATCGCGTTCAATGAATTGCAGTTTTGTCTTATAAGTTGAGATACCTTCTATAATAGTCTCTGCTGGTTCAATGGAAACCACTCGCGCCTGAAATAACACATCATCGCCGTATGCATCAAGAGTAACACGGGCGATGTCATCAACACTTAATTTTGCAATATCGGCTTCGGGTATATTCGTCTCTATTAAAAGTCGATCAGCCGATATAAGAGAAATGATAGCTGAATTAGCGGCAACGATTTCGCCAACTTCAGCTTCCCGTTTAGTAATTGCACCACTAAAAGGTGAGAACAAAATTGTTTTTTCAATTTCGACCTTGTAGTTGTTCACACTTGCTCGCGCCTCCTCTACTCTAGCCTGTTGCGCGGTAATCTGTTCTTCTCGCGCTCCCGCCTGCTTCAAAACAAGCTCTTCTTTTGCAAGCAGAAGTGCAGATTCCGCGTCACGCAAACTCTCTTCAGCGGCAGAAAGATTTGAAATTGCGGTATTGACATTGCTCCGCGCGGTGGCAATGTCGGAGCGATAGCTATCAATAGTAGTTTGCGAAAAATTACTATTTGCTTTTAAAGCATTCACTGCCAACGCAACATCTTCCAGGAATGATTTCACAGATAAAAGATGTACCTTGCTGTCTTCAATAAATAAATGCGGGTCACTTTCTGACGTTAGCGTAGAGAGTAGTACGTTCCATGAAAATAATAATTCCTCTGCAGTCACACGACCAAGCTCAATATTTATTCTTAGCTGGACATCACCGATCGGAAAATTAACGACGGGGTCAGCGCCTTGGGGATTTGTAATAAATTGGTCAGTTTTATTACGAATTACATCATCTGACTTTGTGTACGCATCACGTACAACATCAATAGTGCTTACTTCCTCGTCTTGAAGCTCCTTTTTAGTGTTGATAACCTTCACTTCTTGTATGCGAATCTCTTCAGGACGTGTTCCCGCAAGTAATTCTCCAAGTTGCGCCTCTTCTTTGCGTTGCGCCGCCTTGGCGGATTCTAATTTGGCGTCAATATCACTGCTTTGTATCCCCGCAAGCGCCTCGCCACGAACAACATACTTCCCTATTTCAGCATTAATCCAGCTAATCTTTCCCATTTTCTCAAACGCTAAATCAACACTCTGTGAGGGTTTCACTTTTCCAGTAACGCTTACTTCCTGAATTAAATCACCGTGCTCTACAATTATGAAATCGGCCTCAGGAGAAGAATCTTGCAGAAATGACACAAGAAATCCGACGACAATAATAATCGCAATGCTTACAAAAAGAATGATATGTTTTTTTGTTATAGAGAGCATTATGTAAGAAATAGAAATATTCTTAACCATATTATATCACAAAATGTTTTTAAAAATAGCGCAACACGGAAGTAGTTACGCTAAAAACACTTATATTTTTTGTAGTGAACCTCTAAATATTTACTCAGCAACAATGATAGTGCCGCTGGAGCAATTGTTTTCCTCGTTTGCTTCAAATACTTCTTTGTTGCCATCGGCACATACTTTATACGTATGAGTACCAGCAGTCGCCTTCCAGACTGTTTTCCATTCAACTTCCTCAAGTCCACCTCCAATAATGCTCGAAATGCGCTGCCTACTTAACAATATATTATCTATCCGCAGATGAGTATATGAGCCACTTGATTTGGTGCCGGCAATGTTTTTAACGTGCGCAAAAAATGAAACATTTTCTCCTACACTCGGCTGGACTGGAATTATTGACAGTTGTTCAACAGTAAGATCACCGCTTTCTGAAGGCCCTTTTATTTCAAAAACGATTGATATGCAGTTATTCTTCTCATTTGACTCTAGTATTACATTATCAATATCCGTGCAGACTTCCACCCTGTGGGTCCCCGCTTTTTGAGCCCACGCGCTTTTCCATATTTTTGTATCTTTCCCTCCCGATATAATCAAAGGGGTTTGTATGCGTTTGCGGTAAATATCAATAATGCCATCATTAAATTCATCAATAAAAAGCTGGGAATTAAACGAAGTGTGTTCATCTTTTTCCCCACTATTTGAAACAACAACAGAAAAACTCATTATGTTTCCTTCCGCTAAGGTTGATCCAAAGTGAGAAAGAGCATAAACCGTGATATCAGGTGCTGGCCCCTGCGCCTCTATAATTTCCGGTTCCAGTGCTGGCTCAGGCGCTATAACAATCGGCTCGGGCTCGGGAATAACAATTGGCTCTATGAACACAACCGGTTCTGGCTCTGGTTCAGGTTTGATTTCAGGAACAGAAGGAGGGGGGGCGGTGACAACTTCTTCTGTATCTTCGTCCGCTCCTTCCATCACCATGTCTGAAGTAGTGGATGTTTTTAATCGTGCTGTAATAATTGTCGCAATTGTTTTGTCAAAAGTAACACCAATGTGCTCAATTTTATTATCATACGTACTATCAACTATTTGTCCTTGTATGAAAAAAATTCCTACTATAAAAAGAATGGCAAACCCCACACGCAATATACCAGTATTTAAAGCGCCGTCTTTAGCAAAGGCGATTATCTTTTCAATATTAATCTCATTCTCCTCCGCATATCCTTCAGGTACATGATGTATATATAAAACATACAAAGAAACAATAAGTGCAATGGACGCAATGCCAATTGTAGTCGCTGGATTGTATATAAAATTAAGTAAAAATTCTGACATTGATAATAAAAGCACTTCGTCTTATAATTTCGAGCGAGGGAGAAGTGAGAAAACGCATTTTCTCATTTCAACCGAGCGAAGGAATTATATTTATAAATTTTCTTAATAAGTTAAATTAAATGTTAATTTTAGGTTTCACGAATGTTCCGACCGAACCGAAGAATAGAAGGGTATATCAAAAAGATGTAATTTCTTGACCTCTTTAGATTATTAAATTGTTGAAGTTTATATAATTTTTTATTCCCAGAGTTCTTGCCACCTACTTGGTAAAAGTTTCTTTAATTTAACAACCCTATTTTCACCAAGTATAACTTCTGTATTGATATTCCTTCTATCTATTTGAAACATTAATTCCCTACACCTTCCACAAGGAGGCATATACTTATAATCATTACTCACTCCAACAATTTTCTTAATTATTGTCTCACCATTTTTTAACATAGACAATATAGTACCCACTTCTCCACAGAAACTTAACCCACATGCGCCACTAAGACTTACTCCAGTATACACTTTGCCTTCACCCGACAAAAGTGCACTTCCAACATATCCTAATGTAGATTCCTCTGAAAGTTGTTTTTCTTTTGATAACTTTTTAGCTTTCTCAAATAGTTTTTTATTAGATATGTTTGCCATATTATTTCTTAACATGTGGTAATTTAAAAATAATTCCTTTCTTGATTATTTTTTCAATTAAAGCCTTAAATTCATTATTTTTAATCCAAGCATGCATCATAATAATTTCATTTGAATTTAAATTGTTTAATCCTCTTCCCCCCTCAGGAACATTTTCATCAATTCTAGATAAAACAGTTGGAAGATCATGATAACCATGCATTTCTTCTCCTTCATTTAAGACCCAATCAAAAGAATCATATGTACAATCAACATTTAAACATTTGTTAAGTTTAGCTTTTTTATACCATTTATAGTTTATTCTTTTGAAATTTGGTTGTTTATATCCTAAATCTTTTAAGATTTTTTGAATAGATTTTACATGTTTATTACCCCAATTAGTTTTTCCATAATCTTTTTTATCCCCATTACATAAATAAGGAAATCTGAATACATTGATAGGTCTTTTAATTTTTGCTTTTGAATAGATTTGATTTATGATTTTATCTGTTTTTTCTATTTGATTCTTTGCTTCTGTTAAACCAATCTCAGAAAAATTAGAATGATTATAACTATGATTTCCAATAATATGTCCTTTTTTTTATAGCATAGATTGCACTATCTTCAAATTTTTCAAGTTCCTTGCCTACACAAAACAAAATTGCTTTGATGTTTTTTGAATCTAAATAATCTATTTTTTTTCTAAAATCTCCTGAAGGCCCATCATCAATTGTAAGATAAGCTATTTTTTTTACCATAATCACATCAAAGAATTAATCAATTTTATATCTTTCTTTTTCAACAGGCTATTTGGGCGTTAAAAGATTAAATATACATTTAATTTAACTTTTTTTACAAAACATATGCAATATATTAACTCCTCGGCTCGGCAAATGGACTCCTCAAGGTCTGGCCTTTTTTCCGTCAAGGCCAGACCTTCTCCCGTCTATTTGCGCTCGCTCTACGTCGTTAATAAAATTATACAAACGGATACAACGAATAAATCATAAGACCACCAAGGGCGAGAAGAAAGAGGCCGGTTACTAAACGCATAAGTCCTCTATGTTTAAGCCGCCACACTTCTATTTGCGCTCCCTTGCCGAAATACGCAAGAGCAACAATTACCAAAAGCGGAAGTATGAAGACAAAGTTATAAAGCAAAAGATACGGCACTGCTGCGGCATACTGCCCTTGTGCAAGAAGGGCGAGCACGGCAAAATATGGCGCACCGGTACATGGCAATTCAACCAAAACAACAAATACCCCCAAGGCTCCTACAAGGAACACAGCAAGATGAGGGTGACTACGGTAGAAACGTTCAATCTTCTCTGTATACGACTTTAGGCGCTCCGCGCCACCGGGAAGCATTTGTAAGGTTAGGCCTTTGCCATACCAAAAAAAATCTTTTATTTCAAAGAGTCCTGCTAGAATCGCAATGATTGCCGCAAACCAATAAAACGCTTCAGCGACGCCAACTGAGACAGTGGCCTTCAGTATCCCGAATCCAAGAGCAAGGTATGTGAGATATACCACTATGCTGTACCATAAACCGCTCACGAGCATTTTTTTTCGGCTTTTAAATGCGCGGGAAAGAAATAGTAAAAGAAAAACAAGAACACCAAAAACACACGGATTAATGCTATCAGCAAGCGCCGCGCCTATGATAATGCCAAGTGTTATGTTTCCGTCAAGCATGCCAAGAATTGACGATAACAATTACCATAACAATAACAACGTTATGGTTATTGGTTATAGTCATCGTTATCGTAATGGTTACTGGTCATTGTTATTCTACGCCTACCTGTTCTTCACTTCCTAATTCAGAATCTTTCACCAACGGACATCCTGATTTTTCACTTAATACCACAAGTTGCTGAACGCCCGCCTTAAAACGCTCTATGTCATCGCCATTTTCATCCTCCAATATCCATGTTGGTGTTGCTTCAATATTTTTTGCTATACAACGCTCAGTTTCAGAAAGCGGATTTCTAGGATCACATTCAATTTCATGAATGAATTTAAATGAACCGTCAAACATTGCTCTTTGTTGGGCACAAAAATGGCAAGTTGCTGAACCATACATCCGTAGACCAGAATCATAAAGACACTGCGCGAATGTGTCATAATCACCTGCCACAGCTTCTCGCCCTTCTTTAGAGCCAGAGAAAATAAACGCCGCGATTGTAACAAGCAAAAGCGCTCCGACGATAGAGAATACGATAAGATTATTTTGATTCATACTTTAACTTACAACAGAAAACCTACAACCAACAACTAGTTCGCACGTTATTTTCTGTGAACATTTCGTCTGTTGTGAGTTGTAAGTTGTTGGTTGTTGGTTATTTAAATAATTCCCACAATTGGAGATTTCCTTGATATGCAAACGGATCAGTAATCATCCATGAGTGGATAAAATATGTTATAGCGGCAAGTGTAATTGCAAGCGCGACAGCTATCCATATTCTTTGAACTCGTACTTGTGAAATGCTAGCTCAACACAAAGACAGGAGCACCAAACCCACCATAATCACTTTTGAAGTCTCGCAAAATATACAGATGTTTTTAAGAATTGCCTTGCTAATCACCGAAAGATAAAATGACGGTCCCAACAATACAATCAAAAATAATGCGGTAAACGAAAGTGTCTGTATATTATATCGCCATATAGATAACACGGCAACAAGCGTGAAATACAATACACCGAACACTGACACGGGAATGCCGAGTATTTCCGAGTACGCGCTTTTATTAACCATGTCGCATGAAAGTCCCTCACCAATATCGCACACAGAACCATCAGGAGAAGTCGGCGCATAATGGAGGTAAGTGAGATACGCCATTATAATAATTCCGGAAATACTGAACACAATAAGTAGGATTCGGACAATGGTGTTTCTGTTTTTCATCCCGTTAGAGGTAGGACACGGACACATGGTGCCTTTTCCTACCATTAATTTTAATGATGAGGATTAGTATTTGTGCCATAAGCGTATACTTGACAGTGTCCGCGACCTCTAACGGGACTCATTACAAAGATCCTCTATTTATTCTTTGCTTTTGTCAGTATGCTCTAATTCTTTAATCTTATCCTCCAATTCAATCACCTTCAAATCCCTGCCAACAGTAAGTTTATAAAATTTTTCTAACTTATCAACTTTTGATTGTACTTGCTTCGTCTTTTTTTGAACCTCTTCTTCTAGATCAAAAGCACGGCTTCTGATCTTTTTTCTCATCTCTTCTACATAGTCTACCTTCGCATCTGCTACTGCTATTGTTGCCGCTGACTCTTTCTCTTTTTCTACAAAGCTCATAATTTCACGCATATCGTGCGCAATGCCAACAATACCAATTAAATTCCCATCCTTATCCTTCATCACTGAACTAAAGAAACGAATAGGGATCTTTTCACCCGATTTGGTCTTATAGTTTGTCTCGTAATTCCTGACAGAACCTTCTTTCAGTAGTTCCTCCATCTCAGTTCCCTCAAAAAGCGTAACTTCTTCCGCAAAAATAATAGCAACTGGCTTACCGATAAGATCCTCTTCTTTATAACCCAAAAGAGCAAGAGCGGACTGATTTATAGTTTCAATGACAGCATCTGGGGTTACCACAACTAATGCATCAACCATAGAGTTGACGACAGTATCAAGATACATTCGGCTCTTACGAATACCGCTCTGCAGTCCATGCAGTTTATCCACCGTATGAGAAAACAATTCCCCTTCTCGGTCTATCCGATATTTTAAAGATTGTATTTCAAATTCCTTTTCCGCTAACTTTTTTGCCAGAGAAGGGGAATCTTTTAATTGAATATTTTCGTCTTTCATTGTCTATTTAATTATAATCCGAATTTACGAATTAACGTCCGAATACTCCGAATAAGTAAAAAATAAGATCGATAATAAGCTGGTGATATTCGGGGTATTCGGATAATAATTCGGATTATTCGGATTATGCTTTAGGAATCCAACCATATAACTCTTCATCAGTTGAAGCAAGATCTAACCCAACTTTAAGCGTCTTCAGAAAATCCATACACTTTGGCACCATATCCCCTTTAATTACCGAACCATGTTGAGGTAATATCATCTCTATATCTAGGGGCTCAATTTTCTCTACAAAAGCGTTAAGAAATTTATTGGAAGGCATGTAGCCCTTATGGAAAGTTGCCATCTTTTCTTGATATCCTTCGGAAGCATAAAGATTCCAGTCTTTTGAAATAGCCCCAAAAATATCTGAGGAGAAGAGTATTTTACTAGTCTCGTCGTAGGTAACTATTGCTGCTGGAAAATGCATAAAAGGCGTAGTCATAAATTTCAACCGCCTTCCACTTTTTAAGGTTAGAGAATAATCATTGTTGTCTACTAAATAGAATTCAGACTTCACGCCATAGTAGTGGATTAACACACTTGCCCTGCTGTGAGTAACAAGCTTTAGGTCTTTATTTCCGATAGCATTCTCCAGCATGGGTACCGCGGCGCAAAGATCTGGATCTTGATGGTGAAGTATTATATGAGAAACCTGAGATGGTTTAATTATTGAAAAAATCTTACTTGCCACCTGTGGATATTCAGTAATTCCCGCAGGATCAATAATAACTACCTCATCGCCATCTTTAATAAGATATGGATTGGAATGAAAAGCTGCATTTTCATCATAGAAACCCAACCAGTATATACCATCTGAAATTTCAATGGGTTCTGTATAATCTAATTTTTCTTGTTCTGTAGCCATTTTAATTTTAATTATTAATTGTTAAAAGATCGCCAGCTAATTTAGCTATATAATTTTACACTATTCCTTAACGTGATACCAATAAGTAAGTCCCCCAACCCGTTAGGGCAAGCTGAATTGTGGGGGAAAGTCCTGTTTGTATAAATGGTACGATAAGCATCAAATCAGTATACTCCCACCGAGACGTTCCAAGCGCCCACATTTCAAGCCCAACTGCAAAAAGCAGGAGTATCAAAACCATAATCCATATTCTTTTTTTAAAAGCCGCGAAAATGAGAAATGGGTACGCAAAGAGCATTATGATTATTGCATCAAAAAGTGCCGCGCGAGTAAGTATGAAGTGCGTTATCTCTCCTCCTTGATAATGCGTATACAAACTGGCATGCCCAAATTCCCAAACAAGATTTGCCACAAACGCCACGAAACCTACGGCAAGCAGACGCTGAATTTGTTTACTCACATTTTTAGTATACTCTAACGCCTGCAAAAGTGGGACCTGGTCCCACTTTTGCAGGTCCAATCCAACATTTTGGCACTTACAATCTTACAATTCTCCGATTAAAAGCAGACGTAATGTGAACCATACCTTTCCCTTTTTTTATTTCTCCGATAACCTCTGCATCAGAACTACGAAAACAAGAAAGCACATTAGAAACTTCTTTTTTAGGAGCAGAAAGGACAAATCCAATGCCGCAGTTAAAAGTGGAGTACATCTCTTTATTAGCGATTCCTTTGGTAAACATATCTTGAAATATTTTTTGTGGTTGCAGTTTTTTAGGATGAAAAATAACTGCATCAGATTTATTTAAGATATCTTTCAACTTTGTGAATGCGCCACCGGTAATGTGCATCATCCCGTTGACTTTACACTTATCAAGCATCGAGAGAATATCATCAATATAGATTCTTGTTGGTTCTGTAAATTCATCTCTGTAATTCTTTCCAAAAATTTTACGTACAGTGGAGAAGCCATTTGAATGTAAGCCGCCACTCTTTAAACCAATAAGCACGTCTCCAGTGCAACACATATTCGGTGTAGTTTTTTTTACAAAGCCCGATACGGTCATACTAATATCAAGCCCATCTGAATTGTTATGGAAAGAGTTTTCTCCACCAACTACCGCAATACGTCGTTTCCTGCATTCAGCAACTAAAGCTTTGATAATTTCATATACTCGCTCATCTTCAACAGGAACTGTAATATGATTTGACAATTTATAGGGTACTGCGCGAACAAGAGCCAGGTCATTTAGGTTCATGGCTAACGCGTCAATAACAGCCTCCTTGAATGTACCTTGTCTCCAGTGATATGATCCTTTCGTACCTATGCCATCAGTATGATCAACTTCAGGAAATGAAAGCTTTTTGAAGACAACCGGATATACCCCTCTTTCGACTCTCACATATGGCGTTTTCCACGTGCGTTCAATAAGTTTAAGAATTTTATATTTGTAAGGTTTTGCAGGATTATACATAAGTATTGGGACATTCCAATGATTTTGCTTTAATTCTAACATATTCCAGAAAGACGAAAAAAGCCCCGCTGAAAGCAGAGCTCTAAAAGTTTTTGTTACAACTCTTGCAAATCTTACAAACGTTTATAAATACTTCCTGTGGTTAATTAACTTTACCGCTTTCCTCCTACGTACATTACGTTCCGCTGATAATCATGAAGTGTACAACCTACTAAACAACGAAAAATATCGATATAACGGTTTGTTGTGGCAATAACAACATCCTCGGGAATATCCAGATGACTGACAAAGCTAAGGTGGTCAGTATTTCTAGGGTCAAGTTTATTGATTCCTCTCCCAAAGGGAGTCTTGACTGTCACACCCCACTCTCTGACAGGTTGTTTATCATAAAAAGCTGGATCTCTTTCTTCTTCAATCGCTTTTTGAAAATCCTCTGATGTGGTAAATCGAGAGGAATCTGGTGTTAACACTTCGTCTGAAATAACATCTATTCCTTCAAACTTCGTATCGAGAATCAGAATACCACGAGTGCACGCGTATGCATATGTTCGGCTATATGCTCGTCTAAACATACCGATTGCTTTTTCGCCACGCTTACCATTTTGTTCAAGATAAAATGCAGCATCAATGTTTATATCATGTCCATGCTCTTCTTTAGTAGATGGGGTAAAAATCGGCTTTTTCAGATAACTCCACTTGGTAAGTCCGGGTGGAAGTTTATGTCCTCCTGCTGTACTTGTTTCAAGGTATTTTTCATAAACTGAGCCACCGATATGGTGACGAAAAATCATTTCAAACGGAGGTATTTCTGATTTTTTGACAGCTAGACACCTTTCGAGTGGAATAATCGGAAACTTGGATTTTAAATCGTGGACTGCATTAAGTTTGGAATCCTTTTTAGATGATTCCAGATGATTAGGGAAACCTGCAAGTATTTTCATTAACCAGAAACGAGTCAACGCAGTTAGTATTTCTCCTTTGTGTGGTACGAGTATAGGTAAAACAAAATCAAATATACTCAACCGATCTGTTGCCACTGGCAACATCAAGTTCGACTGCTCTGGATGGGCGTACGTATCACGTATTTTGCCTTGATGAATCCTCTGTAATCCGGCTGCAATCAGGTTTTGACTTGTGTCCGACTCAATAACTTGTTTTGGAATTACTGCTCCCATGTCCTTTTCCTCCTTACTTACAATTAGGGACAGGCACCTTTGTTTCATTTGCTACTTTTGCACCAATTCTACCCGCATACTATACAATTTCGTGAAAAATCACAAGATGCTTTCATCACCCCAACGGCTCAACGAGTTGAGCCGTTGGAAATCGTTAAAAAATTTATCGGATTTGTTTAGACGGATTTTCTGTAAAATCCCAAATCTCGCTTGAGGGTTTTTTCTCTAATACAGAAATTTTATCGTAAATCTTGATTTTCTTTCCAAAAATTTTTTGCAGTTCAGCCACTGTGAAAATTAGATTTTGGCCAGCCAAATTCGCAGAGGTTGCAGTCACAGGGAATTCAATATGCTGAGCTATGTCTGAAATAGTGGAAACTCTGAAGCCTACTTTATTACTCGGCCAAAATTTAGATTTTGGCAACGTATCAGCCGGTTCAAATAATACCGTTCGCGCCTTCTCAAAAAAGAAATTGTGAACGTCAAAATCCTCTGGCACTTTAGCAAAAACGCGAAGCATCTTTTCATCGGCGCACATAAGAGAAAAATACTTTTCAGATCTGCCCCCTTTTAATTTAGCTAATCGCTCAAGACCGTTTGCATCATCAGCTCTAACGCCTAATCCAAAACTAGTATCGGTCGGATAACCCCAAATTTCACCAAAGTTAAACATGTATGAAATATATTAACTCCTCTGTAAAAATATTGATCAGAATGATTCTTGCAGAAAACTAAATTTATTCCAAGTAACACTCTCGAGAAATCTCTTCTCTGTTGATACAAATGCTGATTGCTTTTCTTCACTACCCTCAAGAAAATACACAAATTCAAATTCTGCATTGTCAGTATCATATTCGTCTTTAAATTTTTCTGCAATGTTTAGTGGAGACACTATCTTTCTACCATTCACTGTTGATGTATCGAAATGAAGACCCTCCTGATCTGGCAACCTATCAAAATACGAGTCGTACACCAATTCAGTACACACTAAAGCGTCGCGTGTATCAAAATCAAAATTATAGTCGTATGGTTTCCCGAAATGACCAAACGCCTCTAACAAAGCACTCATTTTATCTTTTTTACTAAGCTGCGGCCTAAGGACTACTACAAAATCTGCATCTGCTGATTTTTTTAGTGCGTGCAAAACAACACCTGGCTCAATTGACTCTATGACAGAATACTCACCTTTTTCACCATCTTGTGATTGATATTGATTATATACAATTGGAAAATTATCTTTCAAGTATGCAGACATACTTTCCTTCTCTTCAAATGGGAACTCGGATGCGAAATACTCATCCATTTTGGTAATGCTACCTGTATAAATAGCAGAGTGGGTCCAGAAACCAGGAATACCTATATTACTTAAATGCCAATTTCTTCTTTGCAACATAATATCTCCTGGTAACATTACTAACTCCATATTTAAAACCTGTGTATCTGTGATAAAATATTCTTCACCACGAGTTGAGAGAATTGCGTGCCCCATGGCATTCGCGACCTCTTTTTGGATTGGAAACCATATGTCAAACATTTTATTCCTAGTATTATCAACTGCTATTTCGGGTAAATTTAAAATAGTCTTACCAAAATTATTAAATAAATATTTATAACTTTCTTTCGCTTTACTCCTAAGCAACCCATATGATCCATCATACTCTTCGGCAGGCACACTATTGAAGATGTTCATATATAATATTCCAGCGCTTATCCTAAGGCGCGTCTTTGGTGCAAAAAATCTATTCACCATTTCGTTATAAATTCTATCGCGATCAAATAGCGGTACATGTTCGTTTAAAATCTTCTTTTGATACTCTTTTCCAGACACTGACGTCATCATACGTCGTATGATTTCGTATTTTTTTACATACAAGCTATACGAGATGGAAAGAGATGCATGCCTCTCCTTGTAAAGACCATATGGTATATTACCAAAATGCCGATGCTTTTCAGTCAGTGATTCTGAAAATAGTACAGCGACAAGAAAATCATTAAAATCTTCCTCAATAGCTTCAGTGCTTATTGCGTTCTCGTCTTCAATTTCCAAACTTTCAATTAGCTTATTACCGCTTGTCTCTAGATAGTCTATCGCGGTAACAGCTTGGTATATGTCATCAACAACAACTTGGCGAATCTCGTCCTCACTTATATCTTTGAAGATATCTGACCCAATGGGTCTAAGCACCAAAAAAGACATCACCACAATAATAAAAATTACACCAAAAACACCTCTCTTTTTTTCTTTTTTGAAAAAATCAATAGCGAAATTATATGATTTATATTTTTTCCAACTTCTCCTAGAAAGATAGATTCTGCGAAAAAGTGGTATAAATGACAAAACATAAATTCCAATTCCGATGACAACGTGAAAGGGATAGAGTACTTGAAGACCGACAATAGCAACAGCAATAAATGTCAAAAACACCGACGCCAGTGTGGCTTTAAATATTTTCTTTCTTATTTGCTTAAATTGCTGTATATTATTTTCGCTGTCTTTTTCTTTGTTCTGCATTGTATATAATCATAGCAAAAGCACCAACATATTTCTTTTATATGTATGCATGGTTTTTATTTAATATTAATTAGAGATCTCGTGTTAGCTCGAAATGACTGATTGCTTGGGGTGGTGTTGAAACCCTACTCGTCAATGAGAAAGTGGAGCAAAGTGTCCCTAGGCCGAGCAAAGCTCGACCGGGATCCCGGTCCTGCTTCGAGCAGAACCTAGGGAGAGTTTTTCAGGTTGCTGCGCAAAGAGGCTGGCGCCTCCGCCCAGCTTTTCTTTGCCGAGTCAAGGAGTTTCAGCCCGAGGCTGATCTCAATCCGAGGCTGATGCGCCTGAGGCGTACTCCTGAGGCGGAAATATATGAAAAATTCATATAATTCCTTCGCTCGGTTGAAATGAGAAAATACATTTTCTCATTTCTCCCTCGCTTGAAATTATAAGACGAAGTGCTTATATTAACGACGCAGTTGAATAAAATTATCGCTTGTGTTTAACGCGTTCATTCTCCGTAAGATATTGCTTACGAAGTCGCACTGACAATGGTGTTACTTCTAAAAGCTCATCATCTGACATAATCTCAAGCCCGTTTTCAATTGTAAGTTCTTGGTGCGGGGTAATATCAATCGTGTCATCGGATCCAGCCGCGCGTATGTTTGTAAGTTGTTTTCCTTTAGTAGGATTTACAACCATCTCTTCACCTTTGGAAGTATTTCCAACAACCATCCCTTCATAAATATCAGTTCCGTGACCAATATAAAGTGTCCCGCGTTCCTGTAAATTCCAAAGAGAAAAGCCCAACGCTTTTCCTTTTGCCATAGATATCATTGAGCCAACAACACGTTTTTTTATTTCACCTGCAAACGGACGAAAACCAATCATTCGTGAGCACAAAATACCCTCTCCTTTTGTATCAATAACAAATTGTCCTCTATATCCTAAAAGTCCACGCGTCGGACCTTCAAAGATAAGTCGCACCTGATTGCCTGTCGTAGCCATGTTTTGCATAACGAAAGCCCTACTTGAAAGTCGCCTAATCACTGCACCTTGATATGACTCTGGCGTATCAATTATAACCTCTTCGTATGGCTCATGTACCTTGCCATTATCTTCCTTATGGAAAATAACCTGAGGTTGCGACACCGCGAGTTCATATCCTTCTCTACGCATATTTTCAAGAAGAATAGCTATATGCATTTCGCCTCGTCCATACACCTTAAACGCATCTCCGTCACTGAAATCTATTTGTAATCCAACATTAATTTCAAGTTCCTTCTCAAGCCGTTCTTTAATTTGTCTACCTGTTACATATTTACCCTCCCGACCCGCAAACGGAGAAGTGTTTGCCATAAACCGCAAACTAATCGTCGGCTCATCAATCGCAATAGCCGGAAGTGGTTTTGCGTGTTCATCGGTTGTAAGCGTCTCTCCGATGTTAATGTCATTAAGCCCCGCGATCAGTACAATGTCGCCAGCAAAAGCTTCCTTTACTGGCACTTGTTCTAATCCTTTAAATGTTGAGAGTTTGGTTACTTTTCCACTTCGTGTTTTACCTCCTTCTTGTTTTACAAAAAGTGACGCGCCAAGAGAAACTTTGCCTTCATAAATTCGCGCGACAGCAAGTCGTCCTGTGAAATCATCATAGCCAAGGTTGAATACTTGCGCGGATAATGCAGCTCCTTCTTTGTATGATTTTGCGGCAGGTACGGTTTCAATAATAGTATCCAAAAGAGGTACCAAATTTACCATGTCATCTTTAAGATTTCTTTTTGCCACACCGTCACGCCCCACTGCGTAGACCACTTCAAAATCCGCTTGTTCATCATTTGCCCCAAGTTCAAGAAAAAGCTCAAGCACCGACTCTTCAGCGCGGCTCGGATTAGCCGCGGGCTTGTCTATTTTATTAATAACTACAATAGGTCGAAGACCAAGCTCTAGAGATTTTTTTAATACAAAACGAGTTTGCGGCATTGGCCCCTCTTGAGCATCAACAACTAATAGTACCGAATCAATAGAGCGCAAAACACGTTCAACTTCAGATCCAAAATCAGCGTGTCCTGGTGTATCAACAATGTTAAGTTTCGTATCTTTATATATTACAGATGCATTCTTTGAATAAATGGTAATACCCCTCTCTTGTTCAAGAGAGTTCGAGTCCATTGACACACCGCTTTTAACCGCGCCCATCTCTCGCAGCAAAGCATCAGTAAGAGTTGTCTTGCCGTGGTCAACATGAGCTATGATTGCAATATTTCTAATTTCTTTATAATCCTGATTCATCTTGCTAAAAATAGAAAATTATAAAAGCACTTCGTCTTGTATTAACTCTTCCCGCCAAAGGCGAGGCTCGCCCGCCTCGACGAGCGAGAGCGAGGCCGGACCCGAGGCGGCGGCTCGGCAATCTGAAAAAACTCCACTTCGTTTCGTCTTTCAGATTGCGCTCGCTCTACGTCGCTAATAAATTTCCGTAATTAAATTAATAGAGTATCCCAGGACAGAGTCCTGGGGTATTTGCTGGATTTTGTACAAATATAAAAATGAAAAAGAGGATCACGGTTTCATTTGTGATCCTCTTAAAGCCTGTTCAAGGATTACCAACCAAGTTCTTCGTAAAGAAGTACCCTCGCAATTTGAGCAAGAAAAACTGCGTCGTGGTCTGCTCTATGCGGTTTTATTCGCGTATCAGGGATATTGAGTTCTCTTAGGTTTGCGTCTTCTCTTCCTGTGCAACCACGATATAGTGAGTCTATATCAAGCCCTTTCCACCCAAATGGTGAATAATGATTTGTGTTTGCGCCAAAACATAGATCAATACGTCCGCTGTCAAAAAATACCGTATCAGTAACACCTTCTACTTCTCTCCCGTTGCTAACGTGTTGCACCCATTCTCTGTGTCGTTCAAGTGCAACTTTCGGCTCCTCGCATGTTTTTTGCATTCTTTCAAGTACAAGATCGGGTCTAAAATCAGGACTTATTGGGTCATATCGGGTATCAGATTTTCGTATATTATCAAGACATATAAGGTGCGAGCAACCAACTCTCATTGCTTTTAATTCAGATTCACAAGAATGCGGCTTGATTTCAGCGTAGAAAACTAAACCCTTGTCAATTAATTCCTCAAAGCTCAAAAATTGTCGTGTTACAACACAGGCCCCAAGAGATAATGTTGGATGAAAGCCAAGTCTCCTTCCTGCCGCTTCAACATCATTGGCAATGTAAAGCATTTACAACCTCCAATAAAATATATGGTTCTGAAGAGAGATTAACACATCAACAATTTCGCGTCAAGTTTTACTGTATTGAAAATGGTGATGGTTTTACTGTTCCAAAATTGAACTTTGCACAATAAAAGCACTTCGTCTTATAATTTCAAGCTAGGGAGAAGTGAGGAGAGCTTGCTCTCATTCACTTCGACCGAGCGAAGGAATTATATGAAATATATTAACTCCTCCCGCCAAAGGCGAGGCTCGCCCGAGCCGAGGAGTTTCAGCCCGCGGCTGATCCGCCTCAGACGGAAACAAAGATTCAATACCTCGTGGGCTCTGGTTCCACTGAGGTCACCACTCGAAGTGCCCCCGAGGAATCTCTATTCCTATTTCTCTCGTAGTTTATCTAGCTCAAGGGTTTCGTCTATGCGAATCTGATTTACAAAATCCGGAACGTGCGAAACAAGCACCATAGCCCCCTTATATTGATCTAGTGCCTTTGCAATGATGGGTAAATGGCGAAAGTTTATATGGTTAGTAGGTTCGTCTAATATAAGTAGGTTCGGCCTCATAAGTGCAAGTTGCGCAAATGACACAAGCCCTTTTTGTCCTTCGGACAGATTTCCTATCTTTGTGTACATAAGCTCTCCTGTTATCAAAAATCCTGCCGCTAAACTCCTCATCATCTGTTCATCCTCTCTGTCCATTGCCTTCTTTAGTGTGTCATACACAGTCTCATCAAAATCAAGCATGGAAAAATCCTGTCTATAGTAGCCCACTCTCACACCATCTGAAATCCTTGCCCCATGTTCTGTGCCATGCGCCAAATTATTAAGCAAACTACTTTTCCCTATGCCATTTGGTCCAGTCAAAAGAAGATGCCTATTTTTCGTTAAAGATATATTCGCCACTCTAGAAGACAACTTATCGTCTTGCATAATAGAGAGTGCATGAATCCGTAAAATCTCGCCCACGTGATGCTCTTTAACGCCTATATCAAATTTTCGTATAGTTTTGTCTTCGCGACGCACATCCACTTTGGATTCTTCCGCCTCTTGCGCACTTTCACGCATGCGCTTTGCCAAGATCCTCATGCGACCTCCTTTGTTTGCAAAAAAGTTTGCCTTGTCTTTTTTCTCTTGGATATGTTTTTCAAATTGAGCGTTTTTTCTACGTTCTTTTTCTACGCGAGCTACTATCTCCTTAACCACATCTTTGTAGTCACCAACATATTTTTCTATTTTTCTCGTAAAGACATCTAAATACAAAACACCTTCCGTGAAAGCATTTAAAAAATCTGCATCATGAGAAATCACGATAACCGTTTTTTTGTAATCAATCAAAAACTTTTTCAAGTGTGAAATCCCATCTTTATCTAGATTGTTTGTGGGTTCATCTAAGAGTAGTATGTCAGGGTTCTGTATTAAGGCAGATGCCAAAAGAAGGCGCGCGTGCTGTCCTCCAGAAAAATCTTTTATAAGCTTTTCCCTTGAGGCTTGGAGGTTTACAACTTCTAAAATCTTATCTATGCGCACATCAATATTGTATATTTTCTCCGTGAAGCACTCTTGAAAGAACTCCCGCACAGAGATTTCAAACTGATCACGTGGTATTACCTGTCTTGCTATCGCCACGGAAAGTTTCGGCGCGAAATGGATATCCCCTTCTGCAGGCGTACGCTTTTTTGTGATTAGCTCAAATAAAGTGCTTTTTCCTGCTCCATTTTGCCCCATGAGAGTTATTTTTGAGCCACGACGCACGGTAAAGCTAACCTCATCTAATATAAGTTTCTTTGCGCTGTATTCAAATGACACCTCGTCAAACCTTATTATTACTTCTCCTTTTTCTGACATAGTATTTTAATCAAAAAGAACGCACGCGGTGCGTTCTTGTTGATATAACTATACTACAAATCCGCTGTCTATGCAATCATCTTTAGACATGCTCTAATTTTTTCACTTCTTTCAAAATCATATCTTGGAGTTTTTTAATTGATTCATCATCGTATATAGATACCGCGAATATAGTGTTCACATTTTTATCTTTTTTCATTTTCTGCATGATTTTTTCTATTCCCGCAGGACTATCCAGTAAATCTGTCTTAGTGAGTACCACTATTTCTTTCTTGTTTGAAAGCTCTGCATCATATTCTTGAAGCTCTTTTCGAATCGTTTTGTACGCTTCTAGAGGGTCCTCGTTTCCCAAAGAAACAAGATGTACGAGTATTTTTGTACGGCGCACGTGTCGCAAAAACTTATGCCCAAGCCCTTTCCCGCTTGAAGCACCCTCTATGAGTCCCGGGATATCCGAGATGATATACCCGTAAAGTTCACCCAGGTTTGGTTCAAGAGTAGTGAATGGATAGTCTCCTATTTTCCCCTTAGCACTCGTGAACGCATTTAGAAGACTCGTCTTCCCAGCATTTGGGAAACCAATGAGCCCAATGTCTGCAATGAGCTCCACCTCCACAAAAAATTCGCCTTCTTCGCCATCTTTGCCGCGAGTGAATTCTTTAGGGGTCTGGTTTGCGGAACTCTTAAAAGATTCATTGCCTCGCCCACCATTTCCACCAGAAAGCAAAAGAAATCTCTCTCCGTCTTTTCCGAGTGATGTTTTCTTGTTGGTTTTTAGGTTAGTGATTATTGAGCCCACAGGAAATGCTATCTCTAAATCTTTTCCGTCTTCGCCGTGAAGACTCTTTTTCTTTCCATCTTCGCCGTTATCTGCGAGAAATTTTTTCTTTGTGCGATATTTAGAAAGTAAGTGCACGTTTCTTTCTGCTAGAACATATACGTCGCCGCCACGTCCGCCGTCGCCGCCGGAAGGCCCACCAAACTCTTTCTTTTTTTCGTGACGCCAACGCACGACACCGTCGCCGCCCTTGCCCGCCTTTACGAAGATTTTTAGCTCATCAACAAATGCCATATTGTCTGTATTATAATATGTTAGGACACATTTTTACACCACACGCAAAACCCCTACGAGGAGAATCGGAACGGCCACGATTGTTTAAAATCTGGCCGTCACGAGCTACTTGTCCTGAGTCGCATCGCAAGAGAACGGTGGTCGGACAAGCCCGATAAGGTTGGTTTCAATGATTTTACTTGTAGTGAGTCTGTTGAACTATTTTATCTTACTAATTCAACGATATTCGGACACCTTAAATTACTTGACCATACTGAAATAATCAGAAACAGTCGCAGGTAAAGTTTTGGGGCTGTCAACCAAACGAAATGGATTACCCTGCTTGAGTGTCCCAGACCCATGAAAACCCCATGTAACACCAATTGTTCCGACGCTCATCTTTTCTGCCTCTCGCATGTCCCCCAAAGTGTCAGTGATGAATACGCAGTCTTTCGAAGCAATATTATATTTTTCGAACACCATTTTCATTTTCTCAACTTTACTCTGATGCACATCATTACCCATAATCCATACGAAGTGGCTATCCATATCATGAGAAGCTAAGAACTCTTGAATCGGACTAGTAATCGTAGAAGAAATCACCACAAGTGTATATTCTTTCTCAAGCTCAATGACTACTTCTCTCATTCTCGGCACAATTTGTACTTCGTTTTTCATCCGGGGAATATACTCTTTAAAAAAATCAACATCATTACGACAATCCTCTGTGTGAACATCGATTGGGTCTTCCCAGTCATTGATGTTGCCTTCAAAGCGCTTGCGATAGTCTTCTTCACTTAAATGCGGACATATCATCTTTTGGGTTTCAAATGCAGGATGAAAAGAATCTGCAATGACACCGTCAAAATCAAAAAGAATATAATTTTTCATAATGAATATCTTTTACGCTCCTCGCGCGCAATCACTGCGCTCTAAAAAATGCTGCCGGGGAAGGGCTCGAACCTTCATTTCCAGGACCAAAACCTGGCGTGACTACCATTGCACCACCCGGCAATATTTAATTTTCAAAAATTTCAAAAAAATGATGAGGAGTGCCTCATCATTTTTTATTATGCCTAAAAACAAGCCTAAAATCAACCTCAATTTTTTCAACGTGGGGGTGTTTTTCGTTTATTATGTTCCTCATCATATGACGGTACAACCTTGAGTCCGAGGATCAGTGCAAAAATGATGGCAAATCCGCACGCGACTGAAGGAAAGATATTCACACCCAAGTTGAATGTTGTCATCACAAACGCTACCGGCACAATAAATGAAAGATATCCAACAACCATCCAAAAAAGCGCTCCCCCTTTTCCGCGAATCGTTCGCAAATTCTTAATCCATTGAAACGCTTCCTTTATTGCTAAAAACAGAAAGCCAAAATAATAAATCTTAAAAAGCCATGGCAGACCTTGCGTGGGGTTAAAGATTATATAATTTCCTCCACATATTGGCTCAGTCAGAGCATTTGGAGAAAGCAAAAAATATAAACCGAATAAAAATGCAAGTGCATACCCTAATTTCAAAAGGTGGTTATGCCCTGATACTAGTAAAATCAAATGGTATCCCAACACCGGTAAAAATGTGATCGCGACAAATCCAACCTGAGCCCACATAAACACATTTGATCCAGTACAGATATGATATTCCGCCGCCTGAAAGAAAGCCAAAAGAATGACTACTGCCGTCGCTATCCGACCAAAGAGTGTGGTGTGATAACGAAGCACTATATAGAGAGCTATAGCACCCTCTATAATTATAGTTGCAACCATCACCTCGGGCGTAAAACAACGAAACACAGATTTATTTTTGAAGAATTTAAATATACGCATATCACACTACACACGACTTCATCACGACATTCCGACATTCTTGCGAATGTCGGAATGTCGTGGAAAATTTAAGAGCCTGTTCACGATTTCGTTTCGAGGCAAAATTTCTGAATTTTGTGCGAAAATTTTGAAAATTGAGGAAGAATATCGAGATATTTTGACGAAATTTTCGGAATTTGCAGCTAAAATTCAGGAATTTTGACCGGAAAGCAATGTCGTGAGACAAAAAATTGCTTTTGCGTCGAAATCGTGAACAGGCTCTAAGGAATTTTTTCTTTTTCCAAAATTTTAATGAGGGCTAGTTCAAGCGGAAGCTGTTTGATGTATGCAAAAGAAGTTTTTGTGTACGCATCTAAAAGCTCTGAAAGCAAGACAGAATTGATATTCTCGCCCTTTTTACCGGAGAGTTCTTCCAAGAACTTCACATCATCTTCTGAAAATTCTTCTTTGATACTCTTCTTTGTTTCAGGATCAAAACGCATTAACAATACCAACCTCACTTTTTCAAGCACCAATTTCAAAAAAAGCGTAAAGTCAATATTTGTTTCAACTGCTTTTCTGACCGCCCCAAGCGCTTTTTCTAAATCCTTTTCCGCAACGGATAACACAAGATCATTAACTAACATCGCAGGCGGCGCGCTGGTAATCTTTTCAACAAATTCACGATTAATTTCTTTAGACTTCGCGGCGCTCAATACAAGCTGAAGTATCCCCTGCGCGTCGCGAAACGAGCCATCTCCTAAAACCGCTATTAAATCAGCCGCAGACGGCCCGAGTTCATATCCTTCTTTTTTAGCAACATGAAGCGCTGATTGTTTCAACAGTGCCTGCGTCGGTTTTTTAAACGTAAATGTCTGACAACGCGAGATAATTGTGTCTGGTACCTTTCCAACTTCTGTTGTTGCAAGTATGAAAATCACATGCTGAGGCGGCTCCTCTAGTGTTTTCAAAAGCGCGTTGAATGCTTCCTTAGTGAGCATGTGACATTCGTCAATAATATAAACTTTATACGGCGACTTAAATGGTAAAGATTTTACTCCCTCGCGAAGTTCGCGCGCGTCATCAATGCCACGATTTGAAGCGGCATCAATTTCGTAGAGATCCTCTGGTTCACATCCAATTTCCCGTGCCAAAATTCGCGCAACAGAAGTTTTACCTGTACCACGCGAACCAAAAAAAAGGTAAGCATGCGTGATATTGCCGCCTTTCGCCGCTTCTTTGAGAACATCCACAATATGCCCCTGTCCCAAGATTTCACTAAAGCTTTGTGGGCGATATTTTCTGTAAAATGCTGTGCCATTTGCCATATCAGCAATTGTAGCATACCCAAAAAAACATTTAACCTTTAATAATTGACATTTGACTAAGTTATCAAATATCAACTGTTAAAGGTTCCCGCCCGTAGAGCGGCCGGGGATTTACAAAACATATTTGAAATGTAATATAAAAATAGAGGTTCTTACTAGTGAGGTATAAAAAATGGGACGACATATCAACCAACAACGAACTCCTATACCACTTTCGGCTCTTAAAAAAGGAATTAGATCCACCAAAATGTGGCCACAAGATGAAGTAATTAAAATTGCTACTGACTGGAATGATGGTGTTGATATTAGAGAAATAGCAAGAAAACACAGCATGCCAGAGATAGCAACAAAAAATAAAATATCTCGCGTGCAGTATTTAACCCGTCCTAATAAAAATAAAGGTGAAGTGAAAAGACACAAAAAACCAGCAAAAAGGCAAGTGAGACGGCATGACGAACATCCTCTTGCAGGAATGCGAAAATGTAATCAATGTGGGGAAAAATTTCACAGTTGGCATGTTAGAAAGAATCAAAGATGTGACCCCTGTAAGATGGGGCAATAAACAAACGATAGGGGGGTTATGTATTTCATTCCTCTGATAATTTTGCAATAGCGGAAGACCTGGGAGCTATAATAAATGAACTTGAATCTGAATTTATCACCGAGGAACCATAGTTCAAAAAAAACAAATCAAAAAGCAGGACATCGTCCTGCTTTTTTCTCACAAAGTACTCACACGCCGTATTTGACTAAAATACAAAAACCCCATCAGTGCGGGATGCTTGAATAGACATTTAATAAGAGATTTGATCTGCAAAGTCTCGAGGAGAGAGTTTTCCTCCGCCGAAGCGGAAAAAGATATGCATCTCAAATCTCATTCTATTCAAGCTTCCCCGCACTGATGGGGTTAGAGCCTGTTTTTTAAAACATACATTTTTTTAAAACATACACTTTATTGTTAATAATTCTCTCTCCTCTTTGTTTTATAATACTATCTCTTTGAAAACTCGAACTTATGCTCAAGTTCTCAAAAGATAGCCCTACCATACCAAACCAATAGGCCGGTAGGGCTGTGAACAAACTCACGGAACCAACCGCGAGTTCGTCCGGGAAAAAACCAGTTTACCGCGCGACAAGCCACGCGCTGACAAAGTTGACCACTTGGTCAACTGTCAGCGTAGACCTCATCCCTTGGGGCGAGCCGACAATCGTCGGCGAGCCGCCCCATCCGGGTTCCAAATCGGAAATCGCATTTACGACCTCTGGCAAGTCCACGTAGCCTGCCAAGAACTGGCAGACTGTGAATTTCTTGTGTGGGGTTCCACCTTGAAACCGGAATTCCGGATTCAAAGCAATTACGACCGGGGCACGCATGTACCCCAGCATGGTCGCCGCGCGATGGGTAGATTTAACGACCGCGATGCGGCCGTCGTCTACTTCGGCGACTTTTATGTCGCCATTTTCTAACGCGTGGATCATCTCCACACGTTCGGCTTCAACCCGGGGGCGATAACCCTCGGGTTCGTCGCCGGAGAGGAGCCAACGCTCCATCTCCGCAACCCTCTCACCGAGAGGCTTGCGAAAATCTTCGGCACTCGCCGCAATTGCGGCGAGCTTGCGGGCACCCTTCTCCGGCCATGGGTTTTCCGCGGTGGGAAGTGGCCGTTTTCCGGGCCACTCCCCGTTGGCGAACTTATCAAATTCAGCTATGGCCGCTATGCGGCCACGCGCTGATGATAAATCCTTCCCCTGCGCAAGCAGAGAAAGTGCCGCCATTGCCCCGACCGAATCAAGGTCGGGACGAACGGTCACCAAGGTGACCGTTCCCCACTCCGACGGACGAGGTCCGCCATCATGGTCACAGTAGACGCGGTAATCTACCGCGCCCACAGCTGCCACCTCAATGGCGGCTGTGTCACTCCGGCCCCCGGTGTGCTGGGGGTCAACGTTTCCCAAGTCGCAGCGAGCTGCGAGCTTGGGAACCGTCACCTCGATACCGAGAACTTGCCCAGCATTGAGAATTTCGTTGTTCGTGGCTAACGCCTCGGGCGTCTGCCTAGGATCAAGCTGTAAAAATCTCATTTTTCTCTCCTTCGAAAAAAACTTGGGGACAGCAGGGTGCTGTCTCCTCAATGAGGCCACAGTCCTTACGAACTGGGATAAGCAGAGGTTACTTTTGCAACCTCTCTTGAATTCACGATTTGTCATGAACTTAAGAGAGGGAACACAATATTAAATAACTATCTCTTTGAAAACTCGAACTTATGCTCAAGTTCTCAAAAGATAGCCCTACCATACCAAACCAATGGTCGGTAGGGCTGTGGACGAACTTGCGGAACCAACCGCAAGTTCGTCCGGAAAACCAGTTTTACGGATTGCCGCTTCTAACAGTGGCAATCCGGCTGCGGCCAACCGCAGTCGTCACACAGATGAAGGTAAGGATCTTCCCCTACCTTCTCGTCGGTCTCGATAAGACGGACGCCAGGGACGCTGTCCCCGAATGAGTGACTCGCAGAAAGACTGCGAGCCTCTGCCCACGCATCCTCAAAGAAGGTATGCTGGGCTCCATCTTGGACTTCTCCGCCGCCGTGCACGAAGCCGGCGACGACAAATCCCTGAAACTTTTTCATCTCTTCTCTCCTTCGAAAAAAACTTGGGGACAGCAGGGTGCTGTCTCCTCAATGAGGCCACAGTCCTTACGAACTGGGATAAGCAGAGGTTACTTTTGCAACCCCTCGTACCCGCTCAAAGTACACAACACGAAATTGTGTATTAAACAGGCAACGAGGAATAACAATGCAGTCGTCCGGCGCTACAATATGCGCGACCAGACAATTGTTCTGCGTTAGTCCTGTACCTTATTTAATTGTCAAAGTTCTTCTACGCCCCTCTGGAGCAACCTCCAGTAGCGAAGACATTTCTGAACACAAGAGGTGGTTTAATTCTCTTCTACTGATAGTATAGCATATTTGATATCATTTGTCAAAGGTTTTACATTAAGAAAATAAAATCCTAAAAACCCCCTATTCTTAGGCGTGTTTTAACAGGCACCCCAAATTTTCTCATTGACAAAATTTTTTTGAATTACACGCTTGTATGTATAGAACACTACGGAAAATAAGTTTGAGTTTATTATAGGTTGATTAAATTAATCAAAAAGCAGGACGACGTCCTGCTTTTTTCTAACACTACACGATAGTGCGATTATTTATTGTGTGCGGTATACTAAAAGATATGACTTCATCAGAAAAAGCGTTAATCGTTGGAAATCCAATAGGTTCAAGAACGCTACAGAAAGTCCTTGAACATGAGGGTATCGTTGTGTCTGTTATAGAAAATTTTCAAGAAGCATTTGAGCAAGTTAAGGTTGAAATGCCACGCGTGATTTTGTTTTATGTCCCGAAATACTGGGAGCGAGTTGAGGATTTTGTTACAGAGGTGCGTAAAATTCCAGAACTTGAAAACATTAAAATGGTCTATATTGGAGATCGCATTGAAGGAGAAGAAATGCGGATTCTTCAGGCATACGGCGTAAAAACACTAACTCTCGGCCCAGTGCCATCCGAAGAAATGGCACAGTTCATTGTTAAGTTAGTGAATGAGTCTTAGTAAAGATAAAAAGAAGATTTTTAATTTACAAAACTTTTTATGATTTGTAAACATTAAATATCTATGAATAAATTTAGACAAGAATCATTTCCTAGAGGGAAAAGCAAGAAGGATTCAATTCAAGAGGGGTTAGAAGATCTTGAAAGTATTTCCGAGAAGAAAAATGAATTAATAATTGCTCTGGGTCGGATTATAAACGAACCCAATGCTGACAATGATGGTCTACTATATCATGAAGACGAGGAGCTTTATTGTAAATTTGAAAACATAATATCCGAACTTAGACATTTAACAATAGAAGCCATAACAAATGGTGAATTCGCAGAGGTGATTGATATTGGTAGACAAGTGCTTAAAGAAATAGGGGTCAAAGAGTCAGAAGACATTAGCACCGAATCACCTGATGATGCCATCGCAGTGGCGGAGGCAATAAATTTAAGCGCCAAAGTAATATCACCAGCATATTACGACTTAAAGCCCTCAATGATTGTGGCTGCTTCAGAAATTGGTGCATCTTTTGGGATTGGAGAAGATGACGCATATTATCTTAGTAGTCCAACTATAGGAACAGCGTCGTTTCACGACCCTTACGATGAAGTCGGTAACATAATAGTAAACTTACTTGGTAAAGAAATTCCAAAATGGGATCATCCTTGGTCGGGAGTGGAAAGACAAGATGATGCGTTTAATATAATTGCTGATCTTAATAATGGGCGAACATTAGCAGAGCAATATGCAAACACAACATCGCCACAAAAGGTTAAAGAAGCAAGGGACAAATACATGAATAGTAGGCGTAAATCTGCTGTTGTAAAAATGGGAGATTTCTTGAAAAGTGCTTAAGAGACCAAACAGTTATCTTGCTAGTCTCGATAACGTAAAAAATTAAATACCAAACTCTCAACCTCTTTTGCGTTTTTTGTTTCCATAAGTTTCATGCGTAATTCTTTAGCGCCATCAAAGCCGTTTGCATATGCTTTGTAATGTTTCTTCATTACCGAGAAATTTTTGCCCTCACCAAGTAATTCTTCAAATAATTTCGTGTGTTCAATCATAACTTCCAATTTTTTCCGAACAAATTTTTCATCATTTCTATTCTCAAATTCTTGAGAATTTGAGAATAGAAATGGATTGCCAAAAATTGCCCTCCCAAGCATAATACCGTTCACGCCTGTCTCACGCGCTAGTTGTCGCGCGTGAGGTAAATCTCGCACATCTCCATTCCCCAAAATAAGCGCTTGGCTCCCCACTTCGTTTCGTATTTCAACTGCGCGGTGCGCTACATCCCAGCACGCTGATACCTTTGACATTTCTTTTCTGGTACGTAGATGAAGGGTAATGGCCGCCGGATCTTCTGCTAAAAGTTCTGGGAGCCATGTTTCAATTTCATTTTTATTATACCCGATGCGAGTTTTGATCGAGACAGGGAGTCGCGGCGCGCCTTCGCGCGCCGCGACAATAAGTTCGCGTGCTAACTTGGAGTTTTTAATAAGCGCCGCACCAGCTCCCTGCTTCTCAACACTTCTATCGGGACATCCCATATTAATATCTACGCCATCAAACCGTAATTCTTGCGCAAGTTTTGCGGCACGTTTTATCATCTCCGGCTCTGCGCTAAAAAACTGCGCGACAATCGGCCGTTCTGATTCGCTATACAGCAAACCTTTCATGAGTTTCTCCTGTCCGGCTTTATCCGCGCGAATAAGACCATCCGCGGAAACAAATTCAGTCCACGTTACGTCTGGTTTACCATATCGCGCGATAATCCGCCGAAATGCGGCATCGGTTACGTCTGCCATCGGCGCAAGCGCCATAATTGGTTTTGATAAATTGTCCCAAAATCCTAAGTTCATATAAGAAACATTTGACATAGGACTTACGCACTTGAGTGCAGTTCAAGGAAGCGAGGAGTAGAAATGTGAGCTGTACTATGTAGTACAGTGAATGTTTCTGCGACGAAGCTGACGATGAAATGTGCCAAATGAGTAAGTCCTAATCATTTAAACCTGTAATACACCTTATTCTTGAATCTTAAGTCAATGTACTCAAGAGAAGCATCTCCCACGCTTTTTCCTTTAAACTGTTCTGTGCCAGACGTGGCAAGTAGACTACTAAAGAGAAGGTCAAAATCCTGCTCCGTATTAAATATCATTTTTGCGCCACTAGACAAAAGAAATAGATAATCTCCACGTTCATCAATAACAAACGCATGTGGCTCTAATTCAAACACTCGCATGGAATTACGAAAACTGATGATGCGTTTAAATTCTTCTTCTGGCAGGAAATACGTACCAATAGGATCCGTAACATCACCAAGCTGTTTGCGAAATTCAAAATATACCTGTCCAGAAAAATACGGCGCAGGCGCAAACGCTAACCCATTAATATCAAGGAAGAAACATGTCTCGCGAGTATCTGGCGAAATTGGAGCAACACACCAAAGGTAGTACGGCTTGCGTTCGTCAATTTCTACAACAATCGAGTGCAAGCTGTCACGGGATACATCAATATCCTTTATTTTTTGGAATCTCTCCAAGAGTTCCACTTCTATAACACGCGGCTGAAAAAGAAATACGTTGGCACGAGAAAAGACACTTAAATATCCACCATCAAGCCGTTTTTCAACATATGCGCGTACTTCTTCTTCGGAAACCGTAGTATTACCAGAAACTTCAACACGCTCTATGGTAAAATTTGACAACCATGAAAGCCAAGCGAGGCCCGTGAATATAACAAGAAGTAATGCGCCAAAAGCACCTATGCGCATTGCTAGTTGTTTTCTTTTTTTATGAGCGCTTCGTGATGATTTTAAAGCCCGCCTCCGCGGAGCCATGGCACGTTTCAATAAGGCAAATATCTTTTTTTTATAAAAAAACATAAATTAGGCTTTAGTTATTAGGCACTAGGCTTTAGGAAAAAACATATTCACATAACCCAGACCTCGTCTCTAATGCCTAACGCCTAGAGCCTAAACTACTAACTATTTTATCTTTCCCCATATACCCCTGAAGTACACGTGGAATTTTTATGGAACCGTCTTCTTGCTGGTTGTTTTCAATAATGGAGATAAGTATGCGCGGCGTCGCAAGGGCGGTATTGTTAAGCGAATATGCGAATCGAAGTGATCCTTCTTTGTCTCTATAGCGAATATTAAGCCGTCGAGTTTGGAAATCATGATAATACGAAGAGGAGTGGGATTCGCCATAACGATTCTCGGACGGAATCCATACTTCAATATCATGTGTCTTGACATGTGCCCGACCAAGATCTCCGCCACAATTGATGACAACACGATACGGGATTTCAAGTTTTTGGAGTACTTCTTCAGCGTTTTTAGTAAGTTCTTCATGAAGCACTGCGGTGTCTTGATGGTCGGCACGGCCAAAGATAAATTGCTCAACTTTGAAAAATTCATGAACGCGATAAATTCCCGTTGTATCTTTTCCGTGTGCCCCTGCCTCTCTACGAAAACATGGAGAAAATGCCAAAAATTTCTTCGGCAAGTCTTTCTCATCAAAAACTTCATTCGCATACATGCCCATAAGCGGAATTTCAGCGGTCGCTGAGAGATATAAATCGTCTTGTGTTTTGTATATATCATTCACTCCATGCGGAAGATGTCCGGTGCCGTATAAATTTTCTCCACGCACGAGAGACGGAGCCATTAACGGTTCATATCCAGAATTGTTGAAGTAATCAAAGACAAATCTCCAAAGCGCCAAGGAGAGAGTAACTGCGTCATTTTTGAGAAAGTACCCACGAAAACCGGCAACTTTTGTTCCACGTTCAAAATCAACCATATTGAGACTTTTCATAAGCTCAACGTGATTTTTTGGCTCAAAAGAGAACTCTGGAATCTCCCCCCACGTTTTCATTTCTTTATTATCTGTGTCACTTTCCCCTTCAGGGACAGACATATCGGGAATATTTGGCACCTGAAGCATTAATGGACGCCACTTTTGCATGACTATTTCAAGCTCTTGCTCTTTTTTCTGCAAAGCCGCTTTAAGAACACGCGTTTGTTGAATCTTTCCTTCCCGCTCACTCTCATCTGAAATTTCTGAAATTTTCTTTGAGAATTCATTTTGTTCCGCGCGCATTTTTTCAACTTCTTGTAATGTCGCTGTTCGCTTATGATCAAGCCGAATAAGCCCGTCTATATCAACGTCAATGTGTTTTTTGCGCGCGGCATCTTTAACTAAATCAAGATGCTCACGAATGAATTTTATGTCAAGCATAGGTTATGGGTGTTAGGGGTTAGATTAAAGAATTTAGATTAAGCAATTTCTTGGCTCCTGATTCCTGATTCTATACATATAGTATATAGTATACAAATATATGGACGAAATAAAAACTATAAACATAGAGAAATGCTTTCCTCAATTGCTTGAAATCCCTGACGCGCCAAAAAAACTATATGCAAGAGGAACATTGCCAAATACAGATGCGATTTTCCTTACGGTGGTCGGCTCACGAAAATACACTTCATACGGAAAAGATGTGTGCGAAAAAATCATCTCCGAACTCTCTATCTCTAACCTGTCGACATCCGACGTCAGCAGATTGGGGATAGTTATCATCTCCGGCCTTGCGCTAGGCATTGATGCAATCGCGCATCGCGCGGCGCTTAAATCAGGATTAAAAACTATCGCTATCCCCGGCTCCGGCCTTAACTCATCTGTGCTATATCCGGCAAGCAATCATGGGTTAGCTAATAAAATTGTTTCAGCAGGCGGCGCGCTTCTGTCAGAATTTGAACCAGATTTTAGGGCGACACCCTATTCGTTTCCGCAAAGAAATCGGATTATGGCAGGAATGTCACGGGGTATTTTGGTAATTGAAGCAGGGGAACGCTCCGGTACACTCATTACCGCGCGCCTTGCTACAGAATATAATCGCGACGTATTTGTGGTGCCCGGTTCAATTTTTTCTCCACAATCGCGTGGCTCACATCAACTGCTAAAATTGGGCGCAATACCAGTAACATGTGGCGCAGATATTCTTGAACACTGGGGACTCACACCAGACGACAACAATAACAATAACGATAACAAAAGGAAAGCGATTTTGAGAGAATGCTCCGACGAAGAAAAACAGATCTTTGAGTTACTGCATGAACCGACGACAAAGGAAGAGTTGATGCAGAAATTAGACATGCCGACACATAACGTGAATATCACTTTGTCAGTGATGGAAATAAAAGGACTTATTGTTGAGACGCATGGAGAAATGCGGATTAATGTATAAAATTTAAATATTCTTGACAAGCAACTTAATAGTTGATAAAAATCAATCAGATTGAAAAGAACGAGAGGAATCCTACATGACTATTTTGACTTTGCCATTTTGGGTAATACTTGCGGGATACGTATTGGTGGGTTTTACTGCTGGATATATTTCTTATCAGCTTTTTAAGAAATATCCGCCTGGTAGGTCAAGTGGGAGATTTTTGTGGCCAAAATGGTTTCCAATTTTCGGTTTTATGCTAATGACAGCAGGAAGTTCCCCTCTTGCGTTAATGCTAGGAATTATACTTATTTTTGGAAGTGCTTTCTTTCTGTTAGAAAAAATCAAATAAGACAGAAAAATATCTCATTTTTAATTTGGCTCAAGGCACAACCTTAAAAAGTTGTGCTTTTTCTTTTCTTGACAAAAAGTATAAGATAGTATTAAAGTAGACGACTATACAAATTATTATGAAACTACTAATCGTAGAATCCCCCGCTAAAGCGAAAACAATATCTAAATACTTAGACAACAAATACACCGTCACATCATCTGTCGGGCATATTCGTGATATACCAAAAAGCAGTAAAGATGCAATAGATATAGAGGGCGGGTTTATTCCTCATTATGAGGTTGTTCCAGGTAAAGAAAAAGTAGTGCAAGAATTAGAAAAACTCTGTAAAAAAGCAGACGAAGTGGTTCTTGCAACTGACCCAGACCGTGAAGGCGAAGCAATTGCATGGCATATTGCCCAAATCTGTGGATTAGGTAAGTCAAAAGTTAAAAGTGAAAAGTTCCAGCCCGAGGCTGGTCAACCTATGGCTGAAAAAGTTAAGCGGATTGTTTTTCATGAAATTACGAAACCGGCAGTACAGGAAGCAATGGAACATCCACGCGACATTGACCAAAACTTACGTAAAGCGCAAGAAGCGCGCCGTGTGCTTGACCGTCTTGTAGGATACGATCTTTCAGGGCTTATATGGAAAAAGGTTAGATATGGCCTTTCTGCGGGACGCGTGCAATCACCTGCTCTTCGCATATTAATGGAGAAAGAGCGCGAGGTACGCGCATTCAAGTCTGAAGACTATTGGGTTATCACCGCTGAAACGCGAACTAATACGGAAGAGCTAATTTTGACCTGTGTAAAAGAGCCGCGTGAGAAAAAAGAAGTTGAACAAATTTTATCGGTTGGAGAAAAAGGTACGTGGACCGTGAAAGAAGTAAAAGAAACACAAATGAAACGCACTGCTCGTGCGCCATTTACCACCTCTACTCTCCAACAAGCGGCAAGTTCACAGCTCAGTTTTGCTCCATCACGCACTATGCACACCGCGCAACGCCTTTATGAAGCAGGACACATTACCTATATGAGAACAGACAGCACTACGATAAGTCCCGTTGCGCAAAAACAAGCACTTGTGGTTATTAAAGAAAAATATGGAGAAAAATACGCCGACGCGCATGTATATAAAACTAAAAGCAAAGCCGCGCAGGAGGCGCATGAGGCTGTCCGCCCTACAAGTGCATCAAAAGAAAGTGCTGGAGCAACAGAAGAACAGAAGAAGCTCTACGGTCTGATATGGAGACGATTTATTTCTTCTCAAATGGCCGATGCACAACTCCTAAAGACAAAAATCACAGTAGAGGTAGACGGCGGGACAATTCCTGATTTTGCCGCGCACGGCTCGCAGACAATTTTTGACGGATGGCTTGCCGCTGACACTTCCGCTCGTGGAGAAACGGTTGAGCTTCCAAGCGTAAAAGAAAAAGAGCAAGTTACTCCTATAAAGATAGAGGATGAAGAGAAACAAACACAGCCACCCGGACGATATACTGAAGCAGGACTTATTAAAGAACTTGAAAAACGCGGCATTGGGCGACCTTCAACATATGCGAGTATTATAAAGACGATCGTTGATCGCGGTTATGTCACCAAAGATGGGCGGACGCTTTTCCCGACGGATACTGGTGAGGTAGTAAGCGATTTTTTGGAGAAAAATTTTACTAAATATATCAGCGATACTTTTACGGCAGAAATGGAAAACGAATTGGATGAAATTGCAGACGGCAAACGTGAATACGAAAAAACATTATCTGATTTCTATACACCGTTTTCAAAGGACGTAAAATCAAAGGAGAGCATTGAAAAAATAACTGACCTTGGAGCAGCACCAAAAGAATTTCCTTGTCCGAAATGCGGCAAGGCAATGGTTATTAAATTAAGTAAAACAGGAAAATTTATGAGCTGTGGAAATTTTCCAGATTGCAGTGGTGCGCGAACTATTGAAGGAAAAGAATTGGCAGGACCAAAAGAAACAGGCGAAGCATGCCCAAAGTGTAAAAATGGAAGGCTCATTGAAAGAGAAGGGAGGTTCGGAAAATTTATTGGTTGTAACACTTATCCAAAATGTAAATATATTAGAGGAGATCCTGAAGAAGAGAAAAAAAATCAAACTGACGTGAAATGCCCTGAATGCGGAAAGGGTTTATTAACTGCTAGACGCGGCCGCTTTGGTGAATTTTACAGCTGTTCAGAATACCCAACATGCAAATTTGCAATTAAAGCAAAACCAACAGGAAAAACATGTCCAGAATGTAACTCGCTTATGATGCTCGGAACAAAAACAATACCTGAACGATGCTCTAATAAAGCATGCCCAAATCATAATCCACACAAGTTGAAGAAGTAAGAGAAAAAACCCGCGTTGATACCTAGTTTTTTATATCTCGGTTCTTTGGTCTTTTGATAAGAAATAAGAGGCGATTACCATGTCGGTAATCGCCCCTTGGTAAACTTGTTCCTAGGCAATCTTGCTCCTAATACTGGAGTGTTTCAACGCCGGCTAACACGGCCATTGCAAACATCGTCTTTTTGACCGAACCTATGACGTCGTTAAACCCTTCAGCGAACCTGACCGCTTCCTTGATTTCGTCGAAGCACTCGGGACTGGGCTTTGGTCCACACTTTTCAGTCATGTAGTCAGTCTGTGCTTGGACCATATCGCCTGTGGCCTTGGTCAGTTCGGCAAGCGCATGGAGTGCAGAAAGCGCTGTGGTCTGAATCTTCTCCCTAAGTTTTTGCGAAACTACCCTGGCACCTCTTCGCCCTTATAAAACAAGGCTTAAAAAAACAGGCTCATTAAGTGCTTATAACAGAGTTTATCTTCAGTAAAAATTTAGAGTACATAAAAGCCGGCATATGCATATGCCGGCCATTTAATTCACGTCCCGAGTAATATATACAAAACAACAATTACAATAACGAGAACTATTGCCCCAAGTAATTCTCTTCATTTGAATCCTTTACTCTTAAAGGCAACACCCTCGCCAAAATCACCATGAGCACTCATTGCAAATCCCCTTTTCTGGTTGTCTAATTTCTGTTTTAGAGTATAGTCAAATATATGACTAATATCAACGAAATCCTTGAGTGCATCAAGCAACAACCCTTTGCGGACAAGAAACTTGTCTCGCGCGCATTTTCATTTGCGGAAGAAGCGCACAAAGATCAAAAGCGATTTTCCGGGGAACCATACCTTGAACACGTTGTTGAAACAGCAAAGACACTCGCAAGACTCAACATGGATGAAAGAACCATAGCGGCTGGACTTCTACATGACACACTTGAAGACAGTTTAATTACTAAAGAAGAATTAGAGAAAGAGTTTGAGGAAGAAATTGTATTTTTAGTACGCGGTGTAACAAAACTCGGAAAATACAAATACAAAGGACTTGAGCGGCACGCAGAAAGTTTGCGCCATTTTCTCTTTGCAACGTCAAAAGATGTGCGCGTGCTTATAATTCGCCTTGCAGACCGTATCCATAACATGAAAACACTTGAGCATGTGCGTCCTGAAAAACAAAAACGTATCGCGCTTGAAACACTTGAAATATACGCGCCGCTTGCTCATCGTCTTGGTATGGGACAAGTCAAAGGAGAACTTGAAGACCTTGCATTCCCTTACGTATATCCAAAAGAACACAAAGAGACTCTTGATCTCTTGAAACAGAAAAGTATAGAAAATCAAAAATATCTGGAGAAAGTATATCGATCACTGCAAAAAGAACTTATAAAGGAAAATATAAAACCTATCAAGACTGACTATAGGATAAAACATCTCTACAGTCTGCACAAAAAACTCAAGCGGTATGACACGGATATTGATAAAATACACGACATTGCCGCCTTACGCATTGTCGTCCAAACAATAGATGACTGTTATCGGATTCTCGGTATTATACACAATATGTGGCGACCACTCCCAGGACGTATCAAAGATTACATTGCAATACCGAAACCAAATGGATATCAGAGTCTGCACACCACTATTTTTACCGGTGACGGTGGTATTGCTGAAATTCAGATGCGAACAGAGGAAATGCACGATGAAGCTGAATACGGTATTGCATCACACCTAGGATACAAAGAAAATGCGAAACAACAAAAAGGTAATCCCTTGAAGAAGAAATTGACATGGATTACCCAGTTAGTTGAGTGGCAAAAACATATTGCAAAATCGGAAGAATTTCTTGATGATTTAAAGATGGATTTTTTCAAAGACCGCGTATTTGTATTCACTCCAGATGGAGATGTAATTGATCTTCCGGAAGATTCAGTACCGATTGATTTTGCATATGCTATTCATTCGGATGTTGGTGACCACATAGCGGGCGCTAAAGTAAACGAAAAACTAGTATCACTTGATACAAAACTAAAAAATGGCGACAAAGTGGAGATTGTTACGAAAAAATCAGCGTCACCATCCACAAAATGGCTTTTGCACATAAAAACGACACTTGCGCGTAAGCATATTAAATCTGCGTTACAAAAGCATAAAATGTAGAATGTAGAATGTAGAATGTAGAATGTAGAATGTAGAATGTCTTACGATACACGATTATATCGTGAAATTTTTGACAGAATATAGATACTCACTATCATCTTTTTTATCTTCAGGGCTGTCTTCTTGAACGCTTTCATCTGAAGAAACGCCAGAAATACTTTCATCTACAACTCCTTCTAATTCATTCTTCTCACGATTAAAACGCTCAAGAAGACCCTGCAAATCATTGGGAGAGAAAAAATCTATAGTGATTTTGCCGCCTTCACCACGAGATTCAACCTGCACTCGCGTGCCGAGCGTTTTTGTAAGTTCCTCTTCAAGAGCTAAAATCTCCGGGTCAAATTCTGTAGATTTCTTTCTGATACGCTCATGAGCAGTGTGTCGCGCGATCCGTTCTGCCTCACGCACAGTAAGTTTTTTGTAAACAATCTCTTTGTATAAGGTGATTTGTTCTTCTGGCCTCTTGGTAAGCATCATGAGCGGACGCGCATGCCCTTCAGTGATGGTTCCCGAACCCAATGCCTCAATAATTTCCTGTGGCAGCGAAAGGAGCCTGATACTGTTTGAAACATATTCACGGCTCTTGCCCATTTTTTGCGATACTTCATGGTGTTTGAAACCAAAATTTTCAACAAGCTGTTTAAACGCGCGCGCGCGATCAACAGGATTTAAATCTTCGCGTTGCACATTTTCAATAATGGCAAGCTCGAGTTTCATGCGTTCATCATCTTCATCTCCTGTTCGTATGACAACCGGAACCTGCTGTAACCCTGCAATCTTTGCCGCACGAAGGCGTCGCTCGCCAGCAATCAGTTCGTACTCAACAGACAATCCCCCGTCATCACGTTCAACCTCTTTGCGAGTTACCACCAATGGCTGTAAAATACCGTACTGGCGTACGGAATCCGCAAGGTCCTTGAGGCGAAATTCATCAAACTCCTTCCGTGGTTGGTAAGGATTTGGTTTAACTTTTTCAGATTCAATCCAATAAATTGAGTTGTTATATATATTACTCACGTTTGTATATTGATAGGACTTACGCAGTCAGATGCTCCCTGTTTGCTCACGAGCTTTACGAGCGACTTGCAAACAGCAGTGCTTTAGTACATATTCGCAAAACAACAAAGAAATGCGTCGATTGCGTAAATTCTATTTGAATTATACGGCAGATTGATTATCTAATCAAATCATACTACCATGACAAAAGAGAGATATAAGAGGTATTAAATGGGAGAAAAACCAGTAAATAAACCATGCCTTGAAGATTATCTACGCCCCAACTGCAAGTTATCAAAACCAGGAGAAGACGACAACTGTCTGGGGGCTCAGGAAGTCATCGATATCCGCAAAAAACACGAAATTGAAGCAACGGTAACGCGCTGTCCTAATTTTAAAATAAAAAAAATAGTTAACTAGAGCATGTCAGGAAACATGCACTAAAAGAGGCGCTGAATCGCCTCTTTTAATTTGTACTATTTTCAAGTACCATAACTGGTATATTGCTGGAGTGGTGGAATTGGTATACACGTGCGACTCAAAATCGCATGCCTTACGGCTTGAGGGTTCGAGTCCCTCCTCCAGCATAAGTAAAGTTGATGAGGTCTACCCTTGTGTCTCCTTCAAATACTTAAGCATGGTGTTCGCGTCGCTGACCTCAAACGGGTCATCCGGACAGTTGTTGCCAAATCCGGGCTCTACAAACATTTTTTTAATCACCCCGTTTTCAACATACATACTATACCGCCAAGAACGTTCTCCGAATCCAAGATTGTCTTTTTCCACGAGCATACCCATCTCGCGAGTGAAGTCACCACTGCCATCAGGAATTAGTTTGACCTTTTCCGCTTTCTGATGCTTCCCCCATTGATTCATAACAAATGCGTCATTAACTGAAAGGCAGTATACTTCATCAACGCCAAGTTCTTTAAATTTATTGTATACCACTTCGTACCCGGGAAGGTGTGCGGAAGAACAAGTCGGTGTAAATGCTCCCGGAAGTGCAAAGAATACTACTTTTTTATCTTCAAACAATTTGCTACTTTTTACATCCTGCCAGCGATATGGATTGTCCCCGCCAGCGCTCTCGTCACGAATGCGTGTTTTTAATGTAACATCGGGAACTTGTTTTCCCTCTGCTGTTTCTATTTCTGTCATAAGAAAATATTAAATAATTGGATAATATATTATGTATAATAAGGTTATTCGGATATCATGTCAACAAAAAAGCAAAAAATTATTGTCATAGTTGGACAAACCGCAACGGGAAAAAGTGATTTGGGAGTGCGGCTTGCGCGAAAGTTCAATGGAGAAATCATATCCGCTGACTCGCGACAAGTATATAAAGGGCTCAATATCGGCACGGGGAAAATTACCAAACGTGAGATGCGCGGAGTACCACATCATCTTCTTGATGTGGCAAGTCCTCGGCGCGTATATACTGCGGCGGAGTATAAAAGAGACGCGGAGCAAGCTATACAACATATCGTACAAAAAGGGAAAATACCGATTATCGTCGGCGGCACTGGATTTTATATTGATACATTGCTTGGCGATATCACATTGTCAAATGTCCCACCTGATAAAAAACTGCGCGCGCGGCTTGAGAAAAAAACAACTGACATACTTCTAAACCAGTTAGAGAGACTTGATCCTGTCCGCGCACAAAACATAGATGTAAAAAATCGTAGACGCATTATACGGGCAATTGAAATTGCCAAAACGCAGACAAGCGCAGGAAAAAATTATTCGGAGTATTCGGATCATTATGATGTTCTCAAAATTGGAATAAAAACGGATGATGCAATACTTAAGAAAAACATTAAAAAGCGTCTTCTGACAGGATTAAGGCAAGGAATGATTGCAGAAGCAAAAAAACTCCATGAACATGGGCTGTCATGGAAACGAATGGAGGAACTCGGTTTAGAATACCGTTACCTTTCGCGATATTTGCACGGGAAAATTGATAAACCCCCACACCTTTCACAGTATTGCGCTTCGCGCGCTCCGACAAAGTCGGAGCTATACCGTGAAAGGTGTGGGGGTAAACAAGAAATGATAGAACAATTAAACACCGCAATCTGGCAATACGCTCGCCGTCAAAAAACGTGGTTTAGGCGAGATAAAAAAATTCACTGGATTAAACCGAGAGAATATAAAAAGGCAGAAAAAAAGCTGCAAAAATTTCTTGGAAAGTAGGGAAATGGAGGCCACAATATTTATCAGCAATATACCATTAACCGCCAAAACGCAGTGCATTTTGGCGGTTAATGGTGCGTCATGCAGGGGTGACAGGATTTGAACCTGCAACCGCTGGTTTTGGAGACCAGTGCTCCACCAGTTGAGCTACACCCCTCTATTCAAGAAAGCTTGAGCAGTTATCATTTAACTTTTACTATATCAATATTTATAGCAAAAATATCACCTTGAACAAAGTATTATGTTATATCTTCGTGCAAAATGATCTTCCAAATCCGATTGAAAGCTTTTTATCTTTTTCCACAACATTCCAACATTCTTGCGAATGTTGGAATGTTGTGCGTGAGAATTTCACTTACTTCTTCGTCTCGTGGTGCGGATACGGGCCACGGCACCAGCGGCAATACTTTTTAAGCTCTATTTTACGCTCAACGCTTTTTTTGTTTTTGCGTGTCCAATAATTTATCCGCTTACAATTCTTGCACGCGAGTTTTAATAGGTGTTTTTGTGTCATAGGATAATACTAATATACGAATTTTACTAATGATACGAATAATACTAATGCGGCATATTCGTATCCATTCGTACCATTAGTATATTGGTATTGTTCTTTATCTTTATTTTCCTAAAGAATAGTATAAAACAGACAAAAAGGCAACTGGTAATGCCTGTAAAAACACAGAAAAAGAATAACCCCTGTCTGTGCAGGGGCTATTTTTTATTGTGCGGCGCGGATGGCATCACGTAGTTGACAAGCTTTTTCAGCCGCGGCTTCCGCAAAATCTTCGTCAGAGCTGGCAAAATTGATTCCCGAAGAGGAATTAATAGCGATTGATCCGTGTCCAACATAAGCGGCTCTAACAGTTTCAGCAATAAAACCGCCTTGAGTGCCAATACCAGGAATTAGAAACCATAGTTTGTCGCCAACAATTTCTCTGCAACGAGTCAGATGTCCAAAGAGAATATTTCCCGATCCTTTGGGATTTTCAAAAGCGGCGGCCATAACAAGACCAGCATTTTCAACAACACCTAAACTTTCCGCCCAAGACAAAATAGTCTCGGCCATAAATTCCCAGTAATACCGTTCATCAGCTAACCAAACATCTTGCGTTTCTCGAGCCGAGGGATTACTGGTGTAACACAGACCGACAAGGGCCCGTTCTGGGTGTTCCTTACTGATGAGATCTTCCATACAATCTTGACCCATATAGGGCGAGAAGTTCATCCCATCAACTCCGTCAATATCAAAATGGGCAATTCGGTATTGCTGTTGTGTCCTGCTGATATCACCTCGCTTGCAATCAAGGAAAACGGGAATGTCAGGATGTTTCCGTTTGATGTACCTCACAACCTGTTGAAGCGCCTGAGCTCCATCAGGAAACGCTTCCCAGTGAGCTTTTTGCGGTTTGAATATTGAAGCATACGGAGCTGTTGCATCAATAATTTTTTCCATCCAAGTAGCAATATCCATTGCTAAATGGAACTTAGGCGGACCACCAACCAGACATAGTGGTAATTTTTCAGGAAGAGGATCAAGCCCAACGCATAATAAAGAACCTATCGCTTCCTGCCTCTCTTTCAATAATTGCCGAAATCCTTTCTTCGCCATTTTTATCTCCTTTCCACGTTGTTGGGGTGTAAAATAAATTAGGCTAGTGCTCGACTCATTTATCTAAAAGTAAGATTACATTAAAATAAATAAAAAATCAAATGACACACCTCTTAGAGGTGTGCTAGAGTGAAAAAAGAAAGAAATCTTGAATCTTGAAAAGGGGTCAGTATGGCAAAACGACTTTGCCCGTTTTATGTGTTTTTCCCTGTAGTAATGAGAGCACTTTTATGGCTACCAATCTGGATTATTTTAAATTTTTTCTGCAAGTTTAAGGTTCATGGATTGGAGAATTTGAGTGATATATGTGGAATAAATGGAATTCTCTTTGTTGGAAATCACGCAAGTCAAGTTGATCCAATAGCGGTAAATGTCGCATTGCCATTTGTGAGCGCATATACTCCGCTCTTTCCTGCAACTGACGCTCCGAAAGTTCTTAAAGAAAACAAGAAAAGCTTTGGGTTGCTATATTACGCGTATTCTTTGCCATTTTTTTTCCGAATATTCGGCGGCTATCCGTTATTCGCCAAGAAAGGAGACTTTACGGAAGCGCTTCCATACCAAATAGAACTTCTTCAGAAAGGGCGGAGTGTACTAATTTTTCCCGAAGGAAAGCGGACGCAAGATGGAAAATTGGGAATTGTCCGCCCAGGTGTGGCGTTTCTACTACATCACACTAACACAACTGTTGTTCCTGTTTCTATTTCAGGTACACATAATGTGTCTTCTTTAACATTTCTGCGAAGGAAACATACCATTATCATCCGATTCGGGAAACCGATTTCTCGGAAAGATATCTTTGCAAATAATAAGAATCCTGACGAGCAAGATCTTCGGCGCGGAGCCGCTGAGATTATGTCAGAAGTTGAAGAACTGCTTCATCGTTGAAAGACCCTCCACGCGTGGAGGGTCTTTTTTTGTTCTATTCTGGTGCGCCGGGCAGGATTCAGTCACAAATCACTAAGTATATTTCTTCGCTGCACTTGAAACCTACTAAGTGTTCGCGACCCCGACTCGGCGACAAGCACTCGCTCCGCTCGTCTTGTATACCGCCTCCGTCTTTCGAATCCCTCCGCCTGCTACAAAACAATAGTATCCCAACACTAGCGTGTTAGGATACTTTGTTTTGTGCGCCGGGCAGGATTCGAACCTGCGTAGACATAAAGTCGACAGATTTACAGTCTGTTGCGATTGACCACTCCGCCACCGACGCATTATTACATTATTGTTTGTTGGAACAGAAATATTTTACCACATACAACCTAAAACTCAACGGCTTCCCGCTAGAAGCGGGAAGCCGTTGAGTTCTTAAGATATATTTAATTACGCAACAGCTTGTGCAATTTTTTTCACACGTGTCTTTCTTTTTGCCACATGTTTCTTTTTTACATCAATTGCGATTTCACCACTTTTCAAAGATACCGATACTTCATCACCTTCTGTAACACCTTGCGAGATCATGAGAGACGCAACTGGTGTCAGAATTTTATTCTGAATAAGCCGTTTAAGAGGCCGCGCGCCAAACTGCGGGTTATACCCTTCTACACTAAGATATTTAAAGACATCACGAGAAATAGCAAGTTTAATTTCTTTTTCTTCAAGACGTTTTATAACATCGCTTACCTGAATTTCAACAATGCTTTTAATTGCCTCCGGTGAGAGAATGTTAAATACCACAATATCATCAAGGCGATTCAAAAATTCAGGACGGAACCGATCGTGTAAACTTTCCATCACTTTATCTTTTAGGTTTTCAAATACAGCTTTTTCACTCCCGCTACCAAACCCAATCTTTTCCATCTTGTTAATATACTCTGAACCAACATTTGAAGTCATTATAATAACAGTGTTTTTAAAATTCACCGAGCGCCCTTTTGCATCAGTTAAATGCCCATCATCAAGAACCTGAAGAAGGATATTAAATACTTCAGGGTGAGCTTTTTCAATTTCATCAAAAAGTACTATTGAGTACGGACGATGACGAACTTTCTCCGTCAGCGAACCTCCTTCCTCATGTCCAACATATCCAGGCGGAGAACCAATCATTTTTGAAACAGAATGCCGCTCCATAAACTCCGACATATCAACACGGATAAGCGCTTTATCGTCATTAAACATAAACTCCGCAAGCGCTTTGGTAAGCTCTGTCTTTCCGACACCGGTCGGACCCAAAAACATAAACGAAGCAATTGGCCTGCGCGGATCTGCGATGCCAGCCCGTGAACGCTTAACAGCATCTGAAATTGTTTGTACCGCTGGATCCTGACCGACAACTCGTGTTTTGATATCAGCTTCCATTCGCATAAGTTTTTCAGCTTCCTCCTCAAGCATCTTCAAAACAGGAATATGTGTCCATTCAGAAACCACTTTTGCAATATCTGTTTCCATCACTTCTTCTTTTAAAATACGGCGAGAGCGTTGTAATTTCTTCAAACGCGCGTCCCGTGCCTTGAGGTCTTTTTCAATTTCCGGAACTTTGCCATAGTGAATTTCCGCGGCACGCGTCAAATCAGAGCGCATTTCTGCTGACTCTGCTTCAAGGCGCAATACATCAAGCTCTTTCTTTAATTTTCTGATTTCAATTAAGAGATTTTTTTCATTTTGCCACTTCAATTCAAGCTCGCGCGTTTTTTCTTTTAAGTTTCCGAGTTCTTTATCAATTGCCCGCATGCGCGTTTTTACTTTTTTATTTTTTGACGTTTCACTTTCGTTCTTTAGCGCCTCCTTTTCAATCTGAAGTCGCATCGCCTTTCGGTGCGCTTCTTCAAGCGCAGGCGGTTTACTTTCAAGAGACATCCGTAAGGATGATGCCGCCTCATCAATCAGATCAACTGCCTTATCGGGTAAATAACGATCCGGAATATAACGACTGGAAAGAGTTACAGCGGCAATAATCGCGTCATCGGTAATGCGCACGCCATGATAAAGTTCATATCGCTCTTTAAGTCCACGCAAAATAGCAATCGCATCTTCAACAGACGGCTCATTTACATAGACAGGCTGGAAACGTCGCGTGAGCGCGGGATCTTTTTCAATATATTTTTGGTACTCCTTCAGCGTTGTCGCGCCAATAGCGCGCAGTTCTCCTCTCGCAAGCGCCGGTTTTAACATGTTTGACGCGTCCATAGAACCTTCCGCGGCACCAGCGCCAACAATCGTATGAATCTCATCAATGAAGAGAACAATCTTACCTTCAGCGCGCTCAATCTCCTTCATAATAGTCTTGAGCCGCTCTTCAAATTCGCCGCGGTATTTTGTACCGGCAATAAGCATGCCGAGATCAAGCGCTACAAGCTCTTTGTTACGCAATGACTCGGGAACATCCCCTTTTGCCATTCTGATCGCGAGTCCCTCCGCGATCGCAGTCTTTCCTGTACCGGCTTCACCGATTAAAATAGGATTGTTTTTTGTACGACGAGAAAGAATCTGAATAATCCTGCTGATTTCAGCGTCACGGCCGATTAGAGGATCTAACTTGTCTTCAAGCGCAAATTTAGTGAGATTTCTGGTGTATTTTTCAATCGCGCGAAATTTTTTCGGAGTAGGGGAATCGGTGATAGTACTATTTTTAAGTTCATCAATAACCTTCAAAACAGACTCTTTGTTAATACGAAAACGAGATAGTATTTCTCGTGCCTGTCCTGGCACATCAAAGAGCGCGACAAATATATGTTCCGACGAGATCAAGTCTTCACTAAGCTGTTGTGCTACTTTTCCACTGGCCTCAAGCACCTGCGCAAATTCAGGCGTTAAATAAATTTGATATGACGGCGCGAGCACATGCCCAGCATCAGGCGCTTCAATTGCTTCAAGAAGAGAATCTGTAAGTTGCACTGTGTCAACTTCCAGTTTATCCAATATAGACAGCACCATTGACTCTTCCTGCAAAAGAAGGGCAGTGAGCAGATGAACCGGATTCACATGATTTTGTCCACGCTCAATAGAAAGCTCATGCGCCCGTCTGATTGCTTCTCGCGCTTTTGTTGTAAAATTTCCGAATGGAGGCATAGTTTTAGGCTTTAGGAAATTAGGCTTTAGGCTTTAGGCTTTAGGAAATGTTTGTTTTTTCCTAGTGCCTAATGCCTAGCGCCTAGTCCATTGTTATGTTATAGGTTATAGGTTATAGAAACCTATATGCTCTACTTTATACTATATTAACTATCTAAAGTCAAGGGCTCGGACACAATTTCACTTTGTGAAATTTATCTGCCCAATCATTCGACAAAGGCGGAGTGATTTAGGGGCTTTCTTCACTTTCTTCTGGTGCTTGCACGAATTCAATTTGCTCTATCATACTGTTCACAATGTGTATGGGAATTGTTCTCTGTCGGCCGTCTTCAATAATTATATTAATACCTACAATCTCGCCGTTCGTATTGATCAGCGGACCCCCCATATATTGTTCATTAATATCAATTGTTGTATGAATAGCAATAACTTCCTTTTGTGAGTTATCTTCATCATCTCCTTTTTTTGCCTCTAGTTGAGAAATCACACCAAGCGACAAGACAACGTCATTTTTGAGGCCGAGAACAATGGCAGTTTGACCAATTTGCACATCGTTTATCTTTGCAAATATTATTTTGGTAAATGGAACCGTCTTTTCGGCATTTACCATAACATCTTCAGCAGACTCTACCCTATCACCAATCTTAAGAAGCATAATGTTGTTGACAACATCCCGTACAGCCACGTCTACTTTATACACATGATTGTCAACTGTTTTAATGATCGGCTCTTCTCCGTCATTAAATAAGTAATTTTGAGAGACGGCAAACTGATTATCCAGCACAAAGCCCGTGCTAAGTAATTCCAGCTCAAATTCTTCTTTCGGCGGCTTTCCAAATCCTCCAATGCGGAATTTCTTTTTCAAGATACCTAATTGAACTACATTCGGTGAATTCTTCTCAGCGGCCTTAGTAATAAAATCTTCTTCTTTTATGACGACTGTCTGGACAACCTCTGATTCAGTATCCTCCTGCAAGGTAATCACCTCAACCGTCTTTTCAACAACACGATTAATGGTCTGTGTTACCACTGGCGGTGCCTGATCTAAAAGCGTCACCGTCACAATCCCCGTTGCAATAGATGTTACAAAGCTCACCAAAAGGGCAAGTAAAATAAGTTGTGTGTTGTTTAAATCGTTCATGAAAAATACAAATTACGAATTTATTACAAATCTATAGGTGATATAACGAATTGTAACACGTAATTGTAGTACATGGCAACAAAAAAGTCGCCCCTGTTGGACAACTTCATTGCTTAATTTATCTAAACTCCGTACATGCCAATATTTGGTTTTGCATTTTTTTATGAGCCCATCACTATGTCTTACGAACATGCTCTCTAATTTTATAGAATACACCAAAAGTGGAACCTGGTCCCACTTTTGCATTACTTCTCACCTATTACTTCAGCAAGCGCGGCGACGGTATAATCAAGATCTTTTTTTGTCGTGCTTTTGCCAAGTGTGAAGCGTGTTGATCCTTGCGCGTGCGCACAGCTCTTTCCTAATTCATTAATAACATATGATTTATTCTGTCCACTAAATAAACAAGCGCTTTTTGAGCCGACGGAAATGCCGCGCGCGTCAAGTTGCAGAACAATCCAATCGCTCTCATCTCCTGGAAAGGATATGTTGACATTATTCGCAATGCGCCTTTCTGTGTCTCCGTTTAGCTCCGCGCCAGCAATAGTATCAAGAACTTTTTTGATAAAATAATCACGAAGTTTAGTTAGTCGTTTTGTTTCTTTTTCGCGCTCCGCGGTTACAATTTCAAGCGCCTTTGTAAAACCAATGATGCTAGGGACATTTTCCGTACCGGGACGAATGCCATTTTCCTGATAACCCCCATACAAGATCGGTTTAATTTCCATTCCCCGTTTTTTGTAAAGTACCCCAACACCTTTTGGTCCATATATTTTCTGGCCGTCAAGCGTCATCAGGTCAATGCCTAATTTTTGCACACTAACATCAAGATATGCGGGTACTTGAGAAGCGTCACAGTGGAACATTGGTAGAGCCAATGTTCCACATTTGACCTTTGACATTTGGCCTTTGACTTCTTTTCTGAAACTGCGAATTACCTTCGCGATTTCAGAAATCGGCTGTATCGTTCCAATCTCATTATTCGCGTACATAATAGATACGAGAACCGTTTCCTTTTTAAGCACTTTTTTTAGTTCGTCAATTTTTATGATTCCATTTTGTCCTATGGGAACATAAGACACCTGTACTCCTCGCCCTTCCAATTCGCGGAAGACATCACGCACGGACGCATGTTCAATAACGCTCGTGATAATATGTATATCTTTTAATTTTGCACCATGTTCTTGCGCGGACTGTACAACTCCCCATATAGCAAGATTATTTGACTCTGTTCCTCCAGATGTAAAAATAATCTCGTCAGGATGACATGCCAACAATTCCGCAATTTTTTCGCGCGCTTCAGTAATTGCCCGCTTCGCCGCTACTCCATCGACGTGAATTGAACCTGGGTTGCCGAAGTACTCCGAGAAAAACGGCTTCATCGCCTTAAAGACAAGCGAATCAAGCGGTGTCGTCGCGGCATGGTCCAAATATACTTTATGTTTCATATGTGACAGTATATCATCATTTGCAAAAAGAACGCTGTAATACTATATTATTACAATGCCTCTTGTTTTTGATCAAAATACCTTTTTGTTCCTTATAGCTTTTTTATTTGCGGTAGACATTATTTTAGCGTATTATGCTGTACGAAACGAATTGCGAACGAAAAGAATACTTAAAGGTAACCACATCGATAATTTGGAAAAATCTCTTTTAGATACAGAGAAACAATTGCGTGGATTTCAAGTATTTCGCGAACATGCGCAAAAACAATTTGATCTGATTGACAACAAGATAGCAAGCGGCGCGCGTAGAATCGGAGTTGTGCGTTTTAGACCATTCGGTCAAAAAGGAGGCAGTCAGAGTTTCTCAGCAGCATTTGTAAATGAAAAAGGAGATGGTATCGTAATATCAAGTTTGCATGTGAGAGACCATGTTTCACTGTTTGCGAAAGAATTGCAGAAAAATGAATCAGAACACAGACTATCAAAAGAAGAAAAGGAAGCAATAACTCGAGCTCACAGTTTGGGAACAAATTAACTTAAGTAAAGTTGATCTAAATTTCATATCAATGCCAACAACTACTACACAAAAAAATATTCAAGAAATAGAGCGCCCGCCGGTCGTTGTTGTTCTTGGGCATATTGACCACGGTAAATCTACATTACTTGATTATATTAGAAAAACCAACACGACAGAGAAAGAAGTTGGCGGCATAACGCAGCACATCTCCGCGTATGAAGTAGAGCATAAAGCAAAGGATGGGACAGGAAAACGAATCACCTTTTTAGATACTCCAGGGCATGCGGCATTCACAAAAATGCGTAAGCGAGGCGCGAATTTGGCAGATGTTGCGATTGTTGTCGTATCTGCAGAAGATGGTGTCAAACAACAGACGCTTGAAGTCCTTACCATGCTCAAGGAAAACAATATGCCGTATATTATTGCTATCAATAAGACAGATCGGCCTAATGCAAATGTTGAAAAAATAAAACAAGAGCTTGCTGAACACGAGGTTCTTGTGGAAGGATACGGGGGAGATATTCCAGTAGTTTCTATCTCAGCAAAAACAGGAGCTGGCATTGAAGAACTTTTGGAGATGATGCTTTTGGTTGCAGAACTGCAAGAACTAAAGGGTAACACTAATTTACCAGCAGAAGGTGTTGTCGTTGAGTCACATGTTGATCCCAGAGAGGGAGTCTCCGCAACGTTGATTATAAAAAATGGAACTTTAAAACGAGAAATGTATATCGCAGCAGACACAGCGCTTGCGCCAGTACGGCGGATTGATGCATTTCTCAATCACAATGCGGAAGAGGCAACATTCTCTTCCCCTGTTCTGCTTACGGGATTCAATACAACACCGCAAGTCGGAGTATCATTTAAATCTTTTAAAACAAAAAAAGAAGCGGCGGCGCACATAAAAGAGCAGAGTCAGATTAAGACAGCTCCTCAATCAGGCACACAACAAGAAGAAGAAGACAACCCAGAAAGCTCCGAAATAAGTGAACATGTTATACCAGTTGTCATCAAAGCAGATACAACTGGTTCGCTTGAAGCATTGGGGCATGAAATTGAAAAACTAGAGGGCGAGACTAAAACATTTAAAATTATTCACCGCGGAGTCGGAAACATAGAAGAAGGAGATTTAAAGTTTGCCTCAAGTGGAAAACACACAATTATTACAGGATTTAACGTGAGTGTTGGAAAACCGGCAGAGAAAGCGGCGCTACAGCATGATCTTGCCATTAAGACATTCTCAATAATTTATGAATTAATTGAATGGCTATCCGAAGAGATTAAAAAAAGAACACCGAAAATAACCGTGGAAGAGGAGACCGGAACAGCGAAGATAATGAAGACCTTTAGCAAAGCAAAAGGTAAACAAGTTGTTGGCGGAAAGGTGCTTACAGGAGAACTTACCGTTCCTGGAAAAATTAAGATTGCAAGAAGGGGAAACGAAATTGACAAGGGTGAGATCGTTGAACTGCAACAACAAAAAGCAAAAACTAAGAGTGTCAAAGATGGTTTTGAGTTCGGCGCGATGATTGAATCAAAACATGACATCGCGGCAGGAGATACAATTGAGGCGTTTACACTTGTTGAAAAATAATCTAGGCTCTAGATATTAGGCTCTAGGCGTTAGGAACAAAGAATAAAAGTTTCCTAAAGCCTAAAGCCTAGCGCCTAATACCTGTAAGATAATCCCTAAGACATGACCTTACGACAAGAAAAATTAAATACACTTTTCAGAAAGCTAATTGCGCAGTTTGTTCAGAATAATGTCGGGGATACATTGGTGACAATTACTGATGTTCATATCGCAAAAGATTTACATAATGCAAATGCATATATTGCTGTTTTTCCAGAAGACAGCGAGAAAACAGTACTTTCTATAATTGAATCAAAACAAAAAGAACTGCGCGAGTTCTTAAAAAAGAATACAAACATAAAAACACTCCCCCACATCATATTTAAAATAGACAAAGGAGAGAAAAATAGACAAAAAATTGATGATCTTCTGAACGGTTGACATCTTATCGTTTAACACGTCTTGTGTTATAGTAATATTGTACTAGAGCATGTTGCGAAACCTGCTCTAAATGGCTCAGTGGCGAAGTGGTAACGCATCTCTCTGCAAAAGAGATATACGGGGGTTCAATTCCCCCCTGGGCCTCCAGGCCAGGAGCAAAGCACCTGCTGGGATGGCGGAATTGGTAGACGCGGTGGGCTTAAGCCCCGCTGAGGATTATACCTCATGGGAGTTCGAGTCTCCCTCCCAGCATTGTTAAAAAAGAAATGAGAAATATGAGAAATGGGGACAGCCACCATTTTTTATCGTATATTGCATATTTTAATAAATTAATGGTGGCTGTCCCCATTTAACCTTAACCGCCCATAGCTCAGTTGGTAGAGCAGCGGCCTCTTAAGCCGACGGTCGTAGGTTCAAATCCTACTGGGCGGATCACGGGCAAGACAAAATGGGCAGATAAATTTATCCCGTACAAAGTGCTGGGGTGGCGAAATTGGTAGACGCGCCAGTTTTAGGAACTGGTGGAGCAATCCGTGGAGGTTCAAGTCCTCTCCCCAGCATTGACTTTTTTGTGTCTTTATGGTAAAAGGAGTTTAGTAGAAAATACAACAAGTACCTTTGACAAAACAGAATACAAGGAGATGAAATCAATGTCCGAGCAATCAGAACGCGAACAAGAGGAGCATGAACAAGCGAAACGCGGAATTTTTGCATGTGTTTCATGGGCGCTAACGCTTGCTTTACTCCTATCTTTATCAATGTGGATGATGGGGTGGACAGGTGTTCTGGTAGGTATTGCAATTTGGGTGATAATTGTTACACGTACGATCCAATTCTTTATCACATGGTCACCCAAGACAAAAGCGATTATAACCATTGACGCCTTGCGGAAGGACACGGAAGGAAACGGAATACTCACAATACACCCCCCGGGTCTTACGTGGCAATACCCGACCGAGGTTAAATCAGATGATTGGATTTCTCTCAGATATAGAACCGAGCCATTTTCAGTTACTTGCCCAACAAACGATGGCCCTGACACAACTGTTGAAGGGTCGTTTCAGTGGCGCCCCGAAGACACAGCGCGCGAGCTAGGACGTTTTTTATTAGTACGTGAAGATACTGACACAATCTGTGTTGGTGTCAAAGACGAAGTAAGAAGTGTCTTGTCAAAAGAAATACGCGTACACAGTGTCCTTGATGCGGAAGAGAAAATTAAAGAACTTCAGGATGCTATAAATGAACATTTTGAACACATGCGTGATCCAAACATAGCTGACGCACGCTCTCTAGAAGAAGAATTCGGAGTAAATGTGACCACGCCAACAGTCGCGCAGGTCATGAGTGACAAAGGATTCAAAAACGCGCGCACTACACGTAGATCTATGGATGAATTGCGAAAAAGTGCCCACGCTGCAGTAACAGATGCCAAGGAAGCGGGTCAGGAGCTTGAATTTTCTGATGCAATAGACAGAACGCTTACTGTTCATAGTGGAGGTGTTGTTTCGCGACATACCCAGCGTGTAGAGGGTAAAAACCTCGGCGAACAACTTACCGCGCTTTTGATGGCAATGAGCAGAGGCGGACAGCAGGAGGAAAACAACGAGAATGATGGAGATACGTCATGAGTAATGAATGTCTAGAAATTGACACAACTTCAGCACCTGAAGCAAAAAGAATTTTCCGGTTCATACGAGGAATAGGCATCGCCATTGCCGCAATACTTCTTGCGATAGCAGGCGGCATATATATTTACGACAATCAGGAGAACCAAACTGAGAGACAACACACGCAATCTACGCAGGTTACGTGTGCAGGAAGCATAGAGGTTACAGTGGGTAGTTCATGGCAAGTAGTTCATATTCCTCCGCGATGTAGAATTCAACTATGGCGCGACAGACAAGACAAGATTGATATAAAAACATTTCCTGGAGGAAAACTATATCCAACAGGAACACGCAACAAAGGCATGCGCTTTAGTCTGGTTGAAAAAATTATGCTAAGATCAGCTAATGAACAACTTGCTCATGTAGAAATTGTTTTTCATCCACTTGGAACATCTTGAATTCCAAAAAGCGATGACCTGAGTGGTCATCGCTTTTTCTTTTTTTACGTTGGTCTACAATATTCTGCGGGTCAATGTTGTTTACACTGACCATTACGGCAACCCTGGTGCATCAACACCAATAGTACTTGCAATCAAGCGAATGATTGCAAAAGCGGCAAACATTATAAACATGCCAACCAAGCCCCAAATCATATGCTGTTTACCTTTTTCACGAGCCGCCTCGCTATCGGCCTGAAATAAAAACTCTGCGGCACCCCAAAGAAAAAAAATAAATGCAAGAGCAAAGAGAAACCCGATAATGGGATTAATTATGAATCCGTTGATTCTTTGTATCACATCACGTACCGCTGGATTTTCTGCGGCATACGCAATGTGAACTGGCATTAAACTCATGGCGATAATTATAACGATAACAATGACCATAACGATAACAACGTTATGGTTATAGTTATTAGTTATGGTTACACACGCTAACTGTTCTAGCCTGGAATAGTTGGTAACGTAGACGGAGTATTTAACTGCTGTACACCTGTAAACTGCTGTAAGAGCACTATAATACCCCAAACTGAAACAATGACAAAAAGACCAATAGTGCCGTATATCATTGTGTCACGCGCTTTTGACTTTTGGTCATCATCTTTTGCAGTTAAATATTGCGCGACACCCCAGATGAAGTAGATAAGAGCAAGAGTGATGACAATCGGGACAACTAAATCTAAAATATCCTTTACTTTAATTAGAATATTTGCGAATGGATTAGAGCCTTGCGCAAGCACAACAAATGGTAACGCCCAAAAGCCAATTGAATAGAGTAATTTTTTCATGAATTATAAATTGAATTAATGATAATATGACGACCAATATTTTAGTAAGTGGTAAGTAGTTAGTTAAGAATTATTAAAGGGGGATATTAATCCGAAATTGTATACCACTTCCACCCCTACCTCCACCTCCGCCTCCGCCCTTGGATATTATAGCAATTTAAGTCAATTTTTGCGTTATTATATTGATATAGGCAGATTAAGAATAGGTCTCGGAGGCGAAGATTTTTTCAGAGGCGGTTGAAATGTCGGCGGTTTTTTCAGAGGCGGTTGAAATGTCGGCGTCCCTCCCGGAAGTCTAGGCGGAGCTCCAGGATCAACTCCAATACCAAATGTTCCACCGATAACAGCCACAAGCCCCCAAATAGAAATCATAACAAACAATCCAATAATTCCCCAAATCATAATCTTCTTACCGTCACGTCGCTTGTCTTCGCTGTCCGCATTCAAGACAAACTGTGCCACACCCCACAGAAAACCTATAAGCGCGACGCCAAACAATAACGGAATAAGCGACCCCAAGATTTCTACAAATCGGTCAATAAGTTGAATAAGATTTTCCGGCTTTGAGAGGGCAGAAGCTATAACTGGAAAAAACAGAAGTGGCATTGCATAGACAATTTTTTTAATGATGTTCATATCAACGTTTAAGTTGGTCAATAGTGCCGCTTATAAGATTCGCTAAAACAGACGCGCCGAGCAATACCGCGATACCAACAAGTGTCCATAAAAATATTGATTTTGCTTTGCCCAGTTTCTCTTCACTGCCTCGCGCTGAAACAAATAAATAACCGGAATAAATAAGGAACACGGCGGCTATCGGCACTCCGATTTGCACAATTACGTCAAGGATTGCTGCTATAAGCTCCCTTAAAGAGTCGAAATTGACGGGATTTTTTAATTTTCCTGAAACACCTGGGTTTTCAAAATCTGAGTCAAGAACCTTTTGGTTAAGACTAGAAAAGTCAGGGAGATTAGAATCAAAATCAGGGTCAAGAATATCACCACTAGCTTGACCAAAAACTTGAAGCGGGGAAAACAAAACCCCTAGGATCATAACGCCTAAAATAAAGAAAGGTATGCTTTTCCCCATATATGTATTGTATCTTAGAAATAAAAGAAAAAATAGAGTGGTGGGGATAAGGTGAATTTAAGATTTTAAATTTACGATTTACGATTTATATAAGTGAATAATAGTCGTTTTCTGCGTAATTCTGCGTTAAGTCTGCGAGTTCTGCGGTCAGCGCTTTGCGATGACATTGTGTTCTATTATTGACGTCTGTTTTAAGTAGAGAAAATCTTTAAATTCACTTTTTTTCAGAAGTGCATTAGCGATGGTATTTACAATAAGCCATGCGGCGAGGGCAATAACGAGCCCAAAAATCACACTTTTGAATATTTTGTGTCCCTGGGCGATTTTCCCCGAGTCTCCACCCGCCGACATATACAACCACCCAGCATATGAAAACAATGCGGTTGCGAGCGGAATTCCAATAATTACTATCAAGAAGTTAATAACCTTTTGAGTAAGTTCTATTAGGTCATTAAAGCCGCAAGACGGTTTGCCTTCTCCGCCACAGCGAACAAGACCTTCCTGAGCATCAGCAACAAAAACAAAACCTAGCATGAAGAATAAGATGCTAAATGTGAATATAAAGAATAGAAGCGGGGATGGTTTTGTAAAAATGTGTTTCATAATAACTAAACTTTTTGTAATGGTTGGACCGCTACAAAAAACTATTGCTTCTTGGACAAAAACACAGTTAGTAAAAACTGTCTCCTCGCTCATCCAACAATCAGGTGTCTACCGAATGGAGTCCTTGAGTTTGTAACCGTATCCCATAAACGAAAAATCATTATCCTCAGGCTCCATGCCTAGATTACAAATATCATAGTCGTCTGAATATCCCCCAACGTAACCAAGTACAGTTACCACGCTATTTTTGTCTATCAATTCTCCGTGTCCCAAAACTAAGTTTAAGTAGGGTCTATACAATAATTCTTCGTAAACAATATCTCCCAAACCTAAATCAGGGAGATATTCGTATACTGTCAATAAGGACCTCTCGGAAGTTGCCCTAAGGTTAGACAAGGCAAACAAATATGACTTACCAAATTCTTCATACGTGGATAGCGACACAGTACGTAGATAGTCATAATAATTGAGAATATTCGTTAAAATAGTTTGCCCGGTAAGCATATCAAGTATTGAGTACCCCCAACCAAGGGCAGATATTTCAAAACTTTTACCTAACCAATCAAATACACTCATATCTAAAAAGTAATCCCCATCTTCGACATAAACTAATTCCAAAAACAACGAATCACAATCAAGTAGATTATTGTGTGTTTTTAGATCAGAGCTCACCAATGCTATTTTTTCAATTACCCCTTCATCTATCTTTACACCAAATGTATTTGCTTCTTCGTACAACTGGCGCTCTGGATTGTTTATACTATACCAATACGAGAAAATTGTAATAGCAATAAGTACCAAAATGACACTGGCTGATAAAATGCTTTCGGTTTTGTGCGCGACTTGATTTCTTATCTCTGGAAATTGTTCTCCACGACGCCTAGCTATGTGCTTAATAATCTTAACAGCAAGGCTACCTAAAAAACCACCTATAATAGATATAATTAATATTATCGGTATTCCTATTATATATGATATACCCGCCGTTGACCTTAGGGGCACGTCTGTTGGAGGAAAACTATAGACATACAAAACAACAAACGTGAGTACTCCAAACACCAATGGTAGGACCTCGATAATCTTCATTCCAATGTGGAAGAACTCTTTGTAAGCTTTTGTCCAGTAATTTTTCATTTTCATATTAACTAGGCTTTAGGCTTTAGGCTTTAGGAATTTTCCGTTTTTCCTAATGCCTAACGCCTAGCGCCTACCTTACTGTGGCAACAGCCCTCCAATAGACTGCGACGCGCGCGCAATTGCTTCACTGATGCGTTCTCGTCCAGAGATGGTATTTTCAACCATTAGTTTGAAAATGATATTTGTTTGTGCCGGATTCGGATCACGCCATGCGCGGGATATAAGCGCTGACTGGTACAATACTTCTCCAAATGCACTCGGTGGTACTTTTGAAAGCAGATCTCTTCTCACTGGCGGCAGTGCATTTGCCTCGGAAGTTATTTGTACGAAGTCGCGGCCAGACAAAGATCCGGCAACATGAAATGCGGTCGAAGGATTTCTTGAATCTCTTAACACTGCAAAACCTATCATATTGCTAAATGTCATTTGCGGTCTTGTGTCACGCACTTGAGGAATAAGCGCAATGTCAAAATTAAGATGCGGACTTTTTGCTCGAATATCAGCAATTTCACTTGCAAATCCAAAGTAAACAGCTAAATCTCCGGCAAGAAACATATCTTTTGAATTCGGCAGAGACCTGTTCCATGAATACACGGATTTTGCAGGATTTGAAAATTCTGTGAAAAATCGTAGTGAAGATTCTGTTGGTGATGTGTCAAGACCAGATGTCTCCTGAAGCACAGATTCAAAAGAACCGTTACGGACCATAACAATTGGATTGCCGGCTTGCATAATAATAAGCGAAAGTATTTCTTTCGCGTGCAAGACATTCTGAAACTCACCCAACGCGACAGTGCTTTCTATAATATTGAGCGCATTATCAACCTTAGTGAGTTCAAGTGAGAGAGTAAAAAATTCATCCCAAGTAGCGGGTGGTAGGGAAAGGGAAGCTGTCTGGAATACATCCCGATTCCAATACATAACAAGTGGATCAATTGAAAATGGAAGCGCTAAAACACCCTGCGAGGTTAAGTACAGTTCCCCTTCTTCAACAAATGTATCCAAAAATTTTCTGACAGAGAGACTTTCAAACGGTATAGGAAATACTTTATCTTGGTGCCGCAAAATTAAGTCTTGTGGAAGGAGGATTATATCGGGACCCCTATCGCTTGCAAGCGCTTCAACAAGTTCAGTGTCAAATGACTCTTCTCGTTTCTCAACATATAGGACGCGGAATATGCCACCGGCTTCTCTGTTGAATTCTTCAAGAGGACGTCTTAAGGGCTCCTCGGGAAATGTGCCCCAAATGGTCACATCACCCTGAACACCAGCTAAATTACTGTTAAAAAGCGGCAAAATACCTGAGAAAATCAAAACAGCAAACAATAAAAAGATCCCGAAGATAATGAGTATGATTACTTGGAAGGGGGTTATGTTAGACATATTAACTAGGCTTTAGGCTTTAGGCTTTAGGCTTTAGGCTTTAGGCTTTAGGCTTTAGGCTTTAGGAATTTTCGTTTTTCCTAATGCCTAACGCCTAGAGCCTAGTGCCTTGAATTATTTTTTTCTAAAAATAATTCCATAATGATGTTCTCCTGCTTTGATATCACGTTCATGGGTAAAACCATTGCGTTTAAAAATATCATACGCTTCTTCTTTAGAGACAATCGCATCTGCCGAAGGCCCTATGCCACCAAAAGAATCAGACCAATCAACAACAAGGACTCGTCCGCCATCCTCTAATATGCGGTATATTTCACGAGCCGCCTCTGACTTATTTTCAAACTGAAACAATGTATTTGAAAGAATCGCTGTATCAATAGAACCATCTTTAAGTCCAGTACCGCCCGGCTCTTCAATATCTCCAGAGAGCACCTCAACGTTTGTGAGACCCGCCAGTTTTGCGTCGTTTTTTATCTTGTCTAAAAAATGTTTCTGGACGTCAATCGCAAAGACTCTACCAGAGGCACCTACGCGGCGCGCTGTAGAAAGTACATATGCTCCACTACCTGCTCCAAGCTCAGCAACTGTTCTTCCTTCACCAAGCACCAACTTGTCAAGAATGTCTTCGGGGTCTATAAAAGCCATATCAATAAAGAATTAAGAAGTATGAATTAAGAATAATGAATACGTTTTTATTATAACATATAATATTACTAATGATTCCTGATTCGTAATTCATGATTCATGCCTATAGGCATATAAACGTCGCAATAGAATCACCCTCCCTCAAACGCATGATGCGTACACCCTGTGTTTGTCTGCCGAGTGACGGGACTTCATCAAGCGCGACACGAATGACTTGACTCTGTTTTGAAATAACAACAATTTCCGAATCGTCTTCGGTAACAACTTTCGCGACAATAAGCTCCCCTGTCTTATTTGTTACTTTCGCGGTCTTTATGCCAGAGCCACCGCGTTTTTGTATTTTGTATTCTTTAAGAGGAGTTCGTTTGCCATATCCTTTCTCGCTTCCTGAAAGAAGATACGATTCTTTATAGCGTTTGCGAACAACATCAGCACCAACAATCCGATCACCGGGCTTGAGTTTCATGCCACGTACACCTGCCGCGGCGCGCCCCATTTCCCGCACGTCTTCTTCTTTAAAACGGATTGCCTGGCCCTTTGCGGAAACAAGTACAATCGTGTCTCCTTTTTCAACGAGCACAGAAGAAAGTAGTGTGTCACCCTTTTTGAGCTTCAATGCGATAATGCCATTACGGCGAACATCCATAAAACTTTGTGCCGGCACTTTTTTCACAATACCTCCTCGTGTCACCATGTACAGTGATAAATCTTTTACTTCACGAGCCCTTTTAGGAAGCGCGAGCACAGAGGTAATAGCCTCATCTTGGGTAAGCGAAAGAAAGTTCATGATTGATTTGCCTTTCGTCGCCCGCTTCCCTTCCGGAATATCGTACATTTTACTCTGGTACACTTTTCCTTTATTGGTGAAGAACAAGACATCGTTGTGTGTTGTCGCCGTCAAGAGCGTCGTAATAAAATCTTCTTCTTTGGTATTCAAATCAAGTACACCAACACCACCGCGTTTTTGCTGTTTATACTCACTTGGTTTTGTCCGTTTGATATATCCGCCTTTAGTAAGCACGAGTACCGTCTCCTCGTCCGGAATAATGTCCTCAACAGAGAGCGCTTTTACGCCTCCTTTAACAACTTTGGTTCTCCGCTCGTCGCCATACGTTTTGTTAATTTCACGAAGCTCGTCTTTGATAACCTCTAAAATTTTCTTCGGACTTGCAAGAAGTATCTTAAGATCTTTAATAAGTTCCAATTTTTCTTTTAATTCATTCTCTATATTTTTACGTTCAAGGCCAGCAAGCTTTTGAAGTCTCATCTCAAGAATAGCGGTTGCCTGCGCGGCGGAAAATTTGAATGTCTTTATTAAATTTTTATGCGCAGTAGGCGTGTCTTGTGATGCCTTAATTGTCTTGATAATTTTATCAATATGATCAAGCGCTTTTTTAAGTCCAGCTAGAATATGTGCGCGCGCCTCCGCCCGCCTTAGTTCAAACTCTGTTCGTTTTCGTACAACAACCTGACGATGCGCGATAAACTCTTCTAAAATTGCTTTTAGAGAAAACGTTCGCGGTACGCCGTCAACAAGTGCCAGCATGTTAAAGTGAAAAGTATTTTCAAGATCAGTATGCTTGTAGAGATAATTTAACACTTTTTGCGGATGGCTCGTTGACTTGAGATCAATCACCACTCGCGTATCACCACGAGCAGACTCATCTCGCAAAGCCTTTATCCCTTCCACTTTTTTATCCTTAACAAGATTCGCAATACGCATCACTAAATCTGCCTTATTGACCCTATACGGAAGCGAAGTCACGATAATATGCGTTCCGCCTCGTTCACCTTCAGTAATTTCCGCCTCGCCGCGAGTTACTACACCTCCACGTCCGGTTGCGTATGCATGCGCAATATCTTTTGCGCCGAATATAATACCGCTTGTTGGAAAATCAGGACCTTGCACGAATTTCAGTAAATCACCCGTGCTTGCGTCTTTGTTGTCAATAAGGTGAACAGTTGCTTCAACAACTTCACTTAGATTGTGTGGCGGAATGTTTGTCGCCATACCAACTGCAATTCCCAACGTACCGTTTAGTAAAACATTGGGAACAGCGGCAGGAAATACTACCGGTTCTTTTTTTGTACTATCATAATTTGGCCGCCATTCTACCGTTTCTTTTTCAAGATCGCGCAGAAGTTCTCCAGAAATCTTTGTCATTTTTGCTTCCGTATAACGCATTGCCGCCGCAGAATCCCCGTCCACCGATCCGAAATTTCCTTGCCCCAAAATAAGTGGGTAGCGATATGAAAAATCTTGCGCCATTTTCACGAGCGCGTCATAGACCGAAGTATCGCCATGCGGGTGATATTTTCCAAGCACTTCACCGACAACAGCCGCTGATTTTCTGAAGCGCGCGGAACTCGTAAGCCCCAATCCGTGCATTGCAAAAAGTATCCGACGGTGCACTGGTTTCAAACCGTCGCGCACATCAGGAAGCGCACGTGAAGTAATCACCGACATCGCATAATCCAAATACGACTCCTTCATTTCAGAAGCAATTTCACGAGGCAAAATTGTCTCTTTTTGTGTTATGTCTTTTTCTTCTTTTTTGGGCATATAATAACTCTATAATAACATAAATATCCTTATTTTAAAAGGGAATTTTTCTTATTAACGACGTAGAGCGAGAGCAATGAGAAAATGAAGCGAAGCCGAGTTTGACTCGGCGAAGCGGAATTTTCTCATTGCCGAGCCGCCGCCTCTGGCGGGAGGAGTTAATACAGGGTCAATATCTCATCAGCTCTGCTACGAGAACCCTTTATTTTATGACTAAGCCCTCGCACACTCCAAATGCGAAAAATGGCTTAAAATTAAGTATCACCAAGGGCGATTATTGGTAAAAATAGAGTAGAGTTGTTTGAATTGGTCTTTGATGAGAGTTAGAGGAGTAAGATTATTTTGCTCCAAAAGAGATACAGGCATTCCTCCTTGTTGAGCGCTTAATTGCTCATCAAGTGTAGAAACCCATATCGCGGCAATAATAAAAGTAACAAAGACAGAGATAGAAAGCGCAACGAGTTTTCGCACATGTTCGGGTTTTTGTTGAACTTTCTCAATAATTTTAAACACAAATTTAGATTAATTTTCAAACATTTGGAAATTGGAAATTTCATTCTCAAGATTGCTTGAGAATGACAACCTCTCCTTCCTTTTCTTCAACATCCTTCTTTCGAAGCGTTAGTTTTTCAATCGGCTTTACTTCTTTTTCGCTTGCTTCTTCCAAAAATTTCTTCACTATCGGATCTGTATCCTTTTCGTAGTGCGTTGGAATGACAATGCTTGCTTCAAGAGAACGTGCAATTTTATACGCGTCAGCAGGCGAGAGTACGTCACCGCCACCTATCGGAACAAACAGAATATCAACTTCTGTCATCTGCTCCTCCATCTCTTCCGACAAGACTGGTTTCCCTAGCGCTCCCAAAAAACAGAGCCGCATCTTTTCAATAGTTATGTAATAGACAGTATTTATTTTCTGCTGTTCTTTATAGACGACCGGAACGCCAAATCCCTGGACAAAAATACCTCCCACCTCATACTCTCCAGGACCTGAAATAATAAGCGGTTTTCTATCGCCGTATGAGAGATTATCCGTTCCATTAAAGTCAGGATCATTCAAACTCACAATACCGATATTAGTACCGAATCGGTTTGTCTTCGCAGGAGGGTTTATTGCAATCATGGTGTCCCCCTGCTGAATTTTAAAAAATTGTGTACCGTGGTAAGTGATGACCATATGTTTAGTAAGTAGCTAGTAGTAAGTAGTTAGTAGTAGGTAGTATATAGCAAATAAGGGAAATATGACACCCAAACTCCGGACATCCGATGTCCGGAGTTTAAAATATAGAATCTAGAACACATCGGTTCCTAAATACTCCGGTGTCTCTACGCTCATCCATTCCAAAAGTTGCCGCATTATATAAAGCGCACCAATTGTATTTTCACGCGGTCCTTTTTCCATCACAACTGCAAATGCGTAGTGTGGATTTTCATACGGAAAAAATCCAGTAACCCATGAGTGAACGCGTTTTTTTGAAATTCCAACCTCTGCTGTTCCGGTTTTCGCGGCAAGTGTAACCTGTGGAATATTAAGTCTACTTGCAGTTCCATACAAAACCGCATCACGTAGCCCTTCTTTCACGATTGAAAAATACTCTTCCGGAATTTTAATCCGTTGCCCCGTCTTCCGCGACGTTTTGTTAATATCAGTATCTAACACAAGCCGCGGAGTAATTAACACACCATCACTTGCAAGAGCGGCCATCCCACGAGCAACCTGAAGCGGCGTTACCTGAAAACCGTACTGTCCGATTACGGTGTTGTACGTATCCCCTAATCTCCATCCATCTTTAAAAACTTCTTCTTTCCACGCGGGTGTCGGAATTACGCCAAGTTTCTCACCATACAAATCAATGCCGGGTTCTTTTTCAAATCCAAAGAGCCGCATATACTGTTCAATTCGCCCAATGCCAAGACCCTTTTGATCTTCAAAACCGCCCCCGATTTCGTAAAAATATACATTTGATGAATAAGCGATTGCTTCTTTCATGTCAACAGGTCCGTGCGCTTTCCAATCATGAAAAATAGACTCTTCTCCAGGAATATACGGATGCGGTACTGAAATGGAACCCGTGCTTACAATCTTCTCCGACGGAGTAATAATATTCTCATTGAGCGCCGCAAGCGCGATAAAAGGTTTAATAATTGAGCCAGGGGTATACAAGCCGGAAACTGCCCGGTTTAAAAATGGTTTTTTCTCGTCAGCAAGCATTTGTTTTATGCTCTGCCGATCTTCTCCCGCAGTCAAAATGTTAGAGGCATACTCAGGATAATTGGTAAGAGCAAGAATCTCACCAGTCCTGACATCAAGAATAACACCAGCGCCGCCCTCAAATCCAATCTGACGGGAGAGACTCTCTATAAAACGATAGAACGCCGAAGATACTCTGCTATCAACAGAAAGTGTAATATCCTTACCATCAACAGGCATGCGAAGGAAACTTTCCGATTGATACACACCAAGCGCATCTGTCTCAACAATTTTTTTGCCATATGAACCGGAGAGTAGATCGTTGTAATATTCCTCAACACCATCTTTGCCTTCAAACTCCTCCTGATAAAAATTTCCCGCCGCGTCTTTTGCTGGGTAATCAACATAACCAAGCACATGCGCTAAACCTTCGGTATACGCATATTGACGCAGTGAAAAGCCATCATCCAAGATATTTGAAACATTTTTTGCAAGAACTAGTCCATTCCGATCTCTGATAATCCCCCGCTCGTTGAATATAATTGTACTCTCTAGACGATTATTAAGTGCCGCTCTTTTAAATTCATCCCCGCGAACAACCTGCAAATCAGCCACACGATAGAAAAAAACAATAAAAATGATGGCAACAAAAATACCAACTGTAATAAACGGATATTTTGTTAACGGCTTTTCTATGCGCCCTTCAAATTGATGCTGATCAAACTCTGGCAGATTACTTGCATCCAAAAAAATCTCATCCGGATTTATGTCTTTGTAGTGTTTTCGCTTCAAGAACGCCATAAATTACATAGAAAGCCGCGTCTTGCTTTTTAAAAATTCTGCGACGTAAAAAATGATGATCGCGCCTGCGGTAGAAAAGAAATGAAATCCAAAAAGGTTTATGTCAGAAGTGCTGTAGAGTAAATCATATAAGACTCCCCAACCGATAATTTCATAAAATTTTCTAACGAGAAACACTGCCGCAATTCCGAGGGCAATAGTCACCAGCCACGGGAAAAAGAGTACTGAAAAAAATAATAAAAAGTTTAGAAAAATACGACGCATATTATTCTTCGGATGAAAAAAGGAATTGCGGCACAACCATTACAAAACGAGTCTCCCAGATATTTTTCGGTGTTTGAAATAAAATTGTCTGAAGGGGATTCGCCTGTTTCGATTTCACCACTTTTACAACACCAATAAGGGGACTTTCAAGAGACGGGTAAAACACCGCGTCCCCCTCTTTAATAGAAATATCATAGGGTAACTTCATTTGAAATGAACCGCCACCTAGACCGTGCGCAAGCGCTGGTATACGTCTCCCGCCAACTGATACTTCAATTTCCATACCAGGAGATGAAAAGAGTTTCACTCTTGCTGTCTTTTTATATGCTACTTCAACAATACCAACAAGTGCCATTTCAGAAAAAACAATATTGCCAGCTTCAATGCCATCTGCCGCTCCGATATCAATTATAAACGTATCATATGGAGAATAATACGGTCTTGAAAGCACTGCGCCGAGCATACCACCAGATATTTCATGCCTTTTAAGAAGTGTTTTGAGTTCTGCGTTCTCTGTTTGAAGAGTGCTTGATTGTATTAGATGAATACGTGCTGTTTCAAGCATCCTGTACAACATTTCATTCTCTTCTGCAAGTTTTTGTTTTCCTACAAAAATATTTTTTATTGCAGAGGTTTTATCAATCGCATATTGATATCCTGCCCAAAAAGGCGCCGCGACAAATGTGGTAGCGCGAGAGAGTGGCTCTCTAATACTATCAACGTAGGAAAGCGCAAATAAAAGCGTGGCAATAAGCACGCTCCGTACAAGAAAAACTTTTATCGCATGTTTATGTTGCTCTCGCATATGTTAATTCGGATTATAATTCGGAGTATTCGGATTATCATTATTCTATCGCCGGTAATTCATCATCACTGTCAATTAAAATATCACGATGTGCATCAATGTTCTCAAGAATAACGCCGGCGCCACGAACAACCGCGGTCATAGGATCATGAGCAATATGAATTGGGATATGAAGTGCCTCTTCTAGAAGATTTGCAAGACCGGGAATAGTAGCACCCCCTCCAACAAGCACAATACCGCGCAACATAACATCTGAAAGCACTTCGGGTGGCGTTGTCTCAAGAACTTCCTTCACTGAGTTGATGAGCATCATAATAGAGTTAGAAATTGCTTCACGTATATCAGCATCTGTAATAATTACTTCTCGCGGTAAGCCGGTTACCAGATCCCTGCCGCGTACCGGAGCTTCTACCAACTCGTCGGTTTCAACAACCGAGCCGATTGCAATTTTAATGCTCTCCGCTGTTCTCTCTCCGATTAAGATTTTAAATTCATTCCGAATATACGAGACAATGTCTTCGTTAAATCTGTCGCCAGCAATGCGGAGATTTTTTGATTGGACAATGCCTGAAAGCGAGATGACCGCAATATCGGTATTACCGCCACCGACATCAACTACCATACTTCCGACCGGATCTTTGATCGGCAATTCTATGCCAAGCGCGGCCGCCATCGGCTCTTCTACAATGTAGACCTGGCGCGCGCCCGCAGATTTTGCCGCATCACGCACAGCGCGCGTCTCAACATTCGTGATACCAGAGGGCACGCCCACAACAACTGTAGGTCGAATAAATTTTGGAGAAAGATTATGTACTTTTCGTAAAAAATACGTGAGCATCTCTTCTGCTATTTCAAAATTTGACACGACACCATCAACAAGCGGTCTAACTGCCGAAATATGTGACGGCGTTCTTCCGAGCATCTGTTTTGCCTGTGTTCCAACCGCAACCACCTGTCCTGTCTTTTGATTAACGGCAACAACTGATGGTTCGTTTACTATAATGCCGTAATTGTGTACATAAACCAGAGTATTTGCTGTTCCTAAATCAATGCCTATGCTGTTTGAAAATAGTTTATATATTTTTTCTGAAGTGTTATTAAATTTTTGAAGCATATCATATTAGAGCTCTATATCCCCGACATTACCTTGAGTTGTAGTTCCGTCTTTCCTGTTTTTTATCTCAATGGCTTCCGTACCTTTTTCAAGCGTTTTCTCGCTAACGATCATCTGTTTTGGAATACCAATGAGATCCGCATCGGCAAATTTAACTCCGACGCTCACATCTCTATCGTCATACAACACTTCAATATTTTTTCCACGCAATTGGTCATATATCTTATCTGCCTGATTTTTAATTCTTGATTCCTTACTCAAGCACAAAAGATGATACGTAAACGGCGCTACCGATCCCGGCCAAACAATTCCTTTTTCGTCCGAGAGTGCTTCAACAATTGTTCCCATGAGTCGCCCTAGCCCGAGTCCATACGAACCCATGTACACATATTGCTCCTTACCGTCTTCGTTTTTATACGTCAGCCCGAGCGCTTTTGAATATTTCTCTCCAAGTGAATAAATATCCCCTACCTCAACGCTACGCGCCTCCTTAAGGTCTAAAGAGCTCCTGTCTATGCCAAAGTCCGCAAAAATATCTTCCGAGTCGTCGTCTTTGTTAACCGCAACACCTGTTTTTTCATCATACAAAATAGTATCCTCTCCCGCATCCGTAATAGTCTGAAACTCAAAAGAATATTTTGAAAAACTACCGCCCGAAGACATGGTGAGATACGTCTGGTCACCAATACCGAGCCGTTTGAAAATAGTCATATACACCTCTTTCATTTTCTCATAAAATTTCTCATGCTCCTCTTTGCTGCGCGAAAAATCATACAAATCTTTCATGAGAAATTCCCGTCCGCGCATGATGCCAGACTTTGCCCGAAGCTCGTTACGAAACTTTGTCTGAAACTGGTATGCATAAATTGGCAGATCTTTGTACGAAGAAACAAAGTTGGTCATAATGTTGGTAAGTGGTTCTTCGTGAGTGAACGCGAGCCTCAGTTCAGTGCCATTTTTTAGTGTTGTTTTGAACCAATCGTCCACAACCTTGTCATCCCATCTGTTTGTCTTTTCCCAGAGTTCTTTTTTTTGAAGAGCAGTCATAAGCATCTCTTGCCCGCCCACACTGTTGAGCTCCTCGCGGATAATGTTTTCTATTTTTGAAAGTACACGCAAACCAAGTGGCAGATACGCATAGACACCAGCCATTTCTTTATGAATAAATCCAGCACGAATCAGAAGCTGAGCATTTTTTGCAACTTCATCTTTGAGCGCTTCTTTTCTAGTTTTTGTAAAAAGTTGAGAAAGTAACATTATTCACAATCATAGCCCAAAAAACACAAGAGTTCAAACACTAAAAAAGCCGCGCTCAAGAAGCGCGGCTTTTCACTTGGAAATCAAACTTTCAGGTAAATCAATCTTCGTTTACCAAATTCAACTTCCCCGCAAGCTCATAAGGCACAATCAGAACATCATCTCTGGTTGGGGGAAGTAACTTTATGTCTGGACTCACACCACATTCAATAAGCTCGTAGTAAAGCCAGAAAGTGAGTGCGAAATATGGGTTCCCAGTCTCTCTAACAATAGGAGGGTGAATAAAGAATTGTGCTCGTTTCCCAGCAGTTCTTTTGACACCGCATGCAAAGAAAAGGACACAAGCACTCCGACACAAACCTGTTGAGTGAAGGTGTATGTTAATATCGTTCTTCCGAATAAATTGAGCCAACTTAAAGGCCGCGGCTACATCACCACCCCGTGAGTTTACATGAATCGTATCTCCAGGCTCCAACTCACGCAAAACCGATTCAATATATTTAGGGGTAATTTTACCAACAACGTTCACGGTTTTTGCATAAACGGGATTTGTAAGAGAAAACAAAAGCACTACGATCAGCAGAGCTCGCTTCATGTGAGATCCCTTTCCTTTTTATGCCAATAGGCTTCCTGAGCCATTTCAAGCAATCATATCTGTATGTGGTATAACACAGTAGATATAGACATGTCAAGTGCTGGTGGTCTGAGTCTTCTCCCTGGCAAGGTCCGGCATCGCACAGAGGGCTCTGCCCGGCTGACCTTGCGAAGCATTTGCGAAATATTTTATTATTCAACAAATAGACGCGCAATGTCATTATAAGTAACAACAACCATAAGGAGAATAAGAAGGACAAAGCCAATTGCATGTACAGTATTTATGATTTTTGGGTTCATAGGTGAGCCTTTGATAGTTTCAATAAAAAGAAAGAGTAAGCGGCCGCCGTCAAGCGCTGGAATTGGAAGCAAGTTTAAGACGCCGAGATTAATTGAAATAAATGCGACAAAGCCAAGCAAGTAAACAAATCCGAGATTCGTCGCGTCTCCTACAAGCGAGACAATACCAACTGGCCCCGCGAGATTTGCAAAATCTGCAGTGCCTTTAAACGCATCTGCAACAAGCCCTGCAAACGCAACCACTACCGCGCCTATAAGCATGACAGTTGTCTTTCCTCCTTCCCACACTGCGCGATGCGGCGGCAAGCTCACGATACCAACCGAACTCATCGCAATACCGATAGCAGGTGTATCGCCAATGATACCGCGACGCGGAGTAAGCGCCACTGTTTTTATTTCTTCTCCGCGCTTATAGGTAAGCATAAATTCTTCTTCGTCGTGTCCCACAATAAAATTCTGAACTATTTCACTGCTCGGAGTATCTACTATTTCCCCTTCTTCTCCTGACTCCAACGAAAGGATAATATCCCCCGCTTGCAATTTCACTTCTTCCGCTGGAGAATTATTCTCCACAGCTGTGATAATCAACTGCTCGTTCATTACAGACGCGCCTACTGGAGCGGCATCAGTTGGCATTGGAAGACCTGCCATAAAACCTACTGAAGTCAAAACCCACGCGAGTAGAAAATTAAAACCAACACCAGCAACTATTACAGCCGCTTGAATCCATTTTGGTTTGTTTACAAAACTCCGAGCGCTATCAGGGCCACGCAAAGATTCTTCATCCGGATTTTCACCGAAAATCCTCACAAATCCACCGAACGGAATAAGGTTGAATGTGTATTCTGTCTCCCCTTTTTTAATGCCAAAAAGTTTTGGTGGAAATCCAAGCCCGAATTCATCAACACGAATACCCGTTTTTTTCGCAACAATAAAATGCCCGAACTCATGAACGAGTATGAGAATGGCCAGCACAATAAGAAAAATTATAATGTTCATCAATTTAAGATATAAGATTTATGATTCAAGATTTATGAAACACGAAAATTCATAAATCTGTGAAATTTCGGCTTAGACCGAAATTTCTTTCTTTTTTCGCTCTACAGACGCGTCAAGCGATAACGCATATGATTGAATGCAAATTTGGGCAAGTCAAAAAATGTATTCGTTGCAGTTCTATTACTCCGGCAATGCTGGCGGCTGCGGAACAGAGTCTACTCCTCCAGCTCCTAGCCAGAAGTAAACAGCACCAATAACAACCAACACAAGAATAATAACAGCTATAGTTATGGTTTTTTTATCCATATATTTTATGAGTTAAATCAATAAGGCTTATGAAATAGCGAAAATTAATCTGGCAATGGGGGCGGAGTTATCGTTGAGCCACCGCTTATTAGATTACTAAATGTCGTTACTATTTTATTTTCAACAACCAAATTACAGGTATTTCCACTATTATAAACCACTATTCCGTTTCCAAACAAGTGTTCTATCGCACCTACTTTCATGATGTTAACCCATTTTTTTGCCTGGTTATCAAACAAATAAGCCTTTGTAATACGGCAATTACCATTAAAAAAGTTTAAATAACCGTTGTCATCGGCAAGAACTTTGCTATATGACAAAAAATTCCATCCTTCATCAATAGTAACTTCCCCGAAAGCTAATCTCTTCAAAAAATAGAGATAACCCTTTCCTTCCTCTCCCTCACTTAAAAACCCCACAACATCGTCAAGGATTTTATCTTCAATATAAGTTATAAACCTGGAAAAATCAGAGCTACTCATATTTTCAAACAGTAAATTCCCAGCGGCAATCACCGCTGTTTCTTCATCACCGTGTCTAGGAAGATACTTTTGGCCAGCTTGGCCATGGTAATACAACACACTGAAATCTTGTCCTGGATTGTAAACCCAAACGGAAGTAAAAACTTCACTGGAAAGTACTCTAGCGTATTCTTTTATTTTGCTTTCATTGTTCTGTTTAACATCTATTATTAACCTATTCCCAAAAAAACTTCCAAAATTTCTAAATTCATTTCCAGTGAAATCTTTAGTGCGATTATCAATATATGTCATAAGGGCAGATTCAATGGACTGACCTATTCGCCTATTTTCCACTTCTTGCCTTGTAATTCTTGCGTGTATATATTCATTACCATCATGTACAAACATGTCTAATCGCGCTGGAAAATTTTTTATTCCCACACCAGATTCAATTTGCATGAAACCGCAAATTAAATCGCCAATATTTACCAAGTTCCATCCTGATTTTATATTTGCTAGACAACTGCTATTATCCAGGTATAAGGTTCTTGGTCTCGGTGGTAATGGTGTTGGTACCGGTATTGGCTTCTTAAGAGTTGTTGAAACTTCGTATACTTCTTGCACTTGCGCGAGCTGCGCGGCGTCACTACCATTAGCTGTTGTGTTTCCTAAAAAAATTACAGCAAGTACAAATATTATACCTGCAACTTGTATAAGTTTAACTTTTTTTATTTCTTCTAACATGTTTGTTGATTTAATTACTAGAATTGAAAAATTGTTTAACTTAACGACCTTATTTATTAACAATTAAAGACCCTGGGATTTAAATTGGCGAGAGCGTTTGACTAATTCATCTCGAATCTGCTCTGCATCTCCCACAGAAAGACCCGGCAAAACCCCTTCCGCTGAAATCCCCTTCTTTCTTGAAGAACTCATGCCAGCTGTTTGAATATGCAAGTCGGAAAGTCCCAAGAGGCGCGCTAGGAGACCACGATAGATATCAACATTTTGGATACGCTCATATGGAATAGTAGTATATTTTTTCCAAACTACACCGAGCTCTTTACGAAATCCATCCTCTCTCAATTCGTAACGATAAAAATGGTATGAAAGCCGTGCCCATACATATGTCAAAATAATTAAGATAATTAAAATGATCACAAACCATATAATTGCTGTTCCTATATTAGTTTTAAAACTTTCAAAAAGCGCACTAACAGACCATACGGCCAATATTACCGTAACTAAAATTTGCCTGATAAAAAATAACCACACAGCTTTTTTGTCTAATTGTTTCATAGTATTTTAAAAATTTATGTTAATTAGTAAAAATATATTTACTTTTATTGACTGCCCACCATATTAAAAAAAGAATAACTGGATAGATGAAAATACTTAGAAAAAGAAAAAACAAAGAAGATTTTAAACCACCGGGGATAATAAGAGTTATTAAAATAATTATACTAAAGAGCAAAAAAGAGCTTGCGATGATCAATACAATTATTGGCGTCCATTTTTTTAATTTAAAGAACCCGTAAGCCGCCACAAAAAACATTCCCGGAACTAGAGCTGTTATTGTAATCATAAATAATATGATAAGCCAGTCTAGTATATTTGAAGAAGATAGGCCCGACAGGCCCAAAAGAAGCGCTATTAACATAAAAAAACCAAATGCCACTCCTGCGAGAATAGATAAAATTCCCAAAAGAGTAATCCATGCGGGTCTTTTTATTTGAATATCTGACGCCATAATTTATATTAAATGCTGAAGTGACATAAAAAGTATATCATGTATATATTATAGTATAATCTGACTAATCAGGAAGAGGCGGGGGCATTGGGATAGAGTAATCTGGCGTTTCAACTGGCTGTTGTTGCATAGTTTGAATAACGCTCTGGCCCTGCTCCGCGCTCGTGTCAAACGGAAGAGACGGAGGCGCCGGAATAGAATAACTTGATACATCAATGCTTGGCTGTTGTGGAGATTGAATGATACTTTGTTTTTGCCCTACACCTGTGTCAGAGGGAAGGGGCGGCGGAGTTAGAATAGATGTCCCTGTTGGCTTGTCTTTCGGAGAAAATACTTTTAGTTTTAGTGTTTCATATTTTGTTTTCGGAATAGGTGGCGATATTTTTTCTTTCCTCTTCCCTAATTCTTCTATTCTCTCCTTTGCTTCTTCGACTATTCTTTTTGATTCTTTCGCTCTCTCCTCAACTTCAACAATTAGTTTTACAGCCGTTTCTTTCTCTCTTTTACTTACTTCAATCGCATGAATAATAGCGTCTTTTGCTTCATGTGGCACTTTTTCCATAACGCTCTCTAAAACTTCCTGGTGTTTAGTGATATTATCCTTAATCGCAATGAAAAGAGTTTCTGCGTCTACATCACTCCGCACATCTTCTGTTTTTTGAACCACAAAGGCAATTTTTTCTCTATAGCCCGCCAATGCCTTAATAACTGCCCGCGGTTTATTTTCATCAACCATCTCTTCAGCTTCCGATATTCTTTCGTCGGCATATAACAGCGCTTTCTCGGCTTTCTTTTCCGCGGCAAAGGTAAAAAATAGATTGATTTTTTCAAACGATGTGTCAAAAAAATAAAGAAAGCTGTTGGGCATGATTCCGGAATTCGTTTCAGCAGAAATTGGAATTGGGCTTATAAAAATTATTGCAGTAAAAAACAAAACAATCGTTGTGATTAATAATTTTTTGCTCATTTATTTAGGATTTAAGATTTATGAAACACGAAAATTCATAAATCTGTGAAATTTCGGCTTAGACCGAAATTTCTTTCTTTTTTCGCTCTACAGACGCGTCAAGCGATTTATTTGTTTCATCAACGTTTTCCTGCATTTCATCTTTAAGTCGAAACTTATCGTCTTCGGGAATTTCTCCGGAACGTTCTTTCTTTTGGATATCTTCCCAAACTTCATCACGCGCAGTACGTACCGATACACGCGCGTCTTCGTGTTTGCTCTTTACTATTTTAAGGAGCGACTCTCTGCGTTCAGCTGTTAACTCTGGAAAAATGACACGCACCCCTTGATCATCAACAATGACAGAAACACCAAGATTAGCACTGGCAATCGCAGATTCAATTGCCCGAATTTGATCTTTTTCCCACGGCGCAATACGAATTGTTCTCGCGTCCTCTACTGTAACGCCGGCAATATTATTGATTGGAACTTGCGCGCCATATGAAGCAACTCGCACACCATCAAAAAGAGCCGGCGTCGCCCGACCCGTTCTCACACGCGAAAGTTCTTGCAAAAGCCAATCTTTTGCTTCGTTAAGCCGTTTTTTAAATGTAGAAAAATCGTAAGACATATTTAAAAGTATTAAGAGCCTGTTCAATATCTCACCGCAAATATGAAAAAATAGAGAAAAGTCTTGCTTGCCGGATAAAATCCCATAATTTTGGCTGCAAATTTCTCAAATTTCGTCAAAATATCTCGATATTCTTTCTCAATTTTCAAAATTTTCGCTCAAAATTCTGAAATTTTATCTCGACATGAGATATTGAACAGGCTCTAAGTATATGATATTTAGTATTTAGTATGTTGAAGATTATATGAAAAATTCATATAATTCCTTCGCTCGGTTGAAGTGAATGAGAGCAAACTCTCTTCACTTCTCCCTCGCTTGAAATTATAACATGAATTCGCTAAGAAATACCGCTGTTCAACAATCAAACATTGAGTTTTTAACATCTTTGAATTATTGAGCGAAAAAAGTTTTGAGTTGTGTATAAATGTCTTCGGGTATATCACCGTGGAGGCCATCAGGAAAGAGGAATTGCGCATTTTTGTTTTGGGTAAGCGCATCCTTGAGAAGAAGTGCGTGCGAAAACGGGATTTGTTCATCTTGCTTTGGATGGATAATGAGGACAGGAATAGAAAGCGTTTTTACAGCATTCAAGGGGGATATTTCTCGCGCTGACTCGTTGAAGAATAGGCGTGACCACAAAAGCATAAGCTCAGTCATCGGCTTTTTTAAAATAAATAATCGCGAATACACATCCACACCGAGCGTTGGTAAATCGGCGAATGAAGCATAACTTGCAACTGCCTTAATGCGCGTGTCTTCCGACGCAGAAAGAAGTCCAACAGCTCCGCCAAGTGAAAACCCTAAAATACCGACCTCTTCATATCCTCGCGATTCCAAAAAATTAATGGCCTCTGAAATATCATACCGCTCTTTAATTCCCAATGTTGTATATACCCCATCACTCTCCCCGAAATAGCGCATATCAAGAAGGAGAAGCGTAAAGTCATCATGAAGGCGCCCAGCAAATGAAAGCATGTCCCGTTTGTCTGCGGGATATCCGTGTAAGATCATCACCGCGCGTTTTTTCTTTCTCGTTTGAGGATTTTCAATAAGCCATGCCGAGAGTGTTAATTTATCAGCTGTAGTAATCGTCACCTCTTCAATGGTGAGGCCAAAATCGGTAGGAGTAAGTGGGATATCTATTTTTGGCGGCCGTATGACAGAATAAAAATTCCACAGCGAAATTATGACAAATCCTGCGATAAAAATTCCAGTATAAAGGAGGATTTTTGTTAAGCCCATATTCTATTTATAAGTAGGAACAATAAGCGATAAGTGTTCAAATACAAGTTTCAGCGATGGTACACGAGTGGCAAGATGTCTTCGCGCCTGTATAATTTCTTCTAAAGAGTGATTTATATTTTCTGTCCGTTTTTTTGAGTCTTTATCACGCCACAATACTATTTCAAGCTGGTTTAAGAATTTTTGCGCGGCATTTTTATCCTTTTCTTTAATTATATTCTGTATTAGTAAAAGCCGTTTGGAAGAAGAAGATTTTAAGAATTCCAATATTTCTTTTTCGTACGACACACCATATGACTGCACGTCTACGTGCGCTGGAATAATCGTTGCTCGGGATAATAATGTGGGAAAAATTCCAGCAAGTGATGAAACAATAATAAAAAAATGAGTTCCTTCGGTTGGTTCTTCAAATATTTTCAAAAGCGCGTTTTGAGCTTCACTAGTAATTGTAGTAAACGTAATAACAAAAAATTTATGCCCCCCATCTACTGCCTTTCGCGACTGAAGCACGCGAAGTATTTTTCCATCATCAATGCCAAACGATTCAAAATCTTTGCACCAAAAATCCGGATTGCCTCGTGTGGAAACATTGTGTTCTTTTTCCAAAAACGCCACGAGTTCGGGGAGAATATTTTCTTTGTCCCCCTCAATAATATAAGCGTGGTGTAAATTATGAGAATGTGGAATATGCCGCCCATGACGAGCCTCGCCTTCGGCGGGGAATGTGGAATGTGGCATGTTGTTTCCAATGATACCATATTCAAGTGAAAGCCCCGTGCGCATGAGCGCACGGGGCGAGCAGAACATTAGGACCAATGCCAAGAACTAAAGTGAGAAACTTAACCTATATATACTGCAGCGGGAGTATCATGGCTCCATATGCCATTGATGACAGACCGCCAGCGCCAACTCCACATACCACCATCCCAGTAGGGGCAACGAACAAGCAAATCATCACCTCTGTCGCGATAAACAGTGCGCCAGAAGAAAACGTACTTACCTTTCCACTCTTTGGGAATGAGGTGCTCGTGTCTGAGCAAGAAGTCCAGTACATTGGCGTTTAAGCCCGGCTTGTCCTCAAGCTCCTTTCGGAGTTTGTCGCTCTTGATGACTCTTCCATTCTGTTGTTCCTCGGAGAGGAAAAGCATGACGACGACGGGACTCCAGATGAATCGGCCACCCTTGTGATGTTCTTCTACTCTCACACCATCCGGGATATAGGGATCATCGTCGCAATCAATGAATATAGGCTGATCCAGCGCTTCAAACAACGCACTTTGCATCGCTTTACCGTTCCCTGACCAACTCCCGACAACTTCGGTACCAAGACGATTGGCAATAGGCGTCAACGCTTTTGTGCCTTCACCAAGAAAATGTGCAAGTTGGCCTTCGGACAAGGGGGGGTTCCATGTTGTGTCATGGGGGGTTCCTTTCCTTTTTTTCCTTTCCTTTTTGTGCCAGTGGGCCCCTTGAACCATTTCAAGCAATCATAGCCGCATCTAGTATAACACAGTAAACACAAACATGTCAAACGCGCGATGCGCACGAGGTTTTCAAAAACATCCACAGTACACACAAACACTCCAACAATCTTGAGATTGTTGGAGTGTTTGTGTGTGTATTTTTCGTATGTTTCGGATATTATTTCGCAGTTTCGGATTATATTCTCAACGTTTAGCAATGATGCTCTTTTTATATGTACCCAAATGCTCAAGCGCGATGCCGGTCCCCTTTGCAACACAATAGAGCGCGTCATCTGCCAGAGACGCTTTAACACCAGTACGCCTGAAAACAAGTTCTGGAAAATTGCGCAACTGTGAAGTTCCGCCTGTCATGATAATCCCATGATCAATAATGTCTGCCGAAAGCTCCGGCGGCGTTTCCTGCAAAATGTCTTTAATCGCCTTTATCATCTCTCGCAATTCAGGCGTAATCGCTTTTACTACTTCGTTAGTTGAAACTTGGGCCGAACGCGGAAGCCCTGCGATAAAATCACGACCCTTAATAGTAAGTGTCATCTCTTCTTCAATTGAAACCGCTGAGCCAACTTTAATTTTCACTTCTTCAGCCGTTTTGTCTCCAATTGCTAAGTTGAATGTTTTTTTAATGTAATCGGCAATTGCATTATCGATACGATTACCAGCACACTTAACTGATTTTGACGCCACTATACCACCAAGAGAAATCACAGCAACGTCGGTCGTACCACCGCCGATGTCAACGACCATATGTCCGCGCGCGGCATGAATAGGAACGCCGGCGCCTATTGCCGCAAGGATTGGCTCTTTAACTACATATGCATTTTTTGCCCCAGCTTTAATTGCGGCCTCAACAACAGCTCGACGCTCTGTAGAGGAAACACCCGCCGGCACTGAAATTAATACATCGGGTTTAAAAATACTCCACTTGCCGAGCGCTTTATCAATATAGTAGCGGAGCATCGCTTCGGTTACACGATAATCAGCAATCACACCATCTTTCATTGGTCTATACGCAATAATGCTGTCGGGAGTTTTGCCAATCATGTCTTTTGCTTCAAGCCCAACTGCAAGAATTTTGTTATCCTCTATTGAAATGGCAACTACCGATGGCTCATTTAATACCACCTTTTTACCGGGAACATACACAAGTGTATTTGCGGTTCCGAGGTCAATGCCGAGTTTTTTTGAAAAAATACTCATTAAAAATTATTCTAATTGCCTTAATTATTCTAAACAGATCCTAGATTAAACGAAAAACTAAAAACGCAAAGCGAAAAACAACAATGAAAAATTCAAAATATTTTTAATTTTACGTTGTTATTTTGCATTATACGCTTTGCATTTTGCATTATGAAAACCATAACAGGTTCAACGACTACACCCTTTTAATATTAACCCCAAGATTACTGAGTCTTTCTTCAATTTTCTCATACCCTCTATCAATATTGTATACATTATGTATAACTGACTGTCCTTTGGCAATTATGGTGGCAATAACAAATGCAAGGCCAGCGCGCAGATCAGGACTTTTAACCTCTCTACCGAAAAGCGCTGTTGGGCCATGCACAATAATCCTGTGTGGATCACAAACATCAACACGCGCTCCCATTCGTATTAAGTCTGATACATAAGCGAGGCGTCCTTCAAAAATAGTTTCAAATACATGCGACTGGCCGCGAACTTGCGTTAAAAAAACCGTCATGGGCGCTTGCAAATCTGTTGGAAAACCAGGATATTCACGGGTTTCAATATCAGTTGGCTGAAATTTAGCTGAAGTGGAATTGCTCACTAAAATAGAATCCTTTTCAACATCTATGTGTACACCGGCATGTTTCAATGTCTCTATAAGTATTTCTAAGTGTGTCGGATCACATTTCTTAATCTCAACTTTTTTTCCTGTAAGTGCCGCAAGTATCAAAAAACTTCCTGTTTCAATGCGATCAGGCGGAGTTTGATACGTTGCTCGTCCAGAGCGAAGCGATTTACTGCCGATAATCTCAATCGTTGACGTACCAGCGCCAGAGATTTTTGCGCCACACGCATTGAGAAATTCCGCTAACGCAACAATTTCAGGTTCTTGCGCGGTATTTTTAAGAATAGTTTTACCATACACTAACGTCGCCGCCATCATGAGGGTCTCTGTTGCAGTAACGCTCGGCTTTTTAAATATAATGGTCGCGCCGTGCAATGTCTTCTTGGGCGCTTTTAATACGTGCTGCTTTCCGTCGTAAAAATATCGCGCACCCATTTTTTCAAAACTATCAATAAAAAAATCAATGGGACGCTCACCAATCACACATCCACCCGGATGCGGAAATGAGACAGCGCCAAAACGGGAAAGCAATGGCCCCGAGAGCACTATTGATGCACGCATTCTTTGCGCAAGATCTATTGGTAAATCCGTCTTAACTTTTTGTGGAGTTGAAAGAGCATATTTCCCTCTTTTTTCATTTGTGACAGAAACGCCGATCTCTTCCAGAATATCATTCATCCGTTTAACGTCTTCAATGTCAGGAACATTTTTAAGCGTAATACCATCTTTAAATAATATTGACGCAGCAAGAGCTTTAAGCGCCGCGTTTTTTGCGCCCTTAACCTCAATGCTTCCGGAGAGTTTTTTCTTGCCGCCTAGTCCGTTTATAATAAATCGATCACTCATATTTTCATAATATGTTTTTTTATGCAGTTTCACAAATGCCTACTATGAACAATTGAAAGTGAAAAACAGAGCAAAAAGTGGGACCAGGTCCCACTTTTTGCTACTTTTTGCAAGCGTTAATCAAAAAGAGCACTCACGCTTGAGTGCTCAATGCTTTTTGACTTAAAACCCTGACCTTATCCAGAAGCCCCACCGGAGGTCGTCGGGAAATCATCAGGTTCCATCACCACTTGTTCTTTGACATAAACCAGACGTACTCCCATTAACTCATACTTTTTCCCGTTTAACCAGCGTGCCCCCTCTTCGAGAAATTTATTAGCGCGATCTCTTGCATCCTTGTCAGTGTTAGCGGAGATGATTGCAGACGTGACATCTTCGTAATCAATTTTACAACCTCCGACACGATTAAAGTCATGTGCATACGGAACTCGGTGTTCAAGCAGATACATCATTTACCCTCCTCTTCAAGAAAAGATTATCTGCATTGTATACTATACGGTGTTTGGAGTATGTCAAGATTTCGTATTGGTATATTTCCCCACACAAGGCCGGGCCTTGCGGGTAAAATCATGTGTTGAAAGTAAGGTGTATATTTGAGAAGATGAAGGTATGTATATCGTTGATGTTATTCCCCTTTCTCGCGGCATGCAAAAAGAGACGCTCTCATATTTCACTTCCAAAAAAGTATCCCGCGGAGCAATTGTTTCTGTTCCACTTCGCCTGAAAAATGTCGGGGCTATTGTTGTAGATATTCGCGACGCAAAAACAGTAAAAACTGATATCAAAAATGCTCATTACGGACTTAAAAAAGTTACTGACATACGCGCGGCGCGTTTCTTTCTCCCAGCGTTTATAGAAGCGGCGGAACACACTGCCAGTTATTTTGTTTCAGGAACAGGCGCTATTATTGAAACATTGACACCATCTTCTGTAATTAGTGAATTGAAGGAGGAAACATTTTTGCATCAAGATAACGTTGAAGAAACAGGGCGAAAAGAAAAGACAGTGGCACAAAAATACACGTTTCAAGCACCAAACAAAGAGCGCTTTGCCGCATATAAAGGCATTATTCGCGAGGAGTTTGCAAAAGGCAATTCAGTATTTTTCTGCACACCAACTGTAGATGATATTGGTCATACTATTTCATTTCTTGGTCGTGGTATTGAGGGGCGCACACATATTCTTCATAGCGGTATTTCTAAACGAAAATTTCTTGATACGTGGAGTACCGCTATCCTAGACAAACATCCTGTATTAATTATCGGAACCGGCAGTATATTAAGCATGCCGCGACACGACATCAACACAATGATCATTGATGCTGAACATAATTGGGCATATAAGCGGGAACGCCGGCCATTTGTTGATGTGCGTATTTTTGCAGAATATTTTGCAGACGCTCTAGGCGTAAGACTTATTATGGGAGGAACAGTACTCCGTGTTGAAACACTTTACCGAAACGAGATAAGTGAATTTACTCATTTCGCGCCTCCTATATCTCGCCCCCTTTCATCTGCTAAACAGATGCTTGTTGATATGCTAAAAACGCATACTCCACTTCAGCTCACTTCAAAGACGTTTACTGTTATCAGTGAAAAACTCAAAGTGACGATTGAAGATGCCCAAAAAGATAATCAAAATGTTTTTCTCCTTGTATCTCGCAGAGGGCTATTTCCTATTACGCTTTGTAGTGACTGCGGAAGTGTAATTTTGTGCCGCAATTGCGATGTACCTGTTGGACTCCATAAACAAGCACAGCGCAAAAACTCGCAAACAGAAGAAGGAGAACGTATATTTTTATGCCATAAATGTGGAGAAAAAAATGTTGTGAAAGACCGCTGTAAAAACTGTGACAGCTGGCGTTTGACGTCTCTTGGTGTAGGCGCGGCACATGTGGAGGAGAAAACCAAAGAACTTTTTCCTAACGCAAGAGTCCTCCGAGTTGATAAGGACAGTGCGTCAACAAAAAAGAAGGCAGCGGCATTGTTGAAAGAGTTTTTGGACACGCCCGGAAGCATTCTCATTGGCACTGAAATGGCGCTTAATCTTCTGCATAAAAAAATTGCCATAACAACGGTTGTTTCAATTGACCCACTTTTCTCCTTACCTAGTTTCCGTACGAATGAACGAGTATTTAATTTACTTATGCGCTTGCGGGAACAATCAGTAAAAAAATTTATTATACAAAGTCGCATACCGGAGACTCCTTTATTTCAGCATGTTTTAAACGGAAACATTACAGATTTTTATAAAGAAGAAATTGAAGTACGGAAAACGTTTGGATATCCTCCTTTTTCCACATTAATAAAACTCACATACGCAGGAACCAAACAGCAGACGGAAGAAGAAATGTCTCGTATTAAAAAGCATCTTGACGGATATGATCTTCAAATTTTCCCGGCATTTACATCAAAAGTACGCGGAAAATATATTACACACGCCATGATAAAAATAGCGCGCGACAAAGAAAAGCTAGGCAGAGGCCCTGCCTCTTTGCGCGGCAAATGGCCCGACAAAAAACTGATCTCGCTTTTACGAGCGCTTCCACCGTCAATTGCAATCAACGTCGACCCCGAGCACCTTTTATAATTTCAGATTTAAGATTGCAGATTTAAGATTTTAGATTTGCTACAGGCTAATTCGTGCGAATTAGCCTATAGATTTTTATGAATTACGAAATTTATGTTTCAGCATTAGGAGGTATATTGGGAAACCTGCTCTGAAACGCTATAATGCAGATATGGTGAAAATTTTACAAAAAGAGGAAAAAATTCTGCATGAAGTTGCATCACAGGTGCCTGTTGCAGAAATCGGCACCGCGAAGATACTGAAAATTATTGCAGACATGAAAACAGCGATGCACTCGCAAGATGATGCGGTCGCCATTGCCGCGCCACAAATTGGTGTACCGCTTCGCATTTTTGCTGTCTCTGGTAGAGCTTTTCTGCCAGAAGAGAAGATAAAAGAGATGGATGAGCACACAGAAATTCCTGCTGACCAAGTGTTTGTAAATCCGAAAATTGTAAAAAAATCTAAAAAAGAATTCTGGGCGCATGAGGGTTGTCTGTCGGTGAGATGGTTATACGGAGAAATTAATCGCGCTGAAAAAGTGACGATAAATGCATATAATGAAAACGGAGAAAAAATCACCCGTGGAGCGTCAAAGCTCCTAGCGCAAATTTTTCAACATGAAGTGGAACATCTTGACGGAAAACTTTTTATTGACAGAGCGCGAAACATTGAAGAGATTCTGCCAAAGGATCAAAATGAGAAAACATAAATTAGTATAAAAAATACCAGCTCCATGGTGAGAGCTGGCAAACGTCAATTTTGGCTTTGGTTATTTACGAGCCACGAGATAAGAACACAGAACACAGAGGACAAAGAAGATCACCGCGAACACTGCATAGTATATATACAACTGGGCATCGAACGTCGTCTGAAGTAATCGAGCTTTGTCCTGGCGAAGACGAGTATCCGACAGCTATATTGCCGCTTGTGTGTTGGTGTGTTATCTTGTATACTCGTATCTAGAGCATGTTTGGAAACCTGCTTTCGTGGCGAAATTTTCAGATTTTGTGCGAGACGAAGTCAAAAATTTTGAAGAATATAAATATATTTTGAGAAATTTTTGACAAGTATTCGTGCAAAATCTGAAGATTTTTAGCCGGAATGAGGTTTTCAAGCATGCTCAGGTGCTTTTTGCACCTTATTTTATTATCAACAAGAGAATATATAATCCCACCGTATTAGGTTGTAGGTTATACAGGTGGACACATTCTCTAAACAAGCTCTAAAATTTACACATGCCACTTATTACATCAATCTTTAAAAGACAAAAAGAAAAAGTAGAAGAAAAAACTCATTTAGACAAAGACGAACAAACAAAAACAACCGCTCCCTTGCAAACAAACCTGTCTGCGCAAACAGGGAGTACAAAGATATTAAGAAAAAAAACTTCACCATCTGCAACATACACTCATCCGATGATGAAAATTATAGAGGAGAGTAAAAATCCGCCCGAAGAAGGAGATTTGGTAGACGGATCGGTTATTGAAATTGACAAGTCATCGTTATTTATTGACCTTGCGCCATTTGGAACGGGAATTATTTACGGCAGAGAGTTTTCAAACGCAAGCGATATTGTCAAAAAGATCAATGTCGGAGATACTATTGCCGCAAAGGTTGTTGAGCGAGAAAACGAAGATGGATATATTGAACTTTCACTCAAAGAAGCGCGTCAAGCACTCATCTGGAATGAAGTAGAAGAAGCGATTGAAAAGAAGACACTTCTTGAATTGCCTGTTAAAGAAGCAAACAAAGGAGGTCTTATTCTTGTCTGGCAGGGTATTGCCGGTTTTTTACCTGCATCCCAACTCAAGTCGGAACACTACCCGCGCGTTGAAGATGGAGACAAAGACAAAATCCTGCAAGAATTGCAAAAATTTGTTGGGAAAAAAATAGAGGTACTTATCCTGTCTGCCTCTCCGAAAGAGGGAAAACTTATCTTCTCGGAAAAAGGGCATGAGCAGAAAGAAAAAGGCGAAATAATCGGCAAATATAACGTCGGCGATATTGTTGAGGGAGAGGTTACCGGTATCGTGGATTTTGGCCTCTTTATCAAAATTGAAGAAGGGCTTGAAGGATTAGTCCATATTTCAGAGATGGATTGGGGACTTGTTGAAGATCCGCGTACTCTCTTTAAGGTAGGTGAGGTTGTCAAAGCACAGATTATTGAAGTAAAAGATAATAAAATTTCGCTCTCTATCAAGGTACTTAAAGAAAATCCATGGGTACTGGCCGCGGAAAAATATAAAAAGGGCGCTGATGTTACGGGCGTTGTTATAAAACACAATAAGCACGGAGCGTTGGTATCTATTGAGGAAGGAGTCGCAGGACTCAATCATGTTTCAGAATTCGGCACAGAAAAAGCGCTCCGAGAAGAACTTGAACTCGGCAAAACATATCCATTCAAGATTACTTTGTTTGAGCCAAATGAACAGCGCATGACGCTCTCGCATAAAGAAACACAAGCACAAGAAAACATAGAAACAGAAGAAGACAAAGAAACATAGAAACAAAAAGACAGAGAAACAGAAGAACATAGAAACAAAAATTGCGCGATTAGCCCTAAAGCTAATCGCGCAATTTTAACAAGTCAAACATCACGCAATCGTTAAGAGTTATTGTTATTGTTATTAGTTAAACCTGTTCATCGCTTTTTCTTTTCCTTCGGTAATAATCATCTCAAGCGCGTCTGTCATTTTTGGAAGTATGCGTTTTAGTTTTTGTAATTCTGCGGGCTTAAATACGCCGAGGATAAAATCATTGACTTTATGCTCCCCTTTTGGTTTTTTCACTTTTCCGGAAGGAGTCGCTAGAGCAATGCCTACTTTCAGACGAATAAACGCTTTTGTCTTAATACTTCGCCGTATTGAGTCTACCCCTTTATGCCCGCCTGTTCCTCTGTTAAATGCAATTTTAAATGTGCCGATCGGCAAATCTAGGTCGTCGTGGACGACAATCAATCGTTCAGCGACTTTCTCGCTTTTCACTAACGGCTTCACACTCACGCCAGATTTATTCATAAACGTCTCGGGTAATACCAAGAACGCTTTTTCTTTCTGCAACTTCCCTTCAGAAGTTTCAGCGTTTAATTTTTTATTATATTCCCACTCGGGAAATTTTTTCATTTTACGAAAATGCTCTAGCACAATCCGTCCAGTGTTGTGGCGAGTGTTTTCATATTTTTCTCCAGGATTTCCGAGACCGACAATGATGTGTGACATGTTATTTAGTATATGGTATTTAGTATTTGGTATCTAGTATTTTCAAATGTTTAGAGGTTGAATCTCTAAACATTTGACTTTTAGACGAAGCGTAATATTCTTCAAGCAGTAATTGTTGAAAAAGCCAAAAAGGACTTTGCAATGAAGAAGCTTTCGCTTTTCCAGATCGCCCTGCCTATATGTATATTCGGCGCATATTACGCCGCGATTCAATTCGGGATGGAGCCAATACCTGCCGCCGTATCTATCGCGATCATCATATTTGTTGCTGTAGCCATTACTTCATTTCTTATCGAGTCCGCAGCGCCTGCCATCATGTTCGCCACACTCTTCGCGATTCTCGCCGCAATTGGCGCGTTTGAAGCCTCCGAAATGTCTTTTGCCTTACTCACTGTGTTCACCGTGATCTTTGCTGTACTCGCCGCGTACAATGCGCAAGAAAAACTGCATCCGAGGACAGGAACGGTACTCCTTATCGCACACAATATTTTGTATATAGGAGCAATTGGGTTAGTTTTCTTTTTCAGCATGTCAGACGCTTATTCCGAAGGTGGTATGCTTGCCGTCTCTATTGTTCTCCCTTTTGCACTTTTAATGTCCGAAATTGAAGCGCAACAAAGAGAAAGCGCCGGCGAAGAACCTCATTGAGCTAGTGATACACCTGCTCACATCCCCGCCAGACTTTTAGTCGGCGGGGTTTTGCTTTGCATATGCACGACATCAGATATTAAATATATAACTTTTTGATTTGGTGTGATACTCTTCAGACAGTATTTGTTGAAAAAAAACAGAAAAGATTTTGCCATGAATGACATGAACAAGCTTTTGCTATTCCAAATTGTCTTGCCATTAGTTCTGGATGTTACGTATTTCTTTGCGCTTCAATTCGGAGCGAATCCACTGTTCGTCACCACAATCGTCGCGGTCACAGTCGCGATCTTCACATTTGCAATTGCGATCATCGCACTTGTTTGGTGGGAACCAAAAACCATCGCTATGCTCTTCGCATCCATCTCGCTTGTCGCCATGTCCGCTGTACTCGCCATATTCTTCGTGGTTATCATCATGTCTACTGCGTCAGTCAGCGCATTTATCTCCATGTTTTTCGCTGTACTTTTCGCCATGCTTGCCGCACTCTTCGCACATACAGAGCTACACTCAAAGAGTGGACTGCTGATCCTTACCATCCACAATATTCTATGGATAGGAGTAATTAGAATAACCGCGCACCTTGCCGTAATTGTCATAATAAGCACAACGCTCATCTTAATAATCATGCTTACCGCCGCTGTCTTGCTTCCACTCTTACTTTTCATATACGAAAACAGACCGCAAGAAGAACATACCGACGTAGACCCTTGGAATGGGTAATACTTGCTCCCACGTCCCCCCGTCAGACTTTTAGTCGGCGGGGGTTTTCATTAACGACGTAGAGCGAGAGCAATGAGAAAGTGTAGCGAAGCGAAATTTTCTCATTGCCGAGCCGAGGAGTTAATATAAGACGAAGTGCTTTTATATACTGTTTTGTATAAAACGAAAAATTATATTACAATTGCACAATGAATCCCGATAATGTACCCGAAGAAAAAGATGATTTGGTATCTTTTTTTACGGAAGTAGTAAAGTTTGTTTTTTTGGCGCTAATCATTGTCGTCCCTATTCGTGTTTTTGTCGCACAGCCATATATTGTGAGCGGCAACTCCATGATACCGTCATTTCATAACGGCGATTATTTAGTGGTAGACCAACTTTCATATAGATTTGAAGAACCTGAACGCGGTGACGTCATAATTTTTAGATTTCCCAATGACACGTCAAAATTTTTCATCAAAAGAATTATTGCCCTTCCGGATGAGACTATTAAGATGGAAAGTGGTGTTGTCACTATTATAAACGCGACACAACCAGACGGTATGACAATTGAAGAACCGTACAACGAATCATTTTTTCGTGATACAATGACGGTCATACTCGGCGAAGATGAATACTTTGTGATGGGAGACAACCGTGTCGTCAGCCTTGATTCCCGTTCTTGGGGAGTATTGCCGCGAGAGCTAGTTATCGGTAGAACTCTTGTGCGTCTGTTTCCAGTTACCGATATTTCGTTTATACCGGGAGCAGTTACATATTAAGAAAGTAAAAAGGCACTAGGCATTAAGCGCTAGACGTTAGGAAAAACGAAAATACCTAATACCCTAATACCTAATACCTAATACCTAGACTATGTTTCGCAAAAAAACAGCACCTAAAAAGACGGTACGAAGAAGAAAGCGACAGCCTGCTCTTGCCTCACCAAAAGGTATGCACGATATAATACGTGAGGAATATTTTATATACCAAGGATTCTTTGAGAAAGCGGCTGATGTTGCGTCCTATTACGGCTTTCAGCCGATTGAAACGCCAATACTTGAAAAAGAAGAAGTATTTACGCGCAGTGTAGGAACTGACACGGATATTGTCGCAAAAGAAATGTACGTTTTCAGCACAAAGGGACGTGACCGGCTTGCCCTGCGTCCAGAAGGAACAGCTGGAGTTATGCGAGCATACATTGAACACGGTATGTTCTCTCGCACACAACCGGTTATGCTCTATTATCATGGGCCGTTTTTCCGCCATGAAAGACCGCAACGCGACCGCGCGCGGCAATTTTGGCAATTTGGTTTTGAGATATTAGGCACTGACCAAAGTATCACCGACGCACTAACTATCAAACTGACATATCTAATTCTGAAAGAGACGGGAATTAAAAACCTCTGTGTCCTTATCAATAGTATCGGTGATAGTCAGTGCCGACCGGAATATATAAAAGAGCTTAACGTATACTACAGAAAACACATTAATAAACTATGTAAGCACTGCAAAAATCGCCTTCGCCAAAATCCACTTAGATTGCTTGATTGCAAAGACAAACAATGTCAGAAACTTAAAGAAGATGCTCCTGACATGGTGAGCTTTCTGTGTGAGCCATGCAAACGGCATCTCAAGGAAGTGCTTGAATACCTTGATACGATGAATATTGATTATAAGATTGACCACACACTCGTGCGCGGTCTTGATTATTACACCCGTACGGTATTTGAAATTGTCTCCATCACAGAAAAAGAAGACACAGCGGTAGATGACGATGAAAAGAATAAGGATGGAGAAAAGAAAGATAGCGAGGATAAATCAAAAGAGAAAGAGGAGAAAAAAGCAGAAGAGATGTTGTCGCTTGGGAGCGGCGGTAGGTACGATGACCTTGCTCACGCACTAGGCAGTAGACGCGATGTTCCCGCTGTCGGCGCGGCAATTGGAGTTGATAGAGCAATCAAAGCCCCTGGATTTTTGGCGTCACAACCACGTATCATTAAAAAACCAAAAGTACACTTTATACAAATAGGAACTGCCGCAAAATTCAAAAGTTTTGAGGCGATTGAAGTTCTTCGCAAAGCACGAATACCTATTACTCACGCAATCAGTAAAGATACATTATCGGCACAGCTTGGGATGGCAGAGAAAGCGAAAATTACGTACATCGTAATATTGGGACAAAAAGAGGCGAACGAAAACTCGGTTATCGTACGCAATATGAACACACGGTCACAAGAAACTGTTCCTATTTCAAAACTTGGAGATTATTTGAAAAAACGCTCGTAATCCCCGCTCACACTCCGATTTGACAAAATGACAGCGCGTAATATAATTGTTTTAGCAACTGCACATTTTCAACAACTTTAATAACACAGAAAAAGGAGGTCTGTTATGAAACGGGCAGCTATGGTTGCACTTGCCTGCTTAACAGACGCATACATCGGCGCGCTTATCGCAGATGAACTTGCCACACGTTTTGGTTGGGGTATTTACGCCTGGCCTGTCGGCGCGCTTCTAGGCGGCAGTATCGCCTATATCATCCATGACATCAAGGCGTTCTGTAGTGGCATCAAGCGTGCATTTGATGAAGTCACCGGCTGGCAGCCAGATGTTCAGTGGTGGAAAGCATACGCCAAAGCGGTCTTGTATTTTGGCGGTATGCCATCTGGTATCGTATTCTGGATGGTTGCTTCAATGGGTTTCACTATTGACTTGTATGCTAAAGCACCTACCTTTAATTGGTTGTTTGTCGCCTTCTACGCGTCCTTGCTCGTTTTTCTCATTTGCTTTCTCATTTCCTTCACTCTCTCCGCAGGGGAAGAACGAGAAAAACTGGAAAAAACCGCACAAAGAATCAAAAAGATATTCCGGTATACCAATCATATCGCCCTCCCATTTTGGGCAGTGTACTGTCCTTTCAGAGGTATCCGATGGCTATTCGTCAATACGCCTTCGGCAAAAGAGCCAACGTGGTGTTTCATGAAGACAGCGTTTCGCTACGTTCACTCGGATATTCGAAAGCTCTGCTTCGTTGATGCCGCACTTGGCGCGTCTGCCGGCTTCTCTCTCGGCTCACCACTCATCGGCGGTGTTATCGGTCTCATCATCGGCGTTATCAACTACGAACTAGTCTCGGTAAAAATACTCAAACTTGTACCGCACCGACGCTGATATCATTTTTTTTATTTCGGACCCATCACTCGCAGTGCGAAGTGAGGGGTTTTTCTTTGGAAACTTGTGCTTGCAAATAAATACATTTCTTATATAATTACCACGATAAAACCAAACAGGCATTAGGCGTTAGGAAAAAAAATTCCTAACGCCTAACGCCTAATATCTAAACCATGTCACCAAACGTTGAAGTTACAAAAACGACAAATGAATCAAATGTCTCGCTTTTGCGGAGATTTTCAAAACGCCTGCGGAGCTCAGGTGTATTAAAGCGTGCCCGCGCGCGGCGTTTCGCCAGTCGGTCAGAGTCAAAATTCAAAAGAAAAACGCGTGCGTTAAAGCGCGTCATAAAAACAAAAGAGATAGAAAAGCTTAAAAAATTGGGACAAATACAATAACCACAATGGACACATTTTCTATTACACAGACAACAAAAGGCAGGATTCCAACCCTGCCGTTTTTTGATGTTAAAGAAGCAGTGCTTGGAAAAAAATATTCATTAAGCCTTGTATTTATCGGCGACAAACTTTCAAGAAAACTCAATAAGCAATATCGCAAAAAAGACACGCACACCAATATATTAAGTTTTCCTATTGTAAAAAATGAGGGCGAGATATTTATTAACGCAAAAAAAGCACAGGAAGAAGCGCGCCGTAATAACATTCAATACAAAATACATCTTGCGCATTTATTTATACACGGTCTTATACATTTGAAGGGCTACACACATAGTAGTACAATGGAGAAAGAAGAGGAAAAAATTTTCAAAAAATTTTTCTCTTCTTCTTAACTAACAATTTACAATTCTTAACTAACAACTTACAACCAACAACAAGTTGTGGGCTTTTTGATTACTGTAAATATGTTTTCCATTAAAAAGCTAATGAAGCTAAAAACTAACTTATTGTGTCTCGCCACATCACAACAGGAATTGATATAGGAACAAAAAATACACGTGTCGTAATCGCGGAACGCCGCGGAAAACGCGGTAGTATTAAGGTGCTCGGCATAGGAAACGCTGAGTCCTGTGGCCTGCGATATGGATATATTACACACATTGATGAAGCAATAAGAAGCATTAGTGATGCTGTTAAACAGGCCGAGCAAGAGGCAAATATACGAGTAAAACAAGCACTCATTTCAGCCGGTGGTCTTTCTTTGGGGTCAACAATCGGGGTTGGCTCCACTCTTATCTCCCGCGTTGATGGTGAAGTAACTTCGCTTGATGTAGAACGAGCGATCGCGGCAAGCAAAGAGAAAGCTGGTGACCTCCAAAATAAAAAAATTATTCATCAGGTCGTACTGCAATACAAACTGGACGGCAAAGAAATATTGGGCCGACCACACGGTATGCACGGCATGAAATTTGAGGCACGTGTTTTATTTATCACTTGCATCGCTCAACACTTAGATGATTTTGTGCACGCAACAGAAGAGGCGGGTATTGATGTAGGAGATGTTGCCGCCTCCCCCATTGCGGCAAGTTTAGTAACGCTTACAAATACACAGCGTATCGCCGGCTGTGTCTTGGTTAACATCGGCGCTGAAACCGTATCTCTTGCGGTGTTTGAAAACGACAAACCAACTTCGCTTGAAGTGTTTCCAATCGGCTCAACAGACATTACCAACGACATCGCACTTGGACTTAAAATTCCGCTTGAAGACGCAGAGCGCGTAAAGCTTGGTTCACTGACAGGAGAAGAATACCCGCAAAAAAAATTGGGAGAAATTATTCAAGCGCGCCTCTCTGATATTTTTGATTTAGTAGAAGCACATTTAAAAAAAGTTGGGCGAAACGGGCTCCTGCCTGCCGGTATTGTAATCACGGGTGGCGGTTCTGGAGTCGCAACAATTGAAGATCTCGCAAAAGCATCTCTTAAACTACCCGCACGCGTCGCAATGTCACATACAAACAACAATGTTGACAGTAAAATAAAAGATCCTGCGTGGTCAGTTGCGTACGGACTTTGTATCTTGGGACTCCACGACACATATACAAGCGATTTTGCCGAGATAAGCAGACGCCGAGCCGAAGACTATTTCAAAACATTTACCTTGTGGGTGAAACAGTTTCTCCCTTAAACCGCAAGGTCACTCGATACAATCCGAATCTTCAAATTATTGACCAAACACTCCTAATATTTCAGGGAAATACTACAAAAAATAGTGGGTCCTTTGTCAATATTGTCAGTATCGCTTTTTCTGGTAAGGTGAGGTAAATCAGATAGGCGCTAGGCATTAGGTGCTAGGAAAAGTAAAAAATTCCTAGAGCCTAATACCTAGTGCCCAATACCTAGACTATGCCAAAAATTGAACCAGAAATTGAAACATTCGCGCGTATATATGTAGTCGGCGTCGGTGGCGCCGGCGGTAATGCCATAAACCACATGATGCATTCACGAGTGCGTGGTGTTGAGTTTATCGTCATGAATACCGACGTGCAAGATCTCCACAAATCGCTGGCAAGAAAAAAAATAAATCTTGGAAAGAACCTCACAAGAGGTCTCGGAGCTGGCATGAATCCCGAAGTCGGCAAAAAAGCGGCAGAAGAAACCCGCACGGAAATTCAGGATTCTATCAAAGGAGCAGATATGGTCTTTATCGCGGCCGGTATGGGAGGCGGCACTGGCACTGGCGGCTCACCTACCATTGCGCGAGTTGCGCGAGAATCAGGCGCTCTTACAGTCGGAGTTGTTACAAAGCCATTTTTCTTTGAGGGAACGCAACGAATGAGCATCGCGCTTTCAGGACTTTCAGATCTACAAAATGAAGTTGACGCGCTTATCATTATTCCAAACGACCGCCTGCTTCAAACTGTCAAAAAAGAAGTGAGCGCGCGCGATGCATTCGGGATGAGTGATGAAGTTTTGCGGCAGGCAGTTGAAGGTATTTCAGATCTCATTACCGCTCCGGGAGTTATTAACGTTGACTTTGCGGACATTCGCGCAGTTATGTCAGAAGCCGGCTCGGCGCTTATGGGAATCGGGCGAGCATCCGGAGAAAAGCGTGCGGAGCATGCCGCGCGACAAGCAATTAACTCCCCGCTCCTTGACGTGTCTATCAGCGGCGCGCGTGGCGTACTCTTTGCGATTGCCGGTGGAGAAGACCTCGGCATGCACGAAATTCAGGAAGCCGCAAAAATTATTACAGAGTCTATTTCAGATGATGCAAAGGTTATATTTGGCGCAATCAATGATAGCAAATTAGGCAAAGGAGAGATTAAAATCACCGTAATTGCATCTGGTTTTCCTGAACCTGAAGGCGCTCAAAGCAAACCGCTCTTTAATCCCACAGTAACTGCGCCTGAAAGTCCAAAAAATAATAAAAGTCAAAAGAAAGACGACATATTAAATGCTGTAAACGGCGTCACCAGCAGAAAAGTTGACGCGGCAGGGACCGTTGCCACAGACGACGAAGAAGAAGAATGGGGCGCGGTACCAGCATTTCTCCGCCGAAACAAGGACAAAAAAGATTAAGGCCATCCAAAAAACTCACAAAAAAAAGAAGCCCTAATCGGCTTCTTTTCTAAACACCTCAACCGACCTGCCCCGCCGTGTCCTATAGGTAGTTTACTATCGTACTAGGGTAGCCGCTTGCGTGGTACTGGGGTTAAGTTGTTTAAACATTCCGACATTCTGCAGAATGTCGAAATGTTGTGAGAAAAATTTTATAGGTAAAATAGATAAAAAGAATGAGAAAACCCAGCAAGCTAATATACGCTAATAGTTCATAACTGAGATTTTTGGTTCAATGTATTGCAGTTGAACCATGTGTTCGATTTGACTGTTTGCGAAGCTGTTCTAAACACCAGCCATTCCAGCCAACTGAAGCCATATTATGTATTGCGGCCAATTCATCTGGGCTAGGTCGAGAAGGGATATTACTCCTATAGTAGATGAAACCATCCACCCCTCGAACAATCACAACTTTTCTATGGCTATCCCACCGAGCTGCAGCTTTTACTGCTCTACTAGAACCATCAAGATGGGGAGGGTTGAGACGTTCATCTTCATACAATAGGGGCATTTCTAATTCCTTCTCTGTCCAGCCATATTCATCCTTCGGTTCTTTTTCTGTAATTTTTTGGTTCTGTCACTCACCTTTCGTTCTAAGCTAGAATATGACTTTTTTAACTTCGCTGTCATCTTGTCAAAGGCTCGAGACAATTGACCAATTTCATCACCACCCTCAAACCCAAT
>Ga0187833_10000050_pt1 | contig 109631 bp, 107 predicted proteins | sample ETNtaG_37_FD_167968 | JGI IMG/M metagenome (GOLD analysis project Ga0187833, IMG submission 167968) | Marine microbial and viral communities from oxygen minimum zone, Eastern Pacific Ocean - ETNP2014_SV_400_PacBio MetaG (Illumina Assembly) | ecosystem: Environmental > Aquatic > Marine >... | reverse complement strand
TTCATTCAACTGGGACCGAAAAGTCATTGCAGCACCCATGTTTACTTCATGGGTCACGTAATAATGAGGCGATTCAGTCTTCGATCGAACTGTGACTCGAGCAATTGCCTGACGCATAGGCGATAGGGGCGTGTCAGACCCGTCAATCGCAACATTAGCGCTAACTCCTGATGACACGAATTGCACCGAAGGACTGAAATTCTCCACATCTGCCTTAGTAATTCGAGACCCAGGACCAGTGCCAGGGACAGTAGCAATATCGATGCCCTTTTCAGCAGCAATCTTACGAGCAATAGGCGAGGCTTTAACCCTGCCATCCCCTGCAGAAGTAACCGTTACGGGAGGGTCCATTGCTATATCACTTTGACCTGCCGACAGATCGGGCTCAACAGGAGTTAGAGGTTGATCAGGGGTCTGCGTATCACTTTTTTCTACAACTGGAGCCGAAACAATTTCAGGGATTTCATCCTCTAGATCACCAATGTAAGCGATGACGGTGCCTACTTGAACCAATGAGCCTTCTTCGACAGTAATCTGCCGGAGCACGCCCTCAGCATATGCCTCCATCTCAACAACCGTTTTATCGGTCTCGATTTCAGCTAATTTGTCTCCTCGACTGACCTGATCACCTTCCGCTTTAAGCCACTTAGCGATAGTTCCTTCAGTCATGTCGGCGCCCATTGAGGGCATGGTCACTTCGTTAATCAAATTTCCTCTCCTGCGTGAACACTGACATCACAACATCACTGAACTCATATGACTTACTGACAATGTGATCTATCAGTACCTAGGATAGAGGCTATGCAACAATCCTGCGACCCTGATCATGGCCCCAGTTGATCAGATCCGTTCTACTACCATGCAACCTAGTTGTCATTCCGAAACTGCTGCCGCACCATTATCGCCTTAATTCTGTTTTGCATACTCTTATCGGTTTTCGTATCCCGACCGTTATCAACTTGCTGATCTTCCAACTCTTGTAATAGGCGCTTGTAAGACTCAAAGCGAGAACCCAGCAATCGTCCACTAGCAATAGCCTCTGTGATAGCGCAGCCCGGTTCATCTTCATGAGCACAGTCGCGAAACTTACATCGACCCTTGTACTCTTCTATCTCTGAAAAAGTTTTGACCAGCGCATCCTCACGGCCTTCTACAAGACCAACTGTGCGAATCCCCGGTGTATCGATCAATACACCCCCGCCAGATAAAGGTAATAATTGCCGAGTCACTGTCGTATGACGGCCCCGAATATCCGATTTACGAATGCCGCCAGTATCCATGACCTTTTCACCAATCAATTGATTGGCAAGCGTAGATTTACCAACCCCAGATGCGCCCACAAGAGCAACGGTTTCACCTGCTGTGACAAATCGGTGAAGTGGCCTTATTCCTATACCGATCAACCCACTAACTGCAAATACCCCCACCCCTGGCGCTGCTAACTCTAAACGCCTCAACAATCTGTTTGAATCCACATCCTGAATCAAGTCTATTTTTGAAATCACAATCACGGGAACAGCTCCACTAGACCAGACCAGCGCAATTTCTCGTTCCAATCTCGATACATTGACATTATTTGCAGCCTGCATGATGAAAACCGTGTTGACGTTAGCAGCCAGAATCTGTTCGTCGGATTTTCCCTTGGATCTTCCTCGCACAGATCGATTTCGAATCAACAAGGAAGTTCGCGGTAAAACAAATTCAATCTCATCCGAACCTTTATTAACGCCGGGTCGCACTAATACCCAATCACCAACCGTCGGTTCAATGGGTTCAATTTCAGATTCATCATCGCTAGTAATTTGTGCGAAGGTACTTCCAGCACGAAAGTCGCCGGTATCCGCATGTACATGAGTGGATATCCCATCTACCCGCGCTACTCTGCCGGGTCGAAGTTCTGAATCCGATGTACAAATCTGAATGAAGTCTGCCTTAACCGATTCTGTAAGGCCATACTGAAGGAGATTCGTATAACTATCGTATGAAATATGGATAGTAATGAGATTGCGTTCACTGGTGAAAAAATTCAAAGTGAAATCGAAGATTGCATTATTTGCCTAATCAACGGTTCACTAATACGAATATTACACAGTATTACGCAGTTTTGTTCAGAATCCCACATAAAGGATTACAAATAATGTCGGATTCGAATAGAGAACAATGAAGACCTATAGCCCGTAACCTTCTGCAACAGCTGAAAGCACATCCTGAGCGTCAGTAAGGACTTCCCGTTCAAGACCTCTGTTATAAGGCCAAGGAACATCCACAGAACCTACCCTCATGATCGGTCCATCAAGCCATTCGGATGCGCGTTGCTGGAGTTCTGCGGCAACTTCAGCCATAACACCACCAGTACGACGTGCACTGTCTACTAACACAACCCTATTCGTCTTCTGTATTGAATCCAAAACAGTATCAATATCAAGCGGATTCAGTGAGCGAAGATCAATAGTTTCAACAGAGCGACCTCGCTCCGTAAGACTATCTGCAGCAGAGTTTAACGAACGCATACCGTATCCGTATGAGACGAGTGTAATATCATCTCCTGTCCGATTTACATTAGCTTTGCCAAGCTCAATTTCATAATACTCGTCGGGGACATTACCTTTATCACCATAGAGAAGTGCAGGCTCGGCAACCACTACAGGGTTGTCATCCTTGATCGCTGATCGCATCAAGCCAAGCGCATCGTAGGGATTTGACGGGCACACAACCTTTATACCCGGCACCTCAGCAAGCCAAGTCTCGAAACTTTGCGAATGGGTAGCTCCCAGTTGAACTCCCGCGCCTGTGGGCGCCCGAATAACCATCGGCACATTTATCTGCCCGCCCGATATATAACGGAGATTGGCCGCCATGTTTACTATCTGGTCAAACGCCACAAGCGAGAAAGAAATCGACATAAATTCAACGATAGGACGCAATCCAGCCGCTGCCGCTCCAATTCCAGCACCTACAAAAGCCTGTTCGGAGATTGGAGTGTCTTTGATCCGTTCTGGCCCAAACTTCTCCAGAAAACCATCTGTAACAGCGTAAGCACCACCGTACTCCCCAATATCCTCCCCCATCATAAACACACGCGGGTCATTCTCTAGCGCCTCTTCAAGACCTCGTTTTAATGCCTCTCTGAAAAGTATTTCTGGCATATCTGTCAGACCGTTACATCGTTATAGATCTGAGATAGATCTGGTTCAGGGCTCTGCTCCGCAAACTCAACGGATTTGGCTACCATCTCATCGACTTCGACTTTAATTTCAACTATCTGCTTATCCGATACCAAACCCATTTCAACTAGCTTTGCTGGAAATGTCACAACAGGATCCTTTCCTTCCCACTCCTTCACCTCTTCCTGGCCTCGATATTTTTGACCGTCGGCGAGAGAATGGCCAACGAATCGAAAGGTTTTAGCTTCAATAAATTGAGGTCCTTCACCATTTCGTATTTTCTGCACTGCTACATCGGTTGCTTCTTTTACTGCCAACACATCCATCCCATCTACCTCCACAGCAGGAATACCATAGGTTGCGACGCCAGGGTAAAAATCAACCCCTCCAGCTCGCACTCTTTCAATGGAAGATCCCATCCCGTACATATTGTTTTCAAGAAAAAACAAAAGCGGCAATTTCCATATCGCCGCCAGATTTAGGGTTTCATGATAAACACCCTGATTGGTAGAACCATCGCCAAAAAAACACAGAGTTAGAGCGTCAGTCTTCTGATACTGCTGAGCGAGGGCAAGTCCAGCAGCAAGAGGCAATTGACCTGCAACAATGGCATGCCCACCCATGAATCGTTTGGCGACATCAAATAAGTGCATCGATCCGCCTTTTCCTTTGGATGTTCCTGTTGCACGACCAAACAACTCTGCCATAACACGGTTAACATCCAAACCACGAGCAAGCGCGTGCCCATGATCTCGGTAGTGGCTAACGATATAATCGTCTTCCCGAAGACCCGAAACAGAGCCGACTCCAGTTGCCTCCTGACCTATGTAAAGATGGAGGAAACCACGGATCAAACCCTTAGAATAGTTCTCACCACAAGCAATTTCGAACTGACGGATGAGATACATCTTCTTAAATAATTCGAGATGATCGGTCGTGCCAGGCAAGCCTGTGTGAAGAAGTTCCGATGAACCTCTTTTTTCACCGTTTTTAGACGACTTTGAGGGTTGAGGTCTAGATTTTGCGTTGGATTTGGTGGAGCTGGCCATTAATTATCAGATGCTACGAGCGTGATTTCAACGCCAAAAGAATGTACTTAGCCCCACTGCGGATAGAAAATGCAGATGGATTAGTCTACCGCAAATCGCCGGATACTCCTAGATACAATAGGTGTCGATACGATAAAATCGCTCGCTCTGTACAAGATGCTGCCGGACGCCTTGGTAAGTCGTAGGCGAAGTTTTTCACAGCTGAAAATCAGCAGATCAGCTCAATCAAAAAAAGTCTAGTTAAGGGACTCTGCCCTTGCTGCTGCCAGGTTAGCGGCTTGAAGCACATTTACTAAAAGCATTGAAATAGTCATCGGCCCCACCCCCCCAGGAACAGGGGTGATCGCCGAAGCCACTTCAGACGCTCCAGAGAACTCGACATCCCCAGTAAGACTGTAACCGCGTTTTTTGGTCGAATCATCAATCCGAGAAACACCCACGTCAATCACAACTGCTCCACGCTTCACCATGTCGGCGGTAACAGCGCCCGGGTAACCCGCCGCTGCAATAAGCACATCAGCTTGACGAGTTTCATTTCCAATATCTTTCGTACCGGTATGGCAAACTGTGACCGTCGAATTTGCTCCGATACCTTTTTGCAACAGCAATGCCATCAACGGCATGCCTACAAGTTTACTTCGCCCCACTATCACTACTTTGGCCCCATTCAAATTCACGTTTTCTTCAACTAGCATTCTCTGTACACCAAGCGGGGTCGCTGGTGCAAATCGAGGCTGCCCAAGCATCAATAGTCCGGCATTGACCGGGTGCAAACCATCCACATCTTTCATCGGGTCGAGAGCATCAATCACGGCATCCTCATCCAAGTGTTTGGGAAGCGGCAACTGAACTAAAATTCCACTAAATTTCGGGTCACTGTTCAGTTCAATTAAAATATCCAGTAGTTCTACCTGTGCAATCGAAGCTTCACGTCGAATTGTCTCGGTGATAATCCCAACTTTTGCACAGGCTGCTTCTTTACCTTTCACGTAAGAATGAGATGCGGGATCATCACCGATAAGAACTACAGCGAGACCCGGAACTGATCCATGCCTGGCTCTAAAGTCCCTTACCCCAACTCTAACTTCCTCGTGGATTTTAGAAGCGATTTTTTTGCCGTCAATGATGCGCGCTGTCACTATTGGGAGACCTCTGCGTTGGTATTAATATCGGATTTCGTAAAAGACTAAAATAGATCCTATCTGAGATTACCCGCTGCAAGTGACACTTATGCCAAGTATTATTTTGGGCAACATTTCGACTTCGTACTAAACCATGCACGGGAGGCACCTGAAACATGATTTACACAGGGATCGACTTAATTGAGATTCCAAGGGTCGCTGGAGTGCTGGAACGCTACCCAAAACGTTTCCTTTCTAAAGTATTCACGGAAGGTGAACAATCCTATGCACGAGGTCGCGCAGATCAACTAGCCAGTAGATTTGCCGCTAAAGAGGCTGTCATGAAACTTCTTGGAACAGGTGTACGTGGTATGCCATGGAAATCGATAGAGGTCACCCGAAATAGAGGCCGAGCACCCGAAATTATTTTGCACGGACCAGCCAAAGTCCGTGCTACAAAAATGGGAATAACTCGTATTGCTCTAAGCCTCTCACATTCACGCGAATTAGCAACAGCATCAGCGGTAGGTGAAGCCAATGATGACGCATGGAAGCCATGAAGCTCGTAACCGCTGGTGAAATGCAAACCATAGAGAAACACTGCGTCGAGTCAGGAATATCTGAAGATGCCCTGATGGAAAACGCTGGTCTTGCGGTTGCTGAACGTATTCGTGAAACACCGAAAATGGAACCTAATATCTATGGCAAACGGATACTCGCTCTGATCGGGCCAGGAAATAATGGATCTGATGGTCTTATTGCATGTCGCTATCTGTCCAACTGGGGAGCGCGCGTCACAGTCATTCTTTGTGCGGTAAGAAAATCACCTGATCCAAAACGAGTTTTGGCAGAAAATAGTGGAGTTTCTATCATTGACGGGCTCTCAAAGGATGGGCTTCACTCGCTCAGATCAGAGCTTCAAACTACCGATATGGTAATTGACGCGATTCTAGGCACCGGCGCTTCACGCCCAATCGCCGAGCCTCTCTCATCGCTGTTGCTATGTGTTGTTGAATCATCCGTATCGGTGATCGCTATCGATCTACCCACGGGATTAAACTCCGACTCTGGGAATTTCGATGTTGCAGGACTTCGTGCTGACATCACTTTGATGTTGGGCTACCCGAAACTCGGATCGGCAGTAACAGGTGATGCAAGCGTTATTGGAAAAAAACTGGTACTCGATATAGGTATTCCGGAGGGTTTTGATTCTGAAGTAAATACGGAATTACTCACAAACGATCTCGCTGCATCGATTCTGCCTGTACGCCCTGACCAAGGCCACAAGGGTCAATTTGGTTCAACTTTGGTCATCGGCGGGTCTCAACAATATCTCGGGGCTGTGACGCTTGCAACAGAGGCCGCTACTCGCTCTGGTTCAGGACTTACGTTCGTAGCGACTCCGGAACCCGCATATCGAATAATCGGAGGCCATGTTCCTGAAGCCATCTATTGCTCGCTTCCCGTTTCTCAAAACGGTGATGTTAATCCGTCACAGGCCTGCCGCATCGCGCTCGATCTTTTGAAAAACGCAACATCTGTAGTAATTGGTCCGGGCCTCGGTAACAACAGAAACACCTTTGAATTTATGTCAAGTTTCCTCTCACAAATTAATGCCGAAATCCCAATTGTCATTGATGCGGACGGGCTCAATATTCTCGCCGAATCTCACCAGTGGTGGGATAAATTAAAAATCCCTTGCATACTCACACCGCATCCTGGTGAAATGAGCAGGCTAATGGGAATCTCAAGTGCGGACGTTCAACAGAACCGAAGTGCAATTGCGCTTAATGCAGCTGAAAGGTTCCAAAAGATAGTTGTACTTAAAGGCGCTGCCACGATAATTGCAGCACCGGACGGTCGTTTTAGGGTCTCTCCATGGGCCAACGCCGGGCTGGCCAAAGGTGGAAGTGGTGACATATTGACCGGTCTATTAGGTGGATTATTAGCCCAGTCTCCTCACGACTTATTCGATATGGCTTCATTAGCTGTGTTCATACATGGGTACGCAGCTGATATAGCAAAGAACGAACTAGGTGAGACGAGCATGCGAGCAACGGATGTATCCAACCGTCTAGGGTACTTCTACCGAGATTTTGTATCACCAAAAGCCAATTAGTACCCAGCCAGTTCGCACAGAGATGAACTCTTACGCTGATAAAAGTACGCTCATTAACATCCCGCACTCTTATACTTAAACAGCCGTGACTTCTTTACTTGCCGTTGATATCGGTAACACAAACATCACAATCGGTGCTTTTGAGGATCAGGTTATTTCCGCAACCTGGCGTCTGGGCACTCGCGAGACACGCACCGTCGACGAGCATATTTGGGCACTGCAGGGTGTCTTGCGATCGAAGAACGTCGAACCAGAATCATTTGATGCCGTAGTCCTATGCTCGGTCGTACCACCACTCACAGAGGATTATGTTAAGGCACTATCATCTCTAATAAATATAGAACCGCTCGTAATCGGCCCGGGTGTGCGCACTGGTATTCGCATCCACTATGACAGGACTCAAGATGTCGGAGCCGATCGAATTGTGGATGCTGTAGCCGCTCATCAAATATATGGCGGACCAATCATAGTGGTAGATATCGGTACAGCGACCGTCTTCGACGCCATCACCGCGGATGGTGACTATATCGGTGGTGCGATATCTCCTGGATTGGAAATCGCCGCAGATGCCATGTTCCGCAACACTTCGCAACTTCGTCGTGTAGAGATGGTCGCTCCAGATCATGTGATAGGTAAAAGTACGGTTGCATCTATGCAATCCGGGTTTGTTTACGGGTTCGCTGCACTAATCGAAGGAATGTTGACACGATTCAAATCTGAGCTGAATCCAAGTAACCCTAATGAAGTAACCGTGGTCGCAACCGGAGGCTTGGCGAAATTAATGAGTGAACAAACGGATTATTTTGACCATATAAACCCCGAGCTTACCTTGATTGGCCTCAGGATCGTCTACGAGATGAATAATAACTAATCTAACCCCATAGCCATGTCGCCTAAGATCACTTCAATACAACCAATCTCACACCCTCCTCTCGAAGGTAAGACCGTCCTCCTGGGTGTAACAGGCTCAATCGCGGCATATAAGGCAGCAGATGTGGCGAGCAAGCTAGTGCAAGCGGGTGCCATGGTCGATGTGATCATGACGACCTCAGCCACTGAATTTGTCGGAGCAGCTACTTTCGAAGCGTTAACTCACCGACCGGTTACCACTAGCCTATGGCAAGCGAGGTCTGATTTGAACATGGACCATGTTGTCCTAGCTTTGCAAGCAGACTGTATTCTGATAGCTCCAGCAACCGCAAACACCATCGCAAAACTAGCCCTTGGCATAGCCGATGACCCATTAACAGCAACAGTGCTCGCCACCGAAGCACCAGTAATCGTCGCTCCAGCGATGGACGCCGACATGTTTGCGAGTCCATCCACCCAGCGAAACGTGAATGCCCTCGTCGCTGACGGAGCAATCATCGCGGGACCTGCCGACGGACGACTAGCGTCTGGATTATTAGGAAAAGGCAGGTTGGTAGAAACAAATATATTAGAAGGGCTGGTGCGTCAAGCTATTGGGAAACATGGCGACTACTCGGACCGACGGGTCATCGTTTCTGCAGGCGGCACCCGCCAACCAATTGACCCGGTCAGATTCATTTCAAATCGGTCTACAGGAAAAATGGGACACCGTATCGCTGAAGCAGCACGCGATCGGGGTGCAGACGTCCTTCTGGTCACAGCATCGGAGTTGCCTCGGCCCTCAGGAGTAGAGGTAGTGAAGGCCATAACGGTCGAAGAAATGCGCGACGCTATCGTGCCATCATCATCTGAAGCTGATCTGTTGATAATGGCCGCAGCGATATCAGACTTCACGCCATCTCATGTTTCTGATCAAAAGATCAAAAAACAGGGTAAACCTGGAACATCACTTAACCTTGTCGAAGTTGAAGACTTTATGCCACTTGCCCAGGGCAGGAAACTCATAAAAGTTGCATTTGCTGCAGAGACAAACGATGTCGAAGAAAACGCGAAAGCGAAAACAGCGCCCAAAGGAGCAGCCTTCGTCGTTGCAAATGATATAAGTGAACCTGGGAGCGGATTTGGAACAGACACAAATCGGGTAACCTTCGTAGACTCCGAGGGAAACACGCAATCACATCCGTTAATGACCAAATTGGACGTCGGGCACGCTATTCTCGACCGTGCCTTACCTCTACTTGCAAAAAATTAGTCAGCACTACTAAAACAGTCTAATCTCGGATACTCTCGGCTTGGATCCCATAACTACTATCCTATGGATCGCTTGTATCTGTGAATTTCAACAGACCCAGAGATGCCCATAACGGCGTGCGTCGCCGTAGAATACGAGCAATAAATACTTCAATACAAATCTGATCGAGAGCGACTGTATGAGGCTGTACTGGAAGCAAAAGAAAAAAGGCATTGATCTAATAGTTGAAAACGACGAAGGCGATACTTTCTCTGTTGGAGGAGTTCGTGACACCAAACGCGGTATCGAAGCCCTTGCCAAAACAACCGGATACGATCCTGGCCGTGCCGTCAAAGGATTGGGATCGATGGAAGAAGGCCGTACTTTCGTAGAGCAATTTGAACCATGGCGAGAATTTTTTCCTGGCGATCCACTTTCAGTAGAGTCCGATATTATGCCGATTGAATGATAAATCCGTTTAGACCCTGTTCAAATAATGAAAACAATAAATCAATCGATACTAGATACCCTCGCCGAATACGATTCAGCCACGGTTCAAAACGCCGGAATCCTTGTTCGTGGATATATTCACGAAGACGATGATTACACCGACCCGAGTATCCGAGAATACGTCTCGCCAGGTGACAAGCCCACAGTGGGGTACGCGCTTACCTCCACTTGGGCCCCATTGACTGAGCCCACTGAAATTAATTCGAACCGCATAGATTATTTTGACTCCATAGCCAAAGCAAATGTGCCAGTGGTCGTAGTCCAGCAAGACGTAGAAAAACCTTCTCGCAGGGGAGCCATAATAGGAGATGGTATGGCTTATCAAATGAAGGCGCTTGGTGCGGTCGGCGCACTTGTCGATGGAAACGCTCGAGATGTCCCTGGGATAAAAAAAGCCGGTTTCCCGCTATGGGCCACTGGACGAGTTCCAGGGCATGGGCCGTTCAACATGATTGATCAGAACATTGAAGTAGTGGTCGCAAGCCTGAAAATCGTTCCAGGAGACATATTAGTATGCGATGCTGACGGTGCCACTAAAGTGCAGGTGGACATAGCTGCAGATGTGGCAAAAATGTGCGCTGAAGTTCGAATGAAAGAATCCGCTGTTCACCGATTTTTTGTGGAAAAAGATTTCACGCTAGAAAAATGGGATATATGGAAGAACGACAACTAGATTTCAAGATAAATTTAGTTGTTCGGTGCGTCTTTCGAATTACATGATTTGGGGTTATTCCAGCGGTTCTATATGAGCCGTGTAACGCGAATCAGACGTCGGAGTTCCGGGAACAAAGCTAATATCATCAGCACCGCCCGCAGCAGCAACATCCTTAATCACAAACGTAAGGTCGTGTTGCCCAACTTCGTCGGTTTCCAGATTAAGAACTGACAGCTCTCGATTCAAACTCATACCACTTTCACTTTTCGCCTTTCGAATTGCAGATATCGCTTCGCATGCAGCAGAAAAAGACCCATTCACATCCGGCATTGAAATCGCATCCAGTTCAGCCGCGGCAGGCCAAGTAGTTAGATGAATCGACGAATCGCCTGTTTCCTCAGCGAACACCCAACTCCAAACTTCGTCTGTGATGGTCGGAACAACTGGAGCAAACAGCCTTAGCACAACGTTCAACGCGAGGCGGAGGGTTGCTACCGCAGACGCCCTCCCTTGGGGATCATCTTCCGAACGTGATCGACGTTTGATCAATTCAATGTAATTATCCGTGAAGGCTCCCCAAAAAAACTTTTCCGTCTCCTGCAAGGCTATTGAAAACTCGAATCGCTCAAATGCCTGAGTCGCAATTATTACAAGTTCTTTAAGCTCAGCAATAAAAGCACGATCAAGCTCGTTTACGATCGGTCCTTCATCAGCGGTCTGAGCTAGCACAAATTTTCCAGCGTTGTAAAGCTTTGTGACTAACTTGCCACCAATTTTGAAGATTGACTCATCATGGGTCGCATCCGACCCCAACCTGAATGAAGCTGACCAATATCTGACAGCGTCTGCACCAAAACGATCAAGGGTTTCGACGGGAGTTACAACGTTGCCTTTAGACTTTGACATCTTTTTCCGATCAGGATCTAGTACCCAACCGGAAATAACCACATTCCTCCAAGGTACGGACTCTTGATGCAACAACGCTTTAACAATGGTGTAAAACGCCCAAGTACGGATGATTTCGTGGCTTTGTGGACGTATATCAGCCGGAAAAAGAGAATTCATCTGATCGCCTTCCTCGCCCCAGCGAGCCACCATTTGCGGGGATAGCGATGATGTGAACCACGTGTCGAAAATATCAGATTCACCGAGAAAACCTCCGGGAACACCACGTTGACCTTCACTGTATCCAGGTGGAGGTGTTGACTCCGGATCGACAGGCAGCATGCTCTCTCTCGCTACAATTACATCATCGTAGAGAGGCTCGGCATTGGAATCCAATGGATACCAAACTGGGATAGGCACACCAAAATACCTCTGCCGAGAGATACACCAGTCAACGTTCAGGTTCTCTGTCCAGTTTTCAAATCGTTTCCGCATGAATTCCGGATGCCAGTTGATCCTATTGCCCATGTCAATCAACTGGTCCGTCTTATCAAGCAAACTAACAAACCACTGTCGAGTCGTGAGATATTCAAGTGGGCTGTCGCCCTTTTCGTAGTAACGTACAGGATGCTGTATCTGCTCGGGCTCACCCTGCAACGGTGCTCTTTTTCCAATAGCTGAATTTTCAGGATCGCGCATAAGATCGACAACAATCGACTTAGCCGACGGAGCGCGTTTTCCTACAATCTTCTGATAGTTTGTGTTCGCCAGAACAGGATTGAGACTAAACCATCCATCCTCTCCACCAAACGATCGCTCCAAGATACGTCCATTGCGCCCCATTATCTGGCGAAGTTCAAGCCCCTCTTCACGCCACCACATTACGTCCGTCTGATCGCCAAAAGTACAAACCATCAGTATCCCGGTACCTTTTTCTGGGTCTGCTTCGGTACTTGGGAATATGGGTATTTTGGAAAAGAAACCCGGCGTCAAAGCATATTTACCAAAAAGGCTTTTATAACGCTCGTCATCTGGGTGAGCTGTCACACCAACACATGCGGCCAAAAGTTCCGGGCGGGTTGTAGATACCACAAAACTTTCTATTGCGGCGGCACCATCGTCGAGAACCCCGAATTCAATATCATGATAAGCACCATTTTTCTCACGATCCTCTACTTCAGCTTGAGCCACGGCTGTTTGGAAATCAACGTCCCACATCGTCGGTGATTCCAATTGGTAAACATGTCCCTTAGTGTGAAGATCTAGAAAACTTCTTTGTGCAATACGGCGACTCTTATCGTCAATCGTGGCATATTCATCGACCCAATCAATCGAATACCCAAGCCGTTGAAAGGTATCCTTAAACGCCACCTCATCCATCTCTGTAATCACGTGGCACATCTCAATGAAATTTTGACGACTCACTACAAGCTGCTGATTTTTCTTCAACCCCAGCTCTGCTCTTTTGACCTCAACATCAAGATTTTCTACGTAAGGAACATTTGGTTCGGCGCGAACTCCAAAATAGTTCTGAACCCGACGCTCAGTAGGCAAGCCGTTGTCATCCCAGCCCATTGGGTAAACAACATTCCAACCGGTCATTCTCTTATAACGTGCCAGAAGATCCTGATGGGTATAAGAAAAAACATGACCAACATGCAGAGAACCACTTACAGTTGGTGGAGGAGAATCAATCACAAAGGATTTTTCGCGAGAAACACCATGGTCGCGCTTCTCAATCCCAAGTTGATTCCAGCGTTGGCGCCAGAATGCCTCTCGCTCGTTTATATCAAATCGCTTCGGAGTATCACCAAACTGTATCGATTTCACTTACGCATCCTAAATTGACCATAATGGTCTTTCAATTTTCGATGTTTCAAAGACATGGAAATTAGAATTTTAGACAACAAAAAACCCCCCCTTTTCAGAAGCCAAAAATGCCTCGTCAAAGGACGGGTTAGCCGCGGTACCACCTTTGTTGCCCGCTATCCGAATTAAACGAACAGTGAACCTCTCGACGAGTTATAACGGAACCACCGGGCAATCCTAGACAGAATAGATAATTTCAGATTGCCAGCTCAGAGACGACTTCACGAACATATAGGTTCCGGTTTTCACCAGCCACCGGATCTCTAATAACCTGTGTCCCCGCTACTACTTCTCATCAAAGCTAGTTCTATATCGACTCTAGCCTAGCTCGAAGGTTACTCAATTGCAATCAGGAAAACTTCTTTTGCCCTCGCCGACTGCTCAAGTGACGCTGCAGTTCATCCGAATGTAAAAGCATTTTTCGCCGATCATCGTTTTGTCGCATCCGCTCCAGTTTAGCTAGACCCTTTCGTGTATCACTGGCAATTTTCGCGGGGTCTGATCGCTCCATCCTCAGCTTGAACAGCCAATAGGTGAAGGCATCCTCCGAAGCAAGTGAATGCTCGCCTTTGTGCCGTGAACCTGGACGTGCAGGTCCGATCCCAGCTTCAAGCCTGAAAACCTCCCAAAGTTGATCACGGGTATTACCGTAGAGCAGCTCATGGGCCCGTTCCAAAGACCTGTCACTTAACTCCCGACCGCTGCCCACGCGGATATGTATTATCTCCTCTTCCACAGATACCAACAGTGATTGCTCAACAGTTACTCCGTAAAAATACGAAAGGTACGCTCTGAATTTATCAACCCCGACCGCTCGCATAAATTCAGGTTCTGCAAATCCGGCGAAAAGGGCTGGATCGTATAGCCATTCCCACCAAACTTCATCCTCGATAGTAGAACTACACTCATCTAGCAGCCGCTGGGCAAGAAGCCGCCAGTCAAATGCTTCACCAGCAATGAGATAGTCGATATCTCTGCCCGCAACGGTCTCCGCAGCGAGAGGCCATTCAGCGATAGTTTCTAAAATTGACAACTTCCAGTCTTTGCCATTTTCATCAATCTGTGATTTCAAGCGAGAGATAATAGCGCAAGACTTACGCGCCGTAACCTCATAAGTGAACTTTTTTTGTTCGTTGCTAAGCACGGGATTTAATAAATTTATATCTATCTGGTTTCGGCAAGTTTAAAAAACATCGCAATTCGTCAAATGTCAGAGCATTCAATACATGTTTTTTCTCAACCCAACCTCGAACGGCTGTTTGAACACCAAACCGCAAATTATCAAATTGATGTGTCCGATGCGAATCAGTGCTTATCGCAAATATAACACCGAGTTGCGCCGCTCGACGCACGTGATCCGCCTTCAAGTCAAGTCGGTCAGGCGAGCAGTTAATTTCCATCACGGTCCCAGTCAAAACAGCTGCTTCTAATATGGCTCCAATGTCCATCATAACCGGCGCACGACGCTCAAGAAGTCTTGCTGTCAAATGGCATATCACATCAACATGTGGACTTTGCATCGCACCGATCACCCGGTTTGTCATGGTGGCCTGATCCTGATTCATACCCGAATGGATCGAAGCCACCACGATATCTAGATCAGACAAAACCTGGTCACCATAATCCAATGAGCCGTCGGGCTTAATGTCCATCTCAGTACCTGTCAGTAGCTCTATCCCTGCCGAAACCGAATCCATTGTTCGCACAGCATAATTATGGGAAATCAGTCGGTCAGGACTTAGGCCGTTAGCAACCGTCGCACTCGGTGAATGATCAGTGATGGCTAGATATTCGAGGTCTCGTCGCTGCGCTGCTTCAACAATTTCCTCCATTGGGAATCGGCCATCAGACCATTCAGTATGACAATGAAGATCGCCGCGAATATCGTTGATCGAGATGATGTGCGAGAAGTCACGGTCGACCGCACGCTCTATCTCTCCAGTGTCCTCTCGCATCTCCGGAGGAACAAAGTTCAAACCTAGGTAATGAAAAACACCTTGTTCATCCTGAACCTCGACCGGTAACCCTGATTCAAGTTCAAATAAGCCATCTGGAGATAATCCTAAGCCTGCATCAACCGCGATTTCTTTCAACTTCTCTCCATGTGCAATGGAACCGGTTGCATAAACAAGTGCCCCACCGAATGATTCCATCTTCACGACTTTGATCGAAAATTCCAGGCCGCTCTTATCTGAAAATTTAGCACTCGAATCATCATGTATCAGAACGATGTGTGTATTTGACAACGTGGTGAAAGCACTGATAACTGTACGTGTTTCGGTTTTCTCATCCACTGCACAGATGAAATTGATATTACTAACTAACTCCACCCCCCTTCTGATACTTCCGGCAACCATAATTCTTACAATACCTGAACAGCGTGATTCCAACTCCGCCATCACATCTGCGGCACAGTCTTGCGCTCGACCAATACCTATGCGAACGCCCTGCTCAATTCTCATGTTAACGTGGCGCAAAATAGACAGAGAGTTTTTCTCAGTAATCCTCGGCAATGATTGAAATACGCCGGATTCAATTGAATCTGCCAGATCATTAAATGATCCGATACCAAGGTCTTGTGCCGCATTAAAAGCGGTTGCAGGTCCAATACCTGGGATTTGCACAAGTTCGAGAACACCGTCTGGCATCTCGTCTAAGAGGCTCTCCAGAAGTCTAAGCTGACCCGTTTGAACTAATTCCTGAACTTTCGCCACGATAGCTTCACCAAAACCAGGAATATCACGAAGGCGATCAGGCTCTTCAACAATTTCCGAGACGGCGTATGGAAGGCTTTTGATCACATCTGACGCTTTCGAATATGCTCGAACCTTAAATACGTTTTCGCCTTTTGCTTGCATCAAAATCGCAACATCCGAAAAAACTTTGGATATCGAGTTGTTATTCATGTCCAACAGGTTATCGCGCCAAAAGACAAATAGGTCGACCAAATATGCAGCACATAGGTCGCTCTAACGGGCCTGCTTTGACTGCTTGCGCTGAAGCCGATCAAGTTTGCGCCGTTCCGCTCGGGTCATCTTCCGCCCATCAGGGGTATGCGTAGGCACTTGAGATAATCCCGTACCACCTGGCTGTCCAACACCGTGGGCTGAATTCACATTAGCCATTACCGACCGTTTATCAGCGGCTGCATTTGCTTTTTGGGTAGACAACTCAACTTTTGTTGCGCTCATTTGTGGTTTTTCTGAATGAGTCGGTTGCTGGTTCATTGCTACTCGGAATATTGTCCGAGCTACAGTTGATTTTATAATGACGTCAAGTGACGTAAACATCTGGAATGCTTGGCGCTTGTAAGCGACAAGTGGATCACGCTGCCCTGCGGCTTCAAGACCGATTCCTTGTCGCATATTATCCATCGATGTGAGGTGCTCAACCCAATTTTCATCAATGGTACGCAACATGATCGCCTGCTCAAGGCGGTGTAGTAGATCTAACCCAAATTCTTCTGTACGGATGTCGTATATCGTGCCTATCAGTTGAAGAAATATTTCTTCGACTTCATCGGGCCGCATATCGTATATATCATCCTTATCCGGAAACCCATGCAATGCGGGAAATATTGTCATCAGATCTCGGTATAGACCATCAACATCGTAGTTTTCCGATGCCCCAACAATTCGCTCACCGACTATCGCACGGACTTCTTCTTCCAGATACCCGCTAATTGTTGGGCGAAGTTCTTCGCCGTCAATAATCTTGTCTCGAAGTTGATAAATCACATCTCGTTGGGTATTCACTACGTCATCGTAGTCAACCAAATATTTACGAATTTCAAAGTTTTGTGCTTCGACTTTAGTTTGGGCAGTTTCAACAGACTTTGAAACCATCTTATTTTCTATCGGTATGTCAGCTTCCCAGCGGAACAGATTCATCGCCCCTTTTATCCGGTCACCTCCAAATCGTCGAACAATATCGTCTTCAGTAGAAAGGTAGAATTGGGTTTCACCCGGATCTCCTTGCCGGCCGCATCGACCACGTAATTGATTGTCGATTCGTCGCGATTCGTGTCGTTCAGTTCCAAGTACAAATAACCCGCCTTTTTGGATGATCGTTTCATGATCTGATTCCCATCCTGATTCAGAAGCAACTGTGACATCTGGATTACCACCGAGAATGATGTCGGTCCCACGTCCCGCCATATTTGTCGCAACGGTAACCGACCCAGCTTTTCCGGCCTCGGCAACAACGGTGGCCTCACGTTCGTGCTGCTTAGCGTTAAGCACGTTGTGAGGTATTCTGTTTTTTTTCAACAAACCAGCAAGTAATTCCGATTTATCGATACTGGTTGTTCCGACAAGAACCGGCCGGCCATCACGATGCAGCTCACTAATTCGTTGTGCAATCGCATCCCATTTGGCTTCTTCAGTCATGAAGATATAATCTCCATGATCGATTCGCTGAGTATCGCGATTTGTTGGAATTTCAACTACTTCAAGTTTGTAAATCTTGTCCAACTCTTCTGCTTCCGTGGTGGCAGTACCAGTCATACCGGCGAGTTTTTCATACATGCGGAAATAGTTTTGAAGTGTAATCGTGGCATAAGTGTTCGACTCCCGCTGAACATTTACGCCTTCTTTCGCCTCAAGGGCTTGGTGGAGACCATCTGAGAACCGTCTCCCGGTCATTAGTCGACCAGTGAACTCATCAACGATAACGACTTCATTGCTCTGAACCACGTACTCACGATCCCGAAGATAAATGTGTTCTGCCCGAATGGCATTTTCCGTGAAATGCGACAGAACATCATTTTCGGGGCTATAGAGGTTTTCTACCTTCAGCTCACGCTCGATAGCCTCAATACCCTCCTCAGTAATGACTATCGTCTTACGCTTATCTTCAATCTCAAAGTGAATATCAGGACTGAGTCGCTTCGCCAACTGAGCAAATCGGCGATATTCCTGACTTTGTTCACGGGCAGGGCCGGAGATTATAAGTGGTGTCCGAGCCTCATCGATAAGAATATTGTCTACTTCGTCGACAATTGCATAACTACGTCCACGCTGGACTCGTCTGTCAGCATTTTCCACCATGTTATCGCGTAGATAATCGAATCCAAATTCATTATTTGTCCCGTATGTAATATCGCAGGCATAAGCTTCCTGTTTAGTACTGGGTTGGAAGTTATCTTCTGGTAGTCGAACTGGCGGCGCAGCGTCATCTTCATCAGGTGTTTGTGAATCCAATGGAACATCAGGATTGAATACCCAAGACGAATCATTTTGAAGACAACCAACGGTAAGACCCAAAAAGTGATGAACAGCACCCATCCACCCAGCATCACGTTTAGCCAGATAATCGTTCACCGTAATGACGTGGGCGCCCTCGCCAGAAATAGCATTCAGATACGTGGGCAAAGTGGCAACCAGCGTTTTCCCTTCACCGGTGCGCATCTCGGCGATCTTGCCCTGGTGCAACACAATCCCGCCAATCAACTGCACATCAAAATGGCGCATGCCGATGGTTCTTCTTGATGCTTCTCTAACCGCAGCAAATGCCTCAGGAAGCAACTCATCCAAGCTCTCACCGTCCGTATAACGCGAACGCAAAGCAACTGTGACAGCCTTCAAATCGCCATCACTAAATTTTTCAAACTGAGGTTCTAAGTCGTTAATTGCATCGACGAGCGGATGGATGGCTTTCAGAGCTTTTTCATTGGAATCACCAACAAGTTTGTTGAATAAATTTAACATATTCAGCTTCTGACTCGCGGTACTTAGCGCCGGGTTCAAATCCAGACGAAAATCCACCAGTTACCAGTTATTGGATAAACAGTTCTCCAACCGAACGGCCTTCATGAATCCGCTTAATCGCTTCCCCAAGAAGCGGAGCGACGGATATAACTTTCATCTTAAAGTTTACTTTGTCTGCCGACAAAGGAACTGTATCGGTTATTACAACTTCCTTGATATGAGACACTTCGGCAAGCCTAGCTGAAGTATCTCCGGACAGCACTCCGTGAGTGGCTACAGCGTAGATATCAGTACTACCTTGTTTGGTAATAGCATCAGCTGCAGCCATCATTGTTCCACCCGTGCCAATCTCATCATCAAACAGAATAACCGGGTGACCATAAACATCACCTATCACATTCAAGCTTTCAACCCGGTCGTCGTTGCCCAGTCTTCTTTTCTCAACAATCGCCAGAGGAGCATTAATCGAATCAGCGAAGTCACGAGCTTTCTTAGAAATCCCGATGTCGGTTGCAACCACTACCGGATCATCTAAGTCCCGTTCAACAAAGTATTCAACGAGTTTGGGCATAGCAGTGAGTTCATCAACCGGAACTTGGAAAAATCCTTGAACTTGACCCGCATGAAGATCGACCATCACAACCCGTTCGGCTCCTGCAGTTTCGAGTAAATCTGCAACCAACCGACCTGTGATAGGAACACGAGGCTGGTCTTTTTTATCAGTTCGAGCGTAACTATAGAATGGAACTACCGCTGTTATTCGCCCAGCTGAGGCACGCTTGGCCGCATCAATCATGATCAGCAGTTCCATGATGTGATCGTTGACCGGTTCTACAGTCGACTGCAATATAAAAACATCTTTTTGCCGAACATTCTCTAATATCCGTACAAAGGTGTTGTCATTACTAAACTTAAAAACCTCTACCTTGCCTACGTTCTGATGCAGATAAGCGCAAATATCCGCGACTAATTGTGGGTGCGAGTTTCCAGCAAAAATGACCGGGTTTCCATTGGTACCAAGCATCATATCCCCTTGAACTTTGGCCGGCGTTTTTGACGTAGTGCTTCCATGCCTTCAACATGGTCAGTAGAGGATAACGTTATTGCCTCCGCTGCGGCAGACATTTCGAGGGAAGTTTCGAGATCCATTGACAGACCGCGCCGCATCATGTTCTTCGCCAACCTGATCGCTATTGGTGGACCACCCGCAATACGCAGCGCCATGTCTTCAGCTGCACCTTTGAGATCCTGATCGGGTACAACGTCATTCAGGAAACCCAGGCTCCTAGCCTCAGTCACATCCATGAAATTTCCTGTATACATCAATTCAGCAGCCTTTGCATAACCAAAAAGCCGGGGATAGAGCCAAGTCCCGCCATACCCCGGAAATAAACCGACATGGATGTAAGCGGCCATGAAACGAGCCTTGTCTGAGGCAATGCGAATATCGCAAGCGCACGCTAGATCAAATCCAGCGCCGACAGCATCTCCATTAATGGCTGCAATCACAGGTTTTTCCATTTCATGAACGCCTAATATTAATTCTTGAGCAAGATGAAAACCTCGTCTTAGACCCTCCGCTCCTGCAGGTCCAAGTTTATGTGGTCCATCACTTTTACCGCCTGCCATCTCGTCCGTATCAGCCCCCGAACAAAAAGCACGACCTGATCCCGTAATAATCACTGCGCGAATTGAATCATCCGAGGCTACCGACTCCAGAGAATCAACAAGTGATTTAAGAAGATCACTTCCAAGTGAGTTTAGACGGTCAGGCCGATTAAGTGTGAGCGTAGCAAACCCTTGTTCACGATTAACATCTCGAATCACACCGTGATTATTCGCCGCCGGAACGTAATCTGACATAAGGAAATTCTAGCACCCGGACAGGGTAAACAAAGTCCGCATATATTAATCGTACAGTCAATTTAATAAGTACTATCTCCAAAAATCGATCACAAAGGAATCAGCGTGGTCGAGAGTAAGAATATTTGTAAATCGACTTATAGATGTCATATATTTTTCAGGGTCTAGGACACAACAAAATTACGAGTCTATCCCACAAATAATCAAATCAGCTTGTTCAGGCAAAGCCATCATAAGCACCCGACTTGAAGCCGAAGACAATTTGATAAATATTTAACAGAATTGGCCTTCTGATAAGACGTGGCTCTTTAGACATCAAATCTATCAACTCTTCATCCGACGCCTCCCCGCGAAGACTTCTGTAAGGCTTCGAACTTGGGCTTCGCCAAGCAAACATCTCGTCTACTGAACAACGTTCAGTAATATCTTTGATCTCACCATGTGATAACTGATTTTTGAAAAAATCACGTTGCTCATATTCCACGCTCAAGTCGTCTAGAGCCCGACGGGCCTTATTGCATGTACTTCAACAGGACCAACAGAAAAACTTCAATTCAGCAGACACAAAAACCTCCATGGATAATGTCGCAGTTGCCCCACTCACCGCACGTATGCGATATGAGATAAGCTCCACCCTAGCAGCTATGAGGCACCTTGGGTAAACAGCGACTCAGAAATATAAGAAAGCCTTTTGGGATTTGGTCGCGTCGATCACCGTTCAAACGCGCCATAAGTGATTTTCGTTTAGGAACTCGTAGTTTTACCAATTTGAGTTTGTACACTTTTGGGTTATCTGGAATCTGGACAGCTGTTGGTTCGGTCGTACTGCCTTTCAAGATACTCGATGTGCTGGAAATCGGCACGATCGAAGTTTTTGGACAAATCTTGGATAAAAATGGCGCTTTGGGTGTGATGTCATTAATCGGCTTACCTATTGGTGCACTAATTCAGTTGATCACCGGTTGGATAAGTGATCGGAGTGAGAAGCAAGGAAAACGTTTGCCGTATCTGGTTATTGGCGGAATTGGGTTGGCTGTATCCACTGTACTTCTTGGATTCGCTACGACTTTTGCCTCTCTTTTTTTGATTTATATGACGATGCAAATATTTGGAAACGCCGGACAGGGACCTGTTAATGCCCTAATCGTGGATCATGTAGCCCCACGACGAAGAGGTGAAGCATCCGGAGTCCTAAATTTGTGGAGACTTCTCGGAGCCGGAATTGTCACAGTGGTCGTGCTGCAATTTATGGCGAACTACCACTCGGAAACTGCCCCAAAATGGCTGTGGTACTCAATCACATTTATGGTTGTGGTTTTGATTGCAAGCATGTTGTGGACGACACTATCTATACGACCAAGTGCAAAGTTGAACAACACTAGGCTGACTCGAAATTTCACAACCGAAAATCCATCCCACAGTAATAATGAACCCAGACCAAGAATCAATCTTTCGAAAAATTACATCATCTTCTTAATTGCTTTGGCGTTCTCCATCGCAGCGTTATCATCATTGCAAATTTATGCACTGTTTTTTCTACAGGATGTAGTCGGTCTTGCGAACCCCGCCAATGGCGCAGACTTACTAGTCATCGTCGTCATTGCGACAGCTGTACTTACCGTTCTACCAGCGGGTAAATTTGCCGACAAATTCGGAAAAGGAACACTATTTTTCCTAGCCGGACTGAGTGGTGCCATTGCATCAATACTTTTGTTATTTGTAAATTCAATCGTGCCCGTACTTGGTATCGGCGCAGTTCTAGGATTCAGTGCTGGCCTATTTTTAACACTAACCTGGACCGTAGCTAACGATCTCGTAAGTCGAGTATCAGCCGGGAAAGAGCTCGGTTACACAAGCATTGCAACTCTTGCTGGATCTGCTGCTGCAAGATTCGCAGGCATAGGCATAGACGAACTCAATAACCTGTCAGAAAATCTCGGGTACAAGGCAATGTTAGTTGCAGTAGCCCTGGCGTTCGTCATTTCTACGGTGTTACATGAAAGAGTAGTGAGAAATTTACGACAAAATGACAAAAAATCTTCCACAACATATTAATATATCAAGCGAACTTTTGGGTGGATAAATCCAACTAACTCACCGATATACTTGCAGCACAGAGCCTTCAGTCAATAAGCAATGCATATCACTCAAAAATCAAGATACGAAACGGAACTCCCGTAAATGGACGTATATATAGCCAGCCCGCGCGGCTTTTGCGCAGGAGTCGACCTAGCTGTCGACATTGTCGATCTAGCTATCCAGCAATATGGGAAACCCGTCTACGTCAAACACCAGATCGTCCACAACCCCAAAGTCGTAGCAGGTGTGGAATCCAAAGGTGCTATCACAGTAGAACATGTGTCTGAAGTGCCTAGAGGGGCAGTAGTTGTTTTCTCAGCACATGGATCTCCGCCTTCAGATTATGAAACCGCTGACGAACGAAACCTGACGGTCCTCGATGCCACTTGTCCTCTAGTTACAAGAGTTCACAACGAAGCAAAAAAGTACACCAGAGAAGGAAAAAAAATAGTCCTCGTGGGTCATGGTGGTCACCAAGAAGTGATCGGTACAACCGGTCAAGCCAAAATGGAATTGGTCGACGAAAGACAGGAATGGCAGCTTCCCGACTGGGGTCAGGAACCTGAAATTGCAGTCCTAACACAGACGACACTTTCTGTTCACGACACTGCCGCAACAGTTGAAAAAATACAGCAAAAATATCCAAATGCTATCGTTAGAAATGACATTTGTTACGCGACCACAAATCGTCAAGCTGCCGCTACAGACCTTGCAGATCAGACCGAAGTAGTTCTTGTGATAGGTGCCCAGAACAGTTCTAATTGCAACCGCCTGAAGGATGTCGCGATAAATATGGGAGTACCGGCATATTTAATAAATGGCCCACAGGAATTGGATCCTTCTTGGATCGAAGGGGTCAAAAAAATCGGCATTACCTCAGGGGCCTCCACACCCGAAACACAGGTTAAAGCAGTGATCGAATCAATCGCTCCTAAGAACATATTCCGAGTGGGGGCCGGTGAAGAAAAAACCATATTCGCGATACCCCGAAATTTGCGAGAAATGGTAGGAGAGGGCTCACGACGTAATCCAGAAACCAAAGAAGATATGGGTACTGATGAAAATAACTAGCGTCGAATGTTTAGTTCTCGACGAAGAATATCCGTATGTAATCCTTCAAACCGATGAAGGTGTCACTGGCTTTGGAGAGTGTTTTCGTCGAGCTCCATATGTCTCGAAAACCGCCATCGAAACTATTTTCGCACCACTGGTGATAGGTAAATCTCCGTTCAATTCAGACGATATCTGGGACAGCATGCTCAGAGCCGGCGGAGTAGCCGGGCCTCACGGAGCCCTCCTAACCGCAGCGGCTGGAGTCGATCTAGCTTTATGGGACCTCAAAGGCAAAGCTCTTGGCACGCCTATATACAACCTGATCGGAGGGAAAAGTCGAGACAAGATCAAGGTTTATGCCAGTTCCCTTGTACGTGACCTCATGCCAAAAGAGGAAGCCAATCGTGTGGCTCGTTTTCGTGATGAAGGATATACAGCCTACAAAATGCATTCAGCTGTCCCAGGAAGGATTGACGACCCGCAAGATTTAACTGTTGAAACAGTGAAAGCAATCCGCGCAGAAGTCGGATATGACATGGACGTCCTCGTAGACGTAAACAGCGCTTACTCGGTCCACCATGCTATAGAAATTGGACGGCAGCTACAGGATCTGAAAGTTTTCCATTTCGAAGAACCCGTTCATATAAGAAATTACGATGGCTTAGCTGCAGTCGCCGATGCCCTGGATATACCTGTCGCTTCAGGAGAAAATTCATTTACCCGCTGGGAACATCTAAGGCTTATCCGAGAAGGCCGACCAGATATTGTCCAACCTGATGTCGTGAAAGTCGGGGGTATCACGGAATTCCTCCGTATTGAAGCAGTGTTAAGTGCACACGGAGCAACAATGACTATCCACAACACTCAACCATATGGCTCTACTGCTGCCCACGCTCATCTATTGGCTCCGAGTAATAACTTTCCATATGCACAGGAGTACAACATAGAAACAGTCGGAATTCGAGATAACGACTCGATTCTGGACACGCCATACGAGGTGGAAGACGGGTTTATACGAATTCCGGATGGACCAGGACTAGGCCTCGACTACAACTTGGAAAAAATGCGTAGCCGAAGTAGTGATGCACCATCTGTTTTGCGACCTGCCTGGGGATATATGCAGTAAATATATAAGCTGCCCTAATCCCGCTCGACAATGGAAAAGCCTGTAATTAATTTAGGCCACTTAAACAACGACATTGCTATAGCAACGAGACCGACTACAGCATATCCAGTGACAGTCACTGACACGCCATACTGCTCAATTAACCAGCCACCGAGCACCATCCCCATTGGCAGAGCATAAACAGCGAGCATCCTTACACCCATAACTCGACCCCGCATCTCAAACCTGGTAAAAGTCAAAAGTACGACAGACATCGTAATCATGCAAAAACTAACCGAAACACCAATAAGCGCAAGTAACGGTAAGCCCCACGTATTGGACTGAGTTTGTGCGAACAAAATTAAAAGTAGGTGCCAGATAATCATGGCGAGCATCATGAAGCGTTCGGGGCGAGAAAACTTTACCACTGCAGCCATCAACAACGACCCGACCAATGCTCCTCCTGCAAACGTTGCGATCATCACCGCAAGTCCGTTTTCATCATGGCCGTAAACATCCCTGGCCACAACCGGCAACAGACCATTAGTAAATGGGAACGCTGTGGCGTTGACTAAAAACGCAAGGAACATGATTGGCTGAAGCGCCGATGAATCCATTATGTATTTGGCGCCTTGTTTCATATCCGCTAATGGGTTCATATGTTTTTTGATGTGCGCACTTGAGCGTACTGATCTGATGCCTAGACCAAAAAATACGCTAAATGCGTAAAACAAGCTCACAGCAGTGAGAGCCCATCCAAGTCCTAAACGTGAAAGTAAAGTCGCCCCTAAAAGCGCTCCAACTATTCGTGCAGAATCCTGCGTGGTTCGAGCAAAACCGGATGCGTTCATCAACAGGGCTCGAGGCACAGTGTCTGCAATCAAAGATTGCCGTAGCACATTGTCTGCAGGTCGTAACAACCCACTAAATCCGGCAACAATAAACACGTGCCATGGTTGAATCAGCCCGGATACAGCAAGAATCAGCAATACCATCGCTGATAAGACTGTACCGATACGAAGTGAGATCAACATCACCTTTCTATTCATACGGTCGGCGATAACACCGATAACGGGTGCCGTAATGGTTCCGGAAAACCGTAGGGCTCCCAGTAACCCAACTAGAAACGGCGAATCCGTAGCGACCAAGATGTACCACCCTAAAATCAGAGTTTCCATTTCTGATCCCCAAGTGCTCATGGCGTCAGCCGACCACTGATATCTAAAGCTTCGAATACCAAAAGCAGATAAAACGGATCTTGAACCAGATGAGCTACTATCTGAGGAGTTCCCGCTGGACTTACCTGATCTGTCAGCTACCATCGATTTGTGATTATTTCTCCGGATAAGATGGCTGTCGCAACGCTTATATCCATAGCACTATCAACGCTCGTCTTTTTCTCAGCCTGCCAATGGGTAGAGAATGGATACCCTGCCCCAACATTCATAGCTTCTAGAGATTGTGAAGATTTAAACCGCGAAGTTTTGGCAGTAACCGACCTATTTATTTCAAAATCTAACGGTGAACGAGATATTACGTTACAGGTCGAAGTAGCCGATGAGCCTTCTGAAAGAAAACAAGGTCTTATGTGCCGAGAATCGATACCATCAGGGACCGGAATGCTATTCACATATAACTCGGACCATTCAAGTGGTTTCTGGATGTATAACACATACACATCAATCGATATTCTATTCATCGATTCCTCTGGTCAGGTAGCCGATATGATCAAAATGTCACCCTGCCCAAGAGAAACGGTAGACCAAGAGGAAGATGATGAGTGGAGAAAAAGGTGTATGGCGGAAGCCCAAGCATATGTTCCATCAAGGTCGTGGCGCTCCACATTGGAGCTCCCGGCTGGCTGGCTTTCCGAACAGTCGCTGGATGACCCGGTGAAATCCATATCAAAAATCGTTTGGTCGACTCCGACTAATTAGTTGCAAATATATGCATATAAAAAGCACGTAACAATTGTCACCAAGAAAATATAAAGCGGTTCTAGCTATTACAGACGGTCTGGGATTCAATAGATCGCGTGCCAGGGAAATTGTGGATGAAACCTGGGCCCAACTCGATATCGCTGATCGACAACAGTTGGAAAGTGCTGCACGCCGTACCAAACGTGGTGCAGCTTGGGGACGTAACCTCCTCTATCCGGTCAGCGTCGAAAGTATCGCCCCAGGCATAACGACATCGGATGCCATTGAATGGATCAGTGATATACAAGACGCGAAAGAGTCATTGAACCAAGACTTATTCGAACGCGTCTACACCCTAGTCGAATCTATAGCCGATTCACAAAGATACGTGCCATGGGCATCCGGAGCACGTAACTTAAACGCGCTGCGCAACGAAAATTTATCTCTCCCAACTAGTGCGTCAGGGATGTGGGTTGGTTTTGAAAATCTGGAGCCCACAATACAGGGCAATTCAGAAACGGGGCATCAACAAATTGGCAATAACAGTCTCGCTTCCCAGCTTCCACTCGAAATAACCAATTCCATAGATTCAGGTTCCTTTTTTGAAAACTCTGCGCTAAATACCGTGATTTCAAATGCTAAAGAACGCAGTAAAAAAATCAACTTTTGTTTCCTGCTATCGGGTGTTAGAGGTAACGATGGACGGGTACACAGTGCTTGGAATCATTTAGAGGCATTCTTAGAGCTTGTATTCGAAAGATACAAGTTGCCTGTAAAGCAAGTCCAAATGCAGGCCATACTCGATGGACGTGATTCGGGTATACACAGTTCGATAACCAAGGAACAGGACTCAGGAGATTTCCTGGGACAACTTCAAAATCTGCTGGACATATACGATGCAAGCGAATCATTAGCCTGGGTTATCGGACGATCTACAGCAATGGATCGAGATTACAGGGAATCTGCCGCTAAAACGGATTTTGACCTGCTCACAGGCAAAGCTATGCATGCAGTCTCGAGCTTCGATGAAGTCCGAGAAATAATTTCTGAATCACATAGTAATGGAAGAACAGATCAGGATATCTCGCCAATTTCTTTGACGCGAACCGATGGCACAAAGCCAGTTTTATCTAAAGGCGACGCATTTATCAATCTGAATTTCAGGTCAGATCGTCAACGCTCTAAAATCGGTTTCCTCGCTGGCGCCCGTTCTCTACTTAAATCCGAGGGTGAATCCTGCGGCAGAACTTGGGATGGCTCATGGATCGAACACAATCTCAATCTCGACATATGCACAATTGCTGAATACCACCCTGATTTCGAAACAAAATACAAAGTAACAGTAGCATTCCCTACAAAACCGCATCCTGATAATTTTCTGGCACTGTGGCCTGATACCGTCGGCTCAGATGAATACACCCTGATCGCCGAAAGTGTTAAATCATCCCACATGGGTTATTTTTTCCGAGGTCGACGAGAAGAACCCGTACTTCAAGCCAAAGAGATTCGTCTCATCACTGCATCCCATGGGCAGGAGGATGGAGTGCAATCTGACACTGACTTCTATCTACACCCAGCCATGCGAACAAGAGAGATAACGTCAGACGTGCTCAAGGCCATTGAATCCGGCACATCCCGTCTTATCTGTTGCAACTTAGCGGCTCCCGACATGGTCGGACACCTGCTCCCTCGTAGATACGAAGAAGCCAAAGTTGCATACCGTGCAGCGGCAGATGCTTTGGTCGAGATAGCCGCCGCATCGCGAAAATTCGGACTGCACATGTTGATTACTTCAGATCACGGCAATATCGAAGATGACACTTCAGCGCATTCGGCCCATGACGTGCTAACGACTGTGATTCAGGCTGATGGGGAAAAGTTTAATGCCGCAATTTCAGTATTCCAGGCCCGGCTCTTTGATATCGGTCCAACATTATTCGAGTTGATGGGGATAAATCAACACGAACGAAAAGTTCCTTTAAAAAACGAAGATTTTTCAGGAAGATCACTGATCAAGTTTGGACAGTCATTTATTAAACACGCCTGCGCAAATGTTGGGCCGTGATTCCTAATATCTAAACCTCGAAGTCGACCAACCCCTGAGGCATAAGTCAAAGTTTCGCATGGTGTACATAAGCTTTTACCACGCGATTTCGCCACCATCGATAACAAGCTCGATTCCAGTAACCCAAGAGGACTCATCCGACGCCAGGTAAAGAATCCCGTAGGCGATATCCATGGGCAGCCCGAGACGACCCAAAGGGGTCATATTCAAGCGAGCTTCTCTGATATTTTGCTGAGAATGAATGTCCTGAGTCATCGGCGTATCAGTAAACCCTGGATGCACCGAGTTCACTCGGATGTTGTCCTTTGCGTACTGAACCCCTGCGGCCTTGCTAAATGTACGGGCCGCTCCCTTCGATGCGTGATAGGCAGCTCCAGCTGGGGACCCCACAATACCGAAGATTGACGAGACATTTATAACTGATCCACCACCATTCTTACGCATGGCTGGGATGGCGGTCTTAGTGCCGAGCATTACGGCAGTGGAATTAACGGAGAACACAGTGTCCCAATTCTCAACGATCGTATCCTCAACATTTGCCCTGCCCTTCACCCCAGACATACCAGCATTGTTAACCACAATGTCAAGTCGTCCCCATTTGTCCATGATCTCGGAGGACATTGCAATCCACTGGCTTTCCGAAGTCACATCGACTTTTCGGTACAAAGCGAACTCACCAGACTTGTTCAGCTCCGACTCAAGAGCAACACCTTTCGAATCATCAATATCTGCTATTACGACCTTTGCCCCTTCGGCCACAAAAAGCCGAGATGTAGCTTCTCCAATTCCCGAAGCACCGCCTGTAACGATGGCGATTTTACCTTGAAGTCTGTTGCCTGTTGGCATAGTTAAATCCTTTTTTAGGATGCAACGAGTTAGACGTCGTATACATCAGGGTCGTAAAGCAAAGTGGTTTTAATTTCAGTAATTTCCATTCCAACCCCGTCCACAAGTTAAAGTAATTGTCAAAGCGACAGATTACCCCTGAGACGGTGAATTTGGTACAAGCATCCAATATTATTTAGACACCTCCCGCATGTAATTAGCAATACACTATCTGCTCCTTAGTCGTAATCTTTTCGCAACAGACCCCGCAACCCCGTCTGAAACACGATACCCACTGATGACAACTGAAGAATCTCGACATTCGAAATCGCGAACAGGAAAAATATTCTACGGATGGTGGGTGTCACTTGCCGGAGCTGCAAACATGATTGTCAGTTCCGGACCAACATTCCAGGCTGCCAGCACGCTTTTTCGAGCGATAGAGGATGAGTTCGGATGGTCGCGAGCAGTTGTAACAGGTGTTGCGTCATTCGGTAGATTCGGTGGTGCTCTACTGGGTCCCGTCGAGGGTTGGATGACAGACAAGTTCGGGACCGGAAAGATGGTTCTACTCGGGTTCACACTCGGAGGATTCGGGCTGATCTTCTATTCCCAGCTACAAGGTCCGATTCAATATTATCTCGCGTACTTCATAATCTCCATGGGATTTTCTATAGGTGGGTTTGTACCATCAATGGCAGCGGTGAATGCCTGGATGCCCCATCGTAGAGCCACAGCCATGTCCATCGTAATAGGTGGTTCAAGCCTCGGGGGCTTACTAGTACCAGCCATAGTTTGGGGAATCAGTAACCACGGATGGCGCGAGACTACATTGGTGATAGGACTTGTTTCACTCGCCTGCGGCCCCCCTCTAGCTTACATTTCTGGAAAGCGAGCACCAACATACGAAGAAATAGATACTGAGATAGTCAACTCGAGTGCAAGTATCGATCAAGAAAAACCAAGCTCTATAGCTCAACACGATTTCACAGCGAAAGAAGCGCTACGCACTCGTGGGTTTTGGGGTTTAGCCATTACTCACATGCTTACAAATCTATCGGTGGGAACGATTTCCGCTCACGTCTATTTTCAGTTAACAGACAAGAATAGTGTCAATCTCTCCGATGCAACTGCAGCAACGGTAATCCCGATCATGGCAGTCACCTCATTCACATTTCAAATGCTCGGGGGCTTCACAGGAGACAGGGTAAATAAGCGTTTTCTACTGCCACCGTTATTAATAACTCAAGCCGCGTCACTGGTCATACTGGCGCAGGCAACAAACTATGTTGGAGCGTTAGTATTCGCCGTGTTATGGGGGCTTGGCTTCGGTGGACGAACCCCGATGCTACATGCCCTTCGAGGTGAATTCTTCGGACGAAAACATTTCGGTGTAATTCTGGGGATGTCCGCATTCCCCATGGCCGTAGGAATGATGATCACACCAGTAATCGTCGGGTGGGTTTTCGATCGAACCGGGACATATGAAATTTCTCTTTATGCACTAGCCGTTGCTTGCCTCGTGGGCACTATCACGATTCTACTGACTACCAAACCCGATAAGCCCAAGGACCGATAACAAATGAGTCAAAGTCAATGTGCAATATGCGCAGCCTCAATAGATCCAGAGGATACAGTTCTATTCCAATTTAGTTGATACCACTAATCAGCTAAATGACTGGGAGGTAAACAACTCTTAATAAAATGCATGGCTTCCAATTCGGGTCAGCACCCGTAGAATTAAAGCGTTTGAGTAATTTCCAGTTTGAATTCAGACCGAACCACTTATCTCCAAAGAGTTTCAATGCGAACAATTGATGAAATCGCGAACGACATGGGTCTCGACCCTACTAAACTCGAGCCTTATGGACACGACAAGGCAAAAGTTCCACTTGATGCCTTCCCGAACGTCGCTGATAAAGCAAGATTGATTGTGGTCACTGCAATCACACCAACCCCTGCAGGTGAAGGGAAATCCACCACCGCAGTTGGCTTGGTTCAGGGTCTTGCTAAGATTGGCAAAAAGCCGATTCTGACCATCCGGCAACCTGCTCTTGGTCCAGTATTCGGACATAAAGGCGGAGGAACTGGTGGAGGGAAATCGACAGTTGAACCAGCTGTAGATGTCAATCTCCACTTCACAGGTGACTTCCATGCCATAGAGTCTGCACACAATCTGCTCGCTGCGATGGTTGACAATGCCGTTTTTAGAAACTCAATAGAAGGATTCGATGCATCAGGGGTTACGTGGAGACGTGTCACCGATGCAGAAGATCGAGCGTTACGCACAATCATGACTGGTGGCGGTGGAAGGCTGAACGCTCCTGTACGTGAAACCGGATTCGATATCAACGCTGCGTCCGAAATAATGGCAATTTGCTCTCTTGCCGAGTCATACAGCGACCTTAGAGATCGCATTGGTGACATCGTCGTAGGTTGGAAAAGGGATGGCAGGACGCCAGTCACAGCTCGTGAAATCAATGCCGTAGGATCAATCATGGCTTTATTACGAGATGCAATCAAGCCAAATCTCGTTCAAACGTCTGAAGGTCAGCCAGCCATTGTTCACATGGGACCTTTCGGCAACATCGCCCACGGCTGTTCATCAATTCTTGCAGATAAACTCGCCATGAATTGCGGTGATTACGTGGTGACCGAAGCAGGTTTTGGTGCCGATCTGGGATTTGAAAAATTCATGGACATCAAGGTTCGACAGGGCGGACCAGAGCCTTCACTCGCAGTTGTTGTTACAACAATACGCGGGCTCAAATGGCATGGGGGTGTAGCAATCAATGACATGGACTCCCCAAACCTCGAAGCGGTCCGCAAAGGATCAGAAAATCTGAAGAATGCTTTACGAATTGTAAACATCTACGGTTTACCGGCGGTGGTGGCAATCAACAGATTTCCTACCGATTCCAAAGATGAAATAGAGGTCGTAAAAGAAGTCGCAAAAAGTGCTGGAGCCATCAGCGTCGAAGAGGCAAACGGCTTCGTGTCGGGTGGCGATGGAATGACCGAACTCGCTGCTGCAGTTGTCGAAGCAGCCAATCAACCATCCGAAGTTAAACTACTATACGAGGATAAAGATTCTTTCTTCGATAAAGTGGAATATCTGGCCAAATCTCTTTATCTATCGGGAAACGTAACATGGGGGCCAATGACCAAAACTACGGCACGAAGATTCTCCAGTAACGGCTGGGACTTCCCCGTGTGCATGGCAAAAACACACCTCTCGATCTCTGCAGACCCAAAACTTAAGGGAACTCCGACCGGTCATACACTACCAATCAGGGAATTGCGTATTCTTGCTGGAGCTCGTCAGATCGTGGCTCTCGCTGGCGACATAATCACCCTACCAGGGCTTCCATCTCAACCCAATGCGTGGGATATTGACTTGAACGACAACAATGAAATAACCGGAATCTTAAGCACCTAAGCATTATCTAAATTCAAAAAGTGCAAACAATCGAGTCACAACATGAATTCTGAAGCCCAACCAACCTTTACCTGTAAAGTTTGCGCAAATGTTCTAGCACCCCGTTTTTTACCACCCACTCCTCCGAGTTGCCCCAGCTGCGGCGCAGATACAATGCCTAATCAGGTCGCGATCGAAGCTGAATTAACCGTGTTTTGCCCGTCATGTCACACCAAGAACAACGTTTATGAGCACGACAATTGCACCAATTGTGGGGCTGCATGGGGCAATTGGTCCGGCAGTGAAGCAGTCGAGCAATCACCAGAATCAGCTATAGAAAACAACCGGGTTTTATACAAATCCTCACGTGGGCCCGAAGGTGGCACAACCCCACGCTGGTGAACGCGTGGGCCCGAAGCTGAAACTACCCACGCTGATTAATTCAAACGCCTGCGAAAATCCATCTTTTCTATCAAAGCGTAAAGCCTACTTGATACAACGTCTCAATAAGTGTTAGGCTCAACATCTAATTGATACTGAGTCTCAAAAAGAGGTCAAAAGCTAAATGAAGTTCGCTCCCATACTCGTGATACTCCTTGCTATTTCAATATTGACCGGATGCGATCGAGAATTAGAAGAAGCAGATGGCGGGAAGATAAACGTGGTAACAACTACGTACCCACTCACATTCATTGCCGAACGCATCGGAGGTAAACGAATTTCAATTGTTCAAATTGTCAAACCGGGAGTCGAGGCCCATGATTTCGAACCAGCCCCATCAGACGTTATACAAATCAAAGAATCAGATATCTTTATCTACAATCATCCATCCTTAGAAGGCTGGTCATCTGGCCTAATCGACAGGTCAAATATTTCTGCTGATTCAAACACCATATGGGTCCAAACCATCCAGCTTGAAGAATCAGATAAAGAACATGGTCACGATGAACATGCTGGCATCGATCCACATGTCTGGCTGAATCCACTCGACTATTTGGAACAATCCGAAAGGATATTGTCCGGATTAGTCGAGGCGGATCCTCAGGGCTCTCACGATTACACTCGCAATGCCGATGCACTAAAGGTCGAATTACTAGCACTAGACAAAAATCTGTCTGAACAGTTATCGAACTGCGATATAACAAGCATCATAGTTTCCCATGAAGCGTTTGGGCATATGGCAGAGCGTTACGGGTTCGACCAGATTGGGCTCGCAGGCCTGGCCCCAGATTTCGAATCAAGCCCATCAAGATTGACTCACGCAATTAAAACAATGTCAGATTTAGGTATAAATCATATCTTGCAGGAGCCTATAGCAACTGACGAACTTAGCAAGACCTTGGCAGAAGAGACTGGCGCTGAAATCGACATACTTCACCCATTGGAATCTCTAAGTTCCACAGACATAGAATCAGGAGAAACTTACCTCAGCGTCATGAAGTCAAACGGAAATGTGCTGAGTAAAGCAATGGGCTGCAACTAATTCCACATCTACACATTCAATAAACACAATCTACTCCAAGTCATTCTAAAATTTATTGATGCGATGATTTGTAATGAGCTGCGAGAAGGTCTTCACCAAAATCATGGGTAAAATCACGCAGTACAGAATGAATGTGGTTAGCGCCATTTTGTGTATTGTCATACTCGATGAGGAATCGGGGATGTCGAATGGCATAATAATGACCCTGACCAACCTCTGATGGGCCCGCCCACGCAAAGGTTGAACCATCAAAGCCTGAAGCTTCAAGCTCCTTCCAATAATTTGATGCGAGGTCGTCAGCAGAACGAGTAACGTAATGCCTTACAATCTGCACAAGCTGGAGCCGTTGGGAATCACTCAAAAAGTCGAAGCCAATACCAGATGGGGCGATATTCGGATCTACAGATCTGATATTCGTGCTCAATATATCTGCTGGAGTAACGGAATCAACAACCGCCAACTTGGTCTGATCTCCATCAAGAGACATGAGTAAGGACCGAGCCCAATCTTCCTCCTCTGGCAGCGTGCGTTCTCCTTTACGTTCACCATGCTGAATCACGGCAGGATTGGCACCGAAGAAAAGCGGAAGTATTGATACCTGGTCACCGTTTACGATATTTGCCGAAAGAGCTATATGGTGACCTCCAACTCTGAACCCCCAGGGCTCCTCAACACTGCCTGGGACGCCAAAAACACTGAACCAATAACGTTCCGGAGACCGCTCCCACTGCGAAATGTTATTGCTAATCCCCTCCCATTCCCCAAGAATTGTCTCTAGCTCAATAATTCGATGTGCCGTAGCCGAACCTCGCTCGCTATAACCTGTATCCATCATTACGAACGCCGCATCGCGCTGTTCATTAGACATGTCGCTTACGAGCAACCCATTACGATCAATGGGCGTGTAAGCCCACTCGTAACGCTCAAGTTCAGCAAATTCAAATGAGGCTGTTAGACGTTGCGTATTATCCAGCGAATCAAGGAAATAGTTCGCAGCTATGGTCATTCGCTTTACTGCATCAGAGGCTGAAGATGGGATCGCTCTCGTAGGCATAACTACTCCTCGCTGTTAGAAATTCTGCAAGAACACACTATAGACATGAATTTGAAATATGTAGTCATTGCCACCTTGATTTAAAAAACAACTAAATGAACAACACCTTGACAAGATTACCCACCCCAAACACCAAACAATTTCTCGCAGGTTCCGCCTAATATCTGATCACTTAAACCTGGTCCGATAGCAGGCTCAATGCGGTCAGCGACCTCCCATCCTTTGTCATAACCCGCCTGCTCAACGATGAAAGGAAAGTCTGTCCCCCACATTAATCGTCCAGCTGAATATGCATCGATCAATTGGTGAACCCATGCGAACATATCAACGTAGGGGAAATCTTGATTTGAAGCCCGCGGAAACTCCGAGAGTTTCACGTTCAGATTCGGATGGCGAGCCATCGAAATCAGACGCTCAAATTCAGGTACTGGAGAATTGTCTTTAGAAGGCACACAGTGTCCAAAATGGTCGACTATAGCTGATGTGTCTGGAAACTCATCTGCAAGTGCCTCAATCTCATCATAATTGTGAGGGCTGACCAGAAACCCCACCGGGATCCCAAGTTCCCCTGCCCGTGCATAAAGGGCTCTTCCAACATCCCCATCCATAGTTTCACCCTCTCTCCAAAGAGCAGGGTTGAAACGAACACCTCGATATCCTTGGTCCACTAACTCAATCAACATTTCGACGGGATCATCTGCTTGAGGATCCACAAGACACATCCCAATAAATCTATCCGGCCATTTCGAAATCGTGTGATTAACGTAACTGTGATCGAAACCATGAACTATCGGCTGTACGATCAGCGATCCTGCTACATCAGCAGCGTCCATCAACTCGAGTAAAAACTCTGCGTCACCTCGTACTCGGAGAGGCTGGTCCTGTCCTGGTTTATAAGGATATATGTCTGGCTCATGGGCCCAAACGTGAAGATGCGAATCAATTTTTTTCATGTCAGTACATTGAGCCTGTAAAAAAACCGGAAAACTGATAATAAAATTTACAGATACGATTTTATTGAATTAGATTGTGAAGCTTACGACATCTTAGCTAAATCAGAAAGCCAAGATAAATACTGTAAATTCATGCCCAACCCAGAGCAGTAAAGGACTCCTGACTATTGATTGACTTCCGAGTGATGGTACATTCGCAGCAGATCAATTAACTCTAGCCTAATTCCAACTTTCAAATAGAAAATAAATCCAATGATCAAGCTTAGCCTTCAATCTCTTTGCTACCGAGACACATTCAATGCAGGAAAAATTACGATGCTTGGGATCATCGACAAGGCCGCTGAATATCAGATGGACGGTGTAGATCTCCACTTCACCCATTTCGAATCAACCGATGATTCCTATCTCGAAGAGGTAAAACGTGCTTGCCTGAAACGGGGTTTACACATGTGTTACATCGGGGTGTCTAATAATTTCGGGAAAACTGGACAGGACTTGCACGACGAAATCAAACTTATGAAGAAATGGATTGACGTCGCCTCAAAAATGGGTGTGCCCATGATCAGAGCCTTCGGTTCATGGATCCCAGATGGCGAATCTGAAGAGTCTGCATGGCCCAGACTAGTTGCATCGACAAAAGAAGTCGCTAATTACGGAAAGTCAAAAGGCGTTTATGTCGGGCTTCACAACCACAACCACGGATGCATCCCCGCAACCGGCGAACAAGTGATCAGGCTCTTGGTCGATGTCGATAACCCTTATTATTCCCATATTCTGGACACAGGCCAGTACCGCGGTTCCCCAGGGGCATCATTCGGAGAAAGAGGGAAGGAAGATCCCCAATGGAATTTCTACGGCTCAATTGAAACATCAGCACCCCGCGCAGTACACGTCCGAGCAAAGATTTACCGCATCGCCAGCGGCGTGGAAAAATGGCTCAATTATGATCGGATTATGCCAATAATTAAAAACGTCGGCTTCAACGGTTGGATGTCCGTCGTGTTCGAAGGACAAGACGAACTAGACGAACCTTCGGCCGTCCCATTGGCTAATGCGTATCTGCGGTCATTATTAACTAAGTACGAAATGTAAACCCCAAAGCCATAAACCTTGAACCCTATATACCTCCAAGCGCTTTCCTTCCAAGATGTTTACGGCCCCAATGATGACTGCATTCACGCGGCTGCGGATATGGTCTCCGAACTCGGAATCGCGGGTATAGATATAGAAGATCGCCTCCTTAAGAGCTACGAACCAAATTACCTCCAAGAGCTAGCACACCAAATCGAGGCCCGTGGTATTAGGATCGGCTATTGTGGTCTCATCGTAGATTTCAACGCTCCCATTTCCTCGATTCCTGATGAATTAAATCGGACCAAGGTACTGCTCAACGCAATTCCATATCTCGGTGTGGATTCAATCCGGATACCAGGTAATGGAGTCGTGGGTAGACAAAGCACTGAAGGCACATTCAACGCCATTCGCAATAAATTTCAACAAGTTCTTGACCACGCAGAAGGATCAGGCGTCACGGTGTATTTACACAACCACAACCATGGATCAGTCCCTTCCACTGGGGAACAGGTGCTTCGGTTGGTCAACGAGTTAAATAACCCTGGTCTCTCATATGTGTTAGATACAGGACAGTTTCAAGGGTCTCCAGGAGCCAGCGGTGAAGGATCGCCAAGTAATATGGCGCAGGTTGAGCTTTATGAATCCATTGATATGTGCGCTCCAATAGCATCAATGGTTCGAGCCAAATTCTATTTCGCACAATCAGGCCCCGAACGCTGGCTTGACTATCCACGTATAGTGAAATCATTAAAAAAGTCTCGTTTCGATGGCCCGATTTCTATAGTTTATGAACCTAAAGGAACTGTCCCTTCAACTGACGCACTGCCATTGGCTGTCCGGTATCTAATCGATTTACTCAGATAAAAACAAAAGTACAAAATAACTAGTGAAGGAAATTCATTATGGGTACCTACTACGACAACTCCATAGTTCCCGGTCATCTCAAAAGAAATTTCGATGTGTACGACCGGATCAAAGAACTTAACCTGGATTTAGGCTCATTTGACAGCGAAGTCGGCAGTCTGAAAGGTGCTGGTATTTGCGGGATAATATTCCATGAGTCAGGACTCACTTATCTTTCTGGACATGGTTATGGACCTGGTCAGATGTACGACGACCCCGGACGAATCAAGGAAGGCCAGGAAGCAGCTGAGTGGATCGCCAATTCGATGATAAAGCGTCTTCACTGGGGTCTAACTTGCGGTGGAGAAGGTGGTGATCTGAACGATGTTGTATATACCGTGAAGGCACTCGGAATGGTCGTCTCAACCGACGTCGCATTCAATGGCGGGCCTGCAGTGATGAACGGCTTTTCCGAAAGATGGCAATCTGTATTTGGCGGAGGCGCCGGTGAATTTGCCACAAACGGCGAAGACCAGAGCTACTCAGGTGTACATGCGCGAAGCGCTATCGGTGGATTCACTGGACGTTTCTCGATCGAACCCGAAATTATCGTCGCTATACCACCAGAACTTTCACGAGCGATCATCCAAAACCGAGGCTGGGTTTTCCCTCTTCCGCCAGCCATGTTAGAAAAAGTCGCCGCAGAACAAGGCTGACTAAAAAACCATCAAGCGGATACGGTCTCCTGATGATTTCTGGCGAGGTGTAAACACGTATCCGAATAGAACAGATCAACTTCACGAAAAGCTGATTAAAAGCTTCAATCGATACGAGCGCGGATGACACGGCACAACCATTACCAATGGATACAATAATCATCATAACGAAACACCTAAACGGAGTCGCATGCGGATCCTAGTGTCAGGTGGATCTGGTCTTATAGGCCAAGAATTGATCACCACTCTCATCTCTGAAGGCCATCAAGTTGTCCAATTAGTCAGGCGCAACACGAATCCCGCCGCGCTCACCCAAGAGTTTTCATGGGATCCCGAAGATGCGATATTTGACCACAACGATATAGGAACAATTGACATAGCGATTCATCTGGGCGGATGTTCAATTGCCCGGACCAGGTGGAGTACCAAACGAAAACTGCTAATCAGAAATAGTCGGGTGCTATCAACGCAACTTCTATCTGAGAGCCTGGGGGAAATGGCAAATCCCCCTAAGTTACTAATCGTCGCTTCAGGCATGGGATTTTACGGGGATAGAGGTGACGAGCCATTAAACGAACGTTCGGGGCCAGGAGATGGTTTCCTTGCGGATACAGCATTGGAATGGGAATCGGCTACCAAAAGTGCAAAGAAAGCTGGTATCAGAGTCGTAAATGCCCGTTTTGGCCTTATCATCTCGCGTAACGGCGGACTACTAAAGACGCTCAAAATCCCGTTCCGATTCGCACTCGGCGGTCAAATTGGTGATGGTCGCCAGTGGTGGCCATGGATCTCACTGGATGATGCTGTCAACTGTCTTTCTTTTTTGATCGAAAAGGATGATATTTCTGGCGCAGTCAATGTCACTGCGCCATCACCTGTTCGCAACTCCGAATTCACTTCTGCCGTATCTAATATCCTTTCAAAACCAGCGTGGGTCAATTTACCAAAACCATTGATTAAAGTAACACTTGGGCAAATGGGCATAGAAACAATGCTACATAGCCAGCGAGCATTACCTAAGGTACTACTAGATGCCAAATTCAGATGGCGCTACGAAAATCTTGAAGAAGTCCTTAGACGAGAGTTAATGTGACCTATTCCTTGGCCATCATTTGTCGCAACACATAAGGCAACAATCCACCATTGCGGTAGTATTCATTCTCGATAGCAGTATCGATGCGAATAAGTGCATCGAACTTCGTTGTCTTCCCGTCCCTGTCAGTCGCAGTCACGGTCACAGTTGATCCCGGCACAACAGAATTCGCCACCCCGGGAATATCAAAAGACTCGGTCCCATCCAAACCCAATGTATCTGCTGAATTCCCCTCAGTGAAGACAAGAGGCAAAACCCCCATCCCGATCAGGTTAGATCGGTGAATTCGTTCAAAGCTAACCGCTATGACAGCCCGCACACCAAGTAACATCGGACCTTTAGCAGCCCAGTCTCGAGAACTACCAGTTCCGTACTCCTTGCCAGCTAGAACAATTAGAGGGACCTCTTCAGATTTATATTTCTCTGATGCATCAAATATGCGCATCTGATCACCGTCCGGCTGATGGATAGTCCAATCTCCTTCCAGGTCAGGGGTCAGTTTGTTTCTAAGTCGAATATTCCCAAATGTCCCTCGCACCATAACGTTATGATTGCCTCGCCTGGATCCGTATGAATTAAAGTCCCGCCTAGGCACATCCTCGCCAATCAATAACTGTCCAGCTGGTGTACTGAGAGGGATCGAACCCGCTGGTGAAATGTGATCAGTTGTCACTGAGTCACCAATTCCAACCAGTACCCTGGCGCCAACAATCTCAGATCTAATTGAAGGCTCATCTCCAAAATCCCCAAAATAGGGAGGTTCTTGAATGTAAGTTGACTCTCGATCCCACTGGAAATTAACACCGACAGGAGCGGCCAAGTCTTGCCACTCTGAGGGGCCGGCGAACACTTCCCCATATTGCTGTTTGAACATATCTGATGTAAGTGATTCCGCTATCGTGTCGGCAATATCAGACTGTGACGGCCAAAGGTCCTTCAAGAAAACATCACTGCCGTCCTGATCTTGCCCAATCGGTTCCCGGATCAAATCAATATCGACGCTGCCAGTAAGCGAGTAGGCAACTACAAGCACAGGTGAAGCAAGGTAGTTAGCTTTAACCTGAGGATGTACTCGACCCTCAAAGTTCCTATTTCCGCTCAACACTGCAGCAGCAGTCAGATCATGGTCATTTACTGCATCAGACACGGCCTGCGGCAGTGGCCCGGAGTTTCCTATACAGGTGGTGCATCCGTATCCGACGGTGTTGAATCCAAGAGCATCTAGGTCTTCATCCAAACCCGCAGCTTCTAAATAGCGAGTTACTACCGTTGAACCGGGAGCCAAGCTCGTCTTTACCCAAGGTTTGCGGGTGAGTCCGCGCCGTCGCGCATTTCTTGCCAAGAGCCCAGCACCTACCATAACGGAAGGATTTGAGGTGTTGGTACAACTGGTTATTGCTGCTATAACCACAGAACCGTCACCAACTGCACCAGCAGAACCATCAACTTCAACATCGTGAACATCCGAAGACAAACCCTCAAACGACGATCTGAAGTTAGTCCCGATCTGACTTAACGCAATGCGATCCTGGGGACGCTTAGGGCCAGCCATAACGGGAATAGTTTGACCTAAGTCAAAATCGAGCGAGACTGTATATTCAGGTTCATCTTTTGGGTCGTAGAAAAAAAAGTTCTCTTTGGCATATTTTTCGACGAGCTCGACAGTCGTATCATCTCGACCAGTAGCTTGCAAGTACCTGAGAGTTTGCTCATCAATAGGGAAAAATCCACATGTCGCTCCATATTCCGGAGCCATGTTGGCGATAGTTGCACGGTCCGCTAGGGGAAGATTCTCTAATCCAGGACCATAAAATTCCACAAATTTTTCAACGACACCTTGCTCTCGAAGCCTCTCAACAATTCCGAGTACCAAATCAGTGGCAGTTGCACCCTCTGGCAGGCTCCCACTCAGACGCACACCCACAACTTCAGGAACCACCATGTAATACGGTTGCCCGAGCATAACGGCTTCAGCTTCAATTCCCCCAACACCCCAACCCAAAACACCAAGGCCATTGACCATAGTCGTATGTGAATCCGTTCCGACACAAGTATCAGGAAATGCAAGTCGCCCACTCCCGTGTTCTTCTGAAAGAACCGCCTCGGCCAAATATTCTAAATTCACCTGGTGGACAATACCGGTACCCGGAGGGATGATCTTGAGATTATCAAACGCACCCTGTGCCCACTTCAGCAATTGATACCGCTCTGTGTTCCGTTCAAATTCGCGTTCTATGTTCATCATCAAGGCACCCGAACTCGAAAAGTTATCTACTTGAACTGAGTGGTCGATTACCATATCGGAACGGACAACAGGATTAATTATTGAAGAATCCCCTCCTGCATTTTTGACAGCGTCTCTCATAGCGGCGAGATCAACTGCCACTGGTACACCAGTAAAATCCTGTAGCACAACTCGCCCTGGCATATATGGAAACTCGCTAACCATTTTTGCATCTGGCCGCCAAGATGCCACCAGCTTGACATGGTCATCTGTTGCCAAACCTTCATCAGCTTTTCGTAATGTGTTTTCAAGTAATACCCTGATGGAATAGGGAGTCTTAGAGATTTTTATTAATCCGGCGTCTTCCAGTACCGAAAGCGCGTAATAATCAACCACGCCGTGGGATGTGGAAAAAGTGCGCTTTGCATTAAATAATGTTGACTGTGATGTCATGTTTAATTTGCGGCTTTCAAGCGTTGTAAATAAAGTCTAATATCGTTTTTAATTTGGCGGGTAACCACTGTATCAGCGGTAATGCTTGTTGCTGAATAACATTGTGGTCCCTCCGACTGCTAGCATCCACCCTTATAGGTATCCGATCGCACGCTAAAGTGAGGCATGAAATTCAAGCAGACATCGACCCCAGAATCGTTCTAGCCAGACGGACTCCGTTTTTCTACGGTTGGGCAGTTGTAGTCGCCGCAGGATCCACAATGTTCGTGCGGAATACCGCCGCCACCCTGACCATCGCAGTTTTCGTCTTCCCTATGAGCGAGGATCTTGGATGGAGCCGGACACTTATAGTGGGAGCTGCGGCGGCGGCCGGTATTATCTCGATGTTTGTATCTCCTCTGGCGGGATGGATCCAACAAAAATTTGGAGCGCGAGTTCTGATGGGCACGTCAGTATTCCTGCTTGGCGCAGTAATTCTCTCTCTGCGATGGACTACCAGCCCGATTACTTTTTACCTGTTGTTTGGCATTGGCAGACTCATATTCCAAGCTCCACTACAGATCAGTGCATCAACTGCAGTCGCACAATGGTTTGTTCGATTACGTGGCAGGTCATCCTCTGTCTTGGGTGTAACGCATTCAATGGGCATGGGCCTATTTCCGCTATTTGCACAGCTATTCATGAACGCAAATGACGGAGATTGGCGAATGGCATGGTTCTGGATGGGAATTTCTGTATGGGTAATAGCCTTACCACTCACATTGATAGTCATGGTAAACAAACCAGAGGATGTGGGCCTCACTCCCGACGGAGATACTCCTTCGACCAGCAACGAATCGGACTCGTCGTCGTCTCCAACGGCTGCTGAACAGGAAATCCAATGGACACTGAAAGAAGCTATGCAAACTCCAGCGATGTGGACACTTGCCCTAGCTGGAGGACTGGTTTACTTCATTCACACCGGGGTAAACATCCATCAAGCAGCTTTTTTACGTGACCACGGAATCAGTCCATCCATAGCTGCTTCTGCTCTCACCGTAATGGCGGCCGGGACAGCAATTGGCAGTATCTTCTGGGGGAATCTGCTTGATCGACTGCCCATCAAAGTCGTCTACATGGCGACCGCTGGATGGTTAGGAGGAATATCACTGTTATTCCTCCTGGTGAATTCTCCGGTAATAGCATTCACCGTAGCTCTACTTTTTGGCATTGGACTGGGAGGTTTACTCGTAGTCCCTCCGGTCGCTATAGCTCATTACTTTGGAAGAAGCTCGCTCGGTGCAATACGGGGCGCAACAGAACCTTTTGTCAGCGGAGGGCAAGCCCTTGGAGCTGTAGGCGCAGGAATAATATATGACTTAAGCGGCTCGTATCAGGGAACTTTTCCTACATTTACCGGAGCTGCAATCATCGCAATCGTGCTTCTATTAGCAACAAGACGGCCCAAGAAACATAAGGTCGTAGAAACGGTTGCGGAAGATAATACAACCAGTTAATCTCACGCCCAACGAAACACCAGCTAAGAAAGGTACACGGCTTGATCAACGGGATCCTACATCCAAAAAACGTAATTGACCAACTTGTGCGGCAGAAAGTCTCTCACTATGTAACTCTGCCGGACTCTGAAACCGCACACATGTACAAAGCTCTAATGGCTGAACCATCGATAACCGTCGTACCAGTTGCAAGGGAAGGAGAAGCAATCCCCGTAGCTGCTGGTCTGTTCATTGCAGGTCAAAACCCGGTAATTTCGATACAAAATGCAGGGTTCTACGAAGCTGGTGATGCATTACGTGGACTGGCGCTGGGTATCGGTCTGCCGCTTGTAATGTTTATCGGATATCGCGGTCATAATCGAAAAGGTGACACCCCCGATTCAGCAGCTTCAATGCTTGAACCTTATCTACACCTATGGAGAGTTGATTACTTCGTTATAGAGTCAGATGATGACCTCGAGCGGGTACCTCTTGCTTTTGAGCGGGCGGCAGCAACAAACCAACCATTTGCCGTAGCCATAGGAACCGAATACGCAAAAGAAGGTGTCGAATGATTACCTACGAAAACGCATGCCAAATAATCAATCGATCACGTGGCTCAGCGGTCAGTGTAACCACGATGACTCAGACCAAGTATTGGAACGAGATTTCTGAGGAACCCGACCTTGACATCGGGATCTCAAATGGAATGTCAAAGGCTTCATCAATCGCACTTGGCGTCGCCCTAGGCAAGCCAGAAACAACCGTATTGTGCTTAGACGCCGATGGCTCGTTGTTAATGAATTTGGGGTCGCTCGCAACCGTGGCTGGAGTGGGACCAAAAAATATGTTCCACTTTGTATTCAATAATGGAATATACGCTATAACTGGAGGTCAACCCGTTCCCGCACCGGGGGTGAAATACGCTGAGGTGGCTAAAGCCTGTGGTTACTCGGCGAGTTATCGCTTCGAAGATACAGAGGCGTTCGATAACACTTTGCCGAAAATCTTACAGAGTGAAGGTCCTGTATTAATCGAACTGATTGTAAAAGGCGAGCCGCAAACCGATGGTGTCGACCAGACATGGGAATCCAATGCCAGCCTTCCCAGGCAACTACGAGCTTTGCGAAAGCGCCTCACGGGAAAAGATGATTGGGGAGCGGGCGGACTCTATATTTGAGATCATTTTCTCCAAACATTTCTGCCACGCCAAGATGTTTGTTAACTAATTCAAATAGAGCGTAAGCATTATTGGATCCAATTATTTGACATCAAAAACAGTCAAGGCGTGAGTTCATAGCAACGGCAATAGAACGTGCGAAGATCGCACCGCATCTCGAAACACTCTGTTATCAGCCAGAGGCCCGTTACTCTCGTATGCGTTATTACGCCCCGTCTGCCAATTCCGATCCCATCTTGGAAAGCTACTGCTGGCTATTGCGACGCGAACACGATGCCCTTTTTGAAATACATGGCTTGTCGCCCACAAATCTATTTCGAATTCCATTGGCATCTGAGGAATCAAAGCTATAGGGTCTTCAAAAGAATCTTTGAACCTCGCTCGTAGAATACCGTCACAGATCAACATAGATGTCCCATCTGGATGGACATCGGTTACCCTAGCGACCCAATCAGTATCAACAGCCGTAGAAGAAGCATGCAGTACTGCCTTTACTGGCCCGGTCACATCCAAGGCTTCTTCTAAGATATCAGTGGTATAGGTCAGGACATTGTCTTCGTATCCACGCTGGTCTCGAGGGCCATTGTCATCTCCGAGATGCCCACCACCAAATGAACGTATAGGATTTCCAGGATCTGATTGATACTCATCAAAAACTTCACCGAAACCATCGGGTTTAGTCCTAGACAAAACTCCATCATTAAGGGACTGAGCAGATCCCGAACAACCGTCGGACAAATAAAACGGAGTATATGAGATCTCGGCAGGCGGCCATTCAGAAAATTCGCGCCATTTATTGACGCCCATCGTAAACAATTTGACCGGCTTTTCCTGTTCTATTCCGTTATCAATACCTTTTAGCCAGTAGTCAAACCAACGTAACCTGGACGCGAACCACCCCAATTTAGCCTGCTCGCCAAAATCTACCTCCCCAGATGTGCGCATATCCGCAGGAGAGGGATTGTGTACCCAAGGACCAATCGTTAGGCGCTGCCCGGATCTTGCCTGTTTATTGACAGCTTTAGAACGCATTCCGACATAGTTCTCAAGAGTCCCCCGCAAGAAACAGTCATACCAACTACCAAAGTGATGGACCGGAACATCTACTCGATCATGACTTCTGACAATACTGAATTCGTTCCAATATTCACCTTGGTTTGGATGGTCCATCCAATCAACGAACCACTCCTGTAAGTCGGCAACAGGAAGCAACGGCGAGATTGGAACGTGCTCAAGCCATTTCTGATAATCATCAGAAGCTTTGGTCAATCGAGTTACCACTTCGTCTTCCATCCCTTCTGGTGCCAATTTCGCAGCATTCGTTGAGGCATGTTTGAGCGTCCAACTAATGTTAAATCCGTGTTCGAATACACCACTTCTATAGACCCATTCAATGTAGTAGTCCGACGATGATTGACGGACAAACTGAGCCACAAGATGAGGAGGTTGGGTTGCCAGCATTCTGTACTGGGTAGCTCCTGAGTAAGAACCTCCAATTGTTCCGATCTTTTTGTTCGACCACGGTTGTGCCGCTGCCCATTCAACAGTGTCATACCCGTCCTGGTTCTCGCCGTCACCGTCATCTCTAAATGGATAAAACACCCCATCAGAGGCAAATCTTCCCCTGACATCCTGAATAACAGTCACATAACCATGCGATGCATAGTATTCGCCGGCTCCAAGTGACGATTCAGAAGAGGCCGTTTTATCGTAAGGCGTGCGTTCAATGAGGACTGGAAACTGGCCCGCTGCGTCGGGTCGCCATATGTCAGCCCGCAACACGGTTCCATCCCGCATGGGAACTTCTATATTGCGCTCGACAATCACATCTGCACTTCCAAGAGAGTTGTTCATATTTTTCTCCCTATTACATAAAACGTAAGTAAAAACGCTCGGTTATTCCTAGGAATAAATAACGTATTCCTTCACATCCCAGCTCCGCCGTCCACGGTGATCATTGACCCTGTAATCATCGCTGCATCATCGGTCGCGGCAAACAAAAACGCGTTTGCTATATCTTCAGAACGTTGAAGCCTGCCCAAGGGTGTCCCATCTAATCGCTTGGCAAAATTCTCGGGGTTGTCGATACTAGTGTCCCAATCATTTGGGCTATGAGCATTGTTCCCGCGAATAAACGGCGTATCGACATGGCCCGGAGAGATTAATACGCACCGTATATTGTCTTTAGCAAACGAATGGGCTGCCGATCTGGTAAGTCCAACCATAGCCATCTTCTGCGCAGCATATCCTGGACTTCCGCCACCGGGGCGTATCGCAGCCAAAGAACCCATATTCAATATGACTCCGGCGCCAGATTTACGCATGGAAGGAACAACTGCCTGGATCCCAAGAAAAGCACCGTTGAGACCGACTTCCATGATCAAACGGAATTGATCCTCTGTTTGCTCTTCGAATCCAATTCTGAAGTTCGCACCAGCGTTGTTACAAAGCAGACTTACCGATCCCAGTTCCGATTCTGTCTTTGAGACTGTCCTGGCCCATTCACTAGCACTCCGAACATCGAGATTCGCTGCGAATGCCTTACCCCCTGAGCTGATAATTTCAGCAGTTACCTCTTCAGCTTTTTCAATCCTGTTGTCTGCCACGCAAACAGCCGCCCCCTCCGATGAAAACAGACGCGCTTGGGCACCTCCCATAGCACCTCCAGCCCCGGTGATGATGGCAACTTTACCCAGTAAACGATTAGACATTGTTTTTTTACCCAAGTGTTAACGAGCCGTCAGCGCGTCGAGAAGTCTCACCGTCTCCAGCCTCATATGGATGCTTCAGCATTTCATCAATATTGATATCGATACCCAACCCAGGAGCATCGGAAGGTGTGAAATAACCATCCTTCATATCCGTGATATTAGTCACAATATCTGCTTTGAATGTTCCGGACTCGGGAGCGAACTCGTTCATATCCCAATTAGGTGTAGCAGTAGCAATGTGCGCCAACGCCATATTGGCAATCGGCCCAAGAAAATGATGTGGCAAAATCCGTTGGTGGAAACTTTCGGCTACCGCAGCGATCTTTTTCACGTACGTAAAACCACCAGCTAGGCCGATATCTGGTTTCAAGAAACTCACTCCAGGCAAAGTACAATATTCACGGAACTCCCAAAGTGTATTATTCCGTTCTCCTACCGCTAAGGGTAAATTAATCTTCTTGCCGACTACGCCCATAGACATTACAGAATCGGGAGCAATTGGATCTTCGTAAAAATAAGGAAGGAATTCTTCGATCTGCTGTGCAAACACAACTGATGATCCAGGATTCATGTTCCGATGAATTTCAATTCCGATATCAAAATCCCAGCCAACTTCTTCTCGTACTGCCTGGACGATCGCTGTATTCTGGCGAATAAGTTCCCCGTGGGCCAGTTCACCCCAATTGCTTGGAAAGGGCGTCATTTTTAACGCCGTGTAGCCATCTTTTTGCGCCCGCTTAGCTGCTCGTGCATAACTCTCTGGGCTAGAAAGAGTACCGACCTCGCCATAAGAACCAAGCAGAACGATCCCGCGCACTTTATCGCGAACTTTACCCCCAAGAAGATCCCATACCGGAACCCCTAGACGCTTTCCCTTAATGTCCCACAAAGCCATATCTATAGCTGACAATACAGCTGTTATCGCCGGACTACGGAACGAATATTTCCTATAGACGGTATTCCAAATGCGATCAATATCACGAGGATCAAGTCCCTGAATGTCACTTTTGATTCTATGGGCGATCACCTCGGTAGCGTCAGCATAACTCCAAAAATTTCCTTCACCTACACCGTATGTACCATCATCGCAAGTGACGCGAACGGTAAGCCATTTGGATACCAGCCAAGTCTCGATATTCTCAATTTTCATATTCAACAGAATCCTAAAAGGTAATTATTTCGGGTCGAATAACGGAGTATCAGTCACCGCCTCTATCAAAGACTGTATATATCCGTTGGCGTATGCTTTCGCACGGTGGCCCCATTCGGTGTCACCGACCGTGTGCGGCACATGGTCGTCCATAAAAAAGCCATCGAAGTCATTCTCAGCATAAATTCTCATAGCTTTATACATATCCACGTAACCTTTGTTGACAAAGGTCTCGTGAAACTTAGGCACGGTTCCAGACACATTGCGAAAGTGCACATACAGCACCCGTTCACGTTTCACAAAGTACTCGATCATGTCATATATGCTTTCGCCGCCATCGTGATCAGCACCTAGCATTTGAGCAAATGAGCCCTGGCACAAAAGAATTGAGTTGTAGGGACTATCAACAATATCTATCAATCGCTTGTAATTCTCAAAGTTAAATAACAGTTGGGGGACTCCGCCAACAATCTCCATCGGGGGGTCAACCGGATGCAAGCCAAGTCTGACCCCATATTTTTCAGCAACTGGAGTTGCCTCTCTTATCCAAGTTTCGAGACACTCCCATGCTTGGTCCAATGAGAAATCCCAGTCAATGACATTCGGCCATGCTTCAATTTCAGAGTCATAAGCAGTGCCAAGTGCTCCCCAACCTACATCCACGTGTCCTGTTCGGTAGAAACGGGGATACCGCCAACTCATGGTGTAGACCGGGATACCAGCGTTCCCAATGTTCTTGATAGTCTCTAGCATATTTTCAAGTTGCTCTTCGAAACGAGGTCCCCCAGCAATCATGTGATGTCTCATATCAATCTGGGTGTTCTCTATTGCCGTTAACTTCAAGCCAAATTCATCAACCCTGTTTTTCAATCCCACGAGATCTACTAATTCCCATTTACCGTCCTTGACCGGTACTGAAGGGGTATTAAGCACGACATCTTGTACGCCAAGTTGTGTCATAAAGCGAAAAGCTTCTGCATTCAAAGAGCTGTTGAGGCCCATACCAATCCTCATGATACAAATCCATTCTCTACTTCGCTCATACGGACTGGTCCGCCATATTCCTGTTCTTTAGTGACTGATTCAATAAGACCCTGAATATAGCCTTGCGCAAACAACCTCGACCTATAACCACCTACATTTCCGGGAAAATCCGTATCGTCAGAAAGCATCGGGCAATGGTCGTCCATAAACGTACCTGTATAACCGGCGTCACGATAAACCCGCATAATCCGCTTCATGTCAACATAACCTGTATTGATGAACTCTTCATTGAAGGTAGGAATTTGACGATTAACGTTGCGAAAATGAACGAACAAAATCTTATTTTCACGAACGAAATAATCAACCATTTCATAAATGTTCTCCCTCTCCATTTCACTGAACGTCCCCTGACAAAACTCAATCGCGTTGTAATCGGATGGATAGATGCTCAACAATCTCTTGTAGGCATCAAAACTGCGCAATAATCCAGGAACTTTACCGCGGGCGAGCATCGGTGGATCATCAGGGTGGATACCGCATCTGATTCCTTCTTCCTCAGCTAAAGGAGTTAAAGCCTTAATCCAGTATTCAAGGTGCTGCCACATCGCTTCTTCATTCTGGCTATCAGGAACATCTGGATACCACTCAGGATCGTCACCGCGAATTGAATGATCATAGGCCGTTCCATATGCACCGCCTCGAATTGAAACTGGAGCGGTTCTCCATACGCTGACGGGCATCCATTGATAACCCCATATTCGTATCCCAGCTCGAGCCATGTCACGAACATGATCAAGCATTTCTTCGATTAACTCGTCCCGCCGAGGTCCACCAAAAATGATGTCGGAATACTCAGGAAAAAGTGAGAATCCTCCTTCGACGCCTTCGATATTCAAACCGAACGATTTCACCTTACTCATTAATGCAAGGTAATCTTCATAGGCTGGACGTTTTTTGCGCTGCAGGGGCTCTTTTGAACCCGGCAGGGTCTTGGTGCCCGGCCCTGTGTAAATTATGAGATTTTCAACTCCGTACTGGGCTGAAGTACGCAGAACCTCATCGTCTACCGAACTAACTGCCCAAGACTGACGCATTTCTACTCCTTAAATTGATCCATCATCCGTCAAAACCTCGCTGCATCCCACGGATATAGGCAACCTGCCCCAGATGCTGGGATTCCTCGGCCAGAATATGTCCAAGGATCCAACCAATATTGAATGATTCGTCTCTATACGAGGCGTAAACATCACGATCCAAATCAGATTCATTCAGTTCATCAATCATTCCAAGCAAGGACGAATGTGCAGCGTCAAAATAATCGAGTATCAGGTCTATATCTACTGAGGGAAAGTCACGCACTTGACCCGGTGTCTCTCCACGACCATATCGCTCTTCTGGCATCCCAAGTCGCCCTGCCCAGCCATCTCGAATCCAGAGTTCGTCATTACCGAGAACTGTAGAATTGGCCCATCGGTCAGACACCCGAGCCATGTGCCAAACTGTCCATAGAATGTGATTTGACTCTGCACTAGGCTGCCAGAGCAATTCCTCAGCCGTAAGACCATCAAGAGTCTGTTTAAGCTTCCCGTAATACTCGTTCAGCCCATTTTTTATCGGATCTCTAAACGAAGCCATTTATATCTCACTTATTAGCCATTCAAACCACGGATTATTCCACGTACATACGCTACCTGACCCAAATGCTGCGACTCTTCCACCACGACATGACCGAGTATCCATTCCAGGGTTACTGAACGCCCTCTACGAATAAATTCCCTCCCCGAGTCATCATCGTCCAGGCCATCAATCACACTCAATCCAGCTGACCGAACGGCTTCAAAATAATCCATAAGATCGGTGACTGCAACTGCAGGTAACGCCCGCACATCATCAGGTGTATCGCCATAACCATTATCCTCGGCGTCGATACCTGTCTTCACCGACCATCCACCTGAACTCCACACCGTATCGTTCCCACCGACAACACCGTTGATCCAGTTGTCTTCAACGCGTGCCATGTGCCAGACGAGCCAGATGATTGTGTTCGATTCCAACCCGGCCTGCCAACGTAATTCTGGTTCAGTCAGACCATCGAGTTTTACTGTCAAATCTTCCAGATACTCCGACAAGGCACTCTTTATCGAGTCCTTGAATAAGCTCATGCATTTTCTCCGTTTGGGTTAATCTCCAACAAACCAAACTCCTAAAATGTCATCGCGAGACCTATGAGTCCAAATAAGTTCGCAATGAACGTCACTCATTTCTAACACTCACGTATCATCCTTGTTTGGTCACAGCCTCAATCATCGCCTGTATGTAGCCGTTTGCGAACGCACGCCCACGGTGCCCCCAATCAGTGTCCAGATGGGTGTGCGGAACATGATCATCAATGAAAAAGCTGTCGTAACCGTTGTCGTAATACGCCTTCATCGCACGGTACATGTCTACATGGCCTGTGTTGATAAACTCCTCGTGAAAGTCCTCAGGGTTGGGTGCCGAAACATTTCTGAAGTGAACGTATAGAACCTTCTTCTTCTGCACCATCTCGGCTATGAACTCGTAAAGAGCATCACCCTCTGAATCGAACATCTCCGAGACAGTCCCCTGGCAGAATTCAATAGCACAGCTATCCGACGGGTATATGTCCAGATACCTCCTGTAGTTGTCATATGACCTGAACAGTTGTGGAATGCCACCAAGCTGGTCAACAGGTGGATCACATGGATGAATTCCCAGGCGAATCCCCTCCTCTTCCGCTATAGGAGTAATGATCTTGATCCAGTACTCAAGGTTCTCCCACATCTCCTCGTCCGTGAAAACGCGACCATGTGTCAAAGGCATCTTGTTAGCTTCTTCATAGTTGAAGGATGTCGCTACAGCACCACCACGAATCAGTTTCGGAGGTGTGCGCCAAACATGCGAAGGCATCCAGTTGTAACCAAATATGGGAATACCTGCCCGGGCAATGTTTCTTACCGTCGTGATCATGTTGTCAACCTGCTCATCACGTCTCGGCCCGTTCAACATGATGTGGTCATAGAACTGAGTAGGGACGTTTTCAAGCGCCGAAAGCTTCATCCCGTAGTTCTCGACATTCCTGCGAAGATTTACCAGATCGTGCAACGGCCAAGTTCCGTCATAGCTCGGCAAGTCCGGAGTGTTTAGGAGTATGTCAGTAGCACCATATTGCTGCGCAAACCTGAGGTACTCAGGGGTCGCTTGCTGAAACTGTCCAAATCCTGCTCGCATAGTTCCTGTCCTTCTTACTGGATGATCGAAGCCATTAACCGATCTTTATTCAACTGTCGGATAACTTACACCTAAAACATCCCGACGCGTTCCTTGTATACCGATTTTTACGCAATCATGATTGACCTAATCGGACTCAATAGTTTTGCCATACGCGATACTAGTCACACTGGACATTTACCCTAAATTTATCAATTGAAAAGTAATTGACACGAGTTCTCGTCGTATATGCCACCCGATTCGGATCCACCCGTGAAGTGGCATCAGCGATGGTGCACGAGCTCAATACATCTGGGCTCCAAGCGCAGGCCGCAGAAGCTGGCAATTCCCCGGCGCCAGAAAATTATGATGCTTTCGTCATCGGATCACCTTTATACGGTGGCAAGTGGATTTCTGTCGCTGGGTTATTTGCAGCGTTAATGGCCGAGCGCATGAAAGAAAAACCGGTTGCACTGTTTTCAATGGGGGCACTCAGCATAAAAAATCCCGAAGCCGGACTGGCAGAACACAAAGAATTTTTGAAAAATCTTTGTGAAGTAGCACCGAGTTTAAACGTGGTAGCAGATGAACTTTTCACTGGATATTTCGAACGCTCAAATCTCCCCTGGTATCTAAAAATCGTAGACCAATTTGCACCTACACCACAAGGAGACCATCGTGATTGGGTCAAAATTCAAAAATGGAGCAAATCTTTAGTCACGAAATTCCATCCCGCTATGTAAAGGCGCTTAGTAATCTATACAACTAACCCATGCTGAGATTCTAGGAAAGCTTTATGCTTTTATTTGATAATCAAAGCAGTCTTACAATATTGCCGTCTATGTTCATAGATACCCACGCTCATATACATCAACATGACCCAGTTGAGGTCGCGGGAATTATTGAACGTGCCGAGGCCAAAAATGTCGGTGCTATTTTCACAGCCGGCACGACGGTTACAGATTCCCGCAAAGCTCTCGAGTTAGCTGAGCAGCACACACGGGTCTTCGCTGGAATCGGCATACATCCATCAGAAATTACAAATCCAATATCCAAAGACGATTTATCACAACTTAGCAACCTGGCTATTTCACCGGATGTGATAGTTATGAGTGAAATCGGTATTGATCACCAAGACAGATCCCCGGACAAAGATTGGCAAGAAGAATCGTTCTACGCACAAATAAATATTGCACGCAACCACAACCTTCCCCTCATATTTCACATTCGCGAGCAAGGCGACGATTACGATGCACACTCCGCTCGAGATGCAGCGTTATCAATTCTTAAAGAGACGAGCGCTGGTGAGATAGGAGGGTCTGCCCATTATTTTCAAGGAAGATGGAGTTTCGCCGAAAAGCTTCTCGATCTCGGATTCAATATTTCATTCGCTAAAACACTCACCAGAATTCCAGATCTTGAGGAAACTGCAAAAAAAACACCAGATTCCCGGCTACTTTTGGAAACCGATGCGTATCCTCAGCCATTCAAAAAAAACCGATCCAAATGGACCGAACCATGTGACGTCCCATTAGTTTCCGAAAAACTCGCTGCCTTGCGACTCGTAACAACCGAAGATATTTGCCGCACGACCACCGAAAACACATTCACCATGCTCGGCGACCATGGGTTAGCTGTAAGAAACATCCTCTTTCAAAAAATACCCGAATGATCGTAGCTAAAAAGAGTTCGGTGTAACATTCACAAAACGCGACCACACGCACCTTCTCTAACTTGAAGGTTGTAAAACATTCAATGCCGATATCACCCATACTGCCAGATTCGTCAAACATAGGATTAAAGGAATGGGCGGTCACATCTAGAGCACTCGGTCAAGGTGAACAGATACTCATGTTGCGCAAAGGTGGCATCCGCGAGGACTCTCGTCATTTCAAAATCGAGCATCAACAATTTTTACTTTATCCAGGGGTATTCCATGAAGGTGCCTTACTCCTCAAGCCGAGATACCGTTCATTGATTCCGGTAACAGCGGAATCAGATTTCAGTAAAGAAATCACTCTCTCAGTGTTTTGCAAACTCATCGAAACGATCAATATTTCACAAGAACATCAGTTAAAAGCGCTGGATCCTTTCCACATCTGGTCAAGATCATTCCCCGCAAAACGATTCAAGTGGAAACCTAGTCAACCTCTTAAACTGATGATCATTAGGGCATACAGGCTGAGCCAGACAGTAACAATTCCGGTCATCCCGAGCTATCGAGGCTGTAAGTCCTGGGTTGGGCTCGTTGAAGATATTAAAACCAATGATCTTAAGCCAGCGTTAAGCGACAGCACGTTCTCATCTGTATTAGCCGAAATTCACGAGAGCCTAAAGATCGAATCTGACCATGTTAAGTGATTTAACAACTTAGAAACCCTTATACCCACAAACACAAGTCATACAGGTGAGTGTGCACCAGTGTTGTAGTACCAACTCATGTTCTGGCATGTGGCGTTTAACGCTCTTTAAGTCATAAAACTAACGGTGGCGTTTGTTACGTCGACGATGAGAACTTTTACGACTTTTAGCGGTCACGGCAAAAGATTTTTTCCCTGTAGATATCTCAGACAAAGAATCTGATACATCTGAGGTGTCTGATGGCAAAATAGAAACCGTTGGATCAGGTTCGGAAACCTCGATAACAGGCAAATCCCCATTTGCTCGCCTTAACTCACTTTCGATGAAATTAAAGTCGCGTTGCGGAATAATGTGCAGCATGCCGAAGAATGCCAACGGCCACAGGTCCGGCGGCCATTTTTTCACATATTCAAGGGTCGGCCCGACTTGGTATCCATCAACATATTCAGGCTCCTCAAGCACGACATCTGGTGTCAGCTCAACCCGATGAGGAAATGTTTCTTGATCATTATGGTGTTTCCAAATCTGTTCATGATCTTCGAAATTATCTGATGTAACCGTTGCCGTTGCAGCAAAACCCTTTTTATCTGAAACATAATATAAAACCCTATCTTCAGGGCCTATGCGCAAAGCCTTACGGCGATTTTTGGTATCAACACCCTGCATAGAAAAACCTCGAGAACGTGTGATATCCAAGTTTTCTTGGGTTGTAACGAGCATCCAGTAAGTCTTGCCCATATTTTCAACCAATCACAATTCGTTACCGAAGGACCTGTGAAGATAATGATATTTGAGACTACAGCAACAATGTTGAATCCGGATAAACTAAATAGGCCCTCAAACCGAATTAATACCATAAAAAATAACCTGAATTAGTTGTAAGCCGGTAATAACAAACATGACAGATCATGAAATCGAAACCAAAGTAACTTCATTTCTCGACACAACTACATTTTCATATGAAGTTATCAACATAGATCCAGAGTTCGCTGACACCGTAATGTTCTGTGAAAAGTATGGGTTTCCACTTGAAAACTCCGCTAACACAATAATAGTCAGCTCAAAAAAGAAACCAAAAATTTTCACAGCCTCAGTGGTACGCGCTACACAACGCATTGACGTTAATCACGTAATTAAACCACTGATGAATGTCGGCAGAGTCTCATTTGCTAAACCTGATGAAACGGCCGGACTAACTGGAATGATGATCGGCGGAGTCACCGTCCTTGCTCTACCGCCCGAACTACCAATTTACATCGACCCAGGATTAATCGATCTGGATTACATCATTCTCGGTGGAGGGCGCAGATCCATCAAGATCAAGGTTTCACCAAAGATTCTCCACGCGTTATCCAACGCAATCGTGGTTAAGGGACTCACAGGGAACTAGCTACCACCGCAATCAACTAAAGCAAGAGAATCAAAGTGAATGTTCGCATGCTATAGCCCTCTACTACTCTGAACGCACTTGGTACTTATTTCTGATCCATATAGCAACAGCATTCATTCCCAGCAAAATCAGTAAAAGTACGATGATTCCCGCAGCTGCGATACTCCTAAAATCCTCCTGAGGCTGACTAACCCAAGTGAATATCTGAAGGGGTAAAACAGTGAATTTCGAATCGGGCGACGTAGGCACGAACGTCACCCATACTAACGAGGAAATGATCAGAATCGGCGCAGATTCTCCGACCGCTCTTGATAACGCAAGGATAATGCCGCTCATCATCCCAGGTACCGCCTGTGGCATAACCACCGTTTTGACCACCTGCCAACGAGTAGCTCCTATGGCATATGCTGCATCTCGATAACTCGAAGGTACAGCTTTTATAGCTTCTTGGGACGCGATAATAACAATAGGCAAAATAAGTAAGGTCATAGTCAATGCACCGGCAGTCAAATTACGCGAACCGTTAAACAAAAACTGGACAAACACAGCCAAACCCAGAAGCCCATAAATAACACTGGGTACACCGGCTAAATTGGAGATATTCAACTCGATTAGTCTAGTGAGACGGTTTTTGCTGGCGAATTCTTCCAGATAAATCGCTGTTCCAATACCAATAGGAATTGTAAAAATAGCTGTCAAACCGACCACCCAAACAGTTCCAGCCATCGGTGCAAGAATCCCAGATTCTAAAGGCTTACGCGAAGCATAGGTCGTCATAAATTTCCAATTCAATAAACCCAAGCCATCTATAAGAACGTCAATTAAAAGCGCTGCTAATCCAGCAATCCCGATCAAAATTGCCAGCAAAAACCCGGCGAAAAATATTCTGTCCCGCCACGTGCGAAATAGATGATATCTTCTCGAACCTCCAGCTAAACCTTGAGTGGTCTTAACAATCATTCATACACCTGCCGGAACCTAGAAATGATGGCACGACCCAAGATATTCATTCCTAACGTCATCACAAATAACAGCAGTCCAACCGCGAAAATCGTTTGGTATTCGATTGATCCGTGTGCGGTTTCGCCCAAACTTATTTGGACTATATAAGCCGTCATGGCCTGAATACTTTCAAGAGGATTAAGTGTCAGATTAGGTGTGGCACCAGCAGCGATCTTGACGATCATCGTTTCTCCGATCGCACGGGAAAGCGCCAATATAAATGAAGCGACGATTCCAGACAATGCAGCAGGAATCACCACCTTTGTTGAAACTTCAAATCGAGTGGCACCCAGAGCATAAGCAGCATCACGTAGAGATCGGGGAACTGCAATCATTGCATCCTCGCTCAAAGTTGACACCATGGGCATAATCATCAGACCCATGACTATTCCAGCCGAAAGCGCATTGAAAATTATTACTCTCTCACTGCCGAACATACCTTGCAGGATAGGAGTGATAAACGTAAGGGCAAAATACCCATAAACCACAGTGGGAATACCGGCAAGTATTTCAAGAACTGGCTTAATAATTTTACGGATACGCTCTGGAGCATATTCAGACAGAAAAATCGCTGCCCCCAAGCCAAGAGTTAACGAAACCAGTCCAGCAATTACAGCAACTAACAGTGTTCCACCGATGAGAGGAAGCACTCCAAATTTCTGAGGCTTAAAAAGTGGTGTCCACTCGCGACCAGTCACAAATTCCCATACGGAGACTTGAAAGAAAAACCCCACGCTTTCCATGACAAGGATCAATACGATCCCAATCGTCGTGAGTACAGAAATTACAGCAGTAATTCTGAGAAGCCAACTCACGATCGACTGTTCAAGGTATTGGCGTCGCCGTCGTCTCACTACTTCATCTGGTAGGAGACGACTCTGAGTTAGTGGCGCTGTATTTGGTCCAGAATTTGTTGACACTGTGTTTATCGAGTCAATAATCTCGAGAGAATTTGGCCGCAATCTATTAACGCCTGCGGAATATGCAGGTGTTAATAGATTGCGGCCAAATTGTTAACACACAGTTATACAGAGTATTTTCAAAACTCTTTAATTTGCGTTGATCATCTCAATGTTGGATTGGTAATCCAAATCCGAAAGAGCCACATACCCTACTTCTTCTGCTAAAGCACCGCCCTCTTTCATGTAAAACTCGAGAAGGTCCTTCACCTCCAGTCTGCCAATTGATGCTGTGTTCGCATAAATCAACAACGGTCGTGAAAGAGGAGAGTAAGTGCCATCGTTGATTGTAGTAGGGTCAGGTAAAACGCATCCACTACCCGAATCAACAGCAAGCAATTTCAACTTGTCTGAGTTCTCAAGGTAATACGCATAACCGAAGTAACCTATCGAGCCAACATCTCCTGCGATTCCCTGCACAAGAGTGTTGTCATCTGCAGATGCCGTGTAATCAGATCTACTCCGATCTTCTTCACCATTTATTTCATCGGTAAAGTAGTCGAATGTCCCAGAATCGGTATCTGGACCGTAAAGTCGCATCTTCTTATCAGGGAAATCTGAACGTACCTGATTCCATTTATTAACAGTCGACCCTGCATCCCATATGAGTTTCAATTCTTCCGTTGTTAGGCAATCGACAAAATCGTTAGATTTACTTGTTACAACAGAAATACCATCCCAAGCGACACGCAGTTCGATGAACTTGATCCCGTTGGATGCGGCCTTTTCAGCTTCAGAATTCTTAATGGGCCTTGAAGCATTCGATATGTCAATTTCACCAACTGTAAATCGCTTGAACCCACCACCTGAGCCTGAAATCCCTACAGGAATCTGGACTTCTGGTCTTTTTTTACGAAATTCTTCAGCAACGGCTTGAGTAACTGGAAAAACGGTCGAAGACCCATCAATAGTTATTTCGCTAGAGTCTTTAGTAGCTGACTGCGAACCGGATTCTGATGTTGTGGTATCTGATTTATCGTCACCACATGCAAAACACATCACGCCCACAAGCAAGGATGAAACGATCACTATTGAATAATGTTTTAGTCCTGTCTGAATCACTTTTCAACCCTTCAGTTCTCTTAATAAAATACGTAAAACTCCGCGTAGAACAATGGAAGACCCGCTTGTCATACCTAGATTGAACGTTAGTCATTAAAAAAACGTTAACCGGAAAAGGAACAAAGTTAACGGATAGTTAAATTTAGGTTCGGAGAGTTCTATCGAAAGGTGGAACAGAATCTATCTGACGATAGGAACGTAGAACACGAATTCACTGCCAACGCCCAAATCACTGTTAGCAGATATGAGCCCACCATGAGCCTCAACTACATGACGAGCAATTGATAGCCCTAGACCCGCGCTATGCTGTGAGCGCGCAGAATCAGTCTTAAAAAATCGTTCAAAAATATGTGGCAAATGTTCAGGCTCGATACCTTGACCAGTGTCAGCAACGCTGAAGCAGATCGATCTCTCGTCCAACCAGGTTTTAATGGTTATAGTGCCGCCCGATGGCGTCCATTTAATTGCATTGCTAATGAGATTAGCAAAAACGTGACTCATCTTCTCTACATCTACTCTCACCAGTGGTAATTCAGGGTGCGTCGACGACTCTAAAGTTAATTCAGATTTCTCTATGATCATTGAAAATTGTGATACAGCGGCATTGGTTAACACGCTAGGATCAACATCTTCGAGGTCAAGTGGAGATTCGCCGGATTCCAAGCGTGAAAGTTCGAGCATCTCCGTAATCAACTTGTCCATTCGATCAACGTCTTCCAAAATCATCTCAACAAATTTCTTTCGCCCCGCGAGATCATCAACACCACTCAACTGAAGAGTCTCTGCCGAAGCACGAATTCCCGATAGCGGAGTGCGCAATTCATGAGAAGCATTAGATACAAACTCTCTCCGCGTTGTATCTAGTCGTCGAACTCCAGTCAAATCCGTCAATAAAAGCAATGCACGAACCAATTCAGTATCAGGTCTGGGAAAAGGAGTCGCCAGCGCCATCAAAGTTCGCTGATTGTCAAAAAGCTCTACCTCCGCACTTTCTGTATTCCCGCTGCTGATAGCTAATGCAACAACTCCAACTACATCTGGGTGGTTGGTTAAAGACGTCAGCTGCATCCCTGGTTCAACCGGTATGGCGGCAGCGAGCATCTCAACAGCGGCTGGGTTAACTAATTCGATAACACCTTGATCATCGACGACGACGACCCCGTCTCGCATGGAGTTGAATATGGATGACAGTCGAAGGCGTTCACTTTCCTCTTTAGAAATATCAGCGCCAACTCGATCTACCAGCCTATTCACAGCACGTGCGAGTCGAGCCAATTCCGCTGGTCCGGCGGGGTTTAAACGATGAGTACGATCAATGGAAGTCATACGCACTACATCTTCTGTCAAATCAGAAAACTGACGGGTAAGACCAAGAGAACGAAACAGCACAATAATCGTCGCAAGTATCCCGGCAGCAATCGTGCCCTTCGCACCAAACAACAATGTACCCGATGCGACAGTCGCTATAAGAGCAACCGTTTCAATCAAAATGCGCCATCTTAAGGAGAAACTACCCAACTACAACCCCCGATAATCAGTCCAAATGTTGTACATAGCAATCACACATTAATACGATATCCAACTCCTCGAACAGTACCAAGGATCTTTGGCCTCGCTGGATCTTTTTCTATCTTGAGACGCAACCATCTAACGTGAACATCAACCGTCCGAGTATCACCGATGTATTCAAATCCCCAAACATCATGAAGGAGTTGATCACGGGTATAAACCCTGCCGGGATTAGCTGCCATATGCGTCAGGAGATCAAACTCCCGCGGTCGCAAATCCACTGATTTTCCATTCAATGTCACATTTCTCGAAGCACGATTTATGACCAGTTCGCCCAAATCAAGAATTTCATCTGTTGTGTTTTGGGAAATAGACTTAATCATTTGCATCCGCCGAATTTGAGCAGTGACGCGTGCAATCAGTTCCCGCATGCTGAATGGTTTTGTGACATAGTCATCAGCTCCTGATTCAAGGCCGCCAATACGATCAATTTCAGAGTCCCGTGCTGTCAGCATTATGATGGGAAGGATAGAACCATCACGGCGCAGAGCCTTACATACCTCCATGCCACTCAAGCTCGGAAGCATAAGGTCGAGCACCACAACATCAGGGCTGCTTTGACGTGCACTGACTAACCCTTCACCACCGTCGCTGGCGACAACCACCTCATACCCTGCCGCGACCAAGTTGTAACGCAGTGCCTCTCGCAAGATTCGGTCATCTTCAATTACGAGAATCTTATGATCGCTATGCGACAGAAGAATTTCAGGCAATGTAAACGTCTCCGTTACGTTCAGCCAATTAGAGTGCTAGATCTATGTATAAGCACTCTCAATCAAGCTTAGAGCATCAAACCGTAACTAGCCGACCTAATTTCACTGAACGATAAGCTGCGTCAATCATTTCGATCGCCCGCATACCTGCCCAACCAGGAGCCCAATTCATATCGTTTTTACGGGTCACGATGTCAGCAAAGTTAGTAGTTGGACCACCGCCAAAATATTCTCCTGCGTCAGGGTCAAGTTTCATTGAAAAATTATCACCATCATGCCGCAGTATTTCAAGCTTTGCTCGATCACAGTCAACTGTCATAACACCCTCAGATCCATAAATTCTTACATCGAGTTGAAACTGCTGGTTATCTGGAAGAGCGCCAGCTCCACTGAACGATCCTATCGCACCTCCTTTGAAATTGACCGAAAATGCATCGTATAGCTCAACCCTGCTTGTTGGAGAGGAAGTAAGCGCAACGACTGACTGTGCTTCAAGTCCCGTCAGCCAAAATGCCAAACCTGCGGAATGAGACATCTGGGCCAATGCATAGCCACCACCCGCCACCTCCGGATCCGCCCAAGTATCAGCTTCCGGCTCAAACATGTTGTCCCCAGCCCCACCTCCGGTCGAAAGAAATTGTTTGCCCTCAAGGAGCGATCGAATCGGTGATGCCATATGGCACATCACATACTCGATCTCACCGACAGATTTCTGGTCCATACGTCGCTTTGCTTCCTGGATAAATTTGCTGTAATGCCAGCCGTATGGAATAACCAACTGAACACCCCGACGTTCAGCTTCAGAAACTAATTCGCGAGCCTCCGTCGCTCTCGTAGTCAAAGGTTTTTCACACATCACGTGGTAACCCTTATTTAACGCAGCCATTGCATGTTCAAAATGCAAAGTATGTGGTGATGCGACAATAACTCCAATTAATCCAGGAGTTTCAAGAAGCTCTCTGTAATTTTCCGTGGCATGAGTAAATCCGAACTCATTTTTAACCTGCAGCAATTCATCTACACCCAAACGGCAAACACTGGCTAATTCGATATCGTCTCTCTTTGCAAGTACCGGCAAGTGGTTTGCAGTGGCCCACCATCCTGCGCCAATCAATCCAATTTTTGCTGGCGATGATTCAGTCATGTCTGTTTCTATCCCTACTAATCAACCAAGATAATAAATTAATCACTTTGTACTTTCTGTATCACCATCCACCTCAGACACAAAACCCAGAATATCCATCGCATCTGCTATCGCAGAATCAAATACCTTTTTATCGCCAGACTTACCTCGTTGAGATTTTGGTTTTCGCTTTTTCTTCAACTTGGGGGCATAAATCTGAATTCGCCGTGATTGACATGAGGTACAAGTACACAATCGAGGATGCTTACGATTTGATCTATGATGACGTTCTCTCATTTGCAATGCCCCTTAATGGAAGGTGGGGTGATTCCTACCAGCGTCACGTTCGATCATCCTATTAACATCAGAAATATTTACTGGGTTAACAGGCCAATCATCTGGTGGCACATGGGACAGTCGAAGCAAAAGTCTAGCAAGCTGGGCTACATATTCTTTTAACTCACGTACATTGAGCTTATTAGCCGCATCTCCACTTTCATGATGAAAATTTGCATCTTCATGTCTTCCCCAAAAGCGCCACCGCCATGTAATCGCTGCATCAATCGCTTGTTCAACAAACGGGAAGTGATCGGAGTGGGCATCCATGTGAGAAAGAACATGACATTTCAATCCATCGTCCATGGTATCTAATTGACCTTGGATAAATTTTCGTAGATGGGGAAAAGTGAGAACGATTCCTTTCATATGCCCAGTAGAAAGTTCATCCAGGTTAATATTCAGCAGCGGTTTATTCTCACGCTCAGGTGAATTTTCTACATAATGGCGAGAAACGTAAGCACGTGAACCCTGTAAATGTTGTTCCTCACCACTCCAGGTAGCAAAACGAATGGACATGCCCGGCGTGATGCCTAAATCGTCGCGCAATGCAGCCAACGTTCGCGCAGTTTCCATAACCCCTATAGTCCCTGATGTATTATCGTTACCGCCAGCAGTACCGATAACAGTATCGTGATGGCCTGCAAGTATAAGGTGATGATCCGGGTAAAGATCCCCCTTTAGCTCCGCAACTGTATTGTAGGCTTCAGATTCAAAATACTTGGAGTCAACTGATACTTTTATCAATGGCGTATTTGAGGCAACCCTTCGCAAATACGCACCATCTTCTGAACTCGTTTTCACCACGGCAATTGCTTTTTTTTGCGGACCAATGTTTAGCCATTCATCGGAATTAGCATATTCCATGCGCCCACCGGTCTTCGGTTCGATCGCAATGATCGCCGCTACACCAGCGTTTGCAAGCCGCGATATTCGAGCTGTGAACGGTTCAACTGACGTAAAAGGCTCGGGGGAAATCGAGGCAAGAACAATCGCACCTCTCAGCCTCTCTCCAAATTCTTCAACCTCGTGCACCGCAGCATGACCAACATCCAATATCGGAGTGACTAAATCGATAGGCTTACAACGTAGAAAAGGAAGCGATGAGATTCTGCGATTTTTATCCTCCGGCAAGGTGATAGAAACAGATCCGTGACTCCAAGTATCGATTTCAAAGGGTTCGATATCACTAAGATCCAACCCGGCCGCTTTCATTTCGCTACTAATATATTCTGCAGCCATTCGATCTTGTGAGGATCCTCCCCAACGAGATCCGATCACGTCAGCCAATTCGACCGTGTGCTTCCTGATAAGAGAACCAGACCAAGCTTCTCCTGTCAAAAAACGATCAACCTCATGCCAATTCATTTTCAACTCAATCCTCTTTGCATTTCACCTGTTGCGTAACATCTTAAATTCATAAACCCTTGAATCCAACATGTTACGCATAATGAGCTAACAGATCTCATCTCCTTACCGTGTGAATGCATCCAGCAATGTAACTTCCACTTATACTTGTTACTCTTCAACACAAATATACGGATAATTAAACTGAAAAATATCGTATATTCCATGCAAAAAGGACTCCTGCAATGATTATCACTACTACCCCTGACGTACCTGCACGCAAAATTGCCAAGATATTGGGACTTGCGCGCGGAAACTCGGTACGAGCGAGACATGCAGGTCGTGACATTGTGGCTGCACTACGCAATATAGTCGGTGGAGAAATCAAAGAGTACGCCAAGCTTCAGGCAGAAACACGTGAAATGGCAACTCGAAGAATGGTGAAGCAAGCAGAGCAGCAAGGCGCGGATGCGGTAGTCAACGTCCGGTATGAATCTTCGATGATCACAACAGGAGCATCTGAAATCCTAGCCTACGGCACGTCAGTTAAACTCGATTAAACCAACACGGGTCAACTCTCGCCATAAGTCGTCTCGACGTAGCTCTCAACCATCTCAATAAATTCCGATGCTATATTGGGACCTGACAGTAATTTAACCCGCTCTCCGTCAACAAAAACCGGTGCTCTAGGCTCTTCCCCGGCACCTGGAAGAGAGATGCCAATATTAGCCGCTCTCGACTCACCTGGACCGTTCACGACGCACCCCATCACAGCAACCTGCAAGGTCTCTGATCCTTTATGACGGCTTTGCCATTCAGGCAATTTTTCATCGATATGAACCTGAATATCCTGTGCAAGCTCACGAAACAATGTTGAGGTAGTGCGGCCACAGCCGGGACAGGCTGTCACTGCTGGTCGAAATCTGCGGAGCCCAATTGCTTGAAGAATATCTTGGCACAACCGAACTTCGGCCGACCTGTCACCACCAACCTCGGGGGTTAAAGAAGCACGAATCGTATCGCCAATACCCTGCTCAAGGAGCGTACTCAAGGCTGCCGTAGTGGCCACTATCCCTTTTTGGCCCATACCCGCTTCTGTAAGACCAAGGTGCAAGGGGAAATCAGACCGTTCGGAAAGCTCACGATAAACAGTGACCATCTGCGGGAACCTTGAAACTTTGCAAGAAATAATGATCTGGTTGGTTGTGAGCCCGATATCCAGAGCTGCCTGCGCACTTTTTAGAGCACTGTCGACTAGAGCTTGGTTTTCTACTTGTTCAGAGTCCAATGGCTCTGATATCCGGGAGTTTTCGTCCATCTTAGAAGCCATGAGATCAGGATCGAGACTGCCTGCATTCACACCGATACGAACAGGCTTAGCGAGATCTTTAGCTATGTCGATGAATGTGGCGAAGTTTTCATCATGTCTCACACCCCGCCCAACATTACCAGGATTAATCCTAAACTTGGCCAGGGTCGTGGCAAGTTCGGGAAAATCACGGAGTAACCGGTGGCCTATGAAATGGAAATCGCCAACAAGGGGAACATTACAGCCGAGATCTAACAATCGCTTACTGACTTCGGGCACCGCTTTAGCCGCGGCGGAGTTGTTAACTGTCAAACGAACGATTTCGCTTCCGGCATCAGCGAGCAATTTCACTTGGCTAACGGTCGCAGCGACATCGGCTGTATCGGTGTCGGTCATAGATTGGATAACAACACCATTACCGCCACCAATCACGATACCGCCGACATTTACAGGATAAGTGTTCTGTCTTGCTGTCAGTTTATCCACTCCGAGTTAGCTTTCGCTCAACAAATTTCAAAATAACCCTTACCGCGCTCTATCAGGGTCATATAGACAATTTTAGCGTGCACCAAACCTTTTGAGCGCAGTGGACTATTCTCATCCTCGACCGATTAGCCATACAACACGAACAACTATAGATAATACTGCCAACCCTAAAAGGCTAAAAAACACAGCCCATAAGATCGATCCCTCTCGCTGCTTGTGACGCAGCAGTACCGGCACCCATAAAGCAGTGATTACAAACGCTAGCGCGTAGTTCATTGAAAGGGGCAGATCGCCAATAATCCAGAGAATTGAAATCATCACAGAAGAAAACACTGCGATGATCAGCTGGTCTCTAAGAGTCTTAGGTAATGTCAAATTCGAAGCCATATTCCGCTAGAAAAACGATTCCCCTCGAATAATACGTGTCACGTCTTGAACAGAAATAACCGAGATCAATCCGATCAACAACGCAAATCCTACAAAATGTACTAACCCTTCTCGTTCAGGCGAAATCTTCTTGCCACGCCGTGCAATCTCAACAAGCACAAAGAATATTCGACCACCATCTAATGCAGGAATAGGGAGAATATTGAGTATTGCTAGTGACAAACTTAGAGTAGCTGCCAGCGTAACTAAAGTAATAATCTTCACATCGATACCGGCATCGGCAACCGCTATCTCGCCCGTTAGTTGACCAATACCAACTGGACCTACGGTCGAAGGCCCTTCGAACTGTGGGTTAGAACTACCAATCAAAGTCGTGGTAATGGCATTACGAGTAAGCACTAAAATATCTATAGATTGTCGCCAGCCTTGTGGAAATGCTTTGATAGGACTCAAACCCTTAGTGACAATCTGTGGATTCACCGTTGTTATTTGTACTCCCGTTGCACCTTCCTGCACCGAAGTCTTTAGCCCGAGACCATTGTGGTGGGCTCTAGCGTCAGCCAAGGAAATGTGTTTGCCAGCCTCTCCAGCCATTGCAACGACCGTCAGCCTGTCACCCAAAACCGCGGGAGGTTTGAGTTTTGCCGCATCTTCATTAGAGATCTGGTAGAGAGTGTCGATTGGCTCATCGACCACTGTTATCACTGTATTGATGCCAACCGACGCATCGAAAACACGCGCTTGAGATAATCGAATTTCCATTTCACTATTGGGAATTTCTGACACCACAGCCCGGCTAGGAGGTCGCCATCGAGGGATCATGAGAATTTTCTCAGTATCACCCGAGTATTGATATTGAGGTTCTGCGGGACGGGCAAATAAGTTAGGAATCCCTGATTCAATTTCCCAAGTACTCTCGGCGCCTAATTTCACGGTTACAGCCTGTTGGAGCTCGGAAACATTTTCAATTTTCCTTCCGTCAACTTTCACAATTTTGTCGCCAGGTTTAATCCCTGCAAGGTCAGCCGGAGATCCTGGGAATACCGTCACTATAGTGACGTCTCCTACTGATTTATCGCTGGGAACCATTAATACCGCTGGCAATAAGATGAACGGAATAATTGCGTTCACTGCGGCCCCCGCTGCCATAACCACGATCCGTTGCCAGCGAGGCTTGCTACCAAGAGAACCCCGCGCAATGCTGCTTTCTTCACCGACCATTCGAACAAAACCACCCAAAGGAAGCCAGTTAAATGACCAGAGCATATCGGCTATAACCAAGCGGTCGGCCTCGACAGATTTGATACGACCAGTAAGGATCGAGCCGCCTTCGGACGCCTCAGCGTCATCTCCTTTCACCCTCTCTCGAACGCTTAAAGCAACTGTTCTATCATGCTCATCAAGCATGATAGAGATCGTGCTCACCTTGCCACTTAGGGATCTGCGATCAATCTCAAAGACGGTCTGATCATCAATCAAAACGGAAGTATTGCCACTCCATCTTCCGCCGGCGCGTGGCGGATACCCAAACCCGAACTCTAACGTTTTTACGCCAAAGCGCCTAGCAGTCCACAGGTGACCTAGTTCATGGAGAATGATTAAGGGGCCGAGCACGAGTAGGAACGTGACGACACCAAAAAATATTGTTTCTGGCATATGAGCGTTTAATTCTAGTTCACAATTGTGGGTTTTTTATGACGGGCTAAAGTCGATTCGATACCCCACCTGGCTGAATTGCCAATATCCTCCACTGATGGTTCCGAGGTGTTTTCATGCTTAGACAACGTCTCGAGCACCACTTCGGGGATCTGTGTGAATTTAATATAACCATTCAAAAACAATGCAACAGCAGCTTCGTCTGCTCCAGCAAGTACTGCAGGATAAGTACCACCCTGCGTACCATATTCAAGAGCAAGCTGAAAACATGGATAAAGGGCTTCGTTCATGCGCTCAAACGTAAGTGGTCCCATAGTTACAGCATCAAGTTTCGGAAGGTTCTTGTTCGGTTGGCGTTGCGGAAAGAACAATGCATGTTGAATTGGCTGCCCCATACTAGTGGGACCGAGTTGAGCCTTCAAACTCCCGTCAGAAAATTCCACCATTGAGTGAACAATACTTTGCCGATGAATCGTGACATCGATGCGTTCAAAAGGAATATCAAATAGCCATCTGGATTCAATCACCTCGAAAGCTTTATTCATCAAAGTTGCTGAATCTATCGTGATCTTATCGCCCATGTCCCAAGTTGGGTGCTGCAAAGCTTGTTGGGGCGTCACATCATGCAGCGAAGACCAAGTCCTATCTCTAAAAGTACCGCCTGAAGCAGTGATGATCAACCGCGCAGGCTCGCTAACTTCCCCTTCAAGACACTGCCATATTGCGGACGGTTCGCTATCAATTGGGATAATGACACCATTGTTACGTCGGGCGGCCTCAATCAGTAAGTTACCTGACATGACGATAACCTCTTTATTAGCGAGGCCTAGAGTTTTACCCGCTTCAAGCGCAGCAAAAGCAGACGACATCCCTGCGCAGCCTACTGTTGCAGCTACCACGAAATCAACTTCGGGCAGTGACACCATTTCTTCCACAGGTGACGTCAGAGAACCGCCATATCCTGAATCGACGTCACCAAGGGTATTGATATACCTTGGTTTAAATTCATCGATCTGGCGCTTGAGTAACGGAGTATTTGATCCGTTGCAGAGACCGACTACTTCAAAACGATCTGGAAATGCTCGAACAATATCAAGAGCCTGAGTCCCGACCGAACCGGTCGACCCTAAAATCACTATCTTTTTTATAGTCCGTTCCATACTCCGATCCAGTATACGACCACCAGGCATGGAATCACGCTATCCAAACGGTCGAGAATACCGCCATGCCCAGGGATTAATCTACCGGAATCCTTAACACCAGCTCGGCGCTTAATCCACGATTCATAGAGATCTCCGAGAATTGCAGTCACTCCCAGTGATCCACCCAATATTGCCGCTGTAGAAGTATTGAAGCCTACTTCGAATGCAACATCAATAGCTATAGCGACAAGTATCCCAGCAACAACTCCAGCGACTGCACCTTCCCACGATTTTTTCGGGCTGATTGAGGGCGCTAATCTACTCCGCCCAGCGTATACGCCAACCAACATCGCCACTGTATCTACAACAAAAGTTGTAATGATCGCCATCAAGATCAACTTACGACCTGAATCCAGCCCAACCAACAAAGGCGCATGTGCGAGTGTCAATCCCACATAAGCAGCGAAAACCCAAAATACCCAATCACTAGATCGTAAAGATTTGCGCCGAAGAGATCCTATTCCTCTAAGTAGCAGCGCAAGCGTAAAAATAATTACCAAAATTACAGGTAATTGTTCGCCTGTAATTTGATCGTTTGCAGCCATCCATGAAGATATTGCGGCTAGCACTGGGGGACCCATGGTTATAGAGACAATTCGAACACTACCTAAATAGTAAGTAGCAGGGCACATCAAAAGGTGAATTTCGAATCCAGCAATTAAACCAGCAACCGTGGCTAGTGCAATGATCCCCGGGAAACCCAACCAAATGGCTAGTAGTACCAGCGGTACTCCAACACTTGCACTTATTATTCGGATACGCAACAAATATTCCTGGCGGCGAACATATTCGTGACTGAATTGGTCATTATTAAATTAAACTCGTTTTCCAAATCGACGCTGTCGGGCACTAAAAGCATTTAGTGCCGCATCAATATGCTCACCGTCAAAATCAGGCCACCAAATTTCTGACGAGTAAAATTCTGAATAAGCTGTTTGCCACAGTAAAAAATTACTGATCCGCAAATCACCGCCCGTACGAATCAATAGGTCTACATCCGGCATATTAGCCGTATACAAATATACTGACAATTTATCCTCATCAATTTCTGAGCCAAGCGCTCCATCTTCAATAAGTCGTCTCACCGCATGAACGATTTCCGCTCTTCCACCATAATCGAAAGCAATTCCAAGTATCAAACCAGCGTTATCCGCCGTCATTTCAACTGCATTTTCCAGTTCCGTGCGAAGTTCAGGAGATAACCGATCAACTCGTCCTAAATGCTTGATTTGAATTCCGTTTTGGTGTAGTTTTCTGGCCTCTCGTGCTATGACCGCTATGGCTAAATCTAAAATCCCATTTACTTCTGATTCAGGTCGATCCCAGTTTTCTGTGGAAAACGCGTAAACTGTAAGATGCTCAACTCCTCGATTTGATAGGTGTCCAACAACTCGAGTGAGATTCTCAAATCCAGCATAGTGACCTTCAGATACGTCTAGCCCACGCGCCTCCGCCCAGCGCCTGTTTCCGTCCATTATGATCGCGACATGACGCGGAATATTGCTTGCCGGGTCTGTTACGTTTTCAGATGGTTCGTTTTCCGCTTCCATACTACGAATTAATCCAGATCGGTAAGATACAGAAATAAGGGTTAAATCTGCATCACCTCTTGTTCTTTAGCTGCAGTCTCTACGTCAATGTCAGCAACAGCATCGTCAGTTAATTTCTGCAATTGTTTTTGTGCGCGCTGACAATCGTCTTGAGAAGCATCTCCTTCTTTTTCAATCATGCGAATCATGTCTTGGGCATCCCGCCTGCTAGTACGAATCGAAATTTTACTTTCTTCGCCGCGGGATTTTACCGATCTGACAAGGTCACGCCTGCGTTCTTCAGTCAGTGGTGGCATATTCAAACGAATAATCGCGCCATCAATGTTCGGCGAAATGCTTAAATCGGAGTTCTGGATTGCCTTGGCAATTGGCTCAATCGCGTTTTTATCCCACGGCTGAATGACCAATAACCGAGCGTCACCAACATTAATCTGAGCAAGTTGGTTAAGCGGTAGTTCACTGCCGAAGTAATCAACTCTGAGGTTATCTACCAGCCCTGTCGAAGCACGACCTGTTCGAACGCCGATCAATTCACGTTTTAACGCCTCAACGGTGTCTGACATATGTTTTTTCGCGTCATCGAGAGTTTGTTGCAACATGTTGAATTCCCCAGGGTGACTAAAAAGATGTTGAAATATATTCTTACACTGTCATAAAAAGTGCAACTACCAACCCATGTGCACCATTTTACCGTGCTCGAATCACCTGCTTGGAAGATATCTCAAGTATCGGTTCCATCGTCATAAATCAAGGTCCCCACATGTTCACCTGAAATAATCGAAGCAAGATTTCCTGATTTGAAAATATCAAAAACAACTATTGGCAACGCATTGTCCATACACAATGACAATGCAGTACTGTCGAGGGCTCCTAATCTCTGAGAAAGCACTTGATGGTGTGACAATTTTTCATATTTTTTAGCTGAAATATTATGTCTCGGATCTGAATCGTAAACACCATCTACCCCATTTTTGGCCATAATCAAAACATTCGCCCCAATCTCCAAAGCGCGAAGAGCCGCCGCCGTATCAGTAGTCATGTAAGGATTGCCAGTTCCTCCTGCAAAAATCACAACACGACCTTTTTGTAAGTGGCGTATAGCTCGGCGGCGAATATAGGGTTCAGCAACGGAAGGCATGGCGATAGCTGATTGTGTCCGAACGGTCACGTCCACACTCTCAAGCGCATCCTGCAGTGCGAGAGCATTCATGATAGTAGCGAGCATTCCAGCAGAATCAGCAGTCGACCGATCCATACCTGTTTGTTCGTAATCGGCTCCACGCCAAATATTGCCACCTCCTACAACCACGCCAACCTCCACACCTAAATCAACTACACTTTTGATTTGAAGTGAAATAAACCTAAGCGTGTCAGCATCCATCCCGAAGTCTCGTTCGCCTTTAAACGATTCTCCGGACATTTTCAGAATCACTCGTGAGTATTCTGGTTGATCCATGAGTCATTCCCTTTTATAAAAAAAGCCCGACCAAATTGCCGGGCTTCAATTGAACGGGCTAATCGCCGAGTTCAAATCGCGAGAAACGTCTAATACGGATGTTCTCCCCAAGTTTCCCAATAGACTCTTTTACTAGATCTGTGATCTTCATACTCGAATCACGAATATATTCCTGCTCATTTAACAATTCTTCATCCATCACGTCTTCAACATCTTCAGGAATTGAAGCTCTATCTAGGTAAATAGGATTCATAGCGGCAACTTGCATTGCGATGTTGCGACCAAGGATCTCAAATTCATCTGTACGAGCAACAAAGTCAGTTTCACAGTTTAATTCAACCATTGACCCGACACGCCCACCAGTATGAATATAAGAAACCACAAGACCTTCGGATGTTGAGCGGTCTGCCTTTTTTGCCGCTGACGCTAATCCTTTCGCATTCAAAATAGATTCAGCTTTTGCAATATCACCTGCTGACTCTTCGAGTGCTCGTTTAGAATCCATGATTCCTGCGCCCGTCTTATCGCGAAGCTCTTTAACTTGTGCAGCTGTAACTGGCACTTATTTACCCTCTTCGAATAGTCACTGTATAAAAACACTACAGTTATCTAGATATTTTTGGTTCGCTATTGTCCGAATTGACTACTTTGAGTCATCTGTTTTAGTTTCTGTTTTTGGTTTAGCAGCCTTTTTAGGATCGGTTTTTTTTGCCGCTACCTTCGGTTTAGCCTTACCTTTAGGGGCCTTAGCTTCCGTCTTCGACTCAGCCTTCGGGGCTTTAGCTTCCGTCTTCGGGGCTTTAGCTTCCGTCTTCGGGGCTTTAGCTTCCGCCTTCGGGGCTTTAGCTTCCGCCTTCGGGGCTTTAGCTTCCGTCTTCGGGGCTTTAGCTTCCGCCTTCGGGGCTTTAGCTTCCGCCTTCGGAGCCATAGCGGCAGCCTTTTTAGCGTCTGCAGCTTCTTTGGCAGCACGTTCAGCAGCAGCAGCCTGCGCTGTTGCTCTCGCTGCAGCCTCTTGGGCTTCTAGTTCAGCCTCAACAGCCATTCGTTCTTCTCTAACTGCCTTAGCTGCTGCTTTCCCTGATGCGATAGATTCAGTGATGTGTCGAGTGATCAATGTAATAGAACGCACAGAATCGTCATTGCCAGGAATGGGATAGTCAACTTGCGTGGGATCACAGTTCGTATCAACAATTGCCACAATCGGAATACCTAGTTTTTTAGCTTCGGCCACCGCGATTTGCTCTTTTTCAATATCGATAATAAACAGAACCTGAGGCAACTTTTCCATTTCTTTGATGCCACCAAAGAACTTATTCAAACGTTCAACTTCAGCAGCCAACATCAAAGATTCTCGCTTAGTCTGTGCAACCACTGTCCCTTTGGCGAACGCATCTTCAAGGTAAACCAACCGCTCAATTCGAGCTTGGATGGTTTGAAAATTAGTCATCATTCCACCCAGCCAACGCTGGTTAATGTACATAGCGCCGACGTTATCAGCCTGTTCTTTAACCGCATTTTGAGCCTGGGCCTTCGTCCCGACCAACAAGCACTCCCCACCCTGCGCGACAATCGTTTCGATGAATTCCTTAGCGGTATTTAAAGAAGTAAGTGTTTTAGATAGGTCGATGATGTGCGCACGCGATCGCTTACCGAAAATATATTCGCTCATCTTCGGATTCCATCGTTTAGAAGGATGTCCAAAATGGACCCCAGCAACGAAAAGTGAGCGCAGGTCGAGAGGCGCCAGAGTCTCATCTTCCACCGCATTCTCCGGGGTGATCTTTGGAGTCTCTGCTGTTGTCAATTACTCGCCTCTTCTACCGATTCAACAACTTTAGAATCGGTCTTGTAATAAGAATACGGTCACACGCAACAAGGCGCGGGAATTACCCGCGCCGCTGATCTTACGCTAGATCATAGCCATTCTATCATAGCTCAAGTTCAAAACTCGAACACTAACCAGTACAAAAACTTAGGTGTTGACCAGAGGTAAAAGCCATCCGTTCTGAGCGGCGATGGCAACTGCATGAGCTCGATTACGAGCGTTCGTCTTTTCAAAAATCTTAACAAGGTAGTTCTTGATCGTCTGTTCTCCCAATCCAACTAACTTACCAATATCTTTACTCGTCTCTCCTTGTGCAACCAATTGAAGAATCGCCATTTCATTATCAGTTAATCGATTCACCGTCTGATGGAAACGTACCCCGGTATCTCGCTTTTCAGACAACTCTCGCAAGACTTGAACGGCAGTATCTTTGCGCGAGGCCAACTGTTTCAACAATGGGCTGCCTGGCTGCTCCACTAAAGAGCAGATGGTTTCTTCCAATTCCTGTGCATTTATTGATGTAGTTACGTAGGCGCAGGCACCAGCATAAACTGCTTCCATCATCGTTTCGCTTGAACGCTCAACCCCAATAAATAACAATTTCGGTTGAGGAGTTTCATCAAATTCCTGATACCTAATTTGATCAGGGATTTGATCAATAATGCGAACATCAGACACGGTGTTGTATCCGATACTACTTTTCACCACAGAAAACCGCGCACTCCTAGCGAGTAAATTATTTATTGCTATCTCCAACCGAGAATCAGAAATAGCGATATGCACAGCGACCTGAGCAACCCTATGATTAACAGGATCCTCATTAAGCGGTATCAATAGAGGTTGTGTACTGGCGTGCTTAAGTGCCAACGAAAATAAATCTCGTAAATGAAAGTCAGATATATGACTTAAAGTAGTGACAAACGAACACTGTCATCATAGTCGGCGGATCCATCTTCAACCAGTCGACAAGAATTCTTAAGGGTAAACACTACATACCGCAACTATCGTGAAACTATCTTGGAAATCGAATGTTAAATTTAGTGACTGAAGTTACGAACCTAATAACTATTTCCCAATGTCTAGGGAAACTTGGCACAACATTATTTGACTGGTCTTCTTGCTAAGGCGAAACGCAAAATAATCCTGTTTACACATGACAAAAGGCAATACCGAAATCACACAAGAGCAAGTTGGATTCAACGCTAGAAACCTACCTTTACCAGCGTTTGTAGCGTCATTAGTCACCATATTTTCATTGGTCGCAGGTCTATTGGTAGGACCTGGAGCAAATGGTTTTATCGGAGAAGCTTTAATTTACTCGTCCAACAGTTCAGGACTCGTTGGCAACATCGGTTCATTCCTACCGCTTGGATTCGCTTTCGCTGCAGGAATGGTAGCAACAGTAAACCCTTGTGGGTTCGTAATGCTTCCGGCATTTTTGACTGTGTATATGTCTGACCAACAAGGTGATTCCAGCAACCAGAGAAACGCAATCGAAATCTCACGATCACTTCTCAAGGCACTTTACGTCAGTGCAGCTCTAGGCACCGGTTTTATAGTGTTATTCGGTGGAGTCGGTTTGATCATATCTTCACCTGCCAAATCGTTGATTGCAATATTCCCATGGGCGGGTTTTGCCCTAGGCTTTGTTATGGCAGGACTTGGTGCTTATCTGTTCGCAGGCGGAATGCTTTATAACAATAAAGCGCAGTCAGCCGCAGCGCTTATCGGCACAGCAAGTGAAACAAGCGTGAAAGGTTACTTCCTGTTTGGGGTTTCTTACGCTCTCGCTTCTTTAAGTTGCACCCTACCAATCTTCCTCGGTCTCATAAGTAGTTCATTAGTCACTGGTGGAATCATAGAAGCCGCAGGTCAATTTATCACTTACGCTCTGGGCATGACGTTCGTGATTACAGTCCTAACAATGGGTATCGCAATTTTCAAAGGCACAGCGATGGGACAGCTTCAGAAAATAATGCCGTACGTTCATCCGATTTCAGCAGGAGTATCAATCCTTGTAGGAGGATATCTAATATTCTATTGGCTAACAGAAGGCGAAGTTTCTCGTAATTTCGGTATTGGGTAACAGAATTTCGATCACTAAAGATTTACGGTATTTTAGGCACGTTTTCATGCCTGCTCTTCTTTCTTACACGAGTGCATGAACACGGATCTCATCACTGTAAAAATTACTCATACAAAAGGCATTATGCCCAGATCAGTCATCGCTGATTTCAAACTTCCAACTCAAATCGCCGCATCAGTGTCTACGCTGATGCCACTGGGTTGTGCAACACACCGATATGCTCGATTTCGACAGTCACATCACCGCCGGGATTAATCGGAGGAGTAGTACCGGACGTACCAGTCCAAATCATGTCACCCCGATATAGAGTCACGTAATGACTGATAAATGAAATCGCCTGAGCAGTCGTGAAAATCATCTCGGAAGAGTGACATTTTTGGCCTTCAACACCGTTGACTAGACCTCGTATCGCTACGTCTTGCGGGTCAATATCTGTGACAATGAAAGGACCCGTTGGTCCAAAAGTATCTGACGACTTAGCACGCCACCATTGTTTATCTGCTTTGGCACCCGACTGCCATTCGCGTGCACTAACGTCATTGCCAGCGGTGTACCCAAAAACATACTCAAGAGCATCTTGTTCGGACACCTTACTGGCCTCTCGACCAATGATCGCAACTAGTTCAGACTCACAAACAACTAAACCTGCTTCAGCAGGTAATCTGATCGCATCACCAGGACCGATAATCGCGTTGGTATTTTTGTAAAACGGCTCGGGACGTGTCGGTTTATCAGCACCTAAAAGATGGGATCCGTAATTAAGCGCTAGACACAACATCTTACTGGGGTGGGGGTTGGGAGCAAGGATTTTGATATCTTGCAAATCGTATGTTGAGCCAGTCTCAGAATAATCCTGACCTATTGGCGAATTGGAAATCTCATTTACCTTATCGCCATTGACCACACCATACGCGGCGGCACCGTCACCGCTTTCGAATCTCACAAACTTCATTTTGAGCCCGCTCTTTCGTAAGTGTCTATCGCATATTCACGTCAAACTCACTTCCAGAAATAGAGGAAAGTCAGTAAGGCACGATCTCAAGCTGGATTATGGTACTCCTGTAGCCGAGGTATGCTCACCAAGTTCGGCAAAATTTGAGCACTTATGCCTACGGGGAGGAATGATATTGCTTGATCTCATAATCAGAAACGGTATGGTCATCGATGGCACAGGCTCGCCCAAATTCAAAGCAGACATCGGTGTGAAAGGCGATTCAGTATAGCAATCGGTGAAGTCAGCGGTACTGCCATCCGCGAAATCGATGCGAGTGGGGCAGTCGTAACCCCAGGTTTCATTGATCTGCACACCCATTCCGACAACTCATTTTTAGTAGATCCATTGGCTGATTCCAAATTAACACAGGGTGTGACTTTTGAATTGATGGCAATTGCGGGATGAGTTTTTGTGCGCCGCTGAACAGCCAAACAATAGAGGACTTTAACACTAGAACCAATAAATTTGACCCTGACTACAAACCCGGCTGGTCCACAATGGACGGGTATCTCTCTGCGCTAGAAAACGCAGGTTCAACCATCAACATAGCAGCACAAGTCGGTCATGGAACGGTGCGTCGGAGTGTCATGGGCATGGACCCATGTATGCCTACTCCAGAACAGCTAGATCATATGAAAAGCCTCATAGCAGAGTCTTTAGATGCCGGCGCACTTGGGATGTCCACTGGTCTCTGGTACCCACCAGGTTCATATTCGCTCACGGATGAAGTAATCGCAGTGACGCAACCCGCAGCTGACCGAGGAAAACTCTACTCCTCGCACATTCGCTCAGAAGCTGACGACCTCAGTGGGCTGTTTCCGGCTCATGCAGAGGCGATTGAGGTAGGTCGCCGAACCGGGGCTCGTATTCAAATTTCACACGTAAAAGCAGTAGGTCCACAATTTTGGGGACGAGGACACGAACTAATCGAAGGAATGGAGCGAGCACGTAGCGAAGGTATCGACGTAGCGGGCGATCAGTACCCATATGAATGGTCTTCAACAGGATTTTCCGGAGCAATGTTCGCTCGATGGGCGTTGGTAGGAGGAAGGAAAGCAACTCTAGAAAGACTCGCCGATGATGACATACGCGCCCGAATCCGATCAGATGTAACCTACTACATCAATCGAAATCACTCGGCCGAAGGCTGCGTGGTTGCCAGTTTTCCACCTGACCAAGCCCTAGAAGGTCGTACGTTGCAGGACATCGCCAATGAAATGGACTGTGAACCTGAAGAAGCAGCACTTCGCCTATTTGAAGAGTCAGAGGGTAATTATGTACTACACTCAATGGAAGCCAAAGATGTCGATTCCATTATCACTTGGCCTCTAATGGCGGTGGCTTCTGACGGGTCATCACTACGTGACCAGGGACCTTTATCTTCGGGCAAACCGCACCCTCGTAGCTATGCTACTAACTCAGTCGTCATCGAAGATTTTGTTATAAAACGCCAACTATTATCGTTAGAGGACTCCATTTACAAAATGACTGGACTACCCGCTTCGAGGCTTAACTTGAATCGCCGTGGTCGGTTGGCTCCGGGGCAAATCGCAGACCTTCTTATTTTTGATCCAAAAAAGGTCAAGCAACATAACAATTTCGTCAATCCACACGTTTATTCATCTGGGATGGATTATGTTTTCGTGAATGGAAAACCAGCTCTCGAAAATGGCAAGCCAAATGGAGGTTTACCGGGCAAAGTCATTCGCTCGTTAAATGATTAAATTAAGTTAAGAACTTTTAAATTATCAACGACATTGATAGCTGTGGCATATCAAATTTAACCCTGTCATTGTGAACCCTATGACCTGTGCACAATCACCATCTTGAGCTCAGTCATTTCCTCAACTGCATAACGCGGACCTTCTTTTCCCATACCGCTATCTTTGAGGCCGCCGTACGGCATGAGGTCTGCCCGGAACTGTGTGCCACCGTTGATATTCAGGTTGCCGGAGTCAACTTCCAAAGCAAATTTAAGCGCATTGTCAATGTTCTCTGTGAAGATCGCAGCGGACAAACCAAAACGAGTGTCATTCGCAAATTCAATGGCTTCATTAATACCTGATACAGGGGTCACTCCGACCGCGGGCCCGAACAGTTCATCGCGTGAAAAACGCATATCCTGATTAACGTCCGCCAAGAGTGCTGGCCTCAAGACAGCTCCGTCCCTGATGCCCCCCGTTACCAATTTAGCACCGGCTCCAACCGCCTCTTGTATCCAACTTTCAACTCGCTCGGCATCACTCTCGCGTACCATGGGTCCAACGTTCACAGCATCTTGCATCGGATCACCAGTAGACAACGCTTCAACAATAGGAGTGAGTGCATCAAGATAGTCGCCATACACGGATCTATCAACGATCGCCCTTTGAGTCGAAATACAAACTTGACCTGCATTGGAGTAGCCACTTTGTACGGTGGCCGCTACAACCTTGTCCATGTCAGCATCAGGCAAAACAATAAGTGGTGAATTTGAGCCCAGCTCCATAGTCACCTTCTTCAATCCAGCGGTGTGAGTAATCCGTTCTCCAACTTCCTGACTTCCAGTGAATGTCACTTTTCTAACCGCAGGGTTGGATACCAAAGCATCACCAATTACGGAACCTGAGCCTGTCAAACACTGAATGGCCTCAGCCGGCAGTCCTGCATCGAGCAGAACTTCAGTAAGTTTGAGTGCCGATAACGGTGTGTCGCTGGCGGGCTTGATCACAACTGCATTGCCACCCGCTATAGCTGGCCCGACCTTATGTGCAACTAGGTTTAGTGGAAAGTTAAATGGAGATATGGCCACAACAATTCCCACGGGCACTCGCACAGTGAATCCGAATTTCATTTCATTACCCGGCGCAGCGTCCAGTGGTATCGTTTCGCCGAAGAGTCGCTTCGCTTCTTCGGCCGACCATGTGATGGTCTGAATACACCGGTCAACTTCAAGTAATCCTTCGCTTATAACCTTGCCTTCTTCACGAGTAATGGTCTCTCCGAAATCCTGCCGTCGTTCCTTTAAAAGATCAACTGCCCGCATCAGGATCTCATAGCGATCAAAAGCACTCAAACCACGCATAGCAATAACACCACGACCAGCGCTATCAATCGCTTTCTCAACATCGTCGAGAGTAGCGGAAGGCACGGCGTCGAATGGCTTACCCGTGTATGGGTTGACCACATCCATCTCAGATATGCCAGATGTCCAATCACCGTTACTGTACATTTTCATGGTGGATAATCCTTTAACTGATTTCGAAACGAATAGTCTGCCGCACGAATAGATGAGGGCAGTATAGACCCGTGTCGGAGCAAGTATCACCACGCGACGAAAATAACGCAACAACCAGTTACCACGGGTAACTGACCGTCCTCGTTTTTTTCAATATCGAAAGATTTAATCCCAGACCACGAAGGTTTTTTTCTCTCGAAACAATCACCTTATTTGTTGTTCACCTTGTGCCCATAGTTAGGTCCAACAAAGAAGCCACCTCTGTCAAGGTCAAATCACGCCATGCTCGCTTGGGCATTTCATTGATATTCATGGTCCCAAAACGAGTGCGACGTAACCTAATCACCGGAGAGCCTACCGATGCAAACATTCGACGCACGATTCGGTTGCGACCTTCATGAATCGTTATGTCAACTCTACGTCGCCGAGCTGATATCACCTTGATAAGCGCAGGTCCCGTTGGACCGTCATCCAATTTAACCCCCCGAGCAAGCAATGCTTCACATTCTTCAGTTAATGGACGGGATAATTCAGCTCGATATGTTTTTTCAATTTCAAAACTCGGATGTGCCATCTTCTGAGCAAATTCCCCGTCGTTGGTTAATAGCAGTAACCCTTCGGTGTCTACATCCAGTCGACCGATTGGGTATACACGTTCGCGAACGTCAATTAGATCTATAACAGTGGGGCGACCGTGTGGATCTGAGACAGTAGTGACGTATCCGGTGGGTTTATTTAACAAAATATAGCGTTTTTGTTGGATCGAAACACGGTTACCATCAGCCAGAATCACGTCGACATCTTGATCTGCGAAATCTCCAATTTTAGCTACCTGACCATTGATCTGGATCCTACCTTCTGCAATCAGTTGCTCAGATTTTCTGAGAGAAGCGATGCCTGAGGCGGCAAGAATTTTGTGGAGCCGTTGTTTCATATAACCATGAGTCTGTCACATCATCCACCCGCTGGCATCATGCACTAGTTAACTCCGCATAAACCAATAACTAGATTAATAACCTTTCGGTCTTTCCTGCAACCAGACACACGGTTACTATCTCCTTGAAACTTTATTTCCATCTCATTTAACTCTCAAAAACTACAGCACACGAAAGATCCTCAGTGACATACGACCTAGTTATCAAAAACGGCACAGTGATCGACCCCGCTCAAGGAATCATTGAAAAAAAAGATGTCGCTATAGCAGGCGGGAAAATAGCAACTGTAGAAAACTATATTTCAGACGGTAATTCCCACGATGTAATCGAAGCCGAAGGCCTGCTGGTGACACCAGGACTCGTTGACCTTCACGTTCACGTTTGGTGGGGAGTTGCTCACCTCGCCATTGAAGCAGATCCTGCTTGTGTTTACCGAGGTGTGACCACGGCTATAGACGCCGGTTCTTCAGGATCAAACACTATCGCAGGTTTCCACCGATATGTCATAAACCAAGCGCACACGCGTGTACTGGCTTTCTTACACATTTCTGGTATGGGACAACTCGATAACGACATCGGAGAACTTGAAGACATACGTTGGGCTCGTGTGGAACAAGCAGTTGAGGCGGCCAAACTCCATTCCGATGTCATCGTAGGCATTAAAGTCAGGCTGACCGAAAACATTGTTGGGTCAAATGATCTAATCGCCTTAGAACGAGCTCTTGAAGCTGGACAGGAACTCAGCAAGCCAGTGATGATTCACATCGGCGGATCAGTGAACCAATTCGAACAATTCCTAGAGAAACTACGCCCAGGTGATATCGTGACCCATTCATTCACTGGACGACCCCGTGGGATTCTGGATAACAATAACAAAGTTGTTGATGCCGCATGGGACGCTATGAACAGAGGGGTAATTTTTGACGTAGGGCATGGTGCCGGTTCTTTCTCATTCCCAGTAGCTGAAGCATGTATGGAGCAAGGACTAGGTCCTGGCACGGTGTCATCAGACGTTCACCGGTACAACATTCGAGGTCCCGTTTTCGATCTTATGACTACCCTATCGAAATACATCTACCTTGGGTACGCAATCGATGATGCATTGGCACTCGGCAGTTCTAAACCATCGGAAGCCGTTGGATTACCCGACAACATCGGAACTTTGAAAGTCGGAGCTGATGCGGATATCGCTATTATTGAGCATCGAGAAGGTCCCGTAACGTTCTCCGATGCCGATGGCAACGAACGGATCGGGAATCAATTACTGCTGCCCGTAGAAACGCTTCGTAAAGGAAGACGATTCAATCCGCAACACTCTGCGCACCCAAGTCTCTTAGGGCATTCTCACAGAGCATAATCTCATCTGCAATTTGCTGTATTTTCATCAACAAATACTTTTCATGTTAAGGTCCTAACCACAAGCTGAAACAGATACATATGCAAATCGAAAACCATTGCAAACCAACCACACCAATACTGGCTATGCGGTATCGTTCAGATATTCTTCATAGCAAACACTAATACCATTGTCACAGAAGTATCCTTAATCATAAGGAGAGTATTGGATGGCTATCAGTCACGGTCGAATAGGAATTCTTGTTGGCGGAGGACCTGCCCCAGGCATCAACAGCGTAATTTCTGCTGCCGTCATCGAAGCGGTGATCTCTAAACGCGAGGCAGTGGGTATAAAAAACGGATTTGAATTTCTAGTCAAAGGAAACACATCACAAACGGTAGGTCTGGGCCTAGACGATGTCGCGACCATCCATACTCAAGGCGGCTCGATTCTACACACGTCGCGGACCAACCCGACTAAACGACCTGAAGATCTCGAGACCTGCGTGGCGACGCTCAAAAAACTAAACATTAGCTACTTGATCACCATTGGTGGCGATGACACGTCATTTGGAGCCAGTGAGATCGCAAAAAAAGCTGACGGAGATATACGCGTCGCACACGTGCCCAAAACAATCGACAACGATCTACCTTTACCTGGCGGTATGCCGACTTTCGGATATGAAACAGCGCGACACGTCGGCGCTGGGATCGTAATGAACCTCAAAGAAGATTCCCGAACAACGAATCGATGGTACTTCATTGTTGCAATGGGTCGACACACCGGACATTTAGCACTGGGAATAGGCAAGGCTTCAGCGGCAACGATAACCCTAATACCTGAGGAATTCCGTAAACCAACAATCAGCCTGTCAGAAACATGTGATGTCCTTGAGGGCGCTATCTTAAAGCGTAGAGTTTCAGGCCGTCCCGATGGCGTGGCTATAATCGCGGAAGGAATAGCTAGCAAACTGAACGTTGACGACCTCCACGATATCGCAGGGGTAGAGATTCCTCGCGACGAGTATGGCAACATACGCCTCGCGGATCTTCCACTTGCTCGTATTCTCAAGACCGAAATTACGAGACGGTTTAGGGAAAGAGGAGAGGCGATGGACATCGTAGATCTCACACTGGGATACGAACTACGCTCAGCCGCACCCATTCCATTTGACATCGATTACACCCGAACTCTCGGTCATGGCGCTGTTCGCTTCCTACTTTCAAACGTTGCAGAAAATAAACAGACAGTCCAGGGAGCAATGATATGCATGGTGGACAGCCAACTTAAGGCTGTCCCGTTTAAAGAAATGCGCGATCCAAAAACAGGGAAAACCGCTATCCGTACGGTCGATATCGACAACCTGTACTACGATGTGGCAAGGCGTTACATGATTCGACTTGAACATAGCGATCTCGAGGATGAGGAATTATTGGCGTTACTGGCCAATCAAGCATCCATGCGACCTGATGCGTTCAAGCGCCGTTTCGCCGTGAAAAGTTAACTGGGAACTCCAAACGTTGAACAAACAGGCTCCGTTGCTCGCCCTCGAAGTGGAAGATGTGATTAAAAGTTTTGCTGAAACAATGGTCCTGCGCAGTATTAATTTTTCACTTCAACCAGGTGAAGTAGCTGTCCTTTTAGGGGCCAACGGTGCAGGAAAATCAACCCTGTTGCGAATCTTGTCAATGCTGACGCAGCCTGATTCTGGAAGCATTGCGGTTTACGGAAAAAATACTGCTAAAAATGGACCTGAGGCCCGTGCATTAACCGGCTCTGTCTTCCACTCACCAATGCTCTACGCTGATATGTCGGTACGAGAAAACCTGATTTTGTTTGCTGAACTGTATCGCCTTAGGAATATCGATGATCTTATTGAAAAAAACGCAGTTAAAGTGGGCATTGAGTCGAGATTAGACCATCGCGTTCGAACTCTGTCACATGGATTTCAAAAAAGAACGGCTCTTGCCCGTGCCCTGATGCATGACCCGCAATTACTACTTCTAGACGAACCTGAATCTGGTTTGGATTCACCATCTGTATTACAGCTGGATAACGTAATCGAAGAATACCGCAATTCCGGTCGAACGATACTCATGACCACTCACATTATCGAGCATGCGCTCGAAATTTCTGATAAAGCCATCTCAATAACTGATGGGTATGCGCATGTTGAATCAACTACAACGCACTCGGACAAGTCAAACGTCCTATCCGCTTTTTCACGGTCATTCCAAAAAACATCAGGTGACCTATGAAAGAATCTCTCGCTGTCATATGGGCAATAGGACGCAAAGATTTATTGTTAGAAACACGAAATAAAGACATAATCATCGCCGTTTCGGCTTTCGCGTTACTTGTACTGATGGTTTTCACTTTTGCCATCGATATAAATCAAGGTAACACGAAACTAATAGGTCCAGGCATCCTATGGGCGGGAATCGCTTTTGCAGGAGTAACTGGACTAAACCGCGCCTTTGCATTGGAGGTTGAAGGAAACACTTTAGAAGCACTAATGCTTGCACCCATCAGCCGAGACTTAATCTACGTTGCCAAAATGCTCGGCAATTTCCTATTCATCACGGCGGCGCAGGTCATAGTTTTCCCAATATTTGCGGTACTGTTTAATTTAGCTGTGCTCAGATGGGAAATGCTGGTTATCAGCCTTCTTACTACTATCGGTTTCAGTGCCATTGGCACCTTGTTTGCCGCAATGTCAATGCGAGTCAGAGCCAGAGAAGTTATGCTGCCATTACTATTCCTACCGGTCGTAACGCCGTTGATGATGGCTGCGGTCGAGTCCACAAGTCACGTAGTCAATGGCGGCAGTTGGCCGGATATCTCCCGATGGCTACAACTTGCGGTGGCATTCGATATCGCGTTTATTGTTGTTTCTGCATTCATTTTCCAGCAAGTCGTCGAAGATTAACTTTCATTGAAATTTACCAGGTCGAAAGACATAGTTTTCTATCTGAAATTCAATTCGTTTATGATAAAATTTTCGAAGCCTTCACGGTTCGATTATCGCTAAAAATCCACCTGATGACCAAAGTTATTAACCTTCTAGTCTCCCCTAACACCCTTAGTGCAGCCCTTATGGGCACGACATTATGGCTCATATTTGTTTGGGTACCCACCGAAACAAACCAAGGTGCTGTTCAACGAATTCTTTATTTACACGTACCAATTGCATGGGGCGCGATGATGGGTATTGTAGTCGTAAGTGCCGGCTCGTTTATGTACCTGTGGAAGAAAAACGACGTGTGGGATCGACTCGCGGTCGCCTCGGCGGAAGTCGGGGTAGTGTTTGGAGGACTGGCTCTACTTACAGGAATGATCTGGGCTCGACCAGTTTGGGCCGTGTGGTGGACAGGCGAGGCCAAATTAACGACAACATTGATTTTATTTTTTATCTATGTCGCCTATTTAATGTTCAGGGCTTACTTCCCTCCAGGATCCCAGCGCCAGAGGCTGGCCGCGATCATTGCAATAATAGGAGCTATTGACACTCCTATCATCTACTTTGCAGCAAACTTTTGGTCACAAGCCCATCCACCACTTATTACCGGGCCAGCTGCTGACAGTGAATCATCACTCGGAACTAGCCTCGGCATCGTATTATTAGCTTCAACCATCTCATTCACATTACTGTTCATCTTGCTTCTGAAAGTGCGATATACAATCCGTAAATCGGAAGATGAAATTGCTCAGTTAAAACGGAATTACAAACTAGATTCCCTGAAACTACACGACATTAGTCAGGTCAGAGGAACAAGTTGAAACTATTCAATTTTGGGGCGGCGTTAATAATCATGGGAGGGGGGCTCGTAATTCTTGATCCGCCCAGTGTGGCCCTAGCGCAGTCGACTCCGATAGTAAATGGGATTGTGGTAGATATCGAAATAGACGACGACGATCAACTGATCACATTTGTGGTTTCAGACTCGGGTGGAATCCTGACAACTTTCAAGTTGTCTGATACCACAAAATATGGACTAGAAAATCAAGCAGGAGACCGTTGGGTATCTACCCACAAAGATGGTTCGGTAGAAGCTGCAAGACGGCTCTTTGAACACCAAGAAAGATTTGCTCCGGTCACGGTCTCTTATACGGAAGTATCAGAAAGTTCTGGGCGGATAACTGTAATTGCAACATCGGTCGTAGATAGAGAGCAAGGTAAGCTTGAAACCAACCTCGGTTACATCTTTGCCGTTTTTGCAATTACGTGGATTATGTTTTTCGCCTATCTTTTCTACATGGATCGAAAGCAAAAGGTGGTTCAATACGAAATCGCTCAGATCAAAGCGTCACTTAAATAACACCTATCAATCAAATTTGATCACATGACCAATCAACGAAACAATTCACGGAATAACGACAACCCAAAAGAAATCAATAATCCTGAAAATCCTTTGACATCGCCTGCACGCCCAACGACGCTTATGGGCCCTCGCGCCAAAATGACGATTGCTTTTGCACTCGCATCGTTAGCGTTGGTATATTTCGCTTTCACCGCATTTCAAGGAGCTACGGTCAACTACCTTTCGGTAGCCCAGGCTTCCTCTGAATCGCCTACCGCATCGGATCGTCAAGTCGGCGTGACCGGAAAGCTTGTAAAAGACTCATACGTCCGAGATGCTGATGGACTGACTGCACGATTTTCAATCAAAGACGAACATGGCTCCGAAAAACTTGCCGTCACCTACACAGGGGAAATCGGACAGGTCTTTTTCAATGACCATTCAGAGATAATCGTCCAAGGGAAAAAACTTAGAGATGGATCCTTTGAAGCCGATAATTTAACTGTGCGTTGCCCGTCAAAATATCTTACCGAAGCTGAACAAGCAGAACTGGAAGCACAGAACAATGGTGATCCACCTGCTCCCCCTTACCAACCAGATTACTTCGATCAAGAAGCGTAATTAAAACCGACTCGCCGTCGATCAAGCCCATCATAAACAACAACCCGCAGCGGAAATCGAGATCAAAACGCCAAACGCTAGCTCTTAGCGGGCGTCAATACGCAATTGACGAAATTGCGAGCTTAACAGCATTACTACCACGGTAAATACAACCAGTCCGCAGGCCAATATTGTTAATGAATAACGCAAGTTAAACGCTGCGGCAAGAGAACCACTGACTAATCCACCTAGCGGAAAAGCAGACCAAGCCAACTCATAAGCTCCAATAACCCTACCCCTTACAGCAGCAGGAACATTAACCTGAATAACTGCAATTCCTAGTGCTATATGCACTGCATTGAAGTAACCCAAAAGAAAAGCAATTGGCAAGGCTAAAGCCATCGTACTTGAAAAAGCCCATGCGACCACGAACGCACCAAAAAGGACATCAGTAACCAACAAAGCCGATCCAGCGCGGTTAACACCACCAGTCCAAGACATCGTCAATGCACCCACCAAAGCGCCCAAGCCTATCGCAGAAAACAAGTATCCAAGTCCGGTTTCATCCGTCTCATACACATCTTTAGCAAATGCGGGGATAATGAATATCAACCCTCCTAACACTAGAGCGTTGACCGCTGTGAACATTAGGTTCAAACGTAATATCAGGTTACTGCCCAAAACTCTGACAACATCTCTTAAATCTTCAACGATGTCTGTGTGAGCAACAGGCTGCAATTGAGTGTGAGGGCGGAATGTTCTGTACGCCATGATCACCAAACCGAACAGGCCGACTATCACCCCGTATACGGCAGTTGGCCCCGATATAGCAAGAATAAATCCACCTATGATCGGTGCGACGACACGCGCTCCATTAAATGCGGATTGGTCGATTGAAACAGCCCGCACCAAGATTCCCTTGGGTACAACGTCTGGCAATAGAGACAACCTGGATATCCAATCCACTGCCAACGCGGAACCCTGAGCTCCCCCGGCAATCAGCAAATGCCATGGTTCAAGAGCATCAAAAGTTAAAAGCAGGACTACTGCGAACATCGGTATCCCTGCAACCATCGCACCAACCATAAGCAGGCGTTTTCGAGAAACTCTATCAGCCAGCATGCCAGCCAAGATCGCGACAATAACATTAGGAATACCAACGGCCGCTCCCAATGCAGCAAGCCAAAGAGTTGATCCGGTTAACTCAAACAGCAAATAACCTTGGGATACTGTGATCAATTGATGACCAGTACCCCACATAAGCGTGGTCCCCGCAAAACGACGAAGAGAGGAATCACGCAAAGCACCAAGTAAACCAACCTCAGTTGACGGAATCTCGATAGCAGGTTCTGTGTTTAGTCCAGAATTTTTGGCCATGAACAGCCATTGTGAACCCACCCCAGAAAATTCGGAGGTTGTTTGAAAAACCAAATACACATTTCATGATAAAAATACGTTGATATCAGCATGTCCACTCACTGATACAATCCACACGAAATGATGAGTACAAGCGTTACATCAGATACTTTCTTACTTGCAGCCGTCATTGCATATGCACTAGGTGCAATTCCTGTCGCCTACACGATCGGCAGGATAAACGGCATCAACGTTTTCCAAGTGGGCTCGCGACAAGCTGGAGCAACTAACATTTGGAGAGAAGTGTCGCGTAAACAGGGCGTGATCGTTACAGCAATCGACGCTATCAAAGGTGTATCCGCTATTCTGATGGCTCGCTATATGGGACTAGAAGGCACAGAACTTCTCATACCAACAGCCGCCGCCATAGCAGGTCACTGGAACTCTCCGATCACTAAATTCAGGGGTGGAGATGGCGTGGTGACTTTAATGGGTGCATCATTGGGAATTGCTCCGATTACAGTGTTCTTAAGTCTAAGTATCGGCACAATTACCGCTGTGACAACGCACAAAAAACTTAACCACCCAAGTCTCTGGGGAGGAATCGTTGGATTTCTTGCTTTCATCACCCTATCGTTCCAACCCGATTCCAACATCGACCCAGCCATCGTTTACGGTCTAACAGGCTTGGGCCTGGCCATCATGGTGCACAGCATTTATTTCCATAAACGGCACAAAGCATATTTCACCGCTCAGGAAAGACAGCGTGAAGATCTCGACCCTACGATCACCCAGGACCGACTGAGCTAATCAGATTAAGCCTTCAGCAAATAAGAATCGAGTAATTGCTGATTAGTCTGACTTGGAGCTTTGGACTGCAATTCCTCATATCGATCTTGAAGCGTTTTACCTTCGTGTTTGAAAACCACACCTAGAGGAATTCCAGGTCGATCTAGAAGATCATTAGCTGATTGAACACTAGTAGGATCATGATCCTCTGGTATGTCGTATGCTAGCCCTTTAATGCCTTCTTTGGGCTTTCCCTTCAAAATGTCATAAGTGTCGTTATATGTTGTGCAAGGCGACTGAACGTGAACAATACTGAAACCTCGGTGATTCATCGCCTCTTGAATCAACTTGGCAAGTACACGAGGTTTACTTGAATAGTACGAGGCAATATATGTCACTCCAATCGACATATAGTGCCGCAAAGGCGAAATGGGATTTTCAATCTTTCCAAGAGGTGTCGATACCGTCACCTTCCCATATTCGGTAGTAGGCGAAGATTGGCCTTTCGTCAGGCCATAAACCCCATTGTCCATCACAACCGCAGTAACATCTAGATTGCGGTTAGCGGCGGGACCAATATGCTCCCCTCCTATTGAAAGGAAATCACCGTCACCAGCAACGATAACCGTATTAAGTTCAGGCTTACCCATCTTCACACCAAAGGAAATCGGAAGAGCACGACCATGAATCCCGTGAAGACCAAATGGTTGATCCCCTTCAACGAGGTGAACCATGTTTCCTGAACATCCAATTCCAGCAACCACGATATTATTGGCTTGCGGATCCTCATGCTCGGTTGAATAATTGTCGAGTGCTACCTGAAGCGCTCTCCGCACTCCAAAGTCACCACATCCGGGACACCATGCAAAATCGTATTCAGGGTTACGCTTACTCATGCTGAAACTCTAACGCCGATTCTTTCTCTAATACTGACAACAAGGTCAGCCGGTCTGAAAGGCAGACCTGTGTACTGAGTAATAGATTCCGCCTTATAGCCCTCTTGACGTAAAAGAGAAGACCACTGGCCTAAATAATTAAGTTCAGGAACAATAATTTTACCTGCTGAATCCAGTACATTTTTCACTTCATCAGGTAAAGGATGCAATGCAACAGAATAAAGCCAACCGATGTTCTCTCCTAATGCTCGCAAACGGTCATATGCCTCTCGTGCGGGTCCTTTCGAACTACCCCAAGGCATGATGATCACACTAGCATCAGCATTCTCAATCTCGTAATGAGCGCCATTAAGAAGGTCAAGTTTTTTGAACCGACGTTCGGTCAATCTAACGTGATGCCGGGGAAGGTGAGTCGTGTCACCGATTTCGTCATGCTCGGAACCATTAGCAACATAAGCGCCAAGACCCCCTGGAATCGGCATCCCAGGTAGCGGCGTAACGCCATCCCAAGAATCGTATCGTTTTCCGTCGTCTCCTTCGCTCACCAAAGTGCGGGATTCAGCACTGATATCGCTTAATTCAGGTCGGCGAATATTCTCTCCGCGCTCGGCCAATCCAAACTCCGATAGGAGAATCACTGGACCCTGGTATCGCTCAGCCCAATTTACCGACAAAGCTCCCGCGTAAAAACATTCTTCAACAGTCCCCGGAGCAAGTACCGGCATCTTGATATCACCGTGAGCCGGGTGCATACAGGTGTATAGGTCCGATTGCTCAGACTTAGTCGGTAGCCCCGTCGCAGGCCCTCCGCGTTGTACATCCACAACAACCAGAGGAATCTCAGCCATCCAGGCCAACCCCAGGCCTTCGCTCATAAGAGAAAATCCTGGTCCAGCAGTCGCTGTCATAGATTTCTTGCCAGCAAATCCAGCACCCAAAATTGCATTGATCGCCTCAATCTCAGAAGCAACCTGGTGTACGAACCGCCCCTCACCCCATAGGTTGTTCTCCATCCATATCAATATAGTCGTCGCTGGCGAAATCGGGTACCCAACATAAAACTCCAATCCAGCAGCGGTGGCCCCTAACGACAAAGCAGCATTACCAGTGACTATGATCTGATCATAATCCGGAGGATAAGGAGAATGTAATTTCCCGACGTTAAAACCAGCAGTGGTGGCAACTTCTGCTCCAAGGCGAACAGCCTTGATGTTGGCCTCAATAATCTCATCGTCACCAACACGGTCGCGAGTGAATCGTTGGGTAATAAAGGCATCGATCTGCACAAGGTCGAAATCAATCAAATTAGCAACCGCACCGATACTGACCATATTGGCAGCTCGAGCATTACCAGTAGACTTTGCGAGTTCATCAGCCTTGATACCGAAGTAATTACCACCATCTGGCAAGTCATATTCTTCGGCGTTGTAGATAGTTACTCCACCAGCGTTCAGATCCTCATGATGATGATCATATGCATACTGATTCAGCGCAACCAACACGTCTACGCCATCGCCAGAACTCAAAACCGGGGTGGTTGATATTCGTACCTGCGATGATGCAGGGCCACCCATGATCTGCGATGGAAAAGTCGAGTGAGTCTGGACGAAATAACCGGCATGAGCCGCTGCTCTCGACAGAGCATCTGCAGATGTGATCAGTCCCTGACCGCCCTCACCGACGAATCGAATGACAAAGTCGTGCTTGTCCAATTGTTGTTTTACCTTCTACCGAACGTGCAATTTGACACGCTTTATTTTGCTTCGAGCCATAGCGATCCTTTTTCAGGCACAAAAAAACCGCATTGGGGAAACATTGGTTATGCGGCTAATTCTGAACTGAAATTTAAGCGAATTGTCTCGAAAATTTATATTTACATCAAGTGCGGTTATCTCAGCCAACCTACTACGCTCTTCAATTCTTTGAAACGACTGTGCACTAGTAATTAGCATCTTAACCGCTTTCTAACAACGGTTAATTATCAATTTCGTTTACTTCAGTGTCAATTTGTGCTGAAGTAAAATTTCAAAATAATAAAAACTTCAGCAAAAACCATGTTCAAAACCGTTTGACCGTCGACGAAGTCAATTCTAAAATCCCCAATTGGCGACCGAATATTTCCCTAACAATGGATTTGCCCTATGAGTAAGTGGATCGATTCAGATCACTCGATTGATCGTTGGTCGGCGGGTGGTGTTGTACTACGACCAGATCCACAGAACACGACAGCCCTCACTGTTGCCCTTTGCCACAGAAGATCAGAATCACTTTGGGCCCTTCCAAAAGGAACCCCGGAGAAAGATGAGACGATTGCAGAAACAGCTAAACGAGAAGTTACAGAGGAAACTGGCTTAACTGTCGAAATTGGACCACCAATTGACGATACTTTCTATTCATTCTTCAGACCTGCAGCTGAGACTATAGGGGAGTTACCATTTGATACACAAAGTAAAATACGCATCGATAAAACAGTTCACTGGTATTTAATGAGATATGTTTGTGGTGATACAACCAACCATGATTGTGAGTACGATGACGTTAAATGGATCGAGATTGCAGAAGCATTAAAGAGGCTAACCCATCGGAATGAAGCACGAGTCTTGGAAAAAGCTGTGGCCTTTTATGAAGACGGAGCACCAAGCACGCACTAACATACGGCTAGTCGGCGAACTTACCATTATAAGGTCCAAGGTAATGGACGATGCAGAGACCGATTATTCCTGGCGAATCGATCCTGAACTCGCTTCTCTCGATGCAACTCGCCCCGTCACGCTAACTTTCACAGAGTATTTACGCTATCACCGAGACGACGTGCAGTACCCATCGCCGTGGTCTGTGAGGATGGCGATTGACACTCTTGATGGTAAGCATATTGGCAACTGCATGTACTACGACATCGATACCAAAAAATCCCAATGCGAACTCGGTATCATAATCGGTGATCGGAACTATTGGAGTAAGGGTTATGGCACCGACGTCGTAAAAACAGCTGTAACGCATATTTTCCAAACAACCGAACTCAACCGCGTATACCTTCACACACTCATGAATAACTATCGGGCGCAAAAAGCGTTTACGAAAGCAGGATTTTCACCCATCCGCGAAAAAAAACGGGACGGTCACGAATTCGTTCTAATGGAGATTAAACGAACAAAGTGGGAGGCTGCAAAGGCGAATTCCGAAATCAGCGTATCCTCCCGTACCCCTGCTAAGCAGTACTACAGAGAGGCGTGAGGCAGCCAACCCATTGATCGGTTCTTAACAGTCAAACACGGACGGAGAAACCACCATGAATTTACTTCTAATCACCGGGGGGCAGCACCCCTATGAAGAGTCCACGCCGGTGTTGCAGGCATTTGTACGTGAAGTTGGTCACACAGTCACGCTATCCGAGTCAGCAGAAGAACTCGCAGATGATCTTTCCATTTTCGATGCTATTGTTCTCAATACCCTGCGCCAACAAGCTACTAACAATGATCTAACAAGAGCTCAGCGCGAAGGGTTAGAAGGTTATGTTTCGAACGGAGGATCCTTGCTGTCAATTCATATTTCGGCAGCGTCCTGCCCTGATTGGTCTCAAGCAAAAAAAATCACAGGCGGCGGATGGGTACTTGGAGAAAGCTGGCACCCACCCTTCGGCTGGTTCCAGGTGTATGTCGATGACACCGATCACCCCGTAACGAAAGGTGTTTCACACTTCTGGACCTATGACGAATGTTACTGTGGGCTCGATATACAGCCGGGCGTGGACATCTTCATGCACGGCATTGTTGAGGGTGAGGACAAGCCTCTCGGATGGTCGCACCAATTCGGTCAAGGCAAAGTTGCAAATATAGCGCTCGGCCACGCAGGATCATCCCAACAACACCCCCAATTCCAAAAACTCATCCTAAATGCCCTAAACTACCTCAATAACTAACGGGCCAAATCCAACTTAGCAAACCAAAAACTACTATCAAATGACAACCAAGAAAAACCGCCGACCAAACATCGTACTAATCATGTCAGACGATCTGGGTTACGAAGCGATAGGAGCCAACGGTGGCACCTCATACGCCACTCCGATTCTAGACGGTATGGCCTCATCCGGCGCTCGTTTCGAAAACGCACATGTCCAGCCACTGTGCACTCCTACACGCGTCCAATTGATGACCGGCAAGTACAACTTCCGGAATTACATCGGATTCGGCCTAATCGCACCAGATGAAATAACGTTCGGGCATCTTTTCTCCAACGCGGGATATAAAACCTGTATATCAGGCAAATGGCAACTGCATTCATACAACCCACCTGATGAACTGCCAGAAATGCGATCGAAAGGACAGAAGATAGAGGACGCGGGCTTTGATGAGTTTTGTGTCTGGCACCCGCACCACACAGAAGATAAAGGCTCGAGATACAAAGATCCAATCATTTACGAGAACGGGAAATTCCTTGAAAACACCCAAGGTAAGTACGGTGAAGATATTTTTGCCGATTACATCATAGATTTTATGGATCGTAATCAAGACGATCCATTCTTTGTCTATTTCCCGATGGCCCTAACACATAAGCCACACGAACCTACTCCTGACAGCCCCGAATTCGATGAGTTCGTACCCCCGTCAAACGAGACCCTTGGTGGGCGTACATGGGAAGAACTCGAAGGGTGGGACGACGATCCCCGCTATTACAAAGATATGGTTGAATACCACGATAAAGTTATCGGTCGAGTAAACACTAAACTCACTGAACTAGGGATAGCCGAAGACACACTGGTTATATATGTCGGCGACAATGGTTCACCCCACGACGTTTGCTCGCTAATGCACTCGCACACCGAAGTCTGTGGAGGTAAGGGCCTTACAGTAGATCGCGGGACGCACGTACCTCTGATCGCCAGTTGGCCTGGCACGATTCCCGAAGGACACGTTGAAACAGATCTGATTGATTCTTCAGATTTTCTACCGACTATTCTTGACGCGGCTGGTATTACGCCTCCAGATGCTTACGTGATGGACGGGCGCACTTTCCTGCCACAACTCAAGGGGGAGAAGGGCAATTCACGTGACTGGGTATACTTCCACTTTGAGCCCATGAGTGGCCGTGTATACCGATTTGCACGATATATACGTAACCACAATTACAAGCTCTACGATGACGGACGGCTATTCGACTTGAGCACTGACTCCGAAGAAGAATTCCCGTTCAAAGCATCGACTGACGACGACGACCGGGCTGCAGCGCGAAAGCAACTGGCACCGATTTTCGATCAGATGGTAAAAGAGAAACCGCCCAAACCCGTCTAAACAAAAAAGATCACCAATGCCAGATACAGACACAAACTGGATCGATCTGACGACAGAAGAGCCAATTGATCCCAGCATCCCCATATGTGATCCACACCATCATTTCTGGGATCGACCTGGGAACAGGTACATGCTGGATGAATTACTGTCAGATATCGGAGGTGGACACAGAATCACCGAGACAGTTTTTGTTGAATGCAGCGCTATGTACAGAAAAGACGGACCTGAGAGCATGCGTCCAGTTGGTGAGGTAGAGTTTGTACAAGGACTCGCGGCGCAAAGTGCGAGTGGAGATTATGGAGATACGAGGGTAGCTGCAGGAATCGTCGGGTATGCCGATCTCAGTCTTGGTGATAGCGTCATAGAGGTGCTCGAAGCCCAAATAGACGCCAGCCGCAATCGATTCAAGGGAATCCGCAACTCCTCATGTTGGGATCAAAGTCCAGAGATTACCGGATATAAAAACCCACCGGCGGGATTATTAAAAGATAAAACATTCATGCAAGGATTTTCGCATTTACAAAGATTTGATCTTAGCTTCGATGCATGGATGTACCACACACAACTAGGAGAACTTTTTGATTTGGCAAAAAGCTATCCTGACATTCCAATTATCTTAGATCACATCGGCGGGCCAATTGGGATAGGCCCTTATTCCGGAAGGCGGGATGAAGTTGTAAAGCTCTGGCGAGAAGGGATAAGTAATCTCTCTAGATGCGAAAATGTCCTCGTCAAATTAGGCGGATTCGGAATGGCTCTCGGCGGATTCAGGTGGCATGAGCGCAATGCTCCTCCGTCATCAGAAGATATAGCTAAAATCATGAGCCCCTACTACCAGCACTGTATAGAGATGTTTGGAGTAAAACGTTGCATGTTCGAAAGCAACTTTCCTGTAGATAATGCCTCAACGTCTTACACAGTACTTTGGAACGCATTCAAACGAATTGCACGTGATTACTCTGAAAGCGAGCGTTCGTCTCTGTTCAGAGACACGGCCCTCGAGGTATATCGGATCGCCTCCAAGTAGATGATTACTGAATCGCCTAGGTAAGCATTGAGTTAACGATCCGTAACGATAAACCCAAACCGATCCAGTAAGTTCAATCCTCTAGGCATCCTGGGGAGGCGCCGGGTTCAACATATCCATCCCAATCGTTTCGGGAAACACTCCGGCAAGTTCTTCTATCGTCCAACGCCCTGCCTTGTGGATAGACCTTCCATGTTCAGGTGAGTTCATCAGGCTAACTCGATTACCAACACAATGAAATATCTTACCGGTAACATCAGATGCCTGATCTGAAGATAACCAGACAATCATAGGCGCAACTTGTTCAGGCTCGGTAGTCAAAGTTCCCTCGGGTGGAGGCAAGAAATCCCCTTTACGCATATCACGCGTCGAATCGGGTATCGAGTCAGTCATGCGAGTCTGCGCACCCGGCGAAATAGCATTCGCCGTTACCCCGTACTTTGCCAGATCTTTGGCTACGACGCGAGTCATGCCGGCGATAGCGTCTTTGGCAGCGCCATAATTTGCTTGTCCGCCGTAACCGTACAAGCCCGATACAGAACTGAATGTAACTATTCGCCCGCTGCCCTGCTCCTTAAATATTCTGGACGCAGGTTGTACTACAGAAAACGTGCCCTTCAAATGCACGCCCATAACATCATCCCACTCCTGCTCGGTCATATTGAAAAGCATACGATCGCGCAAGATTCCCGCTGCAGTTACAACAATATCCAAGCGCCCGAACTCTTCGACAGCGGCTTGAACAATATTCGCCCCTCCCTCCATGGTGGCAACAGAGTGATAGGATGCAACCGCTCGGCCACCCAGTTCAGATATCTCCTCAACAACCTGAGCCGCAGGGGTCAAATCTTCCCCTTCGCCGTCCAACGAGACTCCTACATCTGCAACTACTACAGATGCCCCTTGCGATGCTAGTAACTTTGCAACGCCCCTTCCGATCCCACGCCCAGCACCAGTCACAACCGCCACTTTACCTTTCAGGCGTTTATCTCCAATTTGTCCCTGAACTGAAGAATGTCCAAGTAGATTCGGCCCAACAAGCTGATCGAGCTGATCAAGCTTCCACGTGGCTGGTGGTGAGGCGTTGTAAATGGTCTTAACCCTGCGAGGCAAAGTCATGTGCACAATGTTCCCACCGTAGACAAGAAAAGTCTGACCGTTCACGGGGTCAGAATAATCAGAGGCGAGAAATGCCACGAACGGCGCTACATCCTCAGGTTCCCAAGACGCCTCATCTTTACCGGGGAACAAACCGTTCGCAGCGAGTTTTTCTCTTGTTGCTTCTGGAATCGAATCCACCATACGGGTTTCAGCACGGGGTGCGATCGAATTAGCCGTAACACCGTATTTGCCCAAATCTTTAGCTATAACCTTAGTAAAGCCGTGGACTCCTGACTTTGCTGCCCCATAGTTCGCTTGTCCTGGAAAGCCCACAAGTCCTGATTCTGAAGTAAAAGTTACGATACGGCCACCGCGCTGTTTTCTGAATAACGGAGCAGCATGGCGAACAACATTGAACGTTCCTTTCAAATGAACCTCATAAACAGCATCCCATTCTTCTTCGGTCATGTTGTAGATCATTCGATCACGAAAAATTCCTGCCGCAGTGACGACAATGTCCAGTTGCCCAAAGGTGTCGAGGGCTGCCTGCACGATTCGCTGTCCACCTTCAAAAGTTGACACAGACTCCGTCACGGACACCGCCTGACCACCTGCTGCTTCAATTGCAGAAACAACTTCAGCCGCAGGACTCATCCCCTCGGATTCGCCAGCTAACGTCAAGCCCGCATCGTTAACCACGACCCGGGTCCCATTGGCTGCAAGCTCCTGAGCGATACCACGACCGATACCACGGCCTGCTCCTGTAACAATTGCTACCTTGCCATCAAGGCCACCGTTCATTATTTTGGATCCTTTTGCTGATGTTAAGTAAGCAGGTACTAAAACTACCCACCACTCTTTGTAATAGGAATAGAAACCAATGCCCTTCCCGGCGTAGTTATGATCCCATCCAGATTACGCAATCCAATTTCAAGCTCGACTAAACCGGCGCCATGCTCAATACGCACACCAATGACTTTTCCAACACAAGTTACAACATCCCCTGGAAAATCAATTGAGCGATAAGAAACGTCCAGTTCCAACAAACACCCCGTAGGACCCATCCAACTAGTCACGAGTTCTCCAAGCCAGGCACTCTTTAAAGCACCATGGATGATCACGTTAGGATGCCCCGCGGCACGAGCCACATTAAGGTCATAGTGAATTGCAACAAAATCCTGTGATGCTCCTGCGTACATTACCAGCTGACGCGGGTCAGGATGTTTGACGACAGTTGGTAGTGCATCACCAACCGAAACGTCTTCAAAGCACAGTGTTCGTTGTTCAGTTACAGGGTTAGTGGTCTCCAACACCCAAATCCTTTTCTCCAGTGCCATACGTAATCGTGGTGGTGGTTTGAGTAGCTTTGAGCTTCCCGTCCTTTCCCGTGTAACTGATTTTGGAAATCTTGAAAAGCATGCTGCCCATTCGACCGGATTTTTCATACAACTCTGTAATCTTCCTGACCACTGTAATCTGGTCGCCGACCATAACCGGTTCGAAGAAACGATACTTACTGCCACCATCCAAGATGTGGGCGAAGGGCTCGGGATAAGGCTTAGGATATTTACCTGGAAGAAGGGATCTGAAAAATGTTGGTGGAGCTATTAATCCCCCATATGAGGAGCTCCTGGCGATTTCGGCGTTTGAATACAAAGGATTGGGATCACCGATCGCGCAGGCAAAACGTCCAACTGCATGGCGTTCAATATCGTAAGTGACAGGACTTGATTCAAGGCCGATAAATGAACGCATGTCATCACTGATTATCGATCTATTTTGCTTGTCTGATGTGGTCATCACATAAACACCCATCATTGAATTGGGTTTAATTAGCGCCGTTCCTCAGGGTAATAACTAACGATCAGTTTATCTCCTATTACGGCTCCTTTTACCACCTACACGTCCTGAAGACAGCTCCGCAGAAGCCTTCGCAGGCGAATAACCCTCACGACGCCTGACATGCGATCCTACTGCAGCTGCGGTCAACATGATCGCAGTCGGCAAAAACAATATTCCATTGACAAAAATAAACAAAATGACGAATACATATACAGCAATCGTAGACATCCAAATGTTAACTTTGCCTGCTCTTTCAGGTTGATGATGTCTGGGGGTAGCCAATAAAGCACTTACAGACAATACGATAGGCACCAGACACAACAACAACAATTGTGTCTGACCATCTGCAAGCAGGGTGACAGCCACAACTTCTCCGCTTTCAAGATCCTGAAGTTCAACAAGTGGCAGCACCAACATTGAAACGTAACTTACCGTAGCGAATACAGTCGCCATGAACACAAAGAAATAAATACGATCCCAAGAAGGCATTTTCATAGTAACGATTGTATGGGTCGCATCCGGAATTTACCTAGTGCCAGGCCAAAAATTGCGAGGAAGAACACACCCTTATTCGAACTTCTAATCTCCCAAAAAAATCGCGAACCCTATGGAGTAAAAAATTCCGTGTCCTGAATCATAGGTTCGTCTTCATCCGTATCAGACGACCCATCGACAATTCTTTCTATTGGAGCAAACGACAACATAAGCCGTTTGACACCCTCTCCCACAAAGGCGACGGTAAGCTGTGTATCACTGCCGCTACCCGACGAACTAACGACGACACCTTCACCGAAAACACCGTGCCTCACCTTCTCCCCTGGCAAGAATTCATCTGCAGATCGAGTCGCAGGACGCGGGGCAGGTGTGGATGCCGCTCTCTTCGTCCACATGGGGTCAGGGATTCGATCAGCTACTCGAGAATGACCCCTGATATTTTGAGTCGTAATAAGTGATTCTGGTATTTCAAGCAAAAATCTAGATGCCATTTGTGATCCTGACTGACCATGGAATCTACGCTGGAACGCTCGAAACATGTAGAGTCGTTTTCGAGCCCTTGTCATACCTACATATAAGAGCCGCCGCTCCTCTTCGATCTGGGCCGGATCTTCCACACTCCTAGAATGCGGCAGGATTCCATCTTCAAGTCCTACCAGAAATACTGCGTCATACTCCAGTCCTTTGGCTTGATGCAGGGTTATGAGAGTAATCGCATCTGCATCAATATCACTGTCATCACCGCCCTGCAATGTGTCAACGTCTGAAACGAGAGCTACATTTTCGAGGAAATCACTTAGTTGACCACGCTCTTCAGAACCGGAAAATTGCTCCGCTGAAGCCCTCAGTTCCTGCAGGTTCTCCATCCGCTCTTCGCCACGCTCTTTATCTTCCCGTAACATGGCACCATATCCAGTACGTTCCACAGTTAGGTCGATCAATTCGGTGGTATCTAGAGCCAGAGACTGCTCTATCAGGCGTGTAATCAAATCGCCAAACTTAGCAATAGAATTCAATGCCCTGATCGCCAACGTAATTACATAGGCAGCTGGTTCTTCATCACCACTCTTCACTCTACTAATGTCCAGAATGACATCTAAAATCGGAACGTTATTGGCTAATGACACTCTGCGCAATTCAGTAAGCGATTTTGCTGAAATTCCTCGAGCGGGAACATTGATAACACGTTCTATCGCAGCATCGTCTGCCGGATTAGCAACTACGCGGAGAAACGCCAAGGTATCTTTGACCTCTTTACGATCATAAAACTTAACTCCACCCACAAGTCGATACGGAATACCCTCTCGGTTACAAGTAACTTCAAATGCCCGCGACTGTGCATTCACCCTGTACATAACTGCTATTTCATTTCGATCTATCCCGTGTTTATCGTGCAGTTCAGCAGTAGCTTGAAGTACCAGGCGTGCCTCTTCCTCTTCGTTATAGGCCTCGGCTACCGTGATTCTGGCCCCTCTGTCATTCTCGGTCCAAAGATTTTTCTCCATTCGTTCATCGTTGTTACCTATTACTGAATCAGCAGCTTCGAGAATGATCTGGGTGGAACGATAGCTCTGATCAAGCGTGACGATCTTGGTCTCGTTGAAGGTACTTTGAAAATCTGTCAGGTTACTTGGATCGGCGTGACGCCATGAGTAGATAGACTGGTCAGGATCCCCTACCACGCATATATTTCGACTTTTGAGTGCCAATAACCTGGCAACCTGAAACTGAAGTGGATTGGTGTCCTGAAATTCGTCGACTAGCAGATGCTCAAACCGCTGTTGGTACTTCTCGAGCATCTCTGGGTGCCCTTCTAGCAACGTATAGGTCTTCAACAAAAGGTCGTCGAAATCAACAGCATTTGCACGGAGTAATGACGCCTCATATGCCTCGTAAATACGTGATATGACTTCATCCCGATAGGTCTCTGTGCGTTTCGACAGGTGCTCAGGACTTTGCAAGTTATTTTTTGCATCAGAAATAACGCCCAATACCGAGCGGGGTGGAAATTGTTTCGGGTCGATGTCGATATCTTCGAGAATTCGACGTGTAACACGAGCCTGGTCGTCAGGGTCATAAATAGTAAAATCGGACTTCAATCCAACATTTTCTCCGTCAGACCTTAATACCCGCGAGCAAAAGCCATGGAAAGTCCGAACTTGTAGTTCGTTAGATCCGGAGCCAACAAGTCGCTCGCAACGTTCCAACAGTTCCCGAGCCGCTTTATTTGTGAACGTAACAGCGAGAATCTTCCAGGGCGGAACACCTGTTACACCGATCAGATAAGCCACCCTGTGAGCCATGACTCGGGTCTTGCCGGAACCGGGTCCGGCAATAATCAACAACGGCCCATCGATGTGAGTGACAGCGTCGCGCTGTCGCTCAGAAAGACCGAAAAGAAGATTATCTGTAAGCGAAGTCAAAGGCATATGACAATGGTAACCGTCAGGTCACGATATCTTCTGGTATCTGTCACAAACATCAACATGCAATGGTCGGATTATATGTCTTCAGCCATGGATCCCTGGTGACCTCAAAAGTGATGTCATCCACGCGCCAGTAATAACGAACAAGGTCATAAAACGCATCAATTCTCCATGATCCGAGATTGAGGTACTCAGCGTTGAATTCCTGCTCCTCGAATTCTACCCAGCAATTCAATGTACGTGACCGGTCACCATATGCGTAGACGTTAGTGTTTTTTAAATATTTTTGAACCTGTTGGATAACCTCAGCACTGGTTCTGGTCGACGGTATCGGCTTAAGCTCTCTGTCTTTATCGAACAAAATAAAGGCAACTAATACGAAAATAGCGCCAGTAACGACCGAAACATAAAAAGTCGTCTTGGCCGTCAACTGCACCGTTAACATAAGCCGCAGTCTGCGGCGGCCTTTGGGCCCGCGACGAGGAGCAATCGTGTCGAGAATCTTCAAATTTCGGGTACTTCAATAAAGGAATAAATTATTCGCGCGGTTAACAAATCAGAATCAAACTAATAAATAACGAGGTATTCACCGAAAACACCGGTTGAATCCGATTGCCCAAGAAGGTAAGCGCGCTATACCTAACGTGTTACCGGTTGAGCCAGTTGATCTTCAAGTCCAGAAATATCCAAATGTTCGGATACCAACTCAATCATTCTAGACAGTTTATCTGCATGATCAAACCCCACTTGAGGCTGGAGTCCTTCCAATTTCTCAGCAACATCATGCGTGCTACCGGGGACAACAATGAGAGGTATACCTCGCTGATCTGCTTCGTAAATCACATATTCGACCGGGCGAACACCTTTCGTTAACAAAAGTGCGCGAGTCGTCTCAGTTTGAATCGCTGCAAGCTGAACGTCAGGGCGATCACCACGAACTATGACTCCAGTGTTATTGCGCGTAGCAAAGTAAAACGGCCCCCAGTCAAGAACAAGGCCCCCAATCAGAAAGTTGTCCAGAAGTTGCTCTGATTGATCATCTCCCGTCAGGAATTGACCTCCCAAAAACTCCGCCACTTGACCTAACTTCGGTGACAGCATTCGCCTGTCATCAGGAATGTACCCGAGTAAATTGATACCTTTTGCCCGCAAGCCCTCTGAAATTAAATCTCCTGTATCTCCGGTCCTATATTTTGGTATTGCATTGACGACTACACCAGCAAGACGGGAACCATATGCCTCGACAACATCTGAAACTTCCTCGCCGTAACGGGTTAACAGTAAAATAAGACCATCAGTATCATTCGCAAGCTGGATATTAGACTCAGTATCAGACGATCCTTCTATAATCGATATTTTCGTGCTGTCGGTGAGGCTGGAGATGTTAGAAGCAATGTCACCGACGGCCCCACTGACAGACGGATTCCCCGGCAAAAGGTGTTCAAATACCCCCGCGTCGGACTCATATGCGGAATCCGCTGACACTGCTTTCCCAATAGCAACCGGTGCGTCCTCGGTCCCGAGCTTTACAGCAAGCGCGGCTGCCAAGGCGGTCTTACCAGAATGATTCGAGATCGAAGCGATGATCAGAGTCGCCATTAATACCCTCAATACAACCGGCTGATCGAACACAACATACTAAGTGTTAGCAGCGATGGATTTGATCAGTTCTAAAGCGTGCAATTTATCGACGAGATTATACCAGCGGCAATTGAAAAATCTGACACTCCTCGCGAACTACCGCAGGGTGGCAGTTTATTCTATTGCCTCACCCGATCACCTTGGCTAGGATTGACTGTCGTGCCGTATGCCGAGGTAGCTCAGGTGGTAGAGCAATGGACTGAAAATCCATGTGTCGGCAGTTCGAGTCTGCCCCTCGGCACCATTTTACCCATCTCATTTAACGACATATCGGGATGATCCAAATGCCTGAACCAGTCCTGATGTGACCAACATTGGTTACAACACGACTTTCGTGTGGCTCAGAATTTAACGACCCTGAAAACGAGGTGGGCGCTTTTCCATGAACGCTCGTCGGCCCTCTTTGTAGTCACTACTGTTAAAACACGCCTCGACGAGGGCGGCTACTTTATCCAAGTCCCGTTCCTCAGGGTTTTTCGTACCTTCATTAACCGCTGCCTTTGCAGCTTTAACTGTCAGTGGAGCGTTGTCCGCTATAGTGCGCGCGTAGGAATCCACAGTCGACTCCAATTCACTAACAGGTACGACCCTATTTACGAGCCCCATCATCTCAGCTTGAGCAGCGTTGAACCTCTGTCCCGTAAAAAAGATCTCTTTAGCATAGGACGGACCCACAATATTCATCAGTTCTTTAATCCCAGCATATCCATAACCAAGTCCAAGTTTAGCCGCGGGCACGCCGAACTGCCCGTCATCAGCAGAGATGCGCAGGTCCGCAGCCAGTGAAATCGCAAGCCCGCCACCGACACAGAACCCGCGGATCATTGCAATCAACGGTTTATCAAGTGAACGGAGCGCTTTATTTGAGGCAGACGTAGCCGCATCATAAATCTCAATCTGCTCTGGTGTATTGCGTAATTTCTCGAACTCAGAAATATCTGCTCCAGACACAAATGCCCTGTCACCAGCGCCGCTCATAACTACCACCCTTACATCCTCATTGGAATTAAAATCCTCAATGATCTGCGGAATCACCTGCCACATCGCATACGACACGGCGTTTCGTTTCTCAGGCTGATTAAAAGTTATCCAGCCGACACCTTCGTCTACGTGTGCAAGCATCTTCTCAGTTTCCAGATCAAGAGTTCTCATTCCGTAAAGCTCCCAATTTCTCACTTGTAGAAAGATTTAGACCACACCATTTTGATGAAATTCATGGATGGTCGTCTGGTCATAGCCAAGATCAGACAAAATATCGTCCGTGTGCTCACCCTGTTCGGGGGTTGCAGTGCGCACTGACGATGGTGTCCGACTCATCTTTATGGCCTGATTAACAACTTCGAAACTACCCATACGCGGATGATCGACAGATACGGCCATTTCCAGATGCTTAACCTGAGGATCTGCAAACACCTGGTCCATTGAGTTGATAGGTCCACATGGACAACCAGCTTCGTTTAAAACATCAATCCAATGTTGGCTGGTGTTCGTCAAGGTGAGATCAGAAATAAGAGCGTTCATCTCCACCCTGTTATCCGACCTTGCTTCTGCAGTAGAGAAACGCTCATCTGTAATCAAATGCTGAAGACCAACAGTCTTACAAAATCTTTCATAGATTTCCCCTCCTGCGACAGCAATGTTGATGTGGCCATCCGATGTAGGGAAGACCCCTGTTGGAATACTCGTTGGATGGTCGTTACCAGCCTGGCCGGGAACATCTGCGTCTTTCAGGTAGCGCGCTGCCTGGAAATCAAGCATCTGGATCTGTGCTTCGAGAAGTGATGTCTTTACCCACTGACCCTCACCTGACTCCTCACGCTCTAAAAGTGCCAGCATTGCCCCCTGAGCTGCGAACATTCCGGCACATAAGTCAGCAACCGGTATACCGACACGCATAGGACCCGCACCGGGTGCTCCGGTTATGGACATCAAACCACCCATCCCTTGAGCGATCTGGTCGAAACCAGCTCGTTTACCGTAAGGTCCATCCTGCCCAAAGCCAGAAATGCTGACAAGAATTATCCGCTTGTTAACTTTTGAAAGGCTCTCGTAATCAGCACCTAAACGGTTCTTAACATCTGGTCGATAATTTTCAACCACCACATCAGCTTGCTCAACGAGCTTATAAAAGACCTCTCTAGCTTCGGGGGTTTTTAGATTTAGAGTCAGTGACCGCTTATTACGATGAAGGTTTTGGAAATCAAATCCATCCCTTTCACCCCCAAGTCCTTCTTTGCCATCGGGAGGGGCTTCTATCTTGATAACGTTGGCACCCCAGTCAGCAAGTTGGCGTACGCAGGTAGGACCTGCCCTGACACGGGTCAAATCAAGGATTGTAAATCTTGAAAGCGGCATACCAAGTGTAAGCATCCGTGACCTCAATTTTCATATAACCGTCAATTGTGGATTGATGGTTGCAAACCCTACTATTGTTGGGGCTCCAAATCAGCACCAAAAAAAGCTGCAATCAACAGAACTATAGAATTCCATAAAAATAACTAGAACATGAGCATTTTGCCATCTCAACGCGGAACTATCTGCTCAGTTGAAAGTCGCTGTCACTATTGCAGTGTATTCACCTGCAAGAGTAGTATCCCGGCTCAATCAACAGAATAATAATGGCTATTCTGGGCCCCATGGCCGAACATTTGAATAGAAAGCTACATCCCAATGTCTGATAACCCGAGTTTCGAGATGAAACCCACGTATGTTCCCGATGAAGTTCTTGACGGATTAAAGAAATTACCGACAGCAACGGTTTACAACGCCGTTCGGTACTTTGGCTCAATCCTCTGTGTGTGCGAGGGGCTGCAAAATTTCACACCTGGACAGAAAATGGCTGCCCGGGCAAAAACTCTGCGGTTCCTTCCACATCGAGCAGACCTTAAAGCTGATACAACTGCAGGAGAAAATGCGCCAGAATACGTCGCTATGGGTAAATGCGGTCCGGGAGATGTCCTCGTCGCAGATCTCCAGGGTCGTGCTCAGGACGTAGTAGCTGGAGATGTAAAGCTACTCCAGCTTAAAATGAACAGAGCCGACGGAGTGGTAATAGATGGTGCGATACGGGACCTCGATGTTCTCCGAGACGAGGAGTATGGGCTCATCGTTTACGCGACCGCCCGCAGCCTTCATGGTGGTCCGAGCGTGGCCCCAGCCGAAGAAGACATCCAGATCCAATGTGGAGGAGCTTTAGTCCGTCCAGGCGACGTAATGGTTGGGGATGACGACGGTGTCATAGTCGTGCCGTCGTGGATGGCAAAAGACGTACTTGAACATGCAACAGAGCATGAAGAAGTAGAAAACTACATAAAAGAAAAAATCCGAGATGAAAATGTGGCGCCTGGTAAGTATTACCCTCCTCGTCCAGAATCATTTGAAGAATGGCGGCGAGTGAAAAAAGAGCGCGGCCTCTAGGATTCGAACAATCGACTAAGCT
>Ga0187833_10000049_pt1 | contig 110117 bp, 98 predicted proteins | sample ETNtaG_37_FD_167968 | JGI IMG/M metagenome (GOLD analysis project Ga0187833, IMG submission 167968) | Marine microbial and viral communities from oxygen minimum zone, Eastern Pacific Ocean - ETNP2014_SV_400_PacBio MetaG (Illumina Assembly) | ecosystem: Environmental > Aquatic > Marine >... | reverse complement strand
TCCCCCTGAACGACGGTGTTCGCTTGGATCTTGTGGCCTCAAGGCCCTCCCGGAAGTCCTCTGAGCAGATGGCATCGGCCTGGACCTCGGCCTCAAGGTCGAGGTGCTCGGCCAGGGAGCGCTGTTCTATGCCCTTGAACGCCACCTTGTTGCCCCGGGCTGCAAGGGGCGCAAGCGAGGCCAGGCGTTCGGCGAAGGCCTTGACGGCCGTGTCGAAGGACGCGGCCGGGGCCACCTCGGTAACGAGTCCGGCGGCCAGCGCCTCGTCTGCGGAGTAGACGGCGCCGAGGGTGACGATCTCCATGGCCCTAACGGGCCCGACCAGGCGGTTCAGCCACCAGGTGGCGCCCGTGTCGGCGCCAGACAGGCCGAGGCGCGAGAACACGAAACCCAGTCGGGCCCCGTCGCTCATCACGCGAAAGTCGGTGGTGAGGGCGACTGCTGCACCGCCTCCGAAGGCATCACCGTTGACTGCGGCGACAGTGGGCACGGGCAGCCCGGCTATCGCCTTGATGCCCTCGTTGGCGTGTCGCAACTCTGTCACGGCATTGTCGCGGTCGCCGTCCAGAAGGTCCTGTAGTGCCTCGAAGTCGCCACCTGCTGAGAAGGCGACACCTTCGCCGGTGAGCACCATTGCCCGGGCGTCGGGGTCGGCAGCTACGCCGGCGCAGGCCTCGATCAGGTCGGTGAAGGCCTGTGGGTTCAGTGCGTTGCGAACCTCGGGGCGTCGGAACGTGACGGTGTGGATGCCACGGTCGTCCCGTTCATGGGAGAGCAGGTCAGGCATCGATCTTGAAGACCTTCGCGGCGTTGTCACGCAGGATCTTGCGGTTGGCCTCTTCGGAGAAGCCACAGTCGTACACGTCGTCGACCGTGCGCTTGAAGGGGAGCAGTGGGTAGTCGGTTGCCCAGATCATCTTGTCCTGGCCGTAGCCGCCTGAGAACTTCTTGACGCTCTCGGTCCAGTGCCTGGCCGGCCGGGCCGAGGCCTCTACGTACACGTTCGGGTGTTTCCAGGCCAGGATGAGCATCTCGTCCTGCCAGGGGTCACCGACGTGTGTTCCCAGGATCTTGAGCTCTGGGAACGTGAGGGCCACCTCGTCGAGGTAGATGGGTCGCCCGCACTCGGAGGGAAGCAGGGGACCGGTGTGGCCGACCTGGATGCACAACGGTATGTCGTACTCGCAGCAGGCCACGTAGAAGGGCCAGTAGATGCGATCTGTCGGCGGCGGGGCGGTGGTACGCCCGTCGCCGCACTGGAATGGCTCCAGGCGGAAGGCCTTGTAGTCCAGTTCCTCGACACACCGGCGGAACTCGCGCATGCCCGGCATGGGGTCCCTGATGTCGACGGTGAAGGCTCCGATGAACCGGTCGGGTGCCTCGCGCACGTATGCGGCGTTCTCGTCGTTGCTGACGACCCACGAGTCGAGGAACTTGAACGAGGATGCGACGCCGATGTCGACGCCCGCATCGTCCATCTCGGCCAGGACCTCGTCGACGGTGAAGCCCCGCTGGAAGCGGTCCTCGACCCCGTATTTGCGAAAGATGTGCCAGAACGACGATGGCCACCGGTCGGCTGATCCCGGTGGGGGGATGGTCATCCAGGCGTCTATTGCGCCCACTCGTGGGGTTGGATCGGTTTTGGCCACTGGTCTGGTCCTTTCAAGGGGGTCAGATGAGGGCACGGGCTATGAGCTCGCGCATGATTTCAGAGGTGCCGGCTCCGATGGAGAACCCGGCCACGTCTCGGTAGTAGCGGGGGATGGGTGATTCCTCCATCTGGCCAAAACCCCCATGGAGTTGCAGGATCTCGGCTGCAACAGACTGGACGGCGTCAGCGGCGTGCAGCTTGGCCATCGACACGGCGATGTCGCCGGCCGGGTCGCGGTCGCTCAGTAGGCGGGCCGCCTGGTGTGACATCAGTCGAGTGGCCTCGAGTCGGGTGGCCATCTCGGCGAAGCGGTGTCGCCATGTCTGGAATCCGAGGATCGGGCCGCCAAACGTTTCTCGTTCGCCTGCGTATGTGAGCCCCAGTTCGATGAGCCTTTCCATGATTCCGACGGCGAAGGAGGCGATCACGAGCCGTTCGCCCCCGAAGTGGGAGAGGATGTAGCGCAGCCCGTGACCCTCTTCGCCCACGAGGTTGGTGGCCGGGATGCGGCATTCGTCGAAGAACAGTTCGCCTGTGTCAGATGCCCTGGCACCCAGCTTGTCGAGCCGTCGGCCCACCTCGAAGCCGGGTGTGTCGGTCGGGAAGATGAGAAGCGAAATGCCCTTCGGACCGGCCTCACCGGTGCGTACCGCCAGGGTGATGAAGTCGGCCCTGGTGCCGTTTGAGATGAAGGTCTTCTGGCCCGAGATGACGTAGTCGCCACCATCGCGCCGTGCCCTTGTGGTGATGGCAGCCACATCGGAGCCGGCACCCGGTTCAGACACGCCGATGGCCCCGATCAGGTCACCGGCAATGGCCGGGGCCATCCAGGCCTCCTTCTGGGCGTCGGTGGCCTCGTCGGCAAGGATCGCCAGGGCGAACTCGGACTGGGCCATCAGCGCCACGGCGGTTCCGATGGAGTCACCCTTGGCGAGTTCCTCGGCCAGCACGCAGGTGGCCATGAAGTCCAGGTTGGCACCTCCGTAGGCCTCGTCGTAGCGGAGGCCCAGTAGGCCGGCGGCGCCGGCCCTGCGGTAGAGCTCCCTGTCGCACTGGCCGTCCCGTTCCCATGCGTCGACGTTGGGTCGGATCTCGCGCTCGACGAACGAGGAGACGGTCTGGCGGAAGGCCTCGTGGTCCTCGGAGAGGAAGCTCGAGGGCTGACGGGGGTAGGTGGTCTGCGGCAACGGGGCTCCTAGCGAAATGACTACTGACCAGAATAGTAGTCTGGTCAGTCGACGTCAACTTGTGTAGTGTCGTACCCATGGCAGCCGTGGAGACAACCACCCTCGATCCCGCCGACCGCCTCCTCGACGCCGCAGAGGCCAGGTTCCGAAGGTTCGGCTACAAGCGCACAACCGTCGAGGACGTGGCCACCGAGGCCGGCACCGGCAAGGGCAGCGTCTACCTCCACTTCGACTCGAAGCAGGATGTCTACCTGGCTGTGGTGGAGCGCTCCCTCGAGCACTTCCTGGCCGCTGCCGAGGCTGCCCTGTCAGCCGAGGGGGCCTCGCCTGACCTGCTTCGCTCCCTCGTCGAGGTGACGATCGAGCACTACAGCCACGACGAGCTGCTCCGCTCATCGCTGTTCGGCGACACCGACCTGGTCGCAGGCGAGGTGGCCCAGTTGGCCTCCGACCTGCAGCGTGACCGGATCCGCTCACTGTTGCGTGGGGTGCTCACACGTGGGAAGGCCGAGGGTTCGGTCAGGCACGACATTGATGTCGAGGCAGCGGCTTCGGTTCTCCAGGAGTCCGGTTGGGCACTGGTGAGGACGGGCCTTGTGAGCGACGATCCGGCCGAACTCGAGACCCTGCTCGAGGCCTTTAACAGCATCGTGGGCCTGGGCCTGATACCACGGCACTGACACACGCACGGAGGCGACCAATGGCAACTCAACCACTCCAGACCGAAGCCAGGGGAGACGGTGTCAACCTGTTGACCCTCAACCGTCCCGACCGTCGCAACGCCCTCAATGCTGAACTACGTGGCCTATTGGCCGACACCCTTGCCCTACTGGCCACCGACGATTCCTGTCGGGTGGTCGTGCTGGCCGGCAATGGTCCTACCTTCTGCGCCGGTTTCGACCTGGACGAGATCCGTGCCGCCGATTCGTTGGAAGACCTGTTTGCCGAGGCCGATGCCTACCACCATGCCGTCCACACGTTCCCGAAGCCGATCATCGCGGTAATCCACGGGCCGGCGGTGGCCGGGGGAATGGACCTGGCCCTCATGTGTGACATGCGCATTGCCGGCGCTGAGGCCATCTTCGGCCAACCTCAGGTGAAGGCCGGCATTCCAGCTGCATTCGACCTGGTTGCCAGCGTCGTGGCAGAGCCGGTAGCCAGGGACATCTGCCTCACAGGCCGCCTGTTCGGTGCCGCAGAGGCACTCAGCATGGGACTGGTCAACCGTGTGGCCGATGGCGACGATCTGATGGAGTCGACCCTCGCCCTCGCCACCGAGATCGCCTCGTCACCAGCCTCGGCGGCCGCCAAGGCACAGTTTCTTGCAGGTCAGCCCGAACTCTTCGGCTGAGCCGCCTCCTCGGCCCTACCTACTGCAGGCCCTGGGCGGCCCCCCCGTCGACCGGGATCGAAGCGCCGGTAATGGACCTTGCTGACTCTGAGCAGACGAACGCAACCACCCTTCCAAAGTCTCCGGGGTCACCGAGCACTCCGGTAGGTAGCCGTGAGGCCACCACCTCCAGGTCGTCGTAGAGCTGTGTGAGCCTGTCGGTGGCGTGCAGGCCCGGCTGCACCGTGTTAACCGTCACCCCGTCGGAAGCCACCTCGGTGGCGGTGGTCTTCAAGAACGCCGTTAGACCGGCCCGCGCCGTGTTGGACAAGATGAGCTGGTCGATCGGCTGCCGGACGGAGATTGACGTGATCGCAACCACGCGCCCCCAGCCACGCTCCTGCATCGACGGAATCAGGTCCTTGCACATGGCCACAGTTGAGAGCAGGTTCAACTGCAGGGCATCGGGGTAGGCACCGAGATCTGTTGAGGCGAAGTTGCCCGGTGGTGGACCGCCGGCATTCGCAACGAGGATGTCAATGCCACCCAGCGCCTGTCGCGAAGCCGTGAGCATGTCGTCGATGTCTCCCGGCTGGCTGAGGTCGGCCGTGATTGTGACCGGGTTACCCTCGACCGTTGCCGCCGCTGCGTTCAGGCGATCGGCCGACCGGGCCACAAGGGCAACACGGACACCGGCACTGGCCAGGGCCTGGGCTGAGGCCAGCCCAAGACCACCAGATGCTCCGGTTACCAGCGCCGTTCGACCGGCGATTCCCAGATCCATGGTTCCTCCCAGATGTCGGTTGGTGAAACTAACCGTAGGGCACGCTGGCGGGTGCTACGACCCTGGACTCGTCGGGGTCACACACCCAGGGGCCGGTGTGCTCGGCAGCCAGGAACGCAGTCACCTCGCTGCCGGAGGTGACCCAGGTGGTGGCCTCGTCATCGTCATCGTCGGCGGTGGCGAAGACGATTCCGATGAGGAGGCCGTCGGGGTCGAAGGCACCCGATCCGCTGTCGCCTCTTCGAGTGTCAGCCTCAAGTTCATAACCGGAGCGCTCGTGGCCTCCGTCGCCACCGATTCTGTCGATGATGATGTCCACGGCCCGGCGGACCAGGTACGGGACAGTCCCGGATGAGGATGCCCCCACGATCTCTCCCGTGTCTCCCGTGGTTGCAGTTCCCATCTCCAGGGGCGGGGCGGACAGATTCGGCACGGAAAGAAGGGCCAGATCCGTGCGCATGTCCAGCCCGGCAATTCCGGCTGTATGGGCAACACCGTCAGGACCGGTCACGGCCACCGTTGACGACCCCCGTACCGAGTGCGCTGCAGTCAGAACCAGACCTTCACCAATTACCACGCCCGACGAGGTGGCCTCGGTTGCGTAGCCACAGCCCTCGGTGGACACGACCACAGTCCGGTCGCCCGGTGGAATGGAACCACCTCCGCACGAGGTGAGGAGGGCCGACACGAACACCATCGCGACGCACCACCCGAGTGACGGTCCCGCCAACCTACGCTGGTCGCCATGCGACACGGCTTTCTGATGCGATCGGTCGGTCGGCTCCTCCAGACCGACGAGAAACCGGTTGCAGTTGCCCTGATGTGGACTCGTCACCGGTGGATGATGCCCTATACCGCAGCCGTATCGGTAGCCGTGATCTTTCTGGCTACTGCTGGTGGGGTCGAGTTCTGGAGCACCCGTCTGGGGATCGGTGCCGCCGGGGCCATCGTCGCTGCGACGGCCACGACCAACTACAGCGTGCTGGCCCGAACCACCCGCGGACTGTTGCTCTGTCGGGCAGGAAGGGTGCGCCAGGTGGCCACTGTGATCGTTGAGCGACTGCCCGAGGGCACCCCGATCTCCAGGACAGGTGGCAACCTGATCACCGGTGAGTGGGATGTCGGTGACAGGAGCTACAGCGTGCCACGTCGTCATGAGCGGGCAATGGAGCAGATTGTCCGACCCTGAACGCGCAGCGACCCGGCCACCGACAGGTCGGAGACCGGGTCGCTATGCGTTGGTTCCCCCTATATCTGGGTCTGCTGAGTCAGGTACGAGCGCTCTGCGAGGCCGTGCCACTCGGCAACACCGTCACGGAACACACGCCAGGGCTTGAGGATCTCGGCGAAGGCGGCGTCGCCGGCGGCGACATCGTTGATCACATCCTCGGTCGTGCCCTTGAACGCTGCCATCAACTCGGGTGAGAACTCCCTGATCTTGGCGAACTTCTTGACCTTCTGGAGGTCGCGCTGGTTCAGGACGTCGTACATGCCGAGGGTGTTGAGGTTCGCCCATGCAGCCGCATTCTCGATGGCTGCCTGGTACTGCGGTGGCAGTTCGTTCCAGGCGTCGAGTGAGATCTGGATCTCAACTGCCGTGCCCGGCTCCCACCACCCGGGATGGTAGTAGAACAACTCGCCCTGGAACTGGTCGAGGCCCAGAATGAGGTCGTCGGTCGGGCCTACGAACTCCGCGGCGTCGATGGCGCCGGTCTCGATGGCCGGCAGGATCTCACCGCCAGGCAGCGAGATCTGCTCTCCACCAAGGGCTGCCAGCACCTTGCCGGCCAGGCCGGGAATGCGCATCTTGAGACCTTGCAGGTCGGCAGGCGTCTTGAGCTCCTTGGTGAACCAGCCACCCATCTGGCAGCCGGTGCCGCCGCACGGGAAGAAGATCATGTTGTGCTCTTCGGCGTAGAACTTCTGGAGAAGCTGCAACCCTCCGCCCTGATAGAGCCATGCGTTGTGCTGGCGCTGGGTCAGGCCGAACGGCACGGCGGTTCCGAACTGCTGCACCGGCGAGATGCCGACGTAGTAGTAGGAGGCCGTGTGGCCCATCTCCATGCCGCGGTCACGGACCGTCTGGAGGACCTCGAGGCCGCCCACGATCTCGCCGGCCGGCCGTGCGTTGATCTTGAACCTGCCATCGGTCAGCCTGCCGACCTGTTCGGCGAACATCTGGGCCGAGCCAAAGAGGGTAATGAGCGCAGTGGGCCAACTGGTTCCCAGCTCCCACTCCAACTCGGGACCGTCGGCAGCAAGCGCCACCGTGGTGGGTGCTGCAGTCGTGGCCGGAGCGGCTGTGGTCGCCGGAGCGGCCTCTTCGTCGCTGCTACAGGCGGCCAGAAGTGTTCCGGCGGCGGCCATACCGGCGACGCCGATTCCTGCCTTGGTCAGGAACTTCCGTCGATCCAGGCCGGATTCGGTTGTCTCTACGTCACTCATCTGCACCCCTCTTGATAGTTGCCGGTTGTCGGCGTCAGGCACCCGCGGGCGACGACGCTGTTCCTCACCGGGAGAAATACTGTCACGCCTGTTTCTGGTGTGCAAGGGCCTGTGGCCTGTGGCCTGTGGCCTGTGGCCTGTGGCCTGTGGCCTGTTATCAGGCCCCGCTGAAGAAGCGGAAGGAGAACTCCGTGATGCCGGGGAATACCCCCAGAATCACCAGGAAGATGATCTGGATCCCCATGAACGGGAACGCCCCCTTGTGAATGTCGGCGGTCTTCACCTCTGGGGGAGCCACGCTCTGCAGGTAGAAGAGAGAGAACCCGACGGGTGGTGAGATGAACGCCATGTTCAGGTTCACGGCCATGAGCACCGCGAACCAGATCTTCTCCACGGCTGTGAAGCCCAGCTCCTGCATGGCGGGTACGAAGATCGGGACCACGATGAACGTGATCTCGATGAACTCCAGGTTGATGCCGAGCAGGAAGACAGCGACCATCGCCACCGCCACGAACCCGAACTTGCCACCGCCGACCGCTGTCAGCCAGTCGGAGGTCTGGTCCGAGCCACCCAACTGGAAGAACATGAGGCTGAAGAACGTGGATGAGAACAGCAGGGTCATCACCAGGACCACGATGTTGGCTGTCGAGGTACCTGCTGCGTAGATGGCGGTCGGTGTGAGGCGCCACCTTGGGGTGATGTGTTCGGCGCCGTCGCGATGCAACAGGCGGTCGAAGTACCAGTTCAGGACGGTGAGCAGCAGTGCGCCGAACACCCCGACCGAACCTGACTCGGATGGGGTGGCCACTCCCTGGAAGATGGAGACGAGGACACCGACTATCAGCACCAGGATGGGTACGACCGAGACGACGATCTCGGTCGTGAGCATTCCACCGGTGAGGAGAATTGCCAGCAGCACGACGAACGTGCCGACGAGTGCGATGAGCGCCGAACCGGGGCTGAGAAGCAGTGACACCATGCCTAGCAGGAGAGCCAGCAGACCGGCGATGATGACGGCGCTCTTCCGGCTCAGCTTTCCCTCGAGGGTGCGCTGTTCCCTGGGCATGGCTGGACCCATGTGCGGCTTGAGGTAGGAGATTCCCAGTGCGTATGCCGCGTACATGGCGGCCAGAATCAGCCCCGGTATCAGGGCACCTGCGAACAGGCCCAGGATGCCGACGCCGAGTTGTTGGGCCAACAGGATCAGCACGAGGCTCGGTGGCACCAGCTGGGCCAGCGTGCCCGAGGCGATGATGACACCGGTGGCCAGCTTGTGGTCATAGCCCAGTTTGATCATTGCCGGCAACGACAGGATCCCCATGACGATGACGGTGGCAGCCACGACCCCGGTCGCTGCGGCCATCAGTGTGCCGACGAGGACCACTGCAGCGGCTACGCCGCCGCGAAGCGACCCCATGAGCATGCCGATGGCGGTGAGCAGGCGTTCGGCGAGGCCAGACCTCTCGAGGATGGCCCCCATCAGGACGAACAGGGGAACGGCCAGGAGGGTCTGGTCCGAGAGGGCCCCGTACCAGCGACCCGGCAGGACGTTCATTGTGAGGGGGTCGAACTCTCCGAGCAGGTCACCCAGGAATGCGAACGCCAGGGCAGTCGAGGCGAACGAGAAGGCCACGTTGTAGCCGGTCAGGATTAGCACCATGAAGACGGCGAACATGGACATCGCCAGAAAGACGGTGAACTCCATGCCGAGGATGCCGAGGACCATCGTGGTTCCCACTACTCGATCCTCAACGGGGCATCGGGGTCGTGGATGTCGGCAAGGTCCTCACGCCCCATGATCACAAAGCCGGTCTTGATGATCTCGGCGAGGATCTGGATTCCGAACAGGATGAGGCCCACCAGGAGCATGAACTTGATGGGCCCGACCGGCAGCTGGTCGGCGTCGGGTGACTGTTCCCAGGTGTTCCAGACCCTCCATCCCTCGGGCCAGTCGCCGCTGCGCTTCATCCCGAGGGCGATCCGGCTGTATCCGAACAGGATCCGCGACCCGGCGATGATGAACGGGAGGAAGAAGAAGGTGTGCATGACGAAGTCCAGCCACGCCTTGCGCTTGTGCGAGAAGTCGGCCCACCAGAAGTCGATGCGGGGGTTGACCCCCTCGCGCACCCCGTAGTTCATTCCGATCAGGAACATGAAACCGAACGTCATCCAGGCAAGGCTCGTGACCTCTCCGATGATGATGTCCTTCTCCACGTAGCGACCCGTGTAGCGGGTGACCACGTTGAAGAGCGACACGACGAACACCATCCAGCCCAGCCAGCGCGCAACGAGGCCGGTGGCCGCGGTGATCTTCTCGATGCCGAGGCGGAACCTGTGTAGTGCAGCCGGTCGGGCGCTCATCGCCACGAAGGCCACGAGCACCAGCCAGACCCACCACGGCAGGTTCCCGATCAGTCGTTCGGTGCCGACGAGCGTTCCGACAACGCAGAGGCAGAGGAATCCGGCGATGACCCAACCGAACGGGTGGACCTGGTGGTGGAACCTCAGGTAGGAGGGCTGATTGTCGGAGCTGGCGAGCGCGGTGCCGCTCGGCAGGGTCTCGCCAACGTCGTCCACCTCGGGCACCGTCGACTCCCCCTCCGATATGCCACCACTGATATGCAGGCGCACAGGATAGCCACATTTCAACTGCGGCTCGGAAGGGCTTCTACCCGATGGCAGAATGTCGGTCATGAGATTCGACCATGAGGCGCTCAGTTGGTGGTTGTTTCTAGTATGTGCCCTTTTCTTCGTGGTCGGATCTATCCGTGCCGGAGATCCGGTGTTTCTGGGCGGTTCGATGCTCTTCCTGGTGGCCTGTGTGGTGTACCTGGTCGGGAGGCGGCGCTGATGTCCAAGACCGCGGAGTCGGATCAGGCCTGATACGCAGGAGACGCCAACTCGGCAGCTATCCGACCTGCTGTAGTGGCGTTGTTCAGCACAAGGGCAACGTTGGTATCGATGCTCGCCCCGGTTGTGGATTCGGCGATATGGGCGAGCAGGAACGGCGTGACTGCACTTCCGCTGACCCCGCGGGCCGCTGCCTCAGTCAGCCCGAGGTTGACGGCCTCTTCGAGCACCCCGGGGTCCGCCTCGTTTTCGGCGGGCACAGGAACAGCGACCACGGCACCGGTTGTGAGGCCGGTGGACCAGTGGGCTCTCAGGATCGAAGCGGTCTCAGCCGTGTCGTCGGCCCGGATGGTCACCGGCAGGTCGGTTCCACGGGTCCAGAACTCTGGGAACACGTCGGTTCCCTGGCCGATCACGGGTACGCCCAGAGTCTCGAGGTGTTCGAGTGTCCGGGGCAGGTCCAGGATGGCCTTTGCGCCGGCACAGACCACGGCCACCGGGAGCGTTCCGAGGGCTGTCAGGTCGGCCGAGACGTCACCTGAGTCTCCGCGGTGCACTCCGCCGATTCCGCCCGTGGCAAACACCCTGATCCCGGCCCTGTGGGCGGCGAACATTGTGGCCGCCACGGTCGTGGCTCCCGGCCCGCCACGGGCCAGAACCCAGCCGATATCGCGCAGGCTGACCTTTGCCACGTCGCCCGACGTGGCAATGCGGTCCAGGTCGGAGTCCTCTAGCCCGACCTGGATGACCCCATCCAGAAGAGCCACCGTCGCCGGTACCGACCCGTTCTCGCGGACAACGGTCTCGATGGCGTGTGCAGTTTCCAGGTTTCGGGGGTGTGGCAGGCCGTGGGAGATGATCGTGGACTCCAGTGCCACGACCGGTGTACCCGCGTGCAGTGCCTCGGCCACCTCGTCGCTGAGACGGATCCGGGTGTCGTCTTCGGGAAGGTCGTTCATTGCTGACAGTCTCGCCCGGCAACGGCCCGCTCAGGCGTTGTGGGACGCACGGAAGCGTGCCGGCGTTTCGCCGGTGAGGCGTCCGAACTGCCTGGTGAGGGTGGCCTGGTCGTAGAACCCGCACTCTGCCGCCACGAGGGCTATCGGGTCGTTCGAGTCGGTCAGGCGCGCTGCGGCCCTGTCGACCCTCGCCCTCAGCACGTACTGGTTGGGTGTGATGCCGAACACCTTCTTCATCCGGCGCTCCAGCTGGTCCTCGGAACACCCGGCAGCTGCGGCCATGTCCGCCACCCTGATCGGGTCGGCCAACCGCTCCTGGACGAGGTCCACGACCCGGGTCAGGGACTCCATGGCGATTCCCTCCTCGCTCGGGGTCTCGAGGTCGCGGCTCACGCTGACGAGACCCACCACCTCACCGCCCTCGACTACGGGCAGCTTCGTCGTCAGGTACCAGCCCGTTGACCGGTCGGGCCGTCGGATCAACTCCAGTTCGTTTCTGAGCGGTTCGCCGGTGGCGAACACCTGTGCGTCCTGGCCCTCGTAGTGTTCAGCAAGGGTTTCGGGAAAGAGATCCACGGCACGTGCGCCGATCACGTCGCGTCTCGACTGGCGCCCCGAGCGCCGCACGAAGGCCTGGTTCACCGCCACATAACGGTCGTCTGTCCCCTTCATGCAGAACATGACGTTGGGGAGGGCGTCAAAGAGGTCCAGGATCTCCTGTCGGCAGCCGAATACCGGCTGGCTGGCAGGGATCTTGTCGGATTCGGCCGCCATCAGGGCGCTGATCGTACAAGACCCTCAGGGCTGGGTCCTAGATCATGTATCCATGATCGACACCGGGGAACGACCCGATCCCGGTAACTCTGTGTTCGATCCCGTTCCCGACGCAATTGTCGAGGACGCGGTTGGGCTGGTCGGCAGGTGGCTCGACGTTGCCGGTGCCGTCGAGACGGCCGATGAGCGTGACCTGGCCGATCGGCTACTCGGCCTCGTCAGGGACGAGCACGGAGTCGCCTTCACCATGCGGTTTGTGGACAGGGTCGCCAGGAGCCGCCACAACGGGTTGGCGGCGCAGCAGCTATCGAGACTGGTAGGTGGCCAGGTGCTTCCCTCCTTCCTCGGGTCGCTTGACAGGTTGATGCTGGCAGTCGGAGCGCGTCTGGCCCCGCTGTTCCCCGGGTTCGTAATGCCCATTGCCCGATGGCGCATGAGGAGCCTCGTCGGCCACCTGGTGGTTGACGCCGAACCCGAGGCCATGCACACACACCTGGCCGGCCGGAGAAGAGACGGCTACGACCTGAACGTGAACCTGCTGGGTGAGGCCGTCCTCGGAGAGGCCGAGGCCGGCCACCGGTTCCAGCGCACGCTGGACCTGATCGACGACCCTGAGGTGTCCTACGTGTCTGTCAAGGTCTCGTCGATCGCCAGCCAGGTGAACCTCTGGGCATTCGACCATACCCTCGGGAGGGTCAAGGAGCGCCTGCGTCTCCTCTACCAGAGGGCGTCAGATCCGGGGTCGGGCGGTGGGGACCCGACGTTTGTCAACCTCGACATGGAGGAGTACCGGGACCTTGAGCTGACGATCCGGGCCTTCACCGAATTGTTGGACGAGCCGGCCCTCAGACACGTCGATGCGGGGATTGTCCTGCAGGCCTACCTCCCTGATGCCTTCGGAGCCCTGCAGAGGCTGACGGCATGGGCCGATGCGCGTCGTCGGGCCGGTGGCGGCGAGATAAAGGTCCGACTGGTCAAGGGCGCCAACCTGGCAATGGAGCAGGTGGATGCCGCCATGCACGGCTGGGACCAGGCCCCGTATACGAGCAAGGGCGAGGCTGACGCCAACTACAAGCGCTGCCTCGACTGGGTGCTCCGGCCTGAGCACACTGCTGCCGTCCGGATCGGCCTGGCCAGCCACAATCTGTTTGACGTGGCCTGGGCGCATCTTCTTGCCGACGCCCGCGGGGTCTCGGATCGGATCGAGTTTGAGATGCTCCAGGGCATGGCGCCGTCGCAGGCGAGGACGGTTCGCTCCGACACCGGCGGAATGCTTCTCTACACGCCGGTCGTGGCCCGTGACGACTTCGACGTGGCGATCAGCTACCTGTTTAGGCGCCTCGAGGAGAACGCCTCCCCCGACAACTTCCTTCGACACCTGTTCAGCCTCCGACCCGGGACCTCGGACTTCGAGGATGAGGCCGCGAAGTTCCGAAAGTCTGTGCTTGACCGCGCGACGGTGTACGTGGGTTCCCGCAGGGGGCCGTCAGGGGCAGAGCAGGTGGCCGGCACCTTTGCGAACCAGCCGGACACGGATCCGGCGCTTCCCGACACACAGGTCTGGCTGCGTGGGCTGGTGGGGCGTGCAATGGCCAAGGTGGAGACCCCGGTCACCACATCGTTGGCTGAGGTTGACCGGGAGGTTGCAGATGCCAGGGAAGCCCAGAACAGGTGGGTAGCCACGTCTCCGGATGAGAGGTGGAAGGTTCTCCACCGGGTTGCCGACGAGCTGGTTGCCCGACGCGACGACCTCTTCGTGTCGATGACACAGGAGGCGTCCAAGACATGGGCAGAGGCCGATCTGGAGATCAACGAGGCCGTCGACTTCGCCCGCTGGTACGCAGACCGGTCGCTGGAACTGAACGAGCTGTCCGGAAACGGTCCCGATGCCGCCGAGTTCACACCGCTCGGGGTGATTGCGGTCATCCCACCATGGAACTTCCCGGTGGCGATCCCCACCGGTGGCGTCATGGCCTCCCTGGCTGCCGGTAATGCCGTCATCTTCAAGCCGGCGCCTGAAACCCCGCGTTGCGCCGAGGTCATCGCCGAAGCCTGCTGGGCTGCGGGTGTGCCAACCGACCTCTTGAGGTTCGTCCGCACTCCCGACGACCACGTCGGCCGCCACCTCGTGACCACCGTGGACGGTGTGATCCTGACGGGTGCCGCGGAGACAGCGGCCCTGTTCAGGTCATGGAAATCCGACATGGCGCTGTTTGCTGAGACGAGTGGAAAGAACGCCCTTGTCGTCACGCCACAGGCCGACATGGACCTGGCTGCCAACGACCTGGTCAGGTCCGCGTTCGGGCACCAGGGCCAGAAGTGCTCGGCGGCCAGTCTCGGCATCCTCGTGGGCGAGGCGTACCGGGACGAGCGGTTCCTGCGACAGGTCGTGGACGCTGCTGCATCTCTCGTGGTTGGCCCGACGACGGATCCGGCGACCACCTTCGGCCCTCTGATCGGTCCAGCCACCGAAAAGCTGTCTGCGGCCCTCACCACCCTTGATGCCGGGGAGAGGTGGCTGCTTGAGCCGCGCTGTCTCGACGACTCCGGCACCTCGTGGACTCCCGGTATCAAGATCGGGGTATCGCCCGGCTCGTCGTTCCACCAGACCGAGTGCTTCGGGCCGGTGCTCGGGTTGATGGCGGCCGTCGACCTTGACGAGGCCATCTCGTTCCAGAACGCGGTGGACTTCGGGTTGACTGGCGGAATCCACTCGCTGGACCCGACAGAGGTGGACCGCTGGCTCGATGAGGTGCAGGTGGGTAATGCCTACGTGAACCGCCAGATCACCGGAGCGATCGTGCAGCGCCAACCATTCGGCGGTTGGAAGCGTTCCGTTGTCGGGCCCGGTGCCAAGGCCGGCGGGCCCGATTACCTGTTGCAACTCGGAACATGGAAGCCGGTTGCTCCGGTCCGGTCCGCTGCCGCCCTGGCCGCTGCCGAGGAGAGTGACGTCACCTGGTGGGACTGTCACTACGGGGTAGACAGCGACCCCACCGGGTTGTTCTGTGAGGCAAACGTCCTGCGGTACCGACCACGACCGGACGTGATCGTTCGAGTGGGTAGCGGTGCAGATGTGTTCGAGGTGGATCGGGTTCTGGCAGCGGCGCGGTTGGGTGGCGTTCAACCAGAGGTGAGCCGTGAAGACGAGGTGGACGACGAGGCGTTCGCCGCTTTGCTTCCCGGGTACAGGTTCGGCCGAATCCGGTACGTCGGTGACGGTGGGGTCAGCGACATTGTGAGGCGGGCGGCCATTGCTGCCGAGGTTGACCTCATCGACGCACCCGTCACCGCCAGCGGGCGTCTGGAGTTGAGGTGGTACCTCCGTGAGCAGGCCATCAGCCAGACCCTCCACCGCTTCGGGAACCTTGTCGGGGTTGCCTCCTGACGGTTTCGACCACCGGATCAGTTGCAACTGGCTAAACATTGCAACGGAATCAGTTGCAGAGAGTCAAGAATACGACTGGATCACTTGCATCCCCGAACATGATTCGCGAGAATCAGTCACATGAAGCGGCCCCCGATGCGGATTCTGGACCTCTCCGGCAGCCCGGGTTCAATGGGGCATATCCATGGAGTCGCCCACGCCGATGAGATCCGAAGCTACGCCGAGGAGCGGGTAAGGCTGGCAGGCACCAGATTCTGGGCGGGTGGCGAACTCGACCGCGGGGCCGTGCTGGAGATCGCCCGCGAGTGCCTGCCGGCCCACGAGGCGCACTCGTCCGATCTCTACGAGGAGATGTGCGCCCTCGCTGCAGGGGCGGGAATCACCCAGGAGGAGGCCGTGGTCGTCGGCGGGTTCACCGACTTCGTCGATGCTGTGAGATCCGTCGTCGGTGGCACCCACCCGGACCAGGTGATCGAGGACGACTGCACCGCCGTGATCGTTCCCGACTGCCTGGCGGAGGGATCCGGGTTCCTTGCCCAGACCTGGGACATGCACGACTCGGCAACCGAGCACGTCGTTCTGCTGAGGGTCAGGCCCGAGGACGGTCCAGCGGCGCTCGTGTTCACCACCACCGGGTGCCTCGGCCAGATCGGCATGAACGAAGCCGGGGTCTGCGTGGGCATCAACAACCTGGTTGCCGCCGATGGACGCCACGGCGTGATGTGGACCTCGGTGGTAAGGGACCTGCTGCTAAAGCCGACCGCCGACGAGGCTCTTGAGGCGCTACTCGAGGCAGACCTGGCCGGTGGCCACAGCTTCTTGATCATGGACGCCGGTGGTGTAGGCCATGTCGTCGAGGCCATGCCGACAGCCAGGCCCTTCGAGTCGCTTGGCGACCATGCCCTCGTCCACACGAACCACACGGTCCATCCCGATGCGTCGGCAGTGGAAGGCCCCAAGCCCGAGGGCCTCATGGCCAGCTCGAGCCGCCGTCTGGCGAGGGCCACCGAACTGCTGGACCGCACCGGCATAACCAGCGACGACCTGATGGCACTGACCCGCGATCCTGACTCCATCTGCCAGGTGTCCAGCGAGCCGTTCCACATCGAGTCCAGCGGTGGGGCCGTGATGCGGCCACGGACCCTCGACTTCTGGGCCGTGTGGGGGGTGCCGAGTCAGAACGAGTACGTCCACGTTTCGTTCGGCGGCTGAGGGGTCCGTATGCCAGACATCACCTATACCCCGATCGAAGCCAGGTGGGCGGCCGAGTTGGCCGCCATCGAGCGTGCGGCGTTCCCGACAGTAGGAGCCGTCGACCTCCTCACCACTGAGGACATAGAAACCCTCTGCGGGGTGTTTCCCGATGGCGGCTTCGTGGCATTCGACGGCGACAAGCCGGTTGCCATGGGCGTGGGGATCCTCATCGACTTCAACTTCGACGAACCCCACCACTCCCTCGACGACCTCTGTGGCGAGAACTCCTGTGGCAACCACAGGGACGATGCCGACTGGTACTACGGAGTCACCATCGCCGTCGATCCGCAGTACCGGCGACTGGGTATCGGCCAGCAGCTGTACGTGCTCCGCAAGGAGACGGTGAGGCGCCTCGGGAAGAAGGGGATCGTCGCCGGAGGCGTCATACCCGGATACGCCGACCACATCAATGAGATGTCGGCCGCTGACTACGTTGAGAGGGTCGTGGCGGGAGAGCTCTACGACCCCACCCTCAGCTTCCAACTCGCGAACGGCTTTGAGGCACGAGGCGCCATCCCGAACTACCTGGATGATCCGGCCGTCGGCGACAATGCCGTGCTCATCGTCTGGAACAACCCGGATCTGGCATCCTGATCACACCAGATCCGGTGTGGGGAGGAACCTGATGTCAGAAACTGGCGAGCGTGCCGAGCGCGGTGCACTGGGGCACCTGCGGATCGCCGACTTCAGCCGCATCCTGGCCGGTCCGCTGGCAACGATGGTCATGGGAGACCTCGGGGCCGATGTAGTCAAGGTCGAGCAACCCGGCGTGGGTGATGACACCCGCAGCTGGGGGCCGCCATGGTGGGAGGTGGACGGACGGCCGACAAGCACCTACTACCTGGGCCTCAACCGCAACAAGAGGAGCATCGCCCTGGACCTGGCCGATCCCCCGGACCTGGAGGTGGCTCGCCGGTTGTGCCTGGAGGCCGACGTGGTGGTCGACAACTTCCGTGTCGGAACAATGGAGCGTTTCGGTCTTGACAGGGGCTCCCTCATCGAGGACCGACCCGATCTGATCACCTGCTCAATCACCGGATTCGGAAGCACCGGTGACGGTGCGAGCCTCGCCGGCTACGACTTTCTCGTACAGGCGATGAGCGGTCTCATGGCGATCACCGGCGAGGCCGACGGTGAGCCGATGAAGGTGGGTGCCGCAGTCGTCGACAAGCTGGCGGGCCTCTACGCCGCCGTCGCAATCCTGGCCGCTGTCGAGGAGCGGCGTGAGACGGGCCTTGGCCAACACGTCGAGGTCTCTCTGATGGGAGCGGCTCTGGCAGGTCTGTTGAACGTGGGATCCGCCCACGTGACCACCAATGCCGACCCCGGACGCCATGGCAACCGGCATCCGTCGATTGTCCCCTACCAGTCGTACCGGGCGTCCGACGGTCAGGTTGTCATTGCCGCAGCCAGCCCGGTCCTGTGGCAGCGGTTGTGTGAGGTTCTGGAGCATCCCGACCTGGCTGTTGACACGCGCTTTGTCGACAACGCTGCGCGCCTCCAGAACGCCGATGCCCTCGAGGCTGAGATCGAATCGGTGTTGGCGCCGGGAACCGTTGCCGAGTGGACAGGTCGGCTTCGTGCTGAGGGGATTCCAGCCGGCCCGATCAACAGCGTGCGTGAGGCGTTCGCCACCGCCGGCGACCTGGGTCTCGATCCCGTCTGGGTAATGGGTGACGGTACGGACGCCTACAGGTCGGTCGGATCGCCGATCAGGATGTCGGCCACCCCGCCGACGGCGCGAAGGCGTCCACCGTCCAACGACGAGCACGGCCCCGAGATCCGCAGGGAGATCAGCGAGAACTAGGGCTCGATAATTGCGAAGAAGATCGGGAAGTCGGTGAACGTCTCCCAGAGTGCGAGCACGCGCTCACCGTCGCCGCTGACCGTGGCTACAGCCGACCCGACCAGGTCGCCAAGTTGGCCCCCCGTCGCCACCAGTTCGTCCAGCGCTGTCCGGTCACAGGTGACGGTCGCATCGGGCGACTCGTGTGATCTGCCCGGGGCTGAGTGGAGGGTGCCGTTCGAGAGTTCCAGGCGGATGACCTCGTTCGTGTCGGGCAGCAACCAGTTGATGTTCAGGTGGCCCAGGTCTGCTGCGGGAGGCCCGTCGACCCTCACGGCCAGGTAGTCGAACACCTGCTGCAGGGTCATTCCCCGTGCCACCTCGGGCCTGGGTCGTTGCATTGCCGGAACGTTGATCGAGCCGTTCCTCAACTCCTGTGCACCCGTGAGGTAGATGTCGCGCCACGGCCCGGACTCCGCCCGGTAGGCCAACTGCTCGAAGGCATCGGCCTGGAGCAACCTGGCCTCTTCACACCCCGGGTCGGCGAACACGGCGTGCCTGAGGACCTCGGCAACCCACCGGTGGTCACCGGCCTCATATGAGGCCCGTGCCTGCTCGAGCAGGTTCTCCATTCCGCCCATGAACTCCACGTACCGGGCACCGGCCTCTACCGGCTCATAAGGGTCGAGGCTGGACGGGTGGCCGTCGTACCAGCCCAGGTAGCGCTGGTAGACGGCCCGCACGTTGTGGCTGACCGTGCCGTAGTAGCCGTGGCAGAGCCAGTCGTTCCACAGACCCGGAGGGAGGTCGATGCGGGCGGAGATCTCGTTAGGGGTGAAGCCCAGGTTGGCCAGCCGCATTGCCTGGTCGTGCAGCCAGCGGTAGAGGTCGCGCTGGTTGGTCAGGTAGTTCCTGACGGCGTCTGTTCCCCAGTGGGGCCAGCCGTGGCTGGCGAACACGATGTCGGTCCGGTCTCCCCACCTGTCCAGAGCCTCGTCGATGTAACGGCTCCACATGAGGGTGTCGCGAACCAGTGCGCCACGCAGGGTCAACACGTTGTGCATCGTCGCCGTGCAGTTCTCGGCCATACAGAGGATGCGGTGGTCCGGGAAGTAGAAGTGCATTTCTGCCGGGGCTTCTGTCTCCGGGGTGAGCTGGAACTCGATGCGAACCCCGTCCAGCACCAGTTCCTGGCCGGTCTCTGTGATCTCGATGGTCGGGGGCACCAGGGCCGATGACCCTGTGGGAAGGCCCTTGCCGAGCCCCTGGTCGACATGGCCGTGTTCGTTCCACGGGATGAGCAGCCCGAACTGGTAGGTGGTCCGGCGGCTCATGGCCGGTCCGGCGACCACGTTCTCGGCCACCGCCTCACGTAGAAACCCCTCGGGTGCCACTATCGGCACCTCGCCGGATTCGACCCGTTCAAGGTCGACCACGCCCAGCACGCCGCCGTAGTGGTCGACATGGGAGTGGGTGTAGATGACCGCCGTGACCGGCCGTTCGCCCAGGTGCTCGGCAACCAGGTCGTATGCGGCGCGAGCAGTTTCGGTTGTGGTCAGGGGGTCGATGACCACCCATCCGTTTTCGCCCCGGATGAACGTGACGCAGGAGGTGTCAAAACCACGAACCTGGTAGAAGCCGTCACAGATCTCGTAGAGGCCGTGTTGGGCGTTGAAACCGGCCTGACGCCACAGTGCCGGGTTGACGGTGTCTGGTGCCGGGCCCTCCACGAAGTCGGACTTGGAGAGGTCCCATGCGATCGGCATCCAGGGGTTCGGATCGATTCTGTCGATTATCGGCTCGGCCCTCGTGGCGATGAAGCCCCGTGCCACGTTGGCGGCGTCGCTTCCGTCGTCAGGTGGGAGGGAGGCCGCAAAGGCCTCAAGGTCTGCCCTTGTCTGTGGTGTTGCCGGCCTGGGGGTGCGAGGGTCGTCGGTCATAGGTGTCAACCTGGCCGGAGGGTCATGGACCCGTAAAGGTCGGCCCGGTGGTCTCGTAGATCGGTACCTCGCCGGGGCCGTCGCCGTAGCGGCCGAGTTCGAACCGTGCGACCACGAAGTGGTGCACCTCGTCTGGCCCATCGGCCAGGCGCAGCGTTCGCTGGGAGGAGTACATAGATGCAAGGGGTGTCCACTGGGAGATACCCGTTGCGCCGTGGACCTGGATCGCCTCGTCGATGATGTGACAGACCTTCTCCGGGACCATTGCCTTCACGGCACTGATCCAGACTCGAGCCTCGGCGTTGCCCATTGTGTCCATGGCTCTTGCAGCCCGGAGCACCATCAGGCGCATCGACTCAATTTCGATTCGTGCCCGTGAGAGGACCTCCATGTTCTTGCCGAGACGGGCGATGGGCTTGCCGAATGCCTCCCGGTAGAGGCCACGGCGGGCCATCAGCTCGACAGCCCGTTCGGCGGCCCCGATTGAGCGCATGCAGTGGTGGATGCGACCCGGGCCGAGGCGCAGCTGCGAGATCTCAAAACCGCGACCCTCGCCCAACAGGAGGTTGTCGTAGGGGACGCGGCAGTCGTCGAAGGTCAGGTGCATGTGGCCGTGGGGGGCGCCGTCGTCACCGAACACGTGCATGGCATGGTCGATGGTGAGCCCCGGGGCGTCAGTTGGTACGAGGATCTGGGACTGGCGGCGGTGTGGTGGGCTGTCAGGGTCGGTCTGGACCATTGTGATCATGATCTTGCAGCGGGGGTCTCCCGCACCGGAGATGTAGTACTTGGTCCCGTTGATGACCCACTCGTCTCCGTCGCGCACGGCGCTGCAGGCGATGTTCTTGGCGTCCGAGGAGGCCAGGTCGGGTTCGGTCATGGCGTAGGCCGACCGGATCTCACCGTTCAGGAGGGGCTCGAGCCACTGCTTCTTCTGCTCAGGGGTACCGACCCGTTCCAACACCTCCATGTTCCCGGTGTCGGGTGCCGAGCAGTTGAGGCTCTCGGAGGCAATGGGGTTCTTGCCCAGCTCGGCCGCTATGTATGCGTAGTCAAGGTTCGAGAGGCCTTCGCCGGTCTCGGCATCGGGAAGAAAGAAGTTCCAGAGCCCCTTTTCGCGGGCCTTGGCCTTCAGGGTCTCGATGATCTCGATCTGGCCGGGGTGGTAGCCCCAGTGCTCCTCGCGGGCGGCACCCAGGTCGTGGTACTCACGGGTCACCGGCTCAATCTCGGTGGCGATGAAGTCGACGACGGCGTCGTAGAGCGGGCGTGCTCTTTCTGACATCGCCAGGTTCATGGAGGTGTCGCTCGGGTCTTCGATGTGCAGTCCGGGTCCGATCGGCATGGGGTCCTCGCTGTGGGATTGGAAGTGGTGGCTGAGTTGTGCCGGAACCTAGGTCAGCGGTGGGGTCCGCCCCCAATCGGAAGAACCGAAAGTGTGGGCTTCCTGGGTCATATGTTTCATTGTGGGTATGTGAAACACGAAATATGTGCTACACATACAGATATGGCTAACCTTACGCTTGCAGTCGATGACGACCTCCTCGTCAGGGCGAGGGTCAGGGCCGCCGAGCAGGGCACCTCGGTAAACGCCGTGGTACGGGAGTTGATCACCGGCTTCGCCGCTACCGATCGGGTCGACTCGGCACGCCGCCGGCTGGTGGCGCTGTCGATCTCCTCCATGGCCGGATCAGGAGGCAGGTCGCTCACATGACCGGCTCTCTCACCAGCAGGGTGTTCGTGGACGCGTCCGTGCTCGTGCGCCTCTTCGACGACGACGAGCCACGTCGCCAGGCTGGCGCACGAGCTGTCTTCGGCGACATTCAGGGCACCACGCTCGTAATTTCTACGCGGGTCATGGCCGACTTCTACGACATCGTCACCAGGGAGTTTGCTCGTCCCCTGCCGGCGGTGGTGGCCGGGAGGGCCCTGGCCGATCTGGCTGGTCTGGCGGTGGTTCAGGTTGATCACGACCTCGTTGCCGCAGCAGCCGATGCCGCTGAACGACACGACCTGGAGATCCGCGACGCCCTGGCTGTCGAGGCGGCCGCCACGGCTGGGTGCGGCCGGCTGCTGACCGAGGCGCTCCCGCATGGGACGGTGTTGCGGGGCCTGTTGGTGGAGGATCCCGTCAACTGGGAGGAGTGCAGGTAGAGGTGATGGAGATCGAAGGCCTCAGGCGACACGAGGTGGATGTGTTCGGAACTCGTATCCACGTGGCCGAGGTTGGCGAGGGCCCGATGGTCCTGTTCGTCCACGGCTTTCCAGAGTCCTGGTACTCATGGCGACACCAGTTGCCTGCTGTTGCAGCCGCCGGAATGCGGGCAGTTGCCATCGACGTCCGCGGCTACGGATCCTCGGACAGACCGGACGAGGTTGATGCCTACCGACTCGTGGAACTGGTCGGAGACTGCGTCGGCGTTGTCGAGGCTCTTGACGGGCGAACGGCGACGATCGTCGGACACGACTGGGGCTCACCGATTGCGGCGGCCGCAGCCCGCCTACGCCCCGACGTGTTCACCGCCGTGGCGCTCCTCTCGGTGGCCTACGACCCGCGGGGCGACCCGCGCCCGACAGACGTGTTCAAGATGATGGGCGGCGACGACGAGTTCTACATCGAGTACTTCCAGGAGCCCGGTCGCGCCGAGGCCGAGATCGCCATCGACCCGGTCCGATGGCTGGAGGGCTTCTACTTCACCGCCTCGGGTGACTGCCCACCCTTTGCTCCTGACGAGAAGCCGATGGGTCTGATTGCACCTGGCGGAAAGATGAGCGACTCCTTCAGGTACCCGGACCAGCCGACGGCCTGGATGACCCCAGAGGACCTGGCCTTCTACGGTGCCGAGTTCGCCCGTTCCGGGTTCTCCGGGGGTCTCAACCGGTACCGGTGCGTCGATCTGGACTGGGTTGACCTGAGGGCCTGGCACGGAGCGCCCATCAGGCAGCCGTCGCTGTTCATCGGTGGCGAGAACGACGGTCCGACCATCTGGGGGGCTGGCAGCATCAGCCGGTTCCCGCAGACGCTTCCCGGCCTCCATGCCTCGGTGATCCTCCCCGGCGTGGGGCACTGGATGCAACAGGAAGATGCCCCCGGTGTAAATGCCATTCTTCTGGAGTTCCTGGCAGATCTTCCCTGACGGTCCTCTCTGCGGGTAGTCGGTGACCGGACCGCTGCACTTCGAGCCTGGAACGGCCTAGGTTGTGCGGATGGCGGCAGGTGCAGCACGCAAGTTGACCCGGTCGCTGGAATTGCGCCACGTGTTTGCGCTCTCCACGGGGGCGATGCTCTCCTCGGGGCTGTTCCTCCTTCCCGGTCTGGCCGCCGCCAAGGCAGGACCGGCGGCGATTGTCGCCTATCTGCTGGCCGGCACCCTTGCCATCCCGGCAATGCTGAGCGTCGCCGAACTGTCGACCGCCCTGCCCAAGGCCGGTGGCACCTACTACTTCCTCGAGCGTGCGCTCGGGCCGGCCGTCGGCACCGTGGCCGGCTTTGGCACATGGCTCTCGCTCATACTCAAGGACGCCTTCGCCATGGTCGGTATGAGCGCCTACCTGGTGCTGATCGTCGACGTTGACGGCACGACCCTGGCTCTCGTCCTGATTGGGTTGTTCACTCTCGTCAACGTCGTCGGTTCCAAGGCCAGCGCGTCGGTCCAGTTGGTCATGGTCGCGTTCATCCTGGTCGTAATGGCCTGGTTCCTCGTAGGGGGATTCTGGGAGATCAGGTCGAACGGCATCGACAGCTCGCGGCTCGACCCGTTCTTCACCTCTGGCTGGTCAGGGGTGCTGGCGGTGACCGGACTGGTGTTCGTCTCGTACGGAGGCCTCACCAAGGTCGCCAGTGCCGCTGAAGAGGTGGAGGATCCGTCCCACCGGATTCCGTTGGGGATGATGCTGTCACTGGGGGTGGCCACGCTGCTCTACACCCTCGGGGTGCTTGTGGCTGTCGTGGTTGTACCGCCGGAGATACTCCACGAGGACCTGGCCCCGATTCACACTGCTGCGGTCGCGGTGCTGCCGACTGCTGGAGTCTGGCTGGTTGTATTGGCAGCTCTGGCTGCATTCGCGTCGGCGGTAAACGCAGGGATCCTGGCGGCTGCCCGGTACCCGATGGCCATGGCGCGTGATGGGTTGTTGCCTGCACGGCTTGGAGGGTTGAGCCGCTACGGAACACCAGCGGTCGGGGTCGTGATCACAGGTGCGATGATCGCCCTGGTCGTTGTGGCGTTTGACGCCGAGGCAATAGCCAAGCTGGCAAGTGCGTTCGTGCTGCTCACCCTCGGAATGGTGAACCTGGCCGTTCTGGTACTGCGGGCTTCGCGGATCGTGTCCTACGCACCGGCCTTCCGCACCCCCTTCTACCCCTTCACCCAGTTCGCCGGCATCGCCGTTTCGGTTCTGCTCATTTCCCAACTTGGTCTCGTGCCGCTTGTCTTCATCGGCATTGTCACCGTCGTTGCCTGGGTCTGGCACCACCTGTACGCCACTCCACGAACCAACCGGGCCGGCGCCATCCGCCACGTGTTCGAACGATGGGGCGAGGGCGTCGACCGTGGCCTGGACCGCGAGATGAGCGCAGCGATGGCGGGCCACGGACTGCGTGGCGACGACGACTATGCCGGGTTGATCGCACGGGCTGCTGTTCTCAGTGTCTCCTCCGGCACGGACATCGCCGAGGCTGCCGAGCGTGTGTCCACCGTGATCTCGGACCGCATCGGGCTGTCTGCCGATCTCGTGAGCGACCAGTTCCTCGAGACCGGGTCACTCTGGATCCAGCCATCCGACGACCACCCGACCGCTACCCCGGTTGCCCTGTTCGAGGCCATCGACGACGACCAGCTGGTAATCGTTCGTGCTGCGACCGGCATCCGGATTCCCGCCGCCTGGGGTGGTTCCGGAGAGAGGGTGAACGCCCTGTTCTTCCTGGCTGGCACAGCCGCCAATCCGGGACGGTCGTTGCGCCTGGCGGGTGAGTTGGCCGGATACCTCCACGGTGGCGCCCGGCTGATCGGGTCGGCGGGAACCGAGGCCGAGGTGAAGTCGGCGCTCCTGCCCGGGGTGACACTGCGCCAGTACACCCTCCTTCCAGAGGGCCACGACGTTGGCCTGATCGGTGAGCGTGTCGGCGACATTGAATGGCTGGACGGGGTTGAGCTGGCCTCGGTGACCAGGTTCGGGGTGTCCATGCCGATCGACACCGACCTGGTGCTCGAGCCCGATGATCAGCTCACCCTGTTGGGGCCCGATGCCGTGATGCCGGCCGCCGGCCAGCCAGCCCCCCTGGTTCCTGTCAGGCCCTGAGAGTTCCCCAGCGATCCGCCAGGAAAGCTGTCATCCTGGAGTAATGGCCGGATTGGACCTTGAATGGGAGTTTCGGGAGCGGGCATTCGCCTTCTTGCGCGCAGTCCAGTTGCGTACCGGCGGGCCTGTCAGGCAGGCCGACGTGGGGTCCTTTGAGTTCCGTGGCGGGAAGTACCGGTTGATGCCGACACAGCAGGGAATCTTGAAGCCGAGGCAGTTGGATGCCGCCCTCAGTTTTGTCACCAGATACTCAGGCAGTGGCTACCGACCCTACGACGACCATGAGGGTCCAGATGGCCTGCTCCGGTACAAGTGGGAGGGCACCGACCCAGACCACTACCGCAACAGGGGAATGCGCCTTGCAATGGAGGCACGTCTCCCCCTCATCTACTTCAGGGCGATTGCGAAGGGTCTGTATGAGCCGATCTTTCCGGTAACTCTCGTCGGTGAGGAGGTGGCTGCCCGACAGTTCGTAGTCGCCCTCGACGAGGTGTCTGCCGGCTACTGGGACAACAGAAACGTGATCGACCTTGCCACCAGACGGGAGTACGCGGAGAGGGCCACGAAGGTTCGGGTTCATCAGCCCGTGTTCAGGTCGGTTGTACTGGACGCCTACGGGCACCGGTGCGCGTTGTGCAACCTTCGTCACCGTGAACTCCTCGACGCCGCCCACATCAGGGCCGACGCGGACGGTGGCGAGCCAGTCGTCACCAATGGCATTTCAATGTGCAAGATCCACCATGCCGCCTACGACAGCGACATCCTCGGGATCAGGCCGGATCGCGTGATCCGACTTCGGTCCGACGTGTTGATGGAACAGGACGGACCGACGCTTCGTTACTCGCTCCAAGGCCTCCATGGAGAGCAAATGCAGGTCCCCCGGCGTCGTGCCGCTCATCCGTCGGTTGACCTTCTCGAGGAGCGGTGGGACCGGTTCAAGCAGAGCGCATGATGTCGCCAACCCGGCTATTCAGCGCTTGAGCAGGCGCTTCACCTCGGCAATCCCGGCTATCGCCTCCGACGCCGTACCGGCCACTGGTGCCAGGTTGAGGTCGACGGCGCCGGTATCCACGAATGGGGCCAGCCACCCGGCGATCTCGGATGGCGTGCCGACCGGCGAATACCTCTCAAACGCCGAGAAGGGAGCGCCGTAGAAGGATTCCATGCTGGGACCCAGGAGTCCCGCCCCCTCTTCCGGTGTGTCTCCCAGCCCCACCCACACCTGATACCCGTGTCTCCATTTCACGTCGGTCCGACCAGCCGACATAGCGGCTTCTTCGGCCAGGGCGACCCCGGCAGCGAACCGGTCAGGCGAGCACCATGAGGCCAGCCAGCCCTGGCCGCGTGTTCCGGCCCTTTGAATGGCGGCCGTCGAACGGCCACCAACCGTGACCACAACCGGAGGGTCAGGTTCGGGCCGGATCGAGGTGTTGGGCACCTGGTAGAACTCGCCGTCGTGGTTGACGGTAGTTCCGTCCAGAAGTGGGAGGAGGACGTCAAGGGCCTCGTCGGTCCGACGTCCCCGGGTGGCAGGGTCCACCCCGACCGACTCCATTTCGTGACGGTCCTCGCCGCCCACCCCGATTCCGAGTGTGAGGCGGCCCGGAGCATCTTCGGCCAGGGTGGAGACCTGACGGGCCACTGCCACGGGATGACGGAGGGCCAGCAGGTAGACGCCGACGTAGAGGCCGATTGTGGGGTGCAGTCCCGCCAGCCAGGCCATGGTCATCAGGCCGTCCCGACCCTGGCCTCCCTGGAATGCCACATGGTCCGCCGTGATCATGTGGTCGAGGCCACCGGCGGCCGCGGCGTTCACATACGCGTCTGCCTCCTCGCGCGACTTGAAGCCGGTCGGAGGGATTGAGACACCGACCCGAACCGGCCCAACGGTCACGGAGTCTTCTTCTGTCCGAATCGATCCCATGACGTGATGCGCTCGGCTGGCCTGGGACGCGGGGCTACGCCCCAGTTGCCGGTCGGATACCCGAGGGGTAGTAGGGCCAGGACCTCGTAGCGCGCGGGTATGTCGCACAGTTGGCGAACCTCATCTTCGTAGATTCGGTGCAGCGTGGTCATGGTCGTTCCGAGCCCCAGCGAGCGTGCTGCCAACATGAAGTTCTGGACCGCCGGGTACACGGAGGCGTGGGTGGGGCCGACCGGCATCGGGCCCTCGTCGTCCTCGACCGTCATGTCGATGGAGGGCATTAGTACGAGCACCAGCACCGGTAAGTGTTCGAGGTTCTCTGCCAGGTGAACCGTGGCCCGGTTGTTGCGTTCCCAGCTGCTTCTGGTGGCATCGTCTGGGAACTCGGTTGGAGCTATGGCAGCGCCGTAGCGCGCCCATCCACGTCTGTAGATTTCGGCCAGAGCCAGCTTCGTGTCCGGGTCCTGCACGATGAGGAACTGGTAGGGCTGGATGTTGCCCCCGCTCGGCGCCTGGACCGCTGCCCTGAGGCACGTCCAGATGTCTTCCTCGCTGACCGGTTCATCGGTGTACCGGCGCATTGCCCGATGAGTCATCAGGCCCTCAAGGAGACCCGGTTCCGATTCGGTTTCTTCACTCATGCCGCTGTCCTCCTACCTGCCTGTAAAGCGGGGTTCGCGTTTTTCGGCCAGAGCTGCGAGAGCTTCGGCGTGGTCCTCTGAGGTGAACGTGAGCATCTCCAGGGCCGTGGACAGGTCGAATGAGGATCCCATTGTCTGCTTGATCCAGGCGTTAACGGCCTGCTTTGTGTATTGCACTGCCTGTGGGGCACCGGCGGCGAGGCGTCTGGCCCATGTCAGGCCTGCAGCCCGGCAGGTCTCTGCGTCGGGTGTCGATTCTGTGATCAGGCCCAGCCGGGCGGCCTCTTCTGCTCCGATTGCGTCCCCTGTGAGGAGAAACCGCTTGGCGAGCACGGGGCCAAGCGCGAGTGGCCATGCGATCGTGCCACCGTCGCCTGCCACGATGCCGACCCTTACGTGGGGGTCACCCAGCCGTGCCGTTTCGGACATGACCACCACGTCGCAGAGCAGGGCGATGCTGGCTCCCAGGCCCATTGCGTGTCCGGTTACGGCACAGACCACCGGTAGGTGGACGTCCAGCAGGTCCCAGATGAGCGACTTTCCGTCAAGTCGCAGGTTGGCTGCGAATCCGGGTTCTTGAAACTCGGGAAACCATGCGAAGTCTCCGCCGGCCGAGAAGGCCGACTCGGTACCGGTCAGGAGGACAGCCCGGGCGCTTCGTTCGGCCTGGAGGCGCGGGAACAGATTCGTCAACTCGTGGTGCATCCGGTCGTCGACCTTGTTGAGGGGGTCATCGACTTTGTCGATGGTGACGATGAGGACGTCCTCGTCGTATTCGAACCGCAGGTACTCGAAGTCGTCGCTGGTCATGTCGGCGAGTTCACAACAGTGTCGTGTCGGTGTCCAACCCCAGTCGGATACGTCCCGTCAACTCGTGGATCCTTTCGGCCACCATGCCGTGGGTTGCGGCGACCTGGCCGTCCCGTACCGCCCTCTGGAGGGGTTCTCGCAGGTAGACGGCGGTACCCCCTGCCTGTCGCTGGAGGTTGATGAGGGCATCGGCGCACCTCTGTGCCGCATCGGCGGTAGCCAACCGGATGACGCGACGGTGTTCGATGCTCAGCGGGTCGCCGGCAGACGCCGTATCCCATGCCGTGCCGAGAGCGTCCAGGAGGAAGGCTCTGGTGGACCGGGCGGTGGCTTCTGCAGTGGAAATAGCAGTCTGACCGGACGCCCGCTCAGCCAGGGTGCGCCCGGAGCCCTGGGGCGTCTTGGCCTCGGCTATTTCGGCGAACCTGTCGATCGCGCCGTCGAGCAGGCCGATGGCAACAGCAGCCACTCCGGTAGCGAGCATGCCGTAGAAGGGGAAGCGCCAGAGGGGGCCGTCAAGACGCGGTTTCGCATCTGTCAACTGCACCCAGCGACCCTCTGGCACGAATGCCTCCCTGGTCGCGTAGTCGGTGGAACCTGAACCTGAGAGCCCGGTGACATGCCAGGTGTCCACGAACTCGACGTCTCCGGGCTCAAGGAACACGAACGGGGCGAACAGTCCGTCGGCTCTGCTGGCAGTTGCACCGGTGCCGTTGACTATGCGGGTACCCCCTCCGATCCAGGTGCAGTGGCGGGTTCCCGAACCCCATTCCCAGGATCCTGAGACCACGAGTCCACCGTCGACGGGTCGTGCTGCTCCGGTGGGTACCGAGTAGCCGCCGGTGCAGGAGTCGGCGGGGCCGTAGATGGTCGCAGCGTGATCGGGTGGGAGAAAGCCGGCCAGGAGGGACGTGGTCCCGGCGATCATCACGCACCAGGCGGCCCCACCGTCGTGTCGGGCCATCTCGGCGATTGTGGCCATGCCCGTTGCGACGTCCACCTCGGGGCCACCAAGTTCTGCTGGTACGAAGAAGCGGAACAGGCCGGCTGAGCGCAGGTCGTCAACGACATCATCCGGGAGGGTCCGGGTGGCTTCGATCCGTTCGGACCTCTCAGCGATCGACGGTCCCAGCTCACGGGCCATCTGTACGAGGTCGGCCATCGCCGGAACCTAGAGGTTGTGTCGGAGTCAGGCAAACCGGTGGTCATGGTCTGATGGCACCCCGGGGGCGTAGGGTCGGCCTGTGATTGACGGGGCCCATGAGGCCGACCCGGACGACGGGAATAGCGACGTCGATACCGGGGTTACGGAGCGTGTGGGTAACACCGAACCGGCGTCTCTGTCGGCTGAACAGGCCTTCTAGCAGTACGTGCTGCCCGAGATCGATGTCCTCGGCCGTGTCGCGTTTTCACTCACCCGGCACTCTGCAGACGCCGAGGACCTTGTCCAGGACACCCTTGTCCGGGCCTGGAGGGCCATCGAACGCTTCGACGGCCATTACCCCAGGGCATGGCTCCTGACGATCATGCGCAACACCAACCTGAACCGCGTCCGCAAGCGCCTCCCCGACCTCGAGCGCAACCCCGACGAGGGGGCCTCGGTGCTCGAGACCGCAGAACCGCACGCCAGCGCTGAAGACGAGGTGGTAGATTCGGTCTTTGACGCCAATGTGGCGTCAGCCCTCAATGGCCTCACCGACGACTTTCGTCAGGTGGTGGAGTTGGTCGACGTGGACGGCCTCACATATGCCGAGGCCGCCGAGATCATGGATGTACCCGTTGGAACGGTGATGAGTCGCCTGCACCGGGCACGTCGTCGCATCCGCGATGAGCTGGTAGCAACCACAGAAACAGAGGGTCAGTGATGTTTGGCCGATTTCTTCGACGCAGGAACAATGAGTTGCCGTGCCCCGAGGTCGGCAGGCTTCTCCAGCAGTACCTCGACGAGTCGATTGCCGGTCCGATGGCCCTCGACGAGACCACGGCCGCCAAGGTTGGCGGTCACCTGGCCGACTGTCGAAGGTGTGGCCTGGAGGCTGAGACCTACGAATCGATCAGGGCCTCAGCCGGGCGTTCAGGTAGCGGGCTCTCCGAACAGGCCCTTGAGCGGCTGAGGGAGTTCGGCGAGAGCCTTGCGGCCGGCGAGGAGCCCAACCAGGGCTGATTGGTCCCGGGCGGTTGGTCAGGAGATGATCCGCGTGTCGGGTCTGAATGCCGCCCATGCGAACCAGAAGGTGTCGACGTGTTCGACGGCTTCCAGCCTGGAACCGGTGAGAGGCCCGGCAACTGCCTCGCCGAGCACATTCCACCGGCTGTCAGTCCCGTCGTCGATGAACCACTCGCCATCGGTGGTGAACCGGAGCTCTTGACCATCGAGCACCGGCACGAAGGCTCCCGTCGAGCCGACGTCCCTGCCGTTGGCCACGGTGATGTCGTCAAGGCCGACGCTGTACCGGGTCGGTGCCAGACGCTGATCCGCTGACCCGCCAGGTCGATGTTCAGCACGCCTTCGTCAGTGAGGTTCTCAAGGGTGATGGCGGCCGAGTCGTCGCCGCGCCTGATGCCGATGACCCGCTCCTTTGCCAGGAGCCGTCCGTCGGTGTCGCCGTCGAACAGGAATGGAATCGTGTCGACGTCGTCGTAACCGGGGTAGGGGTTGCGGCCGTAGTCACGTGACCAGCCTGTGTCATTGGATAGGACGAGGCTGTCGGGGTTCGTGGACAGCCAGTCACCCCATGCCACCGTGGAGACCGGGTACGTGGTCGCCTGCTTGCCGGCCAGCAAACCGACGATGGCTTCGCCGGTGAAGTGGCTCCAGAGGGACTCCGTCTGGCGGTCGTACATGACGAGGGCGGAGTTGTAGAGCATCCCCGAGGTTCCAAACGAGAGGACCCGGTCACCCAGGCGCCTGTCGTAGGCAACTGCCGAGTTGCACAGCGGGCAGTAGGTGACCGAAACCGGGATTCCGCCGACCGTGTCGTTCACGATCTCGTGCCAGGTCATTATCTGGATGGGATATGCACGGGATTCGCCGCCGACGCTCAGCGCCAGCACGGGTTCGTTCAACCTGAGGAAGTCGACGATTTGCGCGGTGACGAAGCGCGGTGTGTCGAGCGGTGGGATGCCGTCGGGCGGCGGACCACCCGAGCGAATCCTGTTCGGATCGACGAGGGGCTTGGGAAAGGCGTCGTCGAACCTGTTTGCGATGGCTGATGGCCCGAAGTCGGGCAGATCGGCTGCAATCTGTTCGACCTCGAACGGTTCGATCGGGTAGACGGGCGCTGCTGCCGGCTCTTCGTCAACCTGGGTGGTGGTCACGTCGGGGATGTTCTGCGTGGTCGGGATGGCTGTGGTGGGAGAGTCGCTGGCTGGAGATGTCGCGACGGGTTCGCTGGTCGAGGTGGCTGTCGTCGTCGGGTTGTCGGTGCCCGACACGGAGACCGACTCGGACGAGTCGGTCGATGTGCAAGCGGTTGCTATTACCACCACCGTGACCAGCAGCGCCCCGACTCTGAACCTGCGTGCTTTGGCCGGGAGGGTGGGGGACCCAGGGGTCAGGTCCACCACCCTCCTATGGCCGAGTGGAGCGCCTGTCCGGCCCACCTGGAGGGTGTCGGTCGGTCGGGTTGGGGGATCGCTGGCCACGCAGGTGAAACCGGTCGGAGCGGTCGGATATTCCCCGGTGGCTCAGTAAGTCGACACCGGTAGGCAATGGCTGCATGCGGATTGCATGCAGTTCTTCAGGCAAGGTAGTCTGACTGCATGGCCAAGACGATCCAGGTTCGCGATGTCGGCGACGAGACCCACCGTGCTCTTGCCGAGCGTGCCGACGCTGCAGGCATGTCACTGTCGCAGTACCTGCGTGAAGAACTTGACCGCCTTGCCGGCCGTATCAGTGCCCGTCAAGCCTTTGACCTGTTCACCGAGCGCCTGCCGTCTTCGCCCCTATCGGCCGATGTGATCGTCAAGGCGATCGGTGACGACCGGGCTGGACGCTGAGCCGTGCTGGTTGTCGATGCCTCGGTAGTAATCGGGGCCATCACCACCAGCGCACATCCGGTCACTGAACTCCTGGCAGGCGATGACGACCTCCATGCCCCGCACCTCCTCGACGTCGAGGTGGACAGTGCGCTGGCGAGGCTGGAGCGCCACGCCGTCCTGGAGCCGGACGTGGTCGAGGCTGCCAGAGTGCTCTTTTCAGTCCTGCCCATTGAGCGCCATGCGCACGCCTCCATTGCAGACCGGGCATGGGAGATCCGAAACAACCTCTCCATCTACGACGCCTCGTATGTGGCGCTGGCCGAGGCGCTCGGAGCAGCCCTCGTCACCTCCGACAGGCGGCTGGCAGAGGCGCCCGGGAACCATGCCGATGTGGTGCTGGTAACTGCCTGAGGCCCCTTCTACTGGCGGAGTGGCCGAAAGTGCGCGACCATCGCTGTCTGGTCGAATGCCGGAAACCCCACCATTGGGGGAGGGGTGGCCCGACCTATTGACATCATGGGGGTTTGTGATGGAGGTATCTGTCACGGTCAACGGCCAGGTGCGAACGGCTGATGTGGAGCCGCGCACCCTGCTAGCGCATTTCCTGCGCGACGACCTGGGTCTGACCGGAACGAACATCGGCTGCGACACGAGTTCGTGTGGAGCATGCACTGTTCTGGTCGACGGCCGCTCGGCCAAGTCCTGCACGATGCTGGCCGTTCAGGCCGACGGGGCCGACGTCACGACCATCGAGGGCCTGGCTGGCGAAGATGGCCTCCACCCGATGCAGCAGGCCTTTCACGAGTGCCACGCCCTCCAGTGCGGGTACTGCACACCGGGCATGGTCATGGCGGCCGTGTCGCTGGTCGACGAGTACTCCGACCTTGACGCCGACGGCGTACGCGAGGGTCTCGAAGGCAACCTCTGCCGCTGTACCGGCTACCAGAACATCGTCAAGGCCGTCCTGGCCGCGTCCGAGTAGGGGGAACGAATCGTGACCATCACAGAAACTCCGTTCGCCGGCGGCATCGTCGGCGAGGCCCGCCTCCGCAAGGAGGACCCCGCCCTGCTTACCGGTGAGGCCAAGTTCATAGACGACCTTGACCTGCCCGGTGCTCTCTGGGTGGCGTGTGTGCGCAGCCCCCACGCGCACGCTCGCATCAACGGCGTCGACACCTCCGAGGCGCTGGCCGTGGACGGTGTGGTTGCGGCCTACTCCGGCGAGGACCTGGCAGACACCTGGGTTGCGCCGTTGCCGTGTGCCTGGCCGGTTACCGACGACATGAACAATCCTGCGCACTTTCCGGTTGCACAGGGAAAGGCCAACTACGCGGGCGACATCGTCGCCGTGGTTGTTGCCACCTCCCGGTACGCGGCCGCCGACGGCCTCGAGGGGGTGGTCGTCGACTACGAACCGCTGGACGCCGTTGTGTCGATCGAGGACGCAGAGTCGGACCGGGTCGTCATCCACGAGGACCTTGGGACCAACGTGTCCTACGAGTGGCCGCTCATCCCGGACCCCGAGGGGGTGGATGCCGCGTTCGAGGCTGCGACACACCACATCACAGAGACCTATGTGCACCAGCGCCTGATACCGGCACCGATGGAGCCCCGCGGTGTCGCCGTGGTACCGGCACCGCACAACGGCGACATGACGCTCTACTCATCAACCCAGATTCCACACGTGCTGAAGGTGATGGCGGCCCTCACCCTGGGTGTGCCAGAGCAGAAACTGCGCGTGATCGCGCCCTCGGTGGGCGGCGGGTTCGGCTGCAAGCTGAACGTCTACGCCGAGGAGATCCTCTGCATGGCCCTGGCACAGCGCCACGGCGTTCCGGTTCGTTGGACCGAGAGCCGCACCGAGGCGGCTGGTTCGACCATTCAGGGAAGGGCCCAGCGCCAGACCATCGAGTTGGCGGCCGATGCCGACGGGAAGTTGACCGCCGTGCGGGCGACCCTCCTGGCAGACATGGGGGCCTACCTCCAGTTGGTGGCGCCAGGTGTGCCGCTGCTCGGTGCATTCCTATACCACGGGCTCTACGACGTGCCCCTCTACTCGTTCACCTGCAAGAGCGTGTTCACCAACCTCACGCCGACCGATGCCTACAGGGGCGCCGGAAGGCCTGAGGCCACCTACGCAATCGAGCGTGGCATGGATGCCCTCGCGGTGGCGGTCGGGGTGGGAGCCGATGAGATCCGCTCGCGGAACTTCATTCCGACAGAGAAGTTCCCCTACGACTCGCCGGCGGGTCTGGTGTTCGACTCGGGCAACTACCAGCCGGCACTTGACCGGGCCAAGGAACTGATCGGCTGGGACGCCCGGATGGCGGAGCAGGCCGAGCGGCGTGCCGCCGGATCCACGACCCACCTGGGGATCGGCATCTCGACATATGTGGAGATGTGCGGCCTGGCCCCCAGCCGGGTGCTGGCATCGCTCAACTACGGGGCGGGCGGATGGGAATCCGCAACCGTACGGGTGCTTCCGACCTGCAAGGTCCAGGTCGTCACCGGCGCCACACCGCACGGGCAGGGCCATGAGACGTGTTGGTCCATGATCGTGGCCGACCGTCTCGGTGTCGACCCCGACGACGTCGAGGTCCTCCACTCCGACACGGCGATTTCGCCGCTAGGCATGGACACATACGGCTCGCGGTCGCTCTCCGTTGGAGGTACTGCCATCTGGATGGCCACAGAGAAGGTCGTCGAGAAGGCTGCGACCATCGCAGCGCACATGCTCGAGGCCAACCCGGAGGATCTGGAGCTGACCGGCGGCGTGTTCAGCGTCAAGGGCAGTCCGGATGCCGAGGTGCCCCTGGCTGGGGTGGCATTCGCTGCGTTCACCGCCCACGATCTGCCGGACGGTGTCGAGCCCAACCTCCAGGCCCAGGTCACCTGGGATCCACCCAACTTCACGTTCCCGTTCGGTGCCCACATTGCCGTCGTCGAGATCGACGAGGTCACCGGTGCGGTGGACCTGATCGACTACGCGGCCTGCGACGACTGTGGGAACCAGATCAACCCGATGATCGTCGAGGGGCAGATCCACGGCGGCATCGTCCAAGGGGTCGCTCAGGCCCTCTGGGAGGAGGCCGTCTACGACGAGGACGGCCAGTGCCGCTCGGCCAACCTGGCCGACTACCTGGTGCCGTCGGCAGCCGAGTGCATCGACATGAAGTTGGACCACACCGTCACCCCGTCTCCCACGAACCCCATGGGTGTCAAGGGGATCGGAGAGGCCGGGACCATTGCGTCAACTCCGGCCGTGATGAACGCGGTCGTCAATGCGCTGAGGCCACTGGGTGTGACCGGGATGGCGATGCCGGCCTCACCGATGACGGTCCGACGAGCCATCGAGGCCGCCGGGGGAGGTGCATCATGATCCCCGCAGCAGTCGGATACGTGAGGGCCGACTCGGCCGAAGCGGCAGTGGCGGCGCTTGGTGAGCACGGTGACGAGGCCAAGTTGCTGGCAGGTGGCCAGTCGCTGATACCGCTCATGAGGCTCCGCCTTGCCAGGCCCAGCGTGCTGGTCGACATGGGAAGAGCTGAGGATCTGCGCGGCATCAGCGTCGACGGTGACACGGTGTCCATTGGGGCCCTGACGAGCCACAGTGCTCTCGAGCACTCGGCTGAACTGACGGCGGCCTGCCCCCTGCTTGCGCACGTGGCATCCCAGGTCGGAGATCCGGCGGTCAGACACAGGGGAACTCTGGGCGGCTCGCTGGCACACGCCGATCCGGCATCGGACCTGCCGGCTGCTGTGCTCGCACTCGGCGGCACCCTTGTCGCCACGGGCCCCGGTGGATCACGTGAGATTGCGGCCTCGGACTTCTTCACCGGGTTCCTCGAGTCGGCCCTGGCGTCCGACGAGGTGCTGACCACCGTTCACCTGCCTGTCTCCACCGGTGGCTGGGCGTACCAGAAGTTCAACCGACGTGCCCAGGACTGGGCGATCGTGGGTGTGGCTGTCGCCGAGGGAGGCGCCGGCGTGAGCCTCGTCAACATGGGTTCCACCCCGCTGCGGGCGGCAGCGGTCGAGGCCGCTGTGGCCGGTGGGGCTGGAGCGTCCGATGCTGCTGCGGTGGCTGCCGACGGAACCGAGCCACCCACTGACAACAACGCCGATGGCGCCTACCGGGAGCACCTGGTGAGGGTGCTCACCGAGCGGGCACTTGTGGCAGCCGGCGCATGATCACCATCACCCAGCGGCACCGGCTGGTTGCAGGAGGCCGTTGGGCCCGACCGGGTAGGTGGGTGGTGAGGGGTCGCTCGATGCCGGCCATGGATGAGAGCCGTGGTGAGTCAGACCGCTACCGGTACCAGGCCTCGAGGGCCCAGCGCTCCACCCGGTGGCGTATACGTGGAGTGGCCCTGCAGCGCCACGGGTAGAGACCGGTACCTGCGACCGAGATGGTCAGTGCAGCAGGCGGTGGAGTAGTTCAACGCGGCGTGAGGGTCGGCCGGTTCTGGCCTCGGCCCGGTCTCCGGACCGTGCTGCCCAGAGACCCGAGTTGATGCCCAGCCAGCGGAATGGTTCGGGTGCCCACCGGCGTGATTCGTGGCCAACCCACGGCAGGTCGGTGCGTTCGCTGTGGGTGCCGGTGATGAGTTCGGCCAGGGTGTGGCCGGCCAACTTGGCTGCGGCCACGCCGTCGCCGGCGTAGCCACCGGCATGGGCGAGGCCGGTGTTCCGGTCCAGCACCACAGAAGGGAACCAGTCTCTCGGTATTCCGAGCACGCCGCCCCAGCGGTGGGTGATCTCAGCACCGGCCAGGACCGGGAACAGCTCGTGGAGTGTCTTGATGATGCGGTCGTGGACCGGTGATGCCCGTTCGACGGCCGGGTCTATCCGGGAGCCGAACAGGTAGGGGGCTCCGCGACCACCAAAGGCCAGGCGTCCGTCGGCCGTGCGCTGGCCGTAGATGGTCATGTTGCGGCCGTCGGCAAAGGTCGGGCGTGCGGCCAGCCCGATCTCATCGAGCACGTCGGGTGCCAGAGGCTCGGTCGCGACCATCAGTGAGTAGAAGGGCGCGACAGCCCTCCGCTGTCCCGCCAGGTCGCGGGTGTAGCCCTCGGTCGCCCTCACGACGATCTCGGCAGTGACCGTGCCGTGTTTGGTGAGTACGGCACCCTTGCTGGTGGACAGTGCCGCGGTTCCCTCGTGAACCGTCACCCCGAGGCGTTCGACCACGTCGGCCAGGCCGCGTACCAGGCGTGCGGGGTGCACCGCTGCCACGTGGGCCATGAAGCGCGCACCCAGGATGTCGGTGGCGTTGCCGACGGCCCATGCCTCGTCTGGTCCCAGCATCGAGATGTCCTCAGTGGTCAGGCCGACGGCGTGCCGTGCCGAGACGCCTGCTGTCAGTCGTGTGAGCTGTGCCCTGTTTCGGGCCCACGAGATGGAGCCGCCCTTGGCGAAGTGGCAGTCGATCCCCTCGGCGGCAGCGACGCGTCCGATGTCGTCGACAGCGTCGAAGAGGGCCCGCATCTGGCGCACGGCCAGCCCTGGCGAGGAGGCCCTGGCAATGTCCATTGGGCTGACCCCGTATTCGCCGAGGGCCCAACCGCCGTTTCTGCCCGATGCGCCGAAGCCGGCAACGTCGCGTTCGAGCACGATGATGCGCAGGGTGGGGTCGATTCGGGCCAGGTGGTAGGCGGTCCAGAGGCCCGTGAAACCGGCGCCGATGATGGCCACATCGCAGTCACGGTCGCCGGGCAGGGCCGGGCGCTGGTCGATGGACCCGGGCAGCGAGTCGTGCCAGAAGGAGAGTTGGCTGTACACGGAGGACAGGGTGTTCAGGTTAGCTGTTGAGCCCGATGCCGAATCGACCAAGGGTGCGGAGCCAGAGTCCCTCCCTGCCCTCCCGGCGGTCAGCCCGCTTGATGGCCGCACGTGTCGCCTGGACTGCCAGCCAGCGGGCAGGTTCGGGCGGGACGGGGACTGGGCGACGCCTCACCATCTGGAGTTCGGTGCGCTCAGTGGACAGGCCGTCGACAAGATCGAGTGCGACACGGGCACCGAACCGGCTGGCGCCGACTCCGAGGCCGGTGTAGCCGGCAGCCCATGAGACCCGACCGGCGTGGGTCGTTCCCCAGGCGCAGGTGAACCGTGTCGTCGATGCAATCGGGCCACTCCAGCGGTGTGTGAACCGGAGCCCTTCAGCCTGGGGAAACGTGTGGAAGAAGTTCTCTGCCAGGCGACGTGTCGTGGGGGCGTGGTGCTCGACGGAGGGCCCGACGCGTCCTCCGAAGTGGTACAGGACGTCGTAGCCGCCCCACAGAATTCGGCCATCGGCGGTACGCCGGTAGTAGTGGAACTGGTTTCCTGCGTCGGCAAGTCCCTGCCTGCCGTGCCAACCGATTTCAGCCCACTGATCGGTTGAGAGCGGTTCGGTCATCAGGACGTGGTCGTACACCGGTATCACGTGGCGGCGGATCTTCGGTAGCGGCTTCCGGTAGGCGTTGGTGGCAACCACCGCCCGACCTGTCCTTACCCTGCCATCGTCTGAATGCAGTTCGAGGCCGGTGCCAGATTTCTCAATGGACCGCACCGGGGAGTTGTCGTGAAACACCACGCCGAGCGACCTTGCAGCACTCTGCAGTCCCCAGGCCAGACAGGCTGGATCGACCATGGCCGCTCCGGTGCGTTGCCAGAGGCCGGCCAGATAGGTGGGTGAGTCGATCTCGGCCCGGATGGCTTCTGTGTCGAGCAGTGCGTGGTCGACACCGAGCCTGGAGGAGGCCTCGGCCAACCCCTGGAGTTCGTCTACCTGCCAGGGCTCGACGGCTATGTCCATGGTGCCGGTCCGCTCGGCGTTGCAGTCAATCGCGTGACGGTTGATGGTGTCCATGAGGTCATCCAGGTTCTCGTCGCCGAACCTCAGGAGGGTGTGGAGTTCATCGGGCCAGTGGGCCAGCCCGTTGGCGAGGCCGTGGGTGAGGGAGGCCTCACAGAAGCCGCCGTTGCGGCCGCTGGCGCCAAAGGCGGCCGTCTCCGCCTCGAGAACGATGATCCGGCGACCGGGATCTGCCTCGGCGGCGATGAGCGCTGTCCATAGGCCGGTGAATCCGGCACCGACGATGACGAGGTCGGCTTCGGCCTGGCCGCTGAGTGCGTCGGCCGGCTGGGGAGTGTCGGGCCTGTCGAGCCAGTAGACGGCGTTCCTTGTGTTGGACAGGGCCAGGGTTGCTGCGTTGCTGGACATGGTCTGGCATCATCCCACGGTTTGTTCCCCTTGACAACGGAATCGGTTGGTATGTGGTCGTCAGTCGACTAGATTAGTTGTTAAGACTAGGTATAGCCTGCTGAATCAGTAGTCCACGCAATGCCTGGAGGGTCAGACCAACTGGCCACCGTGGCGACGCTGGACCGGCCAGAACCCGGGGGCAGTTCGAATAATGAGTGAAGCGAGCGTGGCCGTAGGACTCCATGGGGTCGTCAAACGCTTCGGCGACGTGGTGGCCGTCGACAACCTTGACCTCGACATCCGTGATGGTGAGTTCTTCTCCCTCCTTGGTCCCTCTGGTTGTGGAAAGACAACGACCCTGCGGATGATCGCAGGCCTGGAGCTGCCCACAGCCGGCTCGGTCACAATCCACGGCGAGGAGATGGGCATTCGTCCACCCAACAAGCGCCCGGTTAACACCGTCTTCCAGAGCTACGCCCTGTTCCCCCACATGGATGTGGCTCGCAACGTCGGCTTCGGGCTCGAAATGCGCAAGGTTCCGAAAGAGGAACGCAGTTCCCTGATCGACTGGGCGATCGACCTTGTCGAGATGGGCGCCATGGCCCATCGCAAGCCTGCCCAGTTGTCTGGTGGGCAACAGCAGCGCGTAGCGCTGGCCCGTGCGCTCGTGAACAGGCCCGAGGTGCTGCTGCTGGATGAGCCACTCGGAGCCCTCGACCTGAAGTTGCGTCAGCAGATGCAGCACGAGTTGAAGGAACTCCAACGAGAGGTCGGCATCACGTTCGTCTACGTGACCCACGACCAGGAGGAGGCGGTCACGATGAGCGACCGCATCGGCGTCATGCACGACGGGCGACTGCTTCAGGTCGACTCGCCCGAGAGAATCTACGAGCACCCGACGACCCGCTTTGTGGCCGACTTCATCGGACAAACCAACTTTCTAGAGGCCACAGTCGCATCGGCCGATGAGGTGGTGCTTGCCAATGGCGACCGGCTTCGCCTCTCGACTGATCATGACGGAGGGGCAGCAGTTGCCGTGACGGTCCGACCCGAGCGCCTCACCGTCCACGGGCGTGACGAGGCACCCGTGGGTGCCCACAGCCTCGACGGGGTGGTTGATTCGGTCGTCTACATGGGCAACGCCATCAACTACACGATCTCGGTCGACTGGATGCATCTGGAGGTCCGTTGTCCGGCCACGCTTGCGGATGACCGAAAGTATGAAGGGGATGAGGTCACAGTCTCATTCGACCCTGATCACGCATCGGTGGTCGTCGGCTGATGGACGTGGTGGTCGAGCCGGGTCTGGAACACCAGGCTGAGCGCGCGCGGTCGCGACAGGGCTTCCTCATGGGGTTGCCCACAATGATCTACCTGTTCGTCTTCTTCGTGGTCCCACTTGGGTTCGTGGTCATGTACTCGTTTGCGACGCGGACCCGTACCGGTCGCACCGAACTGGCAGGCTGGAACGTCGAGGCCTATGAACGGCTCGGTGAGACCGTCGTCCGTGCAGTGGCGTTCAGATCGCTCTGGATCGCTGCAGTCACGACCATTTTGAGCCTGGCGCTGGCCTACCCCCTCGCCTACTTCATTTCCACTCGCCGGCCGGCCACGAGAAACATGCTGCTCGTGGGCGTCATGATCCCGTTCTGGTCCAACTTCCTTATTCGAACCTACGCCTGGCGGGTGCTGCTGGACAGCGACGGCATCTTCACCAGGATCATGTCCGGGATGGGTCTGGGCGACGGTCGCATCCTGTTCACGAACAACGCCGTGATACTCGGCCTCGTCTACGGATACCTGCCGTTCATGGTGCTGCCGCTGTATGCGGCCATCGAGCGGATCGACTGGAGCCTCGTTGAGGGCGCCCGCGACCTCTATGCCTCGGGTTGGTCGGCTTTCAGGCGGGTGGTCTGGCCGCTGTCGAAGCCGGGTGTGATAGCAGGCTCGATTCTCGTGTTTGTTCCCTCGTTCGGTGCCTACGTCACGCCGGCCATCCTCGGCGGCAACAAGAAGGGCCTGATGGGCAGCTACATCGTCGACCAGTTCATGGATGCCAGAAACGGGCCTCTGGGATCGTCGCTCTCCGTGCTGGTACTGGTCGTCATGTTGATGGGAACCCTCATCTACTTTCGCCAGGGCGGAAGGAGCCTGTGATGCAGTCACGGCTCGCCATGGGGGTGATGGGCTGATGGGAAAGGGCGTAGCACTCTCGACGGCCGAGCCGATGGGGGCAGCCAGATGGCTGTTACGTGGCCACTCGGCTCTCGTCTACGCCTTCTTCTACGCCCCGATCGTCGTCTTGGCCTTCTATTCGTTCAACGAGAGTCAGTTGGTCGGAAGGTGGAGCGGCTTCTCCCTTCGCTGGTACGAGGCATTCCTTCAAAACGACAACATCCAGTCTTCACTCTGGGTCTCGGTCAAGATCTGTGTCGCCTCGACCGTGATCTCGGTTGTGCTGGGCACCCTCGCGGCACTCTCGATAGAGCGCTTCCGCTGGTGGGGGCAAAAGGCTTTCGACGCCGTCCTCTACCTGCCCATCATCATTCCAGACGTCACCATGGCCGTGATGATGCTGGTCTTCTTCGGTGAGACGGCCGAGTTGTTCAACATCATCCCGGGTGTTGACCTGACGAACGGGTTGGAGAAGCTCGTGTTGTCCCACGTGGCCTTCAACATCTCTTTTGTCTCGGTAGTGGTTCGGGCACGCCTCGCCAATCTGGACGCGGCAATGGAGGAGGCGGCGGCCGACCTCTACGCCAGCCGCTGGCAGGCCTTTCGCCGGGTAACGCTTCCTCAGATAATGCCGGGTGTGCTGGGTGGCGCCCTATTGGCCGTCACGCTCTCACTGGACGACGTCGTCGTCTCCAGCTTCGTGTCCGCAGTGGGGGCGACACCCGTATCGGTCTACGTGTTCGGGATGCTGCGCAAGGGGGTAAGTCCCCTGATTAACGCAGTGTCCGTAGTGATCCTTGCGGCGTCGATGACCCTGGTCATGGCGTCCCTGGCCCTCGAGCGAGTCACCAGCTCGCGAAAGAGGTGAAGTGGCCCAGCAACCGCCCGGCCACCGGAATGAGTGAGGAGAAAACCCAATGAAGAAGTGGATGAGCCTGGTAGCCGTGATTGCGGCGTTCTCCATCGTGGCCGCCGCCTGTGGCGACGACGACGATGTGGCCCAGGCGGACTGTGATGCCGGTCAGACCGATGGCGATCTGGCCTTCTACAACTGGTCGGAGTACATGGACCCAGAACTGATCGCCGCCTTCCAGGAGGAGGCCGGGGTGACAGTTACCGAGGACTTCTACCCGTCCAACGAGGAGATGTTCGGTCGGGTCGAAGCGGGTGGTTCCGGCTACGACATGATTATCCCCTCGGACTACATGGTCTCGATCCTCATATCAGAGGAGATGATCCAGCCTGTCTCCGAAGCGGCTGTACCAAACAAGTCCAATGTCTCGGAGCGGTTCGCCAACCCGCCCTATGACCCGGGTGCCGTCTACACGGCTGCGTACCAGTGGGGCACAACGGGTATCGGTGTCGACACGGGTGTAACGGGTGAGGATGTACCGCACACGTGGGGCCTGCTGTTTGACGAGGCAGTTGCCGACCAGTACGGCCTGTCCGGCAGAATTTCGATTCTGGACGACCCGCGTGAGACCATGGGTGCAGCGCTCAAGTACCTGGGTTACTCACTCAATTCGACCAGCAAGTCAGAGTTGGCTGAGGCCGAGAAGGTTGTGGCTGATGCCGTCGACCGCGTAGCTGCTTTTGACTCAGACCAATACAGCGAGCTGATCGTGCTCGGTGAGACGGTCGTGGGTCACGGCTACAGCGGAAACTTCCTCTGGGACTTCGAGGAGGGCGACAGCACCTACGACTACTTTGTGCCCGACGAGGGCGGAACCATCTGGGTGGACAACATGGCGGTCCTGAGCGATGCCCCGCATCCATGCACGGCCTTCACCTTCATGAACTTCCTACTCGATGCCGAGAACGGCGCGCAGTTGACGAACTACAACTGGTATGCGAGCCCGAACGCGGCCGCCGAGGAGTTCATCGACCAGGAGGTTCTCGACAACCCGATCATCTACCCGACTGACATGTCGAAGTTGGAGTTCATCGAGGACACCGGTGACTTCGAGATTGAGTACACGGACGCCCTGTCAAGGGCACGGTCCTGACCTGTAATTCCACATTCCGGGCCGGCCCGCCCTTGGGCGGGCCGGCCCGGAAACTGGGCACATGACCATTTCCCTCCCGGCGACCAGGACTACTGAGCAAGCAGAGGACAGGCAATGACCGAAACCATCAGCGAACACGTGCGCCTCGCCCAGTTGGCCGAGCGCCACCTCTGGGGGCACTTCAGTGTCCTGAAGAACACGATCGACGGTACGCGTGTGATCGAGCGGGGTGACGGCTGTTACGTCTGGGACGCCGAGGGCAACCGCTATCTCGACGGCCTGGCTGGACTGTTCGTCAGCCAGTTGGGCCATGGCCGGCCCGAGTTGGCGCGTGCCGCCGGCGACCAGGCTGCCACTCTGGCCTACTTCCCGATCTGGACCTACGGACACCCCGCCGCTATCGAACTCTCGGCGAAGTTGGCTGAGCTGGCGCCCGGTGACATCAACCGGGTGTTCTTCACCACCGGCGGGTCCGAGGCCGTTGAGTCGGCATGGAAGCTGGCCCGCCAGTACTTCAAGTTGAAGGGCCAGCCAGAACGGATCAAGGTGATCAGCCGCAACCTCGCCTACCACGGAACAACCATGGGGGCCCTCTCGATCACGGGCCTGGACTCCATCAAGGAGGTCTTCGAGCCGCTCGTTCCAGGCGCTGTCAAGGTTCCCGAGACCAACCACTACAGGTGCCCGACCTGCCAGGACGATCCGCACTGCTCCCTCCATGCGGCAGACGCGATCGAGGAGGCGATCATCAGGGAGGGCCCTGAGACCGTTGCGGCCGTGTTCCTGGAACCCGTTCAGAACGCCGGTGGCTGCTTCACGCCACCTCCGGGCTACTGGCCGAGGGTGCGCGAGATCTGCGATAGGTACGGGGTGCTGCTGGTGTCTGATGAGGTGATCTGTGCCTTTGGTCGGATCGGCCACATGTTCGGGTGTGAGCGTTACGGCTACCAGCCCGACATGATCACCACGGCCAAGGGGCTCACCTCCGGCTATTCGCCACTCGGCGCCATGCTTGTGAGCGACAAGGTCGCCGAACCCTTTGTGGGAACGGGCGAGTCGTTCCTCCACGGCATCACGTTCGCTGGGCACCCCGTGAGCTGTGCGGTTGCGTTGGCCAACCTGAAGGTCTTTGAGGACGAGGACATCATCGGTCACGTCCAGCGCAACGAGGCCACCTTCCGGGCAGCCCTGGACGACCTGGCCGACCTGCCGATCGTCGGCGACATCCGTGGTGCCGGCTACTTCTACGGCATCGAGTTGGTGAAGAACCGCGAAGGCCGGGAGTCGTTCAGCGGGGAGGAACGCGAGCACCTCCTGCGGGGCTTCCTCTCGAACCGGTTGCTTGAACTGGGCCTCATCTGTCGTGCCGACGACAGGGGAGAACCGGTGATCCAGTTGTCGCCACCCCTGATCGCAGGGCCCGAACAGTTCGACGAGATCAACGACAAGCTCCGCCAGGCGCTGACAGGCGCCATGGCCGAGATGGGGGCCTGACCGGCCATGGCATCTGAACGCAGCGAGGTGTTCTTCCTGGACGATGTCGACAAGGCGATCATCCGTGAACTCCAGGTGGATGGACGTATTCCGTTCGCCCAGCTGTCGCCGAAGGTGGGGCTCTCGCAGGCGGCCGTGAGGCAGCGGGTCAAGCGCCTGACGGAGCGGGGCGTGATGCAGGTCGTCGCGGTCACCGACCCGCTCAGCCTCGGGTTGTCGACCCAGGCGATGGTCGGGATAGCGGTCACGGGCGACGTGCGTGCCGTGGCAGCCGCCGTTGCGGCCCTGGAGGAGTCCGAGTACGTGCTGATCACGGCGGGTCGCTTCGACGTGCTGGCCGAGGTGATCTGTACCGACAACGAGGCGTTGCTCGAACTGGTAAACGACCGGATCCGCTCGATCGACGGGGTCACCTCTACCGAGGTGTTCTCGATCCTGAAGATGGAGAAACTGGTCTTTTCCTGGGGTACGGGCTGAACGACCCGGGGCGTCCTAGCGCAGGGCGTCGGCCATGGCGTCGATGATGCGCCCGATCTCGTCATCGGTGATGACGAGGGGCGGGCAGATCGCCAGGCACGTGCCCATGGGCCTCAGGATGACACCGGCCTCGAGCATCTTGTCGCGGGCCGATACGGCGTCTCGGCCCAGTTCGGCTGCGTAGATGGCGCCCATTCCACGCCACGACTCGATGAGACCGTCACCCTCCAGGGCGGTGAGGCCGGCCCTCAGCCGTTCACCGATGTGGTCGACCCGTTCGACCAGGCCCTCGGCCTCCATCAACTCGATGTTGGCGATACCGGCGGCGCACGATGCCTGGTGTCCCGAGTAGGTGTAACCGGTGCGGAGCAGGAAGCCGGGTTCCTCGAGTTCGTCGCAGACGCTCTGCGAGACGATCACGCCGGAGAGTGGCTGGTAGCCGGAGGTGACGCCCTTGGCGAAGGTCATCAGGTCGGGGGTGACCCCAAAGGTCTGGGCACCGAACCAACTTCCGGTGCGGCCGAATCCGCATATCACCTCATCGAAGATGAGGAGCGCTCCGTGATCGTCGCAGAGACGCCGCAGGCCCTCCAGGTAGCCGTCGACCGGTGGGTACACCCCGCCGGCTCCCTGGACCGGTTCGGTCAGAACGGCGGCGATGCGCTCTCCGTGGTCAGCGAAGACGGTGGCTGCCGCCTCAAGGTCGTCGTGGGGTACCTCGATGAAGTGGGGGACCAGGTCGCCCCAGCCCTCGCGGTTCAGGGAGATTCCCTGGGCCGAGGTGCCGCCGAAGTTGGTGCCGTGGTAGCCGTTTGTCCGCCTGATGATGACCTGGCGACCCTCGTGGCCGCGACGCTGTTGCACGAGCCGGGCCAACTTGAGGGCGGTGTCGACGGCCTCAGAGCCTGAGCACCCGAGGAACACCCGCCCATCGGGGTGAGGCGAACGCTCCACGATCATCTCCGCTACCTGTGCAGCGGGTCCGCTGGTGAAGGGGGCGAAGGTGTTGTAGGCCTCGATCTGGTGCATCTGGGCGGTGACGGCGTCGATGATCTCGGTACGGCCGTGGCCCACCTGGCAGAGCCACAGGTTGGCTATGCCGTCCACGTAGCTTCGGCCACCTGAGTCGAAGACGAGGGATCCCTCGCCGCGGACGATGTCGAGGTATTCGCCCTCGGGCTTGGCGGGTGGGGAGAACGGGTGCAGCAGTGCGTTGGTCATCTAAATAGCCTCCTGATCGTGCCGAATGGTACGCCGGGCCGCACCGGCTTGTGGTCCTCGGGCCGGGTGAGGACTGCTCCAAACACCAGGAGCACAGCCATGACCGCAGAGGTCGAGATCCAGACGGTCGTGTCGCTGGTGGCGCTGTAGACGGCGGCGAAGGCCAGAGACGCCACGGCACCCGTCGCCACCTCGACCGCTGTCATCAGGCCCTGGGCTGCAGCCTGGCGTTCCTCGGGTACGGCGGCCGATGCCAGCATCGGTGTCGATGGAAAGCCGAAACCCTCGACGACCGATGTGGCCGCGGTGAGAATGATCAGTGCCCACACTCCCGGGACGACCCCGTAGAACCCGACTATGACGGTCATGGTGCCCAGTGTTCCCACCGACCACCGGCGGGCGCCGTAGCGCTGGGCCAGGATGCCTCCGATGGGAGAGAAGATCGGGATTGGCACGGCGGCAATGGTCAGCGCGATCCCGATGAGTGCCTGAGAAGCTCCCCTGGAGTCCAGTTCCAGGACCCACACCGACTCGAATGCGCCGATAAGGACGAAGTAGGCCGAGCCGATGCAGAGTGCACCGATCAGGCGCCTGACCCGTAACAGGCCCTTCATTCCGAGGCCCTCGGTGTCCTGTGCTGCGGTGTCGGGTTGGGCCTGGAAGGCGGCAGGGAGAAGTAGCAACAGGAATATGGCCGATACCCAGAACCATGAGCGGAAGCCACCGACGGCTGTAACGGCCACGGCTACGAGGGGGGCTACGACGAACCCGCCCACGTCGAATGCTCCGAGCCGACCCAGGTTGCGCCCCAGGTTGTCGGGGTCGGCCACGATCACGGTTCGCCGCGCAGCCGGGCTGCCGGCACCGAGGGCGAAACCGAACGCAGCACGGCCGAGCACGTAGTGCCACAGTTGGTCGCCCAGCGCCAGCACAATCAGGGCACCGGCACCGATGGCCAGCGCCCATTTCAGGAGTTGAGGTGACTTGCCCCTGTCGGCCAGCGGTGCCATCACGAGGCTGGCTATGAAGGCTGTGGCGAATCCGGTGGCGATGGCTATTCCGATGCCGAAATCCGAAAAGCCCAACTCGTGTTTCAACTCTGCGAGAAGGGCCACCACACCACCAAGGCCTGCAGACATCCCGAAGACGATCAGGTAGTAGGGAGCCAGGTTGGGTCCCTTTTGCACGCCGTCGGTCTGCATCGGCGCAGTCTGGCATAGGGGTCTGATTTCGGTAGTGCCCAATAGGTCCGTACTGTGTCAGGATCCGGGCACCGATGCTGGAGTTCACACAGGAACAGGATGCGTTCCGCGGGGTTGTCCGCGAGTTCGCCGAGGCCGAGATAGCCCCCCATGCCGAGGCATGGGACCGGGACCACACCTTCCCCACAGCGACCGTGCTGGCTATGGGTGACCTGGGCCTCTTCGGCCTCATGTTCGGATCTGAGTGGGGTGGCGCCGATGCCGGCCTCACCACGCAGTGCATCGCCATTGAGGAAATCGGTCGGGTCGACCAGTCGATGGGCATAACCCTCGAGGCGGGTGTGTCGCTGGGGGCCAGGCCGATCGCCGAGTACGGCACCGATGACCAAAAGGCGCAGTGGCTTCCGGACCTGGTTGCCGGCCGCCGTCTTGCCGCCTTCGGCCTCACCGAGCCAGGTGGCGGCTCCGATGCCGGGGCCACCGCTACCCGGGCTGTGACGGACGGAGACGAATGGGTCATCGACGGGGCCAAGACCTTCATCACCAACTCTGGCACCGACATCACGAGCCTCGTCACCGTCACCGCCAGGACCGAACAGGGTGTCTCTGCAATCGTCGTCCCCGCTGACACACCGGGCCTGACAGTCGAGCCTCCGTACCGCAAGATGGGCTGGCACGCCTCGGACACCCACGGCCTGGTCCTGGAGGAATGCCGTGTTCCGGCGGTGAACCTGCTGGGTGAACCTGGCCGGGGCTTCGCGCAGTTCCTCTCCACGCTCGACGACGGTCGTGTGGCTATCGCCGCCCTGGCAGTGGGCCTCATCGCAGGGTGCCTCGACGAGTGCGTGCGCTATGCAAACGAGAGAACAGCGTTCGGCAGATCCATCGGTTCATATCAGGCGATCGCCTTCAAGTGCGCCGACATGGCGACCGCGCTGGAGACCTCCCGACTGGCCACCTACCACGCAGCAGGCCTACGCGATTCGGGCAGGCCGTACAAGCGCGAGGCAGCCATCGCCAAGCTGCATGCCACCGAGGCGGCCGTTACCGCAACCCGTGAGGCGACCCAGGTGTTCGGCGGGTACGGGTTCATCGACGAGACACCTGTCGCCCGTTTCTACCGTGATGCCAAGATTCTCGAGATCGGAGAGGGAACCAGCGAGATCCAGCGCCTGGTCATCAGCCGTGACCTTGGGCTGGGGGAGCCCCGGTAGAGTCGTTTCACAGGGGCAGAAGAGGCCAGGGGGAGTGCGGTGGAGGACACGGAGGTGATTCCGGGGAGGGCAAGACCGCTCGGCATGTACCCCCACTACAAGCGAGCCGGCGACCTCATTTTTGTCTCGGGTACCAGCTCGCGAAGAGCAGACGACACTTTCGTCGGGGCCGAGCCGGATGGCTCAGGTGGAATAGTGTTCGACATACGGGAGCAGACCAGAGCGGTCATCAACAACATCGCCGCAATCCTGGATGCAGCTGGCTCCAGCCTCTCCGACCTGGTCGAGTTGTCCACCTACCTGGTGGACATGGATGACTTCGACGGATACAACGAGGCGTACGGTGAGTTCTTCGACGAGTCGGGTCCGGCCCGGACCACGGTCGCTGTTCACCAGCTGCCTGAGCCACACATCATCATTGAGATAAGGGCCACGGCGTACCGGCCCGCTAATGGATAGGGAGTAGGCGATGCCAGCAGCCAACAGCATGAAGGCCTTCAACTTCCAGGCCTGGATAGACGAACACCGGGACCTCCTGAAGCCCCCCGTCAACAACAAGCTCATCTGGACCGACGGCGACCTCATGGCCTTCGTCGTCGGTGGGCCAAACGTTCGTACCGACTACCACGACGACCCGGTCGACGAGTTCTTCTACCAGATTGAGGGCGACATGATCCTGCGGGTCATGGAGGAGCCGGGCAGCCCACCGGTGGACATCCCAATCAGGGAGGGTGAGGTGTTCTTCCTTCCGGCGCACACCCGGCACTCTCCGCAGCGCCCAGAGGCCGGAAGCATCGGCCTGGTCATTGAGCCGGCTCGGCCCCCGGGTGAGAAGGACGGCTTCGACTGGTACTGCCCGAACTGTCACCAACTCGTCTACCGGGCAGAGGTGATCCTGGAGTCGATCGTCACCGATCTGCCACCGCTGTTCGCCGCCTTCTACGGAGACGAGGAGAAGCGCACCTGCGGATCCTGCGGGCACCTGCACCCGTCCCGGGACGGCTAGTGGAGGTTGACGCCCACTTACATTTCTCTACCGGGGTCAGCGATGTCTGAGCAGTTCGACACCACCCCTGGCTGCGCGGCGCGTCTCGACGCCGAGGACCCGCTGGCGCACATGCGCGACGAGTTCGTCATACCGGTGGGCCCCACCGGACACGACGAGGTCTACCTGGTCGGCAATTCGCTCGGGCTCCAGCCGCGGGCAGTACGTACCTACATGGAGGCCGAACTGGACAAGTGGGGTCGGCTGGGCGTGAGAGGCCACACCGAGGCCGACCGGGAGCCGACCTTCCCCTGGGAGTCCTACGAGGAGTCCCTCAACCACCAGATGTCTGTGGTCGTGGGAGCAGAGCCCGAAGAGGTCGTGGTAATGAACGGTCTCACCGTGAACCTCCACCTGCTCATGACGACCTTCTACCGCCCCTCGCAGGCACGCTTCAAGGTGCTCATCGAGGAGCATGCCTTCCCATCAGACCATTTCGCTGTTGCCTCCCAGGTTCGCCATCACGGCAGGTCGGCCGAAGAGGCCCTGGTGGCCGTTTCGCCCCGCCCCGGCGAGGACCTGCTCAGCACCGAGGACCTCATGGCGGCCATCGCCGAGCACGGTGACGAGCTGGCCCTCGTCCTGTTGCCGGGGGTGCACTACTACACCGGTCAGGTGCTGCCTCTTGCCGATCTGGTGGAGGCTGCACACGGGGTGGGTGCCATGGTTGGCTTCGACCTCGCCCATGCCGTCGGCAACATTCCCCTGGGCCTCCACGACAGCGGGGCCGACTTTGCCGCCTGGTGCACCTACAAGTACCTCAACTCCGGTCCGGGAGCCACCGCTGGATGTTTCGTCAACCAGCGTCACCTTGGCAGGACCGACATCAACCGGCTTGAGGGCTGGTGGGGCACCGACAGGGAGACCCGCTTCCAGATGGAGACGGTGTTCGACCCGATACCGACAGCCGAGGCGTGGCAACTCTCCAACCCTCCCGTCTTTTCGATGGCGCCGATCCGCGCCTCCCTGGAGGTCTTTGAAAAGGCAGGTGGAATGGGTCCGCTGCGGGAAAAGAGCGAGAAGCAGATCGCCTACCTTGACCATCTCCTGGACGAGGTGCTGGTAGGCCGTGTCGAGTCGATTACGCCGAGGTCTCTGACAGAGCGGGGATGCCAGTTCTCACTTCGGGTCATTGCGGACGGCCACAACGGACTCGACGTGTTCAATGCCCTCGAGTCGGCCGGTGTCGCCTGCGACTGGCGGCACCCCGATGTGATCAGAATTGCGCCGGTGCCCCTGTACAACTCGTTTGCCGACATCCATCGATTCGTCCAGGTCCTCGACGGGATCCTGTCATGACCGACCACGTGACCATCGTCGGAGGCGGGCCGGCCGGGTCGATGCTCTCCATCCTGCTTGCCCGCCAGGGCCTGTCGGTGACCATGTACGAGAGCCGCCCGGACATGCGCACCACCGACATCTGGACTGGACGCTCCATCAACCTGGCGCTCGCCACCCGGGGTATCGAGGCGCTCAGGGAGGTCGGGGTGATGTCAGAGGTCGAGGAGATCCTGATCCCGATGATGGGGCGGCTGATCCACGACGACGGTGGCACCTCGATGCAGCCCTACGGCAGCCGCCCACACGAGTACATCAACTCGGTTTCACGCACGGCGCTCACCAGCATCCTGCTGGATGCGGCAGAGGCCACAGGACAGGTCGAGATCCACTTCGACATGCGCTGTCGCGGTGTCGACTTTGAGGCCAACACCCTCCAGTTCACCGACTCCATCTCGGGTGAGGCGAGCAGTGTTCCGTTCACGACGGTCTTCGGCACCGACGGGTCGGCATCGGCGGTCCGCGATGCTCTGCTGGAGGCCAACGGTGGCAGCGTTGACCTCGAACCTCTGGTGCACGGCTACAAGGAACTGACCATGCCTGCTGGCTCTGACGGCGGGTTCCAGATTGAGCGGGAGGCCCTCCACATCTGGCCTCGGCGGGACTTCATGCTCATCGCCCTCCCAGATCTCGAGGGCTCGTTCACGGTCACCCTGTTTCTGGCCAACGAGGGACCCGTCGACAGCTTCGAGTACCTGGCATCGGGTGGCGACGTGCCCGGCTTCTTCGAGGAGCACTTTGCCGACTTTGCTCCCCTGGTGCCGGATCTGGCAGAGCAGTTCACCACTCACCCCCACGGCCACCTGGCAACGGTCCGTACCACCGGCTGGACGCACGACAGCCGGGCGGTGATCCTGGGTGACGCCTCCCACGGCGTGGTGCCATTCCACGGCCAGGGGATGAACGCCGCATTCGAGTCCTGCATCGTGCTGGACGCCTGCATGCGTGACCACCCCGATGACTGGGCCACGGCGTTCGCCGAGTTCGAGCACGGTCGCAAGCCCGACACCGACGCCATCGCCGACATGGCTGTCGCCAACTACGTGGAGATGAGCTCGAGCGTGGTTGACGAGCGCTACCAGCTCAAGCGGGCCGTGGCCCTCGAGCTGGACCGCCTGTGGCCCGAGCAGTTCACACCCCGGTACGCCATGGTCATGTTCAACACCATCCCCTATGCCGAAGTTCAGCGACGGGCCGCCCTGCAGGGAGAGGTCCTCGACCAGCTGACAGCGGGCCTGACCGACATCGACGGGGTCGACTGGGCTGCCGCAGAGAAGATGATCTCCGGACTCGACTTCAACCAATCATCTGGAAGGGGAACCTGACCATGGACCTCACCTACGGCCGCTATCTCAAGGTGGACGAACTGCTGGACCTCCAGGAGTGCCGCTCCGACGGGCCCGAACACGACGAGATGCTGTTCATCGTCATCCACCAGGTCTACGAACTCTGGTTCAAGGAGGTTCTCCACGAGGCCGACATGTTCGTCGCCAACATCGAGGCGGGTCGGTTGGACAGCGGAGCCCACCAGCTCAAGCGCATCCTGAAGATCCTCAAGACCCTGGTGGCCCAACTGGACGTTCTTGAGACCATGACGCCCCTGGAGTTCCAGTCCTTCCGCAGCTTCCTCGAGAGTGCCAGCGGTTTCCAGTCGGCGCAGTTCAGGGAGTTGGAGTTCGTTCTCGGCGTCAAGGACCCTCAGCACCTTGAGCGTTTCGAGGAGGGCTCACGGGAGCGGCTCCGCCTCGAGGAGCGCTATAACTCGCCGAGCATCTGGGCCACTTTTCTCGTGCATCTAAGCAGTGCCGGGTTCGCCATCCCTGCCGACATCCTTGAGCGGGATGTCACCGCACCCACGGTTGCATCGTCCGGGGTGCAGGCCGTTCTGTCTGATATCTACAGGACCCGTCCGGACCTCACTGAGATGTGCGAGTCCCTGACCGATCTGGACGAGGGCCTGCAGGAGTGGCGTTACCGGCACGTCAAGATGGTGCAGCGCACCATCGGAGCCAAGATCGGCTCCGGGGGGTCGCTTGGTGTCGAGTACCTGCAGTCCACGCTGTTCAACCCGGCGTTCCCCGACCTCTGGGAGATCCGGACCGGGTTCTAGGCTGCCGCAGCCGAACCAGTTGCACCCGGGGAGCCACCATGAGCCACGACCACCACAGGCACGACCACGACAAGGGCTTTATGGCCAACGTCCACTGGTTGTTGAAGATCCGCAAGTTCTGGCAGGCAGACACCAACCGGGCAATCGTCGACATGGTCGACCCTCAGCCGGGGGAGAACCTGCTCGACATAGGCGCTGGAATGGGTCCGGCCACGGTGTTGGCTGCGGCCCGGGGTGCATCGGTCGTGGCAGTGGACCCGTCAGGCCTGATGAGGTCGATCTGCGGGGTGAGGCGCCTGTTCCAGCGTGGTCGTTCCCGCATCACCGTCGAGTCAGGTACGGCCGAGAACCTCCCGGTGGCTGGTGGCTCGATCGACGCCCTCTGGACCGTCAACTCGGTTCACCACTGGGTCGATCTTGACCTTGCGTTCGCCGAGTTGGCTCGGGTGCTCACACCGGGTGGAAGGCTCGTGCTGATGGATGAGGACTTCACACACCCCGATCACCCGATGCACGAGTCCCACCACGGCCACGAGGACGAGATGACAAGCGTCGAGGTGGACGAAATCGCCGCATCCCTTAGTGCTCTGGGCCTTGAGGCGACCGGCCAGAAGACCGTCGCTGCAGGTGTCCCCGTCAAGTTGATCCGGGCGACCAGGCCGACCTGATCGGGGGTCGGGTCAGGCTGTGACCGGGTCAATCGGGGTGATGTTTCCAAGGGCGTCCTCTATGTCGGCGGCGCCCTCCAGGCAGAGGTCCTCCCGGTAGCGGTCCGCAATGACCTGCACCCCCTGTGGGATGCCGTCAGACACCCCGACCGGGACTGCGCACGCCGGGATCCCCAGAAGGTTCACCGGGGTGATGCAGCGCATCAGGTCCAGCATCAGGTCCATCCCGCCCTCACCCACGTCGGCGTCGTGGGCGAACGGCAGTTGGGTCCAGACGGGCGTTATGAGTACCGGATTCTCGGCGAAGAATCCGGCCCACGCCGCACCGAGGCGGTGGTACTCGGTGTGAATCAGGATGGCTGGGACGTCGTCAGGTGAGAAGCGATCGATCAACTCGTTCAGGAGGCCGAGGGCATCGTCGCTCATGATCTCGGCTGCCGCCCCCACAGTTGCAGGCATGTCGCAGCTCAGCATTCGGGCCCAGACCTCCTGGCACTGCTCCATCTCGGGTGGCGTCGCCTCGACAATCTCCCAGCCGGCCGCCTCGAGGGCTCCCGCCGCCTTGGCAACACCGTCGGACACCGCCGGGTGGATCGGACCGCCTGGAACCTCGGTGAGGACAGCGGCCCTTCTCGCAACCGGTGGACCGTCGAAGGGCACCGTCACGGACTTCGGGTCGCGTGGGTGGCGGCCTGCCATGACCTCGACGCCCAGTCGCAGGTCTGCGACATGGCGGGCCATCGGGCCCTCGACACCCATCAACTGGAACGCCAGTGTGGGCGTGTCGGCCGGCGGCATGGTGCCTGCACTGGGGAAGCGCCCGAAGGAGGTCTTCAACGAGGTGATGCCACAGCAGTAGGCAGGGTTGCGCAGCGAGCCACCCAGGTCGTTGCCCAGCCCGAAGGGCGACATGCCGCTAGCGATCGAGGCTGCCTCGCCTCCGCTGGATCCGCCAGCGGTCAGGTCAGGTGTCCAGGGGTTGCGGGTGAGGCCGTGAAGCGGGTTGTTGGTGGTGATGCGGAGGCCCATTTCTGGAAGGTTGGTTCGAGCCAGGGGGATCGCTCCGGCAGCCTTCATGCGCTCCACGACCGGTGAGTCGACGGGTGGCATCGCCTCGGCCATTGCCGGCACGCCCTGCGTCGTAGGTGAACATGTGCAGTCGAGGTTTTCCTTGATCGTGATCGGCACACCGTGGAATGGCCCCAGCGGGTCGCCGGCGGCCACGGCTGCGTCTGCCGCGTCGGCTCCGGCCCTGGCTCCATCAGCCAGAACGCGCACGACCGCGTTGAGGTCTCCGTTCACCTCGTCGATGCGTGCCAGGTGGGCGTCGACCACCTCCCGGCTGGAGGTCTCGCCCCCGGCGATCATCGTCGCCAGCTCGTTTGCCGCCCGTGTCCACAGTTCATCGGTCATGGTGGCAACCTATGGGACGAGGTGACCCGACGACAAAGGGGGTGGCATGGCCCGTGCAGCGGCAAATGGAATTGAGATCGAGTACGAGGTGTTCGGCGACGAGGCCGATCCGACGCTGCTCCTGATCATGGGCCTGGGTGCCCAGATGACCACCTGGCCTGTGGAGTTCTGTAAGGATCTGGCTGGCCGGGGCCACCAGGTGATCCGCTTCGACAACCGTGATATCGGCCTGTCCAGCCACATGGACCACCTCGGTGAAGCGGACTCCATGGCCGCCCTCGGTGCAGCGATGGCCGGCGAGGCCATCGACGCGGCCTACACGCTCGCTGACATGGCTGCCGACTCGGTCGGGCTGTTGGATGCCCTTGGCCACGACTCGGCCCACATCGTCGGAGCCTCGATGGGTGGCATGATCGCCCAGAGGCTGGTGATCAACCATCCCGAGCGTGCTCTGTCGCTGACGTCGATCTTCTCGACACCCCGCTTCATTCCGGCTGATCCCGAGGTGGTCGCCGTGTTCAACTGGCCCGATCCCGGAACCCTCGAGGGTCGGATTCAGGCCGGCATTGACGGCGCACGCATGACGTCAGGTGGTGGCTTCCCGTTCGACGAGGACCTCGTCCGCCAGTATGTGGCGGCCAACATCGACCGGTCATGGCACCCTGAGGGACAGGCACGCCAGATGGTCGCCATCGTGGCCGACGGTGACCGAACCGAGGAACTGCGTTCGGTTGACCTGCCCGCCCTCGTGCTGCACGGCACCCATGATCCGCTCGTGGTGCCCCAGGGGGGCCAGGAGACCGCCGACGCCATAGCGGGAGCCGAGTTGGTATGGATCGACGGAATGGGCCACGAACTTCCGCCGGGTGCATGGCCGACGATTCTGGATGGAATCAGCGGGCTGGTGGCAGGTGTCGAGGGGGCGGGCGCACCCGCCTGATCAACTCAGCAGCAGGCCCTAGGGACCGGTCGCGATGTCAACCGTGAGGGTTGCTGTGTAGTTGGCTGCAGTCGAACCGGTCGGGGTGGTCAGCCCGTCCTTTCGATCCTCGTGTACCGGAGGCCGGTGTGCTCCGGGCTTCTCCAATCATCGGTCCGGGGCGTGAATACCTGCCAGAGGCGAAGGTTGACGGCAATCAGGGCCGAATGTCATGGGCGGTCTTCCCGTTGGCGGAGGGCGCCGCCCCTTGCTCAGGGTTGGATGACTATGAGGCGTTCCTCGGTCATCTCGCGCACGGTGTAGGCGGGACCCTCACGGGTGTTTCCCGAGTCACGGATTCCACCGTACGGCATGTGGTCGGCCCTCCATGACGGTGACTCGTTGATCATCACCCCTCCGAAGTCGAGCACCTCGGCGGCACGCAGAGCCTTGGCGATGTCGCTCGTGAACACGGCGGCCTGGAGGCCGTAGTCGCTGGCGTTGGAGCGGGCGAGGGCCTCTTCGAAGTCGGTGTAGGTGGCGATTCCAACGACCGGTCCGAACACTTCGATGCAGCTGATCTTCATGTCATCGGTCATCCCGGCGAGGATCGTTGGGGCGAGTACGCCATCTTCGACCGTGCCGCCACATACCAGGTCTGCTCCGGCAGCCGTGGCTTCGTCAACCCAGGAACTCACACGCTCGGTCTCACCGCCGTCGATGAGCGATGAGACGACGGTCGCCGGGTCCGCAGGGTCTCCTACCGACAGGCCCGCCACCTCTGCGGTGAGCGCCTCGATGAACTCCTCTGCGACCTGTTCGTGCACGTAGATCCGCTGGGTGGAGATGCAGGTCTGGCCCGAGTAGGTGTAGGCGGCGGCCTTCACGACGGCTGCAGCCCGCTTCACCTCGGCATCGGGTTCAATGATGATCGGTGAGTTGTTGCCCAGCTCGAGCGAGACCCTCTTCTTGGGGGCGCGGGCCCGGATGTCCCATCCGACGGCTGGTGACCCGGTGAAGGTGATCATGGCGACGTCATCGTGGTCGACCAGGTGGCTGGCTGTGCGGCCGGGGCATGTGACCACGTTCAACCAACCCGGCGGCAGTCCGCACTCATCCATCAGCAGTTCTCCCAGCCTGATAGCCGTCAGCGGTGTGGCGGAGGCAGGCTTGAGCACCACCGGGCAACCGGCTGCAATCGCCGGGGCGATCTTGTGGCAGACAAGGTTGAGGGGGAAGTTGAAGGGCGTGATGGCCCCGATGACTCCGATCGGCACCCGCTTCACGAAGGCTGTCTTGCCCTCGCCGGCGGAACTGGCGTCCATGGTTATGTAGTCGCCCCCGAGGGTCCGGGCGACCGCCGCTGAGAAGTGGGCCGTGTCGACCGCCCTGGCGGCCTCGCCGCGGGCCGACGTGATTGGCTTTCCCGCCTCGGCTGAGATGCTCTGAGCCATCTCCTCCTGGTGGTTGGCGAGGCTCACGGCCAGACGGTCGAGGATGGCGGCCCGCTCGTGGGTCGGGATGACTCCGGCACGGAGGGTTGCCGCTGCCGTAGCCACGGCTGCGTCGAGATTGTCGGTCGTGCCGGTTGGCACCGTGCCGAGGAGGCGGCCGTCGTAAGGCGAGCGAACCTCTGTAGCCGTGTCGGCGTCAACGCGTTCGTCGCCGATGATCATCAGGTGGTGGGAAGACATGTCTACACCTCGCCGTGGGGTCTCTGGATCGCAGGATGGTGAGCGGCAATCTACACTGCGACAGATTCTTTGGTCCCTAACGAATGCTTCCGGGAGGAATGCAGTGGCAGCTGAGCACCCTCGGTCCGACGTGGCCGGAGTGAAGGTGTCGGTGGACCACTTCATCAACGGAGCAAGGGTTCCATCCCCGACTACCTTCGAGGACCGTTCCCCGCTCGACTGGTCGGTCCAACTGGCAGACGTGTCGGCCGGAGATGCAGTGACAGCCGATGCTGCAGTTACGGCCGCAACGGCTGCGTTTCCGGAGTGGGCTGGCCTGGGCGCCACTGGCAGGGCGGTGATCCTTCGCAGGCTGGCCGACCTGGTCGATGAGAATGTGCCCGACATTGCCGCGGTCGAGTGCATGGACATGGCCATGCGCACCCCCGGACTGTACCGCTGCCAAACCGCCGAGAGCCGTGTCAGGAAGGCCCGCTGACTACCGTTCACACATGGCGACCGGCCCTGATGACCTGAGCGTGTACCCCCCACCGGCAGAGGCATCCTTTGCACCGCGCGAGGGCAACCTGGTGAGGCCACTGGTGGACGGCGCTTTCGCCTTCGACCTGATCGCAGAGGCGGTGGAGGCGGCTGTGTCCTCGGTATGGGTCTGTGTCGCCTTCATCGAAACCGGTGCCACGTTCCCCGGAGGGCGCGGGACCTTCCTGGACCTCATGGATCTGGCGGCTGGTCGTGGGATCGACGTGCGGATTCTCCTCTGGCACCCGGAGGGTGAGGCCGCCCGGGCCGACGACACCCTCCCGGGAGATGAGGAGTCCACTGCCCTGTTGGCCGGTAGGGCCACCGGATGGCAGGCCCGCTGGGATGCTGTCGGCATGCGCTGTCAGCACCAGAAGGTCTGGCTGATCGATGCCGGTACCCCTGACGAGGTCGCGTTCGTTGGCGGAATCAACATTGGTGCCGGGTCGATGGCCGGTCGGGACCACGATGAACCGGCCCGGCACGGCAGGTACGCCAACATCCACGATGTGCACTGCATGGTCAGGGGGCCGTCGGTCACAGATGTGCACGACAACTTCGTCATGCGCTGGAACGGCGCCTCTGAACGGGACCGGGAACACGGCACCTGGCCTTCGGCCGGCACCGAGGACCTTGACCTTCCGACGGGCCGGACCGCACCGGCCGGCTCAACCACGGCTCAAATCCAGCGCAGCGTCCTTCCCGGTCTCTACCCGTCGTTGCCTGACGGTGAGAACAGCATCCGTGCGCAGTACCTGGCGGCGATCGGGGGAGCGGAGGAGTACATCTACATCGAGGACCAGATACTGCTCAGTCGGGTGGTTCTTGTGGCGCTCGGAGAGGCATTGGAGAGAGGGGTTGTGGTCGTTGCGTTGGTGCCCGGCGACCCCATGCCCGAACTGGCCAGGTACCGGGCGTTTCCGGGCATAGCTGCCGGCTACGACGCCCTGGCCGCCCTGGGTGGGTTCGCCGGTTTCTGCCTGGCGGCACCGGCGGCCCGCAGGTCGTGGGGCTACGAGGAGATCTACGTCCACTCCAAGACGATGGTCGTTGATGACCGCTGGGCCACCATCGGCTCAGCCAACCTCATCTTCACCTCCTTCCAGGGTGACACCGAGATGAACGTGTCGTTCTGGGACTCCGAGGTGGCCCGGGCCTTCAGGGTGCGCCAGGTTGACGAACAGGGTGGCTTCGAGTCAGCGGCGATGGGGGGGAGAGAGGCCGTTGGGCGCCTCGCCGAGGCTGCCCGCAGCAACGCGGCCCGGCGTGCTGAGGGCGATGACCTTGTCGGGTTCGCCTGTCGGATAGACCCCGTCCGCTGGGCCACCTGATCTCCCACTCATGAGCGGAACTTCGGGTATGCCCTGCACCTGTCACAGAGGGTGCGTACCCTCCGTTCCATGGAACTCGTGACCGTTGCAGCCATTCTCGTAGCCGTAGCGGCCGTTGTCTGGGCGGTTCGGCGTGGCAACCCCCCACAGACCGCTGAGCCGACCCTCGACGCGGCAGCACTCGCCCAACTGATCGGTGCCGAGGTGAAGTCCCAGATGGGAGTAGCCGCCACCTCTGCCCTGCAAGCCAACAACGAGCAGTTCCTCACCCTCGCTACCGAGCGCATGAACGCCGTTCAGGCCCAGACCAAGGGCCTGCTTGATCCGTTCTCCAAGCAGATGGAGCAACTTGGAAAGACGGTCGGCGACCTCCGCTCGGCCCACGAGCAGGACAAGGGGGCGGTCCAGAAGATGACCGGCGAGATGGGTCGCCAGATCACCGAGCTGACCTCATCGACCATCACCCTCTCCGAGGCACTCAGGTCACCCACGGCCCGTGGTGCCTGGGGTGAGAACCAACTCCGCAACGTCATCGAACTATCGGGCATGGCGCGCTACTGCGACTATGACGAACAGTTCACCGGCGAGAACCGCGAGGGCTCACGCGGTCGCCCCGACGTGCGTGTCCGCCTGCCCAACGGAGCACACATTGCGGTCGATTCCAAGGTTCCCCTAGCGGCATACCTGGATGCCCAGGCTGCGACCGACGCCACAGAGGTTGAGGCCCACATGGCCCGCCACGCATCGGCGTTGCGCAGCCATGTGAAGGCGCTGGCCGGCAAGAAGTACTGGGAGCAGGACGACGGCCCGGCCCCCGAGTTCGTGGTGCTGTTCGTACCCGGCGAGTCCTTCCTGGCCGATGCCCTGCGCGCCGACCACTCCCTGCTCCACGAGGCCATGGAACAACGGGTGCTGTTGGCCTCGCCGGTGAACCTGCTGGCCCTTCTCTGGGCTGTTTCGCGGGGTTGGCAGGAGGCCCGCGTGAGCGAGCACGCCAGAGAGATAGCCGACCTGGGCCAGGAGCTTTACGACCGGGTAGGCGTGGTCCTCGGCCACGTCGACAAGACCGGCCGGGGACTTTCCACAGCCGTCGGTGCCTTCAACGACCTGGTGGGTTCGGTCGATGGCAGGTTGCTGGTGACCATGCGCAAGTTCCCCGACCTGGGAGCCGGCTCGACAGAACTGCCTGTCGCCAGCGAAGTGGAGGCCCTTCCCCGTCACGTCCAGGCCGAAGAGTTGCCTTCCACTGCCTCCTCCGACTCCACCAACAGTCCGCAGCCCTGATCGGTGCCGAAGCGCATGCTTGACGGTGCTCCCGTACCCGGACCCGGTTGGGCTGCGCCGAGGCGAACCATGACCGCATCTTGCGCGAGTCATCCCCGCCGGATGTCTCCACATTCCCTACAGGTCGATTCCCAGACGCTGGTGTGAACCTTCACCCGTAGCCAACTACCGCAGAGCGGACAATAACGCGGTGGGTCGAATGCTGGAAGACAGCCGCGACAACTGGAGTTCCCGCAACCGGGGCAGAAAGTGGGAGTTGTCTGTTCCGGCACCCGGGTCAGATCGCGCTTGAGAGCACGCCAATCGGCATCTGAAGGTCCTCGAGCATGCTGAGATCCTCCTCGGGCGTGCGGCCGAGTGTCGTGAGGTAGTTGCCGACTATCAGGGCATTGATCCCAGATGTCATTCCCATTGACTGGAGGTCACCCAGGGTGATCTCGCGGCCACCGGCGTAGCGGAGGATCACCGACGGAAGTCCCAACCGGAAGACAGCGATCCAGCGCAACGCCTCAAGCGCACTCAACGGCCTGCGCACCTGAAGTGGGGTACCCGGCCTCGGGTTCAAGAAGTTGATGGGAACTTCGTGGGGTTCGACCTGGCGGACCTGGTCGAGCAGTTCAAGGCGCTGGTTGCGACTCTCGCCCATGCCGAGAAGTACGCCACAGCAAAGTTCCATACCGTGTTCACGAACCAGCATGCAGGTCTCGCGACGCTCGTCCCAGGTGTGTGTCGTCACGACTTCGGGAAAGAAACTGCGTGCCGTCTCCAGGTTGTGGTTGTAGCGGTGGACTCCACCATCGGCAAAGCGCCTGGCCTGTTCACTGGTGAGGGTGCCGGCGCTGACGTTGACGTTGATTCCCACCTCGTCACGGATTACCGGTACAAGGTCGAGGATACGGGTCATGGTCGTCTCGTCGGGGCCCTTGACCGCCAGAACGATGCAGAACCCCGATGCCCCGAGTGCCGCCGTCTCCCTGGCGGCGGCGACCACCTCGTCCCGGTCGAGGAACGGTACGGCCTTGACCGGCGTGTCGAATCGGGCCGACTGGCTGCAAAAGTGGCAGTCCTCGGGGCAGCCGCCGGTTTTGACTGACAAGATGCCCTCGATGTCGATGGTCGGCCCCGCCCAACTCAGGCGCACCTCGTGGGCCAGCGCCGCAAGTGATGGGACGGCGTCGTCGCCCACCCTTGACAGTTCGGCAAGCTCGTCCATGGTGAGTTGGCGTCGCTCGTCAAGCAGTGCGTCACCGGCACGAATCAGTAGGTCACGTGTCATCGGGCATCGGTCCTTTGGGCAGGGTCAGCGGTAGATGACGTCCAACGTATCCAAGGCGGTCTCGATGGTGGTGTCGTCAGACCAGGTCTCGATCTCTGCGGCGGCCCTGGCGGCGTTGAAGCCGACCAGAATCGGTTGACCGGTCCACGGCACGGCGTTGTACCACTCCACGAAATGGCCCTTCGTCGAAGGTACGTATGAGATGAGGTCGGCCTGCTCATCCCAGAATACCTCCGGGAAGCGGAGCACCACCTTGTTCATCAACCCCATGCCCAGCATCTGCACAGCTGAGACGGTGGAATAGGGCAGGTCGGGGGTGAAGCGGATCCTGCCCCCCTGAAGGACCCCGAGGGGGACGGTTACGATGACTGCGTCTGCGTCGAACCTGCCCTGTGTGGAGTCGACGACCACCCCGGGGCCGCCGTGGTCCACGTTCGACACCGCTGTTCCCAGACGGATGTCGAGGCCTGCAGCAAGGCTCTCGATGATCGGGCGGTAGCCAGTGGTCGGCACTGCATCGCCACCACGGAAGGCCTTGCCGAAGAAGGCCGTCGCCATTGCCAGCCTGTCCACGTCGGCCGGCCACCAGTGTTCGATCTCCGAGGTGATGAGGAAGTCGAACCACCTCTGTTCCTCTGCGTTGAGCCGTTCCCTGATGGGCGCCAACTCGGGCCCCATCGCACGCGTCGACGAACTCGACAGGGCGGCATCAACCAGGGCCTCGTACAGATGGTCGAGTCGACTCCAGTCCATCGGGGAGCCGTCGGTGTCGTAGAGGACGGAGTTGTCGTAGTCGGTATGAACCAGGGTGATGTCGAGGGAGTCGGCCAACTCGGCGAGAGGGTTGCCTCTGACCCCGTGGATCCACGAACCACCCAGGTCGACAGGTGCGTCACCCAGGTCGTCGGTCCAGACCCGTCCGCCGATCCGGTCCCTCGCCTCGACCACGACCACATCGGAGCCGGCATCGACCAGGGCCTGCGCTGCCCCGAGGCCAGCGGCTCCCGCACCTACCACCACAACTGAGCGGTGACCGTGACCCTCAAGCACCTGTGATGCTGCGCGCCGCCCGGAGTTAAGGGCTCCGTGGACCGTTCCCGGGTAGTCGGAGTCGGTGGCCTCTCCAGCGAGGAACAGGCGGTCACCGACCGGACCTGCGAGTGCAGCCCGCGACGTTGCCGAGGTGCCGGCCGGCAGGTACGAGTAGGAGCCGAGCGACCATGGGTCAGTACCCCAGCGGGTCACCCGCCAGTGGGTGGGGTCGGGAATCGAGCGCGGACCGGTGGCCCTGACGAGCGGTGTGGTCGTCACCGGGCTGGCCTGGGGAGATGTCGTTGCGCAGCCTGCTGCCAGAGCCAGCCCTCCCACACCCGCCATCTGCAGGAACGATCGCCGTGACCAGGGGGCGCCGTGCTGCTGGGGTGGCATGCGTTCAGGCTCCGACCCTGCGCCCAGGGGGAATCGAGGCGGCCTCGGCGAGGGTTGCTGCCAGTTCGTCGTAGCCCGTGTCGACAGTTGCGACGGTGAGCCGCAGGTGCGGGGGTGTTCCCGGGCCGACCATGAAGGGGCTGCCCGGAGCTGCACCAATTCCTCGGGCGGACAGGGCTACCAGGGCATTCGTCTCGTCTCCGACCTCGAGCCACAGGTTGATCCCAGATGTGCCGGGCACGGTCACCCCATGGGCTCTGAGGCTGTTGATGAGCGATGTCCTACGCGTTGAGTAGGTGGCTGCTGCTGTGGCAACAGTTTCTGCAGTGGCCCGGGTTGTGAGAAGTTGGAGAAGCACACCCTGGAGCAGCCGGCTGCTCCATGCCGGACCCAGTTGGCGGCGGTGGACCATGGCTTCGATGACCGGCCCCGAGCCCCCTACGGCGGCCAGACGCAGGTCGGGGCCGTAGGCCTTGGAGAAGCTGCGTATGTGGACGACCTGGTCAGGTAACCGGGTTCCGAGGCTGTGAAGGGGTGAACCGGATACCTCGCCCGAATGGTCGTCCTCGATGATCAACAGGTCCGAGCCCTCCAGGAGGTCTGCGAGCAGGTCGACCCTCTCGGCGTCGTGGCTCCATCCTGTCGGGTTGTGGGCGCGGGGCTGTAGGACCAGGAGGCTCGGGTCCATGGCAAGGCCCCGGGAGAGGGAGTCGGGGTCGAGGCCGCCCTCAACCATCTGGACCGGGATCAGCTCGGCGCCAACCAGCTCGAGCATGTCGATGGTCGGGGGGAATCCTGGATCTTCCACGAGCACCCTGTCGCCGTAGTTGACCGTTGCGGCGATGATCCGGTCGAGGGCGTCGAGGGCGCCGTCGACGACCGTGAGTGCCGCAGGTTCGAACGGCCAGCGCTCCCGGAGCAGCTCTGACAGGGCGGGCAGGGTGGGTTGGTCCAGATAGCTCGAGACCGGTGGTTCGTCCCGGAGTGCAGCCAGGGCCGGTCCCAGCGGTGGTAGGAGGGCCGGGTCCGGAGTTCCCGTGCTGAGGTCCAGCCTGTACGTGTGAGGGTTGACGGGTACCTGCCAGAAGCGCCCCGGGTCCTCAGGTTGGCGGCGGGCCCGGACAAAGCTTCCGCGGCGGCCCTCGGTGGCGAGGAGACCTGCATGGTGAAGGCGGCGCCACGAGTCGGCGACGACCGAGGGGCTCACGTTGAGGCTTCGGGCCAGCGCTCTGACCGTTGGCAGGCGGTCGCCGCTCGGAATGCTCCCGTCGCTGATCAGCCTGCCGATTGCCGAGGCAATTTCGGCGGGTCCGGTGCTGGTGCCGACAGCGTTGGTGATGGCGGTGAGTGTGGATTCGGTCATGTTCCTGGATTTCGGGACACAGGGGGGGTAGCAGCCCCCTGTGAAATGTTTGTGTGTAACAAAGAATGGATTGTCTGCACAACGATTTGGCAATACTGTCGCACAACACGGCAGAGGGCAACCGCGGCGGCATCAACCGCTGGCGGAACCAGACCACAGAGGAGAACCCAATGGCTAGTGAGGTACGGGCGGCAATGGTCCAGACGGCCTGGACCGGTGACAAGGAGTCGATGATCGAACTCCACGAGAAGTACATGCGCGAGGCGGCAGCAGCAGGAGCCCGGATCATGTGCTTCCAGGAACTCTTCTACGGCCCCTATTTCTGCCAGGTGCAGGAAACCGAGTACTACGACTACGCCGAGGCCATTCCAGATGGGCCGACCACAAAGCGGTTCCAGGAGTTGGCGGCCGAACTGGGCATGGTCGTGGTCCTGCCCATGTACGAAAAGGAACAAGAGGGCCTGCTCTACAACACGGCGGCCGTCATCGACGCCGACGGCACCTACCTCGGCAAGTACCGTAAGACCCACATCCCCCAGGTCAAGGGCTTCTGGGAGAAGTTCTACTTCCGCCCCGGCAACCTCGGATACCCGGTGTTCGACACAGCCGTCGGCAAGGTCGGTGTCTACATCTGCTACGACCGGCACTTCCCCGAGGGATGGAGGGCCCTGGGCCTCAACGGCGCCCAGATCGTGTTCAACCCGTCGGCGACCAGCCGCGGCCTGTCCTCGTACCTGTGGCAGCTGGAACAGCCAGCCTCGGCCGCAGCCAACATGTACTTCGTCGGTGCCATCAACCGCGTCGGCATCGAGGCGTTGGGCGACAACGACTTCTACGGGACCACCTACTTCGCCAACCCGCGTGGTCAGTTCGTTGGCGATGTCTGCTCCGATCAGGACGCCGAGCTGATTATCCGCGACCTCGACCTCGACCAGGTCGACGAGGTCCGCAACCAGTGGGCCTTCTACCGCGACCGCAGGCCCGACATGTACGGCCCGCTGACCTCAGCCTGACGGCGGCCCAGCCCGACCTACCGGAGATAGCGACCATGACAACCAACTCAGAGCTCCTCGACCGTCATCAGGCGGTTCTTCCTTCCTGGCTGGCTCTCTACTACGACCCACCCATCTCAATGGACCACGGCGAGGGACGTCATGTGGTCGATGTCGAGGGAAACCGATACCTGGACTTCTTCGGCGGAATCCTCACCACCAGCCTGGGATACAACGTGCCCGAGGTGACAAAGGCGGTCCAGGAGCAGGCCTCCAAGGTTCTCCACTCCTCAACCCTGTACCTCTCAGAGCCGATGATCGAGCTCGCCGAGCTGGTAGCGGACCTGTCGGGGATTCCAGATGCAAGGGTGTTCTTCACCACATCCGGAACCGAAGCCAATGACGCAGCGCTCCTTTTGGCGACGACCTACCGGAAGTCAAATCAGATTCTGGCCCTGCGCAACAGCTACCACGGCCGTTCGTTCAGCACCATCGCCATCACGGCACAGCGGGCGTGGTCACCGACCAGCGTCAGCGGCCTTTCGGTCAACTATGTGCAGGGTGGCTACCGCATGCGCAGCCCCTTCCGGGCACTGGACGACGATGCCTACACAACCGCATGCGTCGAGGACCTGGTCCAGGTGTTCGACATGATGACCTCGGGCGATGTAGCGGCGATGATCGCCGAACCCATCCAGGGCGTCGGTGGCTTCGCTGTTCCACCAGACGGCTTCTTTGGCGAGATGAAGAAGGAGCTCGACAACCGCGGGGTCCTCTTCATCTCCGACGAGGTGCAGACCGGATGGGGCCGGACCGGAGACAACTTCTGGGGATACCAGGCACACGGCATCACGCCCGACATCCTCACCTTCGCAAAGGGGGTGGGCAACGGCCTGGCCCTTGGAGGAGTTGTGGCCAGCGCCGAGCTCATGAACTCCCTGCCCGGCAACTCGCTCTCCACCTTCGGAGGCAATCCGCTCAGCAGCGCAGGTGCGCTTGCGACCATCCGGTACATGCTCGACAACGACCTCCAGGGCAACTCCAAGAAGATGGGCGCCCGACTGGAGGCCATTCTGCGGCCGGCGGCCGACGCATGTCAGTCCGTAGGCGAGTTGAGGGGCCGCGGCCTGATGCTCGCCTTTGAAATGGTGCGTCCTGGAACCAACGAACCGGATGCCGATGCAGCGGCCCGCCTCCTCGAGGCGGCGAGAGCACGTGGTGTGTTGATCGGCAAGGGGGGCCTGTACGGCAACGTGCTTCGTATTGCACCGCCTATGACGGTCACGCCAGACGAGATCGACAAGGCCGGCGAGATCATCGTTGCAGCGCTCGGCTCGCTGACAGATGCCGGCTGAGGCTGGACGGCACGACCTGAGCAGACCAACATGCTGATGAAACGAACAGGAGGCAGGACATGACGATCCTCATCAAGAACGGAACGGTTGTAAGCCCGACAGGGCGACACGATGCCGATGTTCTGGTCGATGGCCAGAAGATTGCAGCGCTGCTGCAGCCAGGCAGCGATGCCGCGGCATCAGCCGAGAGCGGTGCCGAAAAGGTGATTGACGCAGCCGGAAAGTACGTGGTCCCCGGGGGCATCGACGCCCACACCCACATGGAGTTGCCATTTGGAGGCACCTTCGCGTCCGACACCTTCGAGATCGGTACCCGGGCGGCTGCCTGGGGCGGAACCACGACAATCATCGACTTTGCCGTGCAGCGTGACGGCGAGAACGTGAGGGAGTCACTTGACGCATGGTTCGCCAAGGCCGAGGGCGAGTGCGCGATCGACTACGGGTTCCACATGATCCTCGGCGGTGTCGACGAGGCCGCTCTCAAGGAGATGGACAGCCTCGTCGGCGAGGGAATCTCCAGCTTCAAGCTGTTCATGGCCTACCCGGGTGTCTTCTACAGCGACGATGGTCAGATCCTTCGGGCAATGCAGAAGGCATCCGACAACGGTGGCCTCATCTGCATGCACGCCGAGAACGGCATAGCCATCGACGTGTTGGCCGAGCAGGCTGCCGCCCGCGGCCAGACCGACCCCGTCTACCACGGCATCACCCGCCCACCGGCTCTTGAGGGCGAGGCCACCAACCGGGCCATCCAGCTGGCACTTGTGGCCGGTGCACCTGTCTACTTTGTGCACCTTTCTGCGAGCGAGGCCCTGGCAGCGGTGGCAGCAGCCCGCAACGACGGTCACAACGTGTTCGCCGAGACCTGCCCCCAGTACCTCTACCTGAACCTCGAGGACCACCTGGGCCTTCCCGGCTTTGCCGGCGCCGGCTACGTCTGCTCGCCGCCACTGCGTACCAGGGAGCACACGCACCACACCGACCTGTGGCGTGGCCTCCGTACCAATGACCTGGCGGTCGTCTCCACCGACCACTGCCCGTTCTGCATGAAGGACCAAAAGGAACTGGGTCTCGACGACTTCAGGGCAATCCCCAACGGAATCGGCGGAGTTGAACACCGGATGGACCTCATCTACCAGGGCGTGGTCATGGGCGAGTTGTCGCTTGAACGCTGGGTTGAGACCTGCTCAACGACGCCGGCACGCATGTTCGGGCTCTACCCCCAGAAAGGCGTGATCGCTCCCGGGTCCGACGCCGACATCGTCCTCTATGACCCGAACGGCTCGACCACGCTGTCAGTGGACACCCATCACATGAGCATGGACTACTCGGCCTACGAGGGTGTCGAGATCGACGGTCGGGTCGACACGGTGCTCTCAAAGGGCAAGGTGCTCATCGCCGACGAGACCTATCACGGTGCGAAGGGTGACGGTGCGTACCTGCGCCGTGGCCTCTCCTCCTACCTCCTCTGACGCCCTGCGGGCACGCCAGAGAGCCAATCACAACCCACGTTCAGATCACCGGGAGTAGGGCATGTTGCAGATTCAGCACCTGATCGACGGCGAAGCCGTCGAATCTGGTTCAGGCCGGACAGGTCCGGTATTCAACCCGGCCACCGGCGAACAGACCGGCCAGGTCGACCTGGCATCGGCCGCCGAGGTCGACTCTGTCGTGGCGTCCTCCAGGGCTGCGTTCGCCGAGTGGAAAAGCGTCTCGATCGCACGACGCACCAAGTTGCTCTACGCCTTCCGGAACCTGGTCGTCGACAACGCCGACGAGATAGCCCGGCGGCTGACCGCAGAACACGGCAAGGTCGCAGACGACGCGCGTGGCGAGGTGGCCAGGGGCATCGAGAACATCGAGTTCGCATGCGGATTCGCCCAGACCCTCGAGGGCCGCTACAGCGAGCTCGCCTCCACCGGAGTCGACGTCTACACGGTGCGCCAACCCGTAGGTGTCTGCGCCGGAATAACCCCGTTCAACTTTCCCGCCATGGTCCCGCTATGGATGCTCCCGAATGCAGTGGCATGCGGAAACACGTTCATCCTCAAGCCATCCGAACGGAACCCGTCAGCACCCAGGTTCGTCGTTGAACTGGCCCAGGAAGCAGGCTTCCCACCAGGTGTGATCAACCTCGTCAACGGAGACAAGGAGGCGGTCGACAGGCTGCTTGAACACCCTGATGTCGGGGCAGTCAGTTTCGTCGGTTCCACCCCGATTGCCCGCTACGTGTACTCGACCGGGACTGCCAACGGCAAGCGCATCCAGGCCCTCGGTGGAGCAAAGAACCACATGATCGTGCTGCCCGACGCCGACCTGGGCCTGGCAGCCGATGCCGCTGTCTCAGCCGCCTACGGGTCGGCAGGCGAGCGGTGTATGGCCGTGTCGGTCGTCGTCGCTGTAGGTGACATCGCCGATCCGCTGGTTGAGGCAATAAAGGTTCGCATGGAGAAGCTCGTGATCGGGCCCGGTGACGACCCTGCCTCGGAGATGGGTCCGCTCATTACCGCAGAACACCGTGACCGTGTCGCCGGTTACATCGAGTCCGGTTCTACCGACGGAGCCGATGTGGTGGTCGACGGTCGCGCGCAGGCGTTCGACGGAGACGGCTTCTTCCTCGGGGTGTCACTGCTCGACAGGGTCACCACCGACATGTCGGTCTACCGCGACGAGGTCTTCGGGCCGGTGCTGTCGGTGGTACGCAGCGACAGCTACGCCGAGGCCGTCAAGCTGATCGACGACAACCCGTACGGCAACGGAGCTGCCATCTTCACCCGCGATGGTGGTGCTGCAAGGCAGTTCCAGGGCGATGTCGAGGCCGGCATGGTCGGCATCAACGTTCCGATTCCAGTTCCGGTCGGCTACCACTCGTTCGGCGGCTGGAACGACTCCTTTTTCGGAGATACGACCATGTACGGGCCCGAGGGGATGAGGTTCTACACGCGGCCCAAGGTCGTTACCAGCCGCTGGCCGGACCCATCCACCAGCAGTGTCGATCTGGGCTTTCCCAGGAACGACTGATCACAGACCAGGGACCAGACAGGACAGGATTCGACACGACATCGAGGTCGTGCAAAGGGGGAGATGATGGACTTCGGGGTGGTAATGCAGACCGACCCGCCGGCAGGGCGGGTCATCGAGTTGACGAAGCGGGCCGAGGGCCTCGGCTTCACCCACGCCTACACATTTGACAGCCACGTGCTCTGGCAGGAGCCGTATGTCATCCACAGCCAGATGCTGGCCGCCACCGACAACATGGTCGTAGGCCCGATGGTCACCAACCCGGGCACACGCGACTGGACCGTGACAGCGTCGGTGTTCGCCACCCTCAACGACATGTACGGGGAGCGCACCGTGTGCGGTATCGGGCGCGGCGACTCGGCCATGAGGGTGATCGGACACAAGCCCTGCAACCTGGCCACCCTCGAAGAGTCGATGGGCGTAATCAAGGGCCTCGCCGAGGGCGAGGAGGTCGACTACAACGGCACCCGCCAGAAGTTCCCATGGCGCTCAGGTGGGTCGCTTCCCATCTGGATGGCCGGATACGGGCCCAAGGCCCTCGCTCTGTGCGGAAGGGTCGCCGACGGCTTCGTTCTCCAGCTGGCCGACCCCCAGATTGCCGAGTGGACCATTGGTGCCGTGCGTGCCTCAGCCGAGGAGGCCGGCCGTGACCCTGACGACATCTACATCTGTGTCGTCGCACCGGCGTACGTGGGGGACGACATCGCACACCAGCGAGACCAGGTGAGATGGTTCGGCGGCATGGTCGGGAACCACGTGGCCGACCTGGTGGGCCGCTACGGAAGCGAAGGCACGGCGGTGCCTGCCGCTCTGACCGACTACATCGAGGGGCGCAAGGGGTACGACTACACCGACCACGGCAGAGCCGGAGCCGAGCACACCGACTTCGTACCGGACGAGATCATCGACAGGTTCTGCATCCTGGGTACCGAGTCAGCCCACCTTGAACGTCTCGAGGAGTTGCGCGACCTAGGTGTCGACCAGTTCGCCGTCTACCTCATGCACGACCAACAGGACGAGACCCTTGACGCCTACGGCCAGCGGATCATCCCCGCCATGACCTGATCGGTGACCTCTTGATTCCCGCTCGAACTGCAACCGCCACAAAGGTCATACGGACCGTCGTCACCACAGCGCTGGCGATCCTCGTGATCGTTGTCCTCTGGGAGGGCTACAAGTGGATGGGCCAGCAGACGGGCGGCAACTGGCCCGGTACCGGCATCGAACTGCCGGTCTCAACCGATGACATCATCATGCCGCATGCCGCAGACATCGCGGCCGAGCTCGTATCTGACATCCGCGACGGTCGGTCCACGCTGCCGCTCAGCGTGTTCCTCCTCAAGAAGGCGTGGTTCACGCTCCAGGAGGCGGCGATCGGCTTCTTCCTGGGCTCGGCAATCGGGATCGGGCTTGCCGTGCTGATGCTGCGGTGGCGTGTGGCCGAGCGTGGCCTCCTGCCGTGGATCAACGTCTCCCAGACAGTTCCGCTGATCGCGCTTGCTCCCATCATCGTCACGTGGGGTCGCAATCAGGGGCTGCCTGACATAGTGAGCATCTCGCTCATCTCGACCTACCTGACCTTCTTCCCGGTTGCCGTCAGCGCCCTCCGTGGTCTCCAGTCACCCGATTCGGCCCACGTTGAGCTGATGCGCTCCTATGCCGCTCCGTGGCGTACGACCCTGTTCAAGCTGCGCCTTCCCGCAGCACGCCCCTACCTGTTTCCCGCGTTCAAGATTGCCGCCACGCTCAGCGTCGTTGGGGCGATCGTCGGAGAGATCTCCATTGGAACCAAGACGGGCCTCGGTCGCGCAATTCTGGAGTTCGCCCTTCGTTACGCCGTCTGGCCCGAGCGCCTCTATGCATCGGTGATCGGGGCAGCGGCACTCGGGCTGTTCGTATTCGGGATGATCAGCATGGCTGAGCGGCTGGTGCTCCGTCGGACCGACGAGGTCGTGGCATGAGCTCGGGCGGCGAGGTGCCGGCAGTCGTCGTTGATGGTGTCGGCATGGTCTTCAACGAAGGGGCCGGCGGCGAGGTTGCAGCGCTGGACGGCATCGACCTGACCATCCGGGCCGGGGAGTTCGTAACGCTCATCGGCCCCTCCGGTTGTGGCAAGTCAACCCTGTTGAGGCTCATCGGAGACCTGTTGACACCGACTGCAGGTGGTGTATCGGTGTTCGGCAAGTCGGCCCACGAGTCCCGCACAGGCCAGGACTACGGAATGGTCTTCCAGCATGCAGGGCTCTTCGACTGGCGCAAGGTGAAGGCCAACATCGAGTTGCCTCTCGAACTGCGCGACTGGTCAAAGACCGATCGAACTGCCCGTTCGGCCGAGATGTTGGACCTGGTCAAGCTTGACGAGTTCGGCGACCACTATCCGCGCCAACTCTCGGGAGGAATGCAGCAGAGGGTGTCAATCGCCCGTGCGCTCTCGTTTGAGCCCCGTCTGCTTCTCATGGATGAGCCATTTGGAGCGCTCGACGAGATGACCCGTGAGCACATGCAGGGTGAACTGCTTCGAATCTGGGGAGAGACCGGAACCACCGTGGTCTTCGTCACCCATTCGATCTCCGAGGCGGCGTTTCTCTCGAACCGTGTGATCGTGTTGTCTCCCCGCCCGGGGCGGGTCCATTCGATTATCAACGTCGACCTGGGCGAGCGGACCCCAGACACCAGGGAGGACCCTGACTTCTTTGCGGCTGCCACGACCATCCGAGAGGCACTGCGTTCGGTCGGGGGTGCAGAGTGAGGCTTCGCCAACTCGTCCTGAGCGGTACCGCACTCGGCCCGGCGGTGGTGGTCGGCCTCGCCGGCTTTGGCCTCTGGGAAGGGGCTGTCAGGGCGTTCGGGATAAGCCAGTTCCTGCTACCGAAGCCCACCTCGATTCTGGCTGAGTTGATGGCCGAGTGGCCGGTCCTCCGCCATGCCGGTTGGGAGACCGGTCGGATTGCTGTGAGCGGCCTGCTCGTCGGCATCCTGGCCGGGGTGCTGCTTGCGATGTTCACGACCAGGTTCAGGATGCTCAACGAGGGTCTCACACCGCTGGCAGTGGCCGTGAACGCCACCCCGATCGTGGCACTGGCCCCGATCTTCAACGCCTGGTTCGGGATCACCGGCACCCTGAGCAACCAGGCCGTGGTCATCGCCGTGGTGTTCTTCCCTGTTTTCATCAACACGGCGAAGGGCCTGACCGAGGTGCACCCAGACGAGATCGAGTTGATGCGTTCATACGCAGCCGGCGAATGGACGATCATGCGCGAGGTCCGTGTCCCCAACGCACTGCCGTTCTTCGCCAACGCCCTCAGGGTGGTGGCGCCCCTATCGGTCATCGCCGCCATAGTTGCCGAGTACTTCGGTGGCCCCCAGGATCGCATCGGAAACGTGATCACATCTAACGCCGGTTTCGCCCGGTACGACGTCGCATGGGCCGCAATCGCGGTCGCATCGGCCGTCGGCCTGGCCCTGTTCGCTGCAGCCCTACTAGTTGAGCGTGTAAGCATGCCTTGGCGCCTTGCAGTCGGGGGCAGTGATTCAAACAACAATCCCGGGAGGGAAACATGAAAAGACAGTGGACAACTCGAGTAGTTGGGCTGGTGGTGGCGATGACCCTCGTCGCTGCAGCCTGTGGCTCAGACGACGCAGCAGTAGGGACTGGCGACTGTGATTCTGTCGATCAGGTCAGCTTGCAACTTCAGTGGGTTACCCAGGCTCAGTTCGCGGGTTACTTCGCTGCAGTTGACCAGGGGATCTACGACAAGTACTGCCTGGACGTGACCGTCCGCGAAGGCGGAGTCGACATCGTTCCGCAACAGCAGCTGGCATCAGGAGCAGCCGACTTTGCGGTTTCATGGGTGCCCAAGGCGCTCGTGTCCCGTGAAGAGGGCATGGACATAGTCAACGTTGCCCAGGTGTTCCAGCGTTCCGGAACCCTTCAGGTCTCGTGGGCCGATTCCGGCATCAACGAGCCAGCCGACCTTGCAGGCAGGGTTGTCGGCAACTGGGGCTGGGGCAACGAGTTCGAACTCCTTGCCGGCTCGCGCAAGGTGGGTCTCGACCCGAGCTCCGACTACACGCTGGTCCAGCAGAGCTTTGACATGCTCGCCCTGCTGACAGGTGAGATCGACGCCTCGCAGGCGATGATCTACAACGAGTACGCACAGGTGCTCGAGGCGACGAACCCGGCAACAGGTGCCCTGTACACGGCCGATGACCTTTCGGTCATCAACTGGAACGACGTCGGCACGGCGATGCTCCAGGACGCCATCTGGGCTGACGGTGCAAGGCTGGCCAACGACGAGGGCTATGCCGATGTCACGAAGCGCTTCGTGGCCGGCTCGCTTGAGGGCTGGGCCTACTGTCGCGACAACAGCGCAAGCTGTGTCGACATCGTGCTCGCCAACGGCTCCGCCCTTGGTGCGTCCCACCAGGCGTGGCAGATGAACGAGATCAACGGACTCATCTGGCCGTCACCCGACGGCGTCGGCATGATGGACAAGGGCCAATGGGACCAGACCATCGGAGTGTCCACCAGCGAGTCGATCCTGGCATCGGCACCAGACTCGGGTGCGTACACGACCGAGTACGCCGAGGCAGCACTCGACATCATGAGTGGCCGTGGTATGGACACCACAGGCAGGAACTGGCGGCCCAGCACCGTCAAGTTGAACCCGGGCGGCGAGTAGCCGTCCAACCTTCCGGGTAAACCGGGCGGCCCGGCCTGCTCAGCAGGCTCGGGCCGCCCGGCCCCCGGGTGTTACCCGTCTCGGCCACACGCTCCTCACCCACCTAGCGTGGGCGGACCGGCCGAGGCGAGGGGTAGTTGGTGGAACAGCGTGAGCCAGTTGAGGTCGGCCGTCGTGCCTGGATGGCGCTGGCCGTGTCAACCCTGGCGGCGCTTCTGACCGTTATCGACATCTCGATAGTGAACGTGGCGTTTCCGTCGATCCGACGTGATCTGGGTGCCACCGAGGCTGGTCTCTCCTGGGTGCTCTCGGGCTACTCGGTCGCCGTCGGAGCATTCCTGCTCCTGGCCGGCCGCATGGCCGACAAGGAGGGTCGACGTCGCCTCTTCATGATCGGTGTGGTCGTGTTCATAGTCGGTTCACTTGCGTCCGGGTTGGCGCCGTCCACCGGTTGGTTGATTGCAGCCAGGGTGGTACAGGGAATCGGAGGTTCGATCCTCAGCCCCGCCTCGCTCTCAATGGTTCTTCCCGAGTTCCCACAGGAACGCCATTCGACGGTCATCGGGGTCTGGGGCGCGTCTGCTGCACTCGGTGCGGCGGTTGGGCCGTCCTTCGGGGCGGTGCTGCTCGACACCCTCTCCTGGCGGTGGGTGTTCCTGGTGAATGTCCCGATCGGGTTGCTGATTCTTGTCCTGACACCCCGATTCGTCCACGAGTCGAGGGACCCGGAGGCCAAGGGACGCTTTGACCTTCTCGGCGTGCCAGCCGGGACACTGGGGGTGGCGTTGCTCCTGTTGGCCGTGGTCCAGGGGGGCGACTGGGGGTACCGGTCCGGCCTGACGCTCCTGACAGCAGCAGTCGGCCTGGTCTTTGTAGGGGTCCTCGTCTACCGCTCGATGGTCCATCCGCGCCCGCTTCTGGACCTCGAACTGTTCAGGTTCCGGTCCTTTTGGTCTGCTGCCACCGGTCAGGTCTTCTTTGGGACGGCGTTCATAGCCATAGTTCTGTTCAACACCCTGCTGCTCCAGGAGCTGTGGGGCTGGTCGGCCCTGGCCGCCGGGTTCGGGGTGGTTCCCGGTCCTGCCCTGGCGGCGCTCCTTGGTGGTCCCGTGGGTTCGGTTGCGGATCGGGTCGGCCACAGGAACCTGCTGGTCATCGGAAGCCTCTCGGCAGCCGCCTCGCCGCTGCTCCTCTTGACGAGGGTAGGGATGGATTCCAATTATCTGGGGACCATGTTGCCGGCCTCTCTCCTCCTCGGCGTCGGTGTGGCCTGCTCGTTTGCCACCTTCGCCTCGCTGGGCCTCAAGGAGGTACCTGCCACCCGTTATGCCACCGCCAGCGCCACGCTCCGTACGACATCACAGGTTGGCTTTGCCAGCGGGGTGGCGATTGCGATTGCCGTCTTCCAGGCGGGAACGGACCAGGGTTTCCTGATGGCGTTTGACCGGGCGTGGACGTTCATGGCGGTGACGCTGCTTGCCGGCGCTGTGTTCTGCGCTGTGGCGTGTCCGTCACGGGACCAGGTGCGTGGCCTGGTCGCCCGCTAGTCGGGCAACCGGTCAGGCCGGTGTTCCGAGGTTGACCGGAAATGTTCCGCGTCCCCTCAGGATGATCCGGGCGCTGATAATCGGTTCTTCGGCTATGGACAGTTCGGGGAACCTCCGGACAAGTCGGGAGATGGCGATCTCGCCCTCCATTCGGGCCAGGGCGGCGCCCAGGCAGTGGTGTACCCCGCTCCCGAATGAGAGGTGTCGTGCAGCACCGTCGCGGGTCAGGTCCAGGTCGGCGGCTGTCGAACCCCAGAAGGCCTCATCCCTGTTCGCACTTCCAAGGGCGGTCAGGACCATCTCGTCTGCGGCCACCTCGATTCCGCCAATGACGGTGTCCTTCGTGAGGCGTCGACCGGAGGTCTGAACGGGGCTGTCGTACCGGAGCAGTTCTTCCACCATGTTCTCGTCGTCGACCTGTGCGGTCCGGACCAACTCCGTCTGCTCCGGGTTGCACAGCAGGGCATGGGTTCCGTTTCCGATCAGGTTCACGGTGGTCTCGTGGCCGGCCACGAACAAGAGGCCGACCATGGAGAGCAACTCGTCGCCGTCCAGCCGGTCGCCCTCCTCCTCAACCTGGATGAGTCCGGTAAGCAGGTCGTCGCCCGGTTCCAGGCGCTTCCACTCGATGGCATCGGTGAGGTAGGCGTCCATCTTGTGGCCCGCGTCCACCGCCGCTGTCACCTGTTCAGGGGTGAGGAAGGGTTCGAGGGTCTGGGTGAGGGCCCCGGACCACTCCCTCACCTTCATGGTGTCAGCTTCGGGAAGGCCCAGCATCGAGTGGATGACGGTGAAGGGAACGACGAACGCGTAGTCGGTGATCAGGTCGATGCTCTCCCGGCCTGTGAGGTCATCCAGCAGCGACTCGACTATCACCTCGGTCTGAGCCCTCATGTTGCTGATGGACCTGGGTGTAAACGTGCGCTGAACCAGTTTGCGGAGCCTGGTGTGGTCCGGTGGGTCAAGCCCCAGGATCGACGGTGCCCGTTCCATGCGCCTCTGCTCGAGCGGTCTCATGTGTTCGGGGATGTCACCAGGTGAACTGGAGCGTCTAACCGAGGTCGTCGGATCGCGGAGTACCTGGAAGGCGTCGTCGTAGCGGGAGACGATCAGCGGTCCGAGCGGGGTGCGGTGGACGGGGTCCTCAGCCCGCAGGCGCGCGTAGTGCGGGTAGGGATCTGTCAGGAAGTCGGGATCAAATGGGTTCCACGATGGTGCGCCGGTCATGCGGATCCATTCTCACCCATCTCCGGCCTCGAGACTCAATCCGGGCACCTGGTCAGGTGTCGCCGACCAGTTCCCTCAGCGCTTCAGTCCCGCAAGGGTCTTCTGCCGCCAGTCCTCGGTGGTGTCAACGGCGTTGAACGTGAAGCAGTGGATACCTGTGATGTCCAGATCGGCTGCCCTCTTCGACAGGGGGGCAATCAGCTTGTTGGGGTTGTAGCCGCCGGGTGAGAGCAGCCTGATGACCGATGCGCGGTTCTTTTTCACGTAGCGGGCCGAGTGCCCGATGCCGAGGCGGATCGAGATGGTGAGGAGCCGCGTGCGGTCCACCGCTCCGGGTACCCCCAGGTGGCAGGGCAGGGTTACGCCTCCGGCGCGCTGCTCCGCCAGCCAGTTTCCGATTTTCTGGTGGTCAAAGCACATCTGGGTCGACATGTATCCCTCGAGGCCGGCCTCGGCGATTATTTCCTGCTTCTCCAGAAGGGCGGCGGCCAGGGTGTCGTCTGAAATGGTGCCATGTCCGTCGGGGTAGGAACCCACGCCGACCACGTCGATGTCTGGCTTCCGGTCGAGGAACGATCGCAGGAAACCGGCAGCGTCGGTGAACTGACCGTGTGGCTCTGCGTCACCACCGATGACGAAGACCTTCCTGATTCCGAGCCCCGTGATGCGGGCGACGAGCTGGTCCACGTGGGCCTCGCCTTCGACCATGCGGGCTGCAATGTGGGGAATGGTTGAGAAGCCGTAGCTGCCCAGTCGCTCGCAGAGGTCGAGTGTGTCCTCGATCGTCTTGGCGGGAGAGCAGGTTATTGAGACCGTTGAGCCGGTCGGAATGTTGCGGATCTGGTCTTCGAGGTTCTTGAGCGGAATCAACTCGAAGGCCATGCCCTCCAGCAGGCGCCTGTGTGCGTCACGGTCACCCCTTGACAGGATGGATCGGCGACTCCTCGGCTCCTTGGGCGGCGCCGGGGTGGAGTTCTGCGCCGTCGTCAACTCAGTCCCACGATCTCGCCGTTGTCGTCGATGTCGATGCTTGCCGCAGCCGGGGTCCTTCCTAGGCCCGGCATGGTCCGCATGTCTCCGCAGATCGGGTAGATGAAGCCGGCGCCGACGCTGGCCCTTACCTCTCTCACCGGGAGACGCCATCCGGTGGGTGCACCCTTGAGCGCCGGGTCAGACGAGATCGAGAGGTGCGTCTTGGCTATGCAGATCGGCAGGTCTCCAAAGCCGTTGGCCTCGAAGGTGTCGATCTGCCTGTCGGCCTGGGCTGAGAAGTCGACTCCGTCGGCCCCGTAGATCTTGTCTGCGACGGTCCGGATCTTGTCTCGCAGGGGCATCTCGTCGGGGTAGAGGACGGCGAAGTTGCTTGGCTCCTCACATGCCTCGGCGACTGCCTCCGCCAGGTCTGCGGCGCCGGCACCTCCGTCGGCGAAGTGGGTGGACACTGCGGCCCTGGCGCCGTACTCATCGGCTATTTCGTGGATAGCGGCTATATCGCCGTCGTGGTCTCCGGGGAAGGCGTTGATTGCGACAACGGGTGACACCCCGTGGACCGCCATGTTCTCCAACTGCTTGCGCAGGTTTTCGCCACCCTGGTGGACCTCGTCGGGGTTCTCCGCCAGCAGTGCCTCGGGTAGAGGCTTGCCGGCGATGATCCGATGGTTCCCGGAGTGCGCCTTCAGACCGCGGACCGTGGCTACCAGCACGGCCGCATCTGGGGCGATTCCCGAGATGCGGCACTTGATGTTGAAGAAACGTTCGGCACCCATGTCGGCGCCGAAGCCGGCCTCGGTAAGGAGGTAGTCGCCGGTGCGGATGCCGATCTGGTCGGCGATGATCGACGAGTTGCCCGTCGCGATGTTGCCGAACGGCCCACAGTGGACCAGCGCCGGTGTGCCCTCGAGGGTCTGCATCAGGTTGGGCTTGATGGCCTCCTTCAGAATCACCGTCATGGCGCCGGCCACCTGGAGGTCCTCGGCTGTCACCGGCGTTCCGCTCGTGTCGTAGCCGACGACGATGCGGCCCATCCGGGCCCTCAGGTCTGCGAGCGAGGTGCACAGTGCCAGGGCGGCCATGACCTCGGATGCGGCGGTTATGTCAAATCCGGTCTCACGGGGAACACCATCGAGGCGCCCGCCCAGCCCGACGACCACGTGGCGTAGCGCCCGCTCGTTGATGTCGAGCACCCGTCGCCAGGTGATGCTGTGTGGGTTCAGGTCCAGGTCGTTGCCGTGAAACAGGTGGGCGTCGAGCATGGCTGAGCACATGTTGTGGGCGGCTGTGACGGCGTGCATGTCACCTGTCAGGTGCAGGTTGAACAACTCCATTGGAACGACCTGGCTGTAGCCGCCTCCGGCGGCTCCGCCCTTGATGCCGAACGTCGGGCCCATGGACGGCTGCCTGATGGCGATTGTGGCTCTCTTGTCAATGTGTGAGAAGCCCTGGCCGAGGCCAACCGTGGTCGTGGTCTTGCCCTCGCCGAGTGGGGTCGGGGTGATCGCCGATACCACCACATATCGGGCCCTCGGCCGGTCTGCCATTGCGTCGATGGCACCCAGCTTGATCTTGGCCGCACCATCGCCATGGGGCTCGAGGAACTCGTCGGGGATTCCCGCATCGGCGGCAACCTTGCCGAGAGGCAGGAGGTCGGCACTGCGGGCTATCTCCAGATCGGAGGGGAACGTCATTGTTCTCTCACTCTTCTGTATCAGGTGTGTTCGCGGTGGCGGGAGCCTACTTCTGGTGACCGGGCTTTGCCCACACTTCGGGACAGGCTTTCACGATGTGGGATCCGGTTGGCTGCACTGGAACCGGTTGGTTCTGCTAACCGGCTGCGTCCTGAAGGCTCTCTCTCCGACGGGCCATGAAGTCCAACAGCGCCTCGTCGTCCGCCTCGTCGAGCGCCGGTGTCTCGTAGTCGGAGAGCATCTGCTTCCAAATTGCGTTCGCCCGCTGTGCAGCATCCAGACTGCCGTCCTCCTCCCACTGTTCGAAGGAGTCGTTGTTGGCGACCTCTGAGCGGGCGAAGGCGGTCTCGAAGTTGGACAGGGTGTGGGCGGTGCCCAGGAAGTGCTGGCCGGGGCCCACCTCTCGGATGGCGTCCATTGCCTGGCCGTTCTCTGACAGGTCCACGCCCTGCACCAACTTGCCAGCCAGCCCGCACTGGTCGGCATCGATGACGAACTTCTCGTAACCCATCGCCAGGCCGCCCTCCAACCAGCCAGCCGAGTGGAGCATGAAGTTGACCCCACCCATGAGAGCTGGGATGAAGGTTGCCATGCTCTCCGCTGCGGCCTGGGCATCAGGCACCTTTGAGGCACACAGGTTTCCACCTGACCGGAACGGCACCCCCAGACGGCGGGCGAGGGCAGCGACCGTGTATAGAACCAGGGCTGGTTCGGGTGTACCGAACGTTGGCGCTCCGGTCTGCATCGACATGGAGCTGGCGAACGAGCCGAACACAACGGGAGCGCCCGGATTGACCAGCTGCACGAAGGCCATTCCTGCCAGTGCCTCGGCCAGGGTCTGGGTTGCAACACCGGCAACGGTCACCGGAGCCATTGCTCCGGCAAGGATGAACGGGCTGATCATCGTGGCCTGCATCGAGCGCGCGTAGGCCTCTGCGGCCCCGAGCATCGTGGCGTCCCAGGCCATCGGTGACGAGGCGTTGATGAGGCTCGTCATGACGGTGTTCCCGGCAACGAAGTCGTCGCCGAAGACCAGCTTCGCCAGGTCGATCGAGTCCTGGGCCCGCTCGGCAGCGGTCACCGAACCCATGAATGGCTTGTCGCTGTACCGGAGGTGGGAATAGACCATGTCGAGGTGTCGCTCAGGTACCGGAATGTCGACCGGCTCGACAACTGTCCCACCCGAGAGATGCATGTGTGGGCTGGCATGCGCCAACTTCACGAAGTTCCTGAAGTCCTCGATGGTCGCGTAGCGGCGGCCCTCGTCGATGTCGAACACGAACGGTGATCCGTAGGCGGGCACGAACACGGTGGTGTCACCACCCACCTGGACGCTACGGGCGGGGTTTCGGGCGTGGTGCGTGTAGATGGAGGGGGCTGAGGCGGTCACGATTTCGCGACACATCCCACGGGGAAACCTGACCCGTTCGCCATCCACGTCGGCACCGGCTTCGCTCAGCAGGGCCAGAGCCGACGGGTAGTCGCGAAAGTCAATCCCAACCTCTTCGAGGATGGTGTCGGCATTGTGTTCGATCAGCTCAAGGCCCTCCAGTGAGACGATCTCCACCGGTGCCATGGTGCGTTTCAGGTACGGTTGGACCTCGATCGACGGTGAGGAGCGTTGGGCCTGTCGGGCTGCCCGGCCGCCGCTTCGGTGGCGCTTGGATTCCTGGCTCACTGCTGATCCTCGCTCTGTGTCGGAGTTCTGCGTCGGCGCTCCCGCCGACCGCCTCCAGTTGAGGGACCGGTGCGAGGGGGGAGCTCTATCCGCGTCGAGAGACCGGGGTAGTCGGCCGTGCGGTGTGGGATGGCCATGGCATCCACGAAGTGTTCCTGAAATGAGGACTCGAGTGCCGTTTCCACCTTTTCGATTCGCCTGATGGAGTCCTGGATCTCGACCCTTGCCGTCCCGGAGAGGAGCGCCATCGCCGCACCGGCTCCTGCGGCATTACCCACAGAGGCGACCCTGTCCGGATCGCAGTCCGGAATCAACCCCAGAACGGTCGCCCTGACCGTGTCGATGTGGCTGCCGAAGGCCCCTGCCAGCCCTATCTGGTCGACCTGGTCGACGCCGAGGTGGTCCATGAGTAGGCGGACACCGGCGTACAGCGCCGCCTTCGCCAACTGGATTGCGCGGATGTCATTCTGGGTCACGAGGATCTGGTGACCATCGTGGGTTCCCGGATCGTGGAGAACGTACGAGTAGGTGCGGCCATCGGCGACAATTCGTGGAGAGGTCCTTGTGCCGGCACCACCGATGACGCCGTCCGAGTCCATCAACCCGGCAAGCCACAGCTCGGCCACGACCTCGATGATGCCGGAGCCACATATTCCGGTGATGCCGGTTTCGGCCACGGCGTCGTCGAAGCCGGGCTCGTCAGACCAGATCTCACTGCCGATAACCCTGAACCGTGGTTCCCCGGTTTCGGTGTCGATTCTGACCCGCTCGATTGCACCCGGTGTGGCTCGTTGACCGGAGCTGACCTGTGCTCCCTCGAATGCCGGGCCGGTCGGGCTGGAGGCTGCAAGGACACGACCATTTCCGGAGAGGACGATCTCGGCGTTGGTGCCAACGTCGACGACCAGCTGCACTCCTGCCCGCTCCTGCGGACGCGTGGCCAGGATCACAGCTGCGGTGTCGGCACCGACGTGACCGGCAATGCACGGCAGCACATGGGCTCGGGCGGCCGGATGGGTTCCTAGGTCCAGGTCTGAGGCCGGCAGGTCTATGGCCTCCCCCGTGGCGAGGGTGAACGGCGCCGTCCCGAGCGGGGTCGGGTCGTATCCCAGGAACAGGTGGTGCATGATCGGGTTTCCGACCAGCACCAGCTCGAGCAGTTCCTCCCTTGAGGCTCCTCCAGACCTGCAAAGGTCTTCAAGCAGCGAGTTCAGGGCGTCGCGGACGGCTGAGGTCAACTCGACCTCGCCTCCCGGGTTCATCATCACGTAGGAGACCCTGCTCATGAGGTCCTCACCGAACCGGATCTGGGGGTTCATGGTGCCGCCGGTGGCCAGAACCTCACCGGTTGCCAGATCGCAGAGGTGCCCGGCAATGGTTGTGGAACCCACGTCGACTGCAACCCCGAGGGCCCGGTCGCGAAGACCTCCCCAGACAGCCACAACCCGAGTGCCGTCCCGAATGGCCACGGTCACGGTTTCAACTCCAGCGGCAACGACCTGCCCCAGCTCCTCGCCGGCCCGACTCTCAACCTCGACGTCCGTCAGTCCCCACTGCCCGGCCAGCGAGTCTGTAAGCCACTTGGCGGGCCGCCCCTGCTCATCTGGTACCTCGACCAGGCGGAGTACGAGGACCGGGTCGAGTTGGACGTCGCCCAGGTCGACCTCTTTCCTGATGACCTGGCGGTGGACCTGGCTTGTGGCCGGCACGTCGATGACGAGGTCTCCCCTGATCCTGGCGGAACAGCCGAGACGCAGGTCCCCCAGTAGTGGACGACGCCCCCGGTAGTCATTCTCGACTGGACCCCTGGGGGAAATGTGTTCCCCGGAGGCTGCAATGTTGTGCTTGGCGAACTCACCGAATGTGGGCTCGACCTGGCATCGCCCACAGATCCCTCGGCCTCCACATACCGAGTCGAGGTCGACCCCCAGCCTTCGGGCCGCATCAAGCACCGTGGTGTCGTCGGGCACGTGGCCCCTGTGGCCCGAAGGCGTGAAGACCACGAGGTGGTCATCGACAGGGCCACTCATCAGTTCAGGATCAGGCCTGTGGGCGGCGGCGACCACCGCGGCGTTCGCGCACCGGGGCGCTGGGGTCACGGTTCAGGCGGATCCATGTGGCGCAGTCGGTGTCGTGTCCGGCAAGCACGTCGGCGGCCTTGACGGCGGTCTTCACCTCTGGGTGAAGGGGGTTCATGATCGCCGAGGTCATGCCGTGGGCGATTGCCATGGAGAGAAAGGTGCCGGTCACCGCATGGCGGTTCGGTAGGCCGAAGCTGACGTTGGATGCCCCGCAGGTGGTGTTCACCTTCAGTTCGTCGCGTAGGCGTCGTACCAGTGCGAAGACCTGCTGTCCGGCAGTACCCATGGCGCCGATCGGCATTACCAGTGGGTCGACGATCACGTCAGCGGCTGCGATGCCGTGGTCCGCTGCCCGATGGACGATCTTGGCGGCAACCTCGAACCTCACATCGGGGTCCTCGGAGATACCTGTGTCGTCGTTGGAGATGGCAACGACGGCGGCGCCATGCCTTGCCACCAGAGGCAGCACCCGTTCCAGAACCTCGTCCTCGCCGGTGACCGAGTTGACGAGCGGCTTGCCCTCGTAGACAGCGAGCCCGGCCTCCAGGGCTTCGATGATCGAAGAGTCGATCGAGATCGGTACGTCGGTGACCGACTGCACGAGGGTGATTGCACGGGCCAGGAGCGCCGGCTCGTCGGCAAGCGGGATGCCTGCGTTCACGTCCAGCATCTGTGCCCCTGCCTCAACCTGGGCGACGGCATCGGCCTCGACACGGCTGAAGTCACCGTTCTTCATCTCCGCGGCCAGCAGTTTCCTGCCGGTCGGGTTGATGCGTTCCCCGATCATCACGAATGGTCGGTCGAAGCCGATCGCCACCTCACGGGTGGCTGAGCTCAAAACGGTGTCGGTCATCTGGTTTCTCCTACGGGGATCGTGGGCGCTGGCCCGCTAGGTGTCGATTGCCTGGTTCTCGAGCCCGCCGGCCCAGACGAGACCCTCGAGCCTCTCAGGTGGGAAGGCCTCGTCTATCCGGCCTACCTCGGCGGCCACTGCAGCTGCCATGTTGGCGCCACATTCAACCGCTTCGCGTCGCCATTCTGCTACGTAGTCGTCGGTCTCGGTCAGGCCTGCAACGGTTGCGGCACGGTCTATTGCGCGCTGGAACCGCGCATCCAGTAGGGCCTTCTCCCGCTGTCTTCCGGCCTGGGCGGTCACCTGTGCCGGAATGTCGCGCCAGTAGATGGTCACGAGCTTGGCGGCCATCGGGTCAGGCCACCCTGGCTGGGGATGCTGTTGATCCGGCGATTGGGTCGGCAACTGTCGGATCGTCCAGGTGCACGATGCTCGTCTCGAGCTCGCCGTACCCCGTGCGGCGGACCTCGTAGCGGAGCCCGAGACGCTCGGCGGCCAGCCTGCCCTTCTCGATCAGTGCCGGGTCGTCGGTCTGGGCCAGATAGAGCAGCCTCGTGTAGTGGCCGAAGTAGTCGGGGAGGAGTTGTGGGTACCGGTCGAGGCCCAGGCCGGCTATGACAATCCGATCAAAGTGTTTGACGAGGTAGTCGGTGAGGTAGAAGGTGCCGATTTCGGCCTCCTGAATCTCGCTGAAGGGTCCCGATCCTGCGAAGAACTCGTAGCAGTGGGCGCCCGGGAGGCGATCGACCCCGAGTTCGGTGCAGACGGCGTCGAGGCGGCCGCCGGTCCCGCAGTCGGCGTACCCGACAAACACGTGGCCGTAGCGATCCCGGGCCGACCTGATCCGCTCCTCTACGGCGTCTGGGATCAGGTCAGGTGTGTTGTGGTACGAGGCCGGGAGGCACTCCACGTCGATCTGGTCGAGGCCGTTGGCCCTGACCACCTCGAGAAGTTCCCGTGCCAGCGCCCCGCAAGCGATGATCAGGGTCCGCCCGTCCGTGGCCCCGGTCTGGCGGGGCACTGCCTAGGCCTCTGCCGCGCGGCGCTCGGCTATGAGGCGCTGGGCGGTTTCTGCTGCGACAGCAGCGTCCCGGCAGTAGGCATCGGCTCCGATGGCCTCGCCGAACTCCAGATTCAGGGGCGCGCCGCCGACGATCACCGAGTACTCGGAGCGGAGGCTCTTTTCTTCGAGGGTGTCAATTACCACCTTCATGTAGGGCATCGTGGTGGTCAACAGGGCTGACATACCGAGGATGTCGGGCTTGTGTTCGTCGAGAGCTCCGAGGAACTCCTCGACGTCGGTGTTGATCCCGAGGTCGATCACCTCGAAGCCGGCGCCTTCGAGCATCATGCCGACCAGGTTCTTGCCGATGTCGTGAATGTCGCCCTTGACGGTTCCGATGACGACCTTTCCGATCGGCTGTGCTCCGGTCTCGGCCAACAGCGGTCGCAGGATCGACATGCCGGCCTTCATTGCGTTGGCTGACAGCAGCACCTCGGGGACGAAGAGGATCCCGTCTCGGAAGTCGATGCCGACGATTCGCATTCCCTCGACGAGGGCTTCATCGAGGACCTTTGAAGGGCCCCAGTCGCGGCCGAGGAGGATGTTGGTGCCCTCTGTGATCTCGTCTGCGAGGCCGTCGTAGAGGTCGTCGTGCATCTGGCTGACCAGGTCCTCGTCGGACAGGCTGGCCAGGTCGATTTCCTCGTCGATGGTTTCGTCTTCTGCCATGGTTCGTCGCTCCGTTGGGGCTCGGGGCCGCCTGGTGGCGACCGGGCCATGTTTCTGTGCTTCTGCAGAATCTGGTCCCGTCAGGTGGGAAGGGTCTGCAATGTGGGAACCCTACTCATCGTGGGAATCTAGGTCCACCACCAATGACCAAGTTCCCACAATGCGGGAAATCTGCTATAGTTGACCGTCCGACCATCAGATATGAGGCACAAGAGTGCGAACCGTCCAGAGCATCGAACGGGCCTTTGGGCTACTTGAGGAGTTGGCAGGAGAGCCGGCCGGCATCACCGAACTGGCACGACGGATCGACCTGCCGACAAGCACCGTCGCTCGGCTGCTGGGGACCCTCGAGGGCATCGGTGCCATTGAGCGCATCGCTGACGGCACGGGCTACCGCATCGGGCCCACCCTCGTGACCCTGTCCTCCAGCGTCGACCCGTCCCAGAGTCTGTTGGCGGTTGCCCAGCCATTCATGGTCGAGCTGGTCGAGTTGGTTGCAGAAGCCGTGGGCATTTCGATACCGGCCGGCTACGACGTCCACTACGTGGAACAGGTCGACTGTGCCCACCCGGTACAGGTCAGGGACTGGACCGGAACCAGCCTGCCCATGCACATCGTCTCAGCAGGGTTGGTGGTGCTGGCCCAATGGCCCGAGGAAGCCGTTGACCGCTACCTGAGTAGGCGCCTCGAGAGGTACACGCCAGGCACCGTCATTCGCCCCGAGGCTGTCAGGCAACGTCTGGAGCAGGCCCGCGCCGATGGTTACATCTGGACCGAGGAGGAGTTTGCCGAGGGCATAAACTCGGTGGCAGCACCCCTCTTCGGAAGCGGCGGTGTTGTCGTGGGATCCATCCACGCCCACGGCCCCAGCTACCGGTTCCCCGACGACGCAATGCGCGACATCATCGCTGAACAGGTGGTTGCCTCGGCGACAGCCATCTCATCGTCGCTCGGTCATGGCCACGAGAACTGAGCGGCAACCAGCGCCCGGAGTCGGGGTGCACAGCGATGCACCCACCAATGGGTAGCTGAGCATGTCTGCCGTCTACGGAGCAGTCGCATCCGTGGGCATCGGGGTGGGCGACCACCTGACCCGTGGCGCCGCCGACAGGGTCGGCATCCGACTCACCCTCGGCACTTTCTTCTTCATGGGTATCCCGGTATCGGCGGTTGGGGCACTGGCCCTCGAAAGCCAGTGGATCGCCGCCGACATCTACATGGGGGCACTCACCGGAATCGTGGCCCTCGTGGCCCTGGGTTTTCTCTACCTTGGCTATGCCTCGGCAACTGCCGGGGTCGTCGCCCCGCCGGCAGCAGTTGTCGGGGTAGCCCTACCCGTGGTAGTTGACCTGATAAGAGGAACGGTGCCGCCGGTCACGGTCATCGCCGGGATGGCCCTTGGAATGGTTTCGGTGCTGCTCATCACCGTCAGTCCTCGTCTTGTCGGCAACGTCCGACGTGGCTTCTCGTTTGGACTGGCTGCGGGCATCGGGTACGGGTGCATGTACATCATGCTCGACCAGCTCAGCGCTGCCAGCGGGTTCTGGCCGGTGACGGCCCAGAGGTCGGTTGCGTTCACCATCATGGTTGTCTTGGGCATCGGTTCGCGCAAGCCGGTCTTTCCCAGCCGACTTGTCTTCAAGACGATCATCCACGGGTCGATCTGGGGTGGGGTGGGCGCGATGTTCTTCGTCTACGGCCTCCAGCACGGTGATCTCGCTCCGGTGACGGTCGCGGGTACCCAGTACGCAGCCGTGACCGTTGTGTGCGGAATGCTCTTCCGGGGTGAGCGGATGCGGTGGTGGCAGGTGGTAGGGCTACTAGGTTCGGTCTCGGCCGTTGCCCTGATCGTCGTCGGCTGAGCCCCTACCCGTCTGCTGTTCCCGTCCGCCAGGTGTTGCGAAGCGTTTCTAGCCCGCCGTCAACCGAAATGGTCTGGCCGTTGACGAGGCGCGCTGCAGGTGAGGCCAGGAACACCGCCATGGAGGCAATGTCCTCGGCATCCACGAACGTCCTCATCGAGACCTGGTTCTCGTAGCCGGTTCTGATCTCTGCCTCACGCGTACCGGTGGCTGTTGCCTCCGCGGCGATGACACGGTCCATGCGGTCTCCGCCCACCGAGCCGGGACAGATCGTGTTCACGCGGATGCCCAACTCGCCGAGTTCCATGGCAAGCGTTGCACCCAGCCCGACAACCGCCCACTTCGAGGTCGCGTACGGCGACCTCATCGGGTAGCCGGTGATGCCCGCCGTCGACGAGGTGTTCAGAATCGAGCCACCTCCCGACCGTCGCAACAACGGCACTGCGCGCCTGCACACGAGGAACATGGACCTCACGTTGACCGCCATTGTCTGGTCCCAGTCGCCCACATCGAGGTCCTCGATGGGACCGGTGGGCCCCGCTATCCCGACGTTGTTGCACAACACATCGAGTCCACCCAACTGTTCCTCGACCGCATCGAAGAGTCCGTCCACGGAGTCCTCGTCGGAGACGTCGGTGCGCGTCATGGATGCACCATCAGGTGGTGTGCCTGCCAGGTCGGCCACGTGGACCGTCGCGTCGGCAGCAAGGAATGCCTGGACCATGGCCCTTCCGATTCCCGAGGTTCCACCTGTCACGAGTACCCGCTGGGGGGAGTGATCTGAACTGGCGTTGTCGGGCATCTGGCCTCCCCCGTCCGGCTGGGTGCTGTGACCACCGTCTGGGACGATCTGGCGGCAATCTAGTCGCAGCCCCTGTGGTCGTGGCATCCTCCAGCCTGAAGAAGATCTCTTCCCACTTCGTGGAAATACCATGCCGAAAACCGATAGCCTCCCGATCCAACACGTCGACATCGCTCCACGTGACGATGCTGACGGTGTCAACCACACGCCCGGGGTCGCCCGCAAGGCCGACCTCCGCTGCGAAGGAGTACACAATGAGCGAATTCCCCAACCGCGCCAACGTCGTCGTGATAGGCGCAGGCATCGTCGGAAGTTGTCTGGTCGGGCACCTCGCCCGTCTGGGGTGGACCGACATCGTCCTCCTGGACAAGGGCCCCCTGCCCAACCCGGGTGGATCCACCGGCCACGCATCCAACTTCATCTTCCCTGTTGACCACAACAAGGAGATGGCCCTGCTCGGCGAGCAGAGCGCCGACCAGTTCCGAGACATGGAACTCTCGGTTGACTGCGGCGGCATCGAGGTCGCCCGTACCGAGGAGCGCATGGAGGAACTCAGGCGACGCATGACCTCGGCCAAGGCATGGGGGATCGAGGCGCACCTGCTGTCCCCCGCAGAGGTGAGGGAGCTGGTGCCGTTCGTCAACGACGATGTCATCCTGGGTGGCTTCTACTGCCCGACAGTCTCCGTCGTCGACTCGCTCGAGACCGGAACCACCATGCGCAGAGAGGCAATCGAGACCGCCGGATGTCAGGTCTTTGCCAACACCGAGGTGCTCGACATCGAGACCGCCGAGGGCGCCGGTGGGGTAACGACGGTAAGCACAGTCGTAACCGACAAGGGCACCATCTCAACTGAGTACGTCGTCATCGCCTGCGGTGTCTGGTCCAACCGCCTCGCCAACATGGCCGGTGCCACGATTCCGCTGGTGCCGACGGTCCACCAGATGGCCGATGTCGGCCCCATCGACATCCTGGCCGAGACCAACAACGAGATCGGCTACCCGATCGTTCGCGACATGGACTCCTTTTGCTACGAGCGCCAGTCGGCCGGTTCCATGGAGGTCGGTTCCTACGGCCACCGTGCAATCCTGCACCACCCCGACGAGATCCCCTCCAACGAGGAGGCGGCACTCTCGCCCACAGAGATGCCCTTCACGCCCGACGACTTCGATGAGCAGATGGAACAGGCCATCGAGTTGATGGACATGCTTGGCGAGGCCGAGATCAGGTACGCCATCAACGGGTTGCTCTCCCTCACCCCTGACAGCATGCCCTGCCTCGGTGAGACCACCGAGGTTCGCAACCTCTGGTCGGCCGCTGCAGTGTGGGTAAAGGAGGGTCCGGGAATGGCACAGGTCGTGGCCGAGTGGATGACCTACGGCTACCCGCGGGTCATTGACGTCCACGGTGCCGACATCGCCCGCTTCTACGAGGGCGAACGCAGCGACGAACACATCTGGTCACGCGCCGACGAGAGCTTCATCAAGACCTACGGGATCGTCCACCCCCAGGAACAGTGGGGCGGTCGCCGCAACATCGACGTTGGTCCGTACTTCTCCCGCCAGCAGGACCTGGATGCAACGTTCTTCCAGGCCCGCACGTGGGAGCGACCACAGTGGTTCGGCTCCAACGCCGACCTGGTCGAGCGCTACGGCCTCGAGGAACGACCGGTCGAATGGGACAACCGGTGGTGGAGCCCGATAACCGTCGGCGAACATCTCAACCTCAGGGAGAACTGCGGCCTCGTCGACCTGAGCGCCTTTCAGATCTATGAACTCGAAGGACCCGGAGCAGTTGCCTTCGCCGACAGGTTGGCGGTCAACAAGATCGACGTGGCTGTTGGGCGCTCCATCTACACCCCGTGGCTCACCCCCGACGGAGGCTTCCACTCCGACCTCACCATGATGCGCATGGGCGAGGACAGGGTCCGCATCGTCACCGGTGTCTTCGACGGTGGTCGCGACGAGTTCTGGGTCAGGAAGTACATGCCAACCGACGGCTCGGTGACCTTCCGGAACATCACAAGGCAGGTCACCACTCTCGGCCTGTGGGGTCCCAACGCCCCCGCAGTGCTGGGCCAACTGACAGACCAGGACCTCAGCCAGGACGGCTCGTCGTATGGAAGCATTATCCCGATCCAACTCGACTGCGGTGGCAACAAGGTCGATGCATCCCTGTTCCGGATCTCCTACGTGGGCGACACCGGCTGGGAGGTCTACACCGACTGGGGCAACGGCCCGGTCCTGTGGGACGCCGTCATGGCTGCCGGTGCAGACCTCGGGGTCAGGCCCACCGGTGGCGGTGTGTACGGATCCTCCGGACGCCTCGAAAAGGGCTACCGCCTCATGGGCGCCGAGCTGGAGAGCGAGTACAACCCGCTCGAGGCTGGGCTGGCCCGACCCAAGGTGAAGGCAGCCGACTTCATCGGGAAGGAGGCCTACCTGGCCGCCCGTGAACAAGGTGACCCTGAGGTCCAGATGAGCGTGTTGACCGTTGAGGACCAGACGGACAGCCACGGCCGACGGCGCTTCATGCAGGGTGGTAACGAACCCATCCTGACTCCCGACGGCAACCGCATCGTCGATTCTCACGGCCGTGCCAGCCGTGTCACCTCGGCAGGGTTCGGCCCGTCGGTCGGAAAGCACCTCCTGATGGCCTACCTGCCACGCGAGCTGGCCGTACCCGGTACAGACCTTCAGGTCATGTACATGAACGACCTGTATCCGGTGAAGGTTGCCTCGACCGGGGCGGTGTTTGACGCCGACGACACCCGGATGAAGTCGTAGCGGCCACCATGCGGATACTCGTCTGCGTAAAGCGGGTTCCAGCTCCGGGCTCCCGCATCAACGTCTCCGACGACGGTCAGGCCGTCGACACGGCCCATCTCGGGTTCACCACCAGCCCCCATGAGGAATGTGCGGTCGAGGAGGCTGTTCAGATCGCCGAGAAACACGATGGCGAGGTGACAGTCCTGACGCTGGGCCCGGCTGAAGCCGAGGAACAACTGCGCTACGCAGCCAGCGTCGGCGCACACAAACTGTTGCTCATACCGATCACAGAGGTCGACTGGGATCCACAGCGGACTGCCTCGGCGCTGACCACTGCCATCTCAGACATCGAGGCAGCCGACGGAACCTTCGATCTCGTCCTGTTCGGCAACGAGTCAGCCGACGCCGGCGGATTCCAGGTTGGAATCCGGGTGGCGCACGCTCTCGAACGGCCTGTCGTCAACGGGATCAAGGGCATCGACCTCGCAGACGGCACCGCCAGTGCCAGGCGTGAGATCGACGGTGGCTTTGAGGTCTACGAGGTGCCGATGCCGGCTGTGCTCGGAATCAAGGAGGGCATCAACCTCCCCCGGTACCCGACCATGAAGGGTCGCCTGGCATCAAAGAAGGCCGAGGTCTCAGCGACAGCGGTCGAGGCGGTCGCAGGTGGCCAGGCCAGGGTCCGGCTGCACCGGCCCTTGGAACAGGTAAGTGAGACCGTGATACTCGGAACCGGACCCGAGGCTGCGCCAGCCGTGGTCGACCTCCTTGAGGAACTCGGGGTGCTGTCATGAGCCTCCTCATCCTCTGCGACCACGACCGCGGAACCCTCGACGAGGCGTCCCTCGAGGCGCTCACCTTTGGGAGGGACCTCGCCGCAAGGGCCGGAATCGCCTGCGAGGCCGTGGTCATAGGCGCCGGCGCCGACACGGCGCTGGCTCCGCTGGCAACCCACGGTGCGCAGCGGGTGCACCTTGCCGGGCACGACCTTTTGACCGACTACGGCCCCGAGGCGTGGGGCGAGACCCTCACCCAACTGGCGCGTTCTATCGGGGCCACCGCTGTCATGACATGTGGTACCGATCGCGGCAACGAGGTACTCGCACACGTTGCCGCCCGGCTAGACGAACCGTTCGTGGCCAACTGCATAGACATCACCCCCGGCGATGCCTGGACGATGACACGGGTGCAGTGGGGCGGCTCCCTCCTCGAGGACGCAACGCTTGATGCCGGCACCAGGGTGGTGAGCGTCACCCACCACGCTGTGGAGGCGACTCTGGCCGACACACCTGCCGAAGGCTCGGTTGTCCACTTCACCCCTGAACTGGGTGTCGAGGCGGTCCGAACTGTCGTCAAGGACCGCGTGGTCCTGACGCAGGGCATAACGCTTTCAACATCACCTGTGGTTGTGGGTGGTGGTCGGGGCGTTGGGTCAGAGGACGGATTCGCCAAGCTCGAGGACCTGGCTGGAGCCCTCGGCGGCGTTGTCGGCTGTTCGCGCGCCGTTACGAACAACGGATGGCGACCACACAGTGACCAGGTTGGACAGACCGGAACCCGCATTGCCCCCGACATCTACATTGCGGCGGGCATCTCAGGGGCCATCCAGCACTGGGTAGGTGCGATGGCCGCCAAGAACATCCTGGCCATCAACACCGACGGAGAGGCCAACATGGTGGCGAAGGCCGGCTTCGCGGTGATCGGTGATCTCCACAAGGTCATCCCCGCCATCACCGAGGAGATCATCCGTCGGAGGGGTTAGGGCGTCCCAGGGGTGGTCGATACCGCCACGGCGTCCTGCACGATCTCGATCTGAACCCAGCCCCGCAAGGAGTTGACCATCCAGGTGCCGGTGGAACGCTCCAGGTCGGCTCGGGTCATTGCCGCCGGGACATCGCGAAGTTCGTTGGCGATGATTGCACCGACAGGCTGGATGAACTCCAGCCAACAGCGTTTCCCGGCAAGCGGGTACTGAAGGAGGGCGCTGCGGACCTCTGGTCGGCTCACCGACCGGTGTCGCCGTCCGGTAGAAGGTCACTGCGACTGTACCCCTCCCTTGCCAGCCGTCTGACAAACACACCGGATCTGGGCTTGGGTTCGAAGTAGGAGGACTTGGGAGGCATCCGCTCGTCGGCGTCGGCCACGGCCATCAACTCATCCACCGAGGTCGGATACATGACGAAACCGATTCCTCGCCGATCGTCACAGCGTTCGACGAGGGCGTCGAGGCCGAGCGGGTCCGGTACGTAGGTGATGCTGGGGTCACTCGCCACATCGGCGATGCCGAACAGCGGGGTCAGCACGGAGTCCTGTAGCCGGGATACGTCGAGCAGGTCGACCGGGCGCCGACCCGATGCCTCAGGCAGGGTGAGCGAGTACCAGCTGCCACCCAGATAGAGGCCGATGACTCCCGGTACCGATGGTCGGGCCGAGTCGGCATCGGCTCGGGACTCGACGGAACCCACAGTCGAGAGGGCCTCCAACAGCTCCGAGGTGGTCCTGTCGCTCTGGTCCACGACGATCCGATGGAACGGCAGGACCAGCATCTCAAAGTCTGGGAACAGCACGGCCTGGGTCCAGCCCAGTGGGCCATCGGGGTCGGCTGAACGAGACCTGGCGGTGGCGGCGGCGGCCAGACGGTGGTGCCCGTCGGTCACGTAGAGGGTGCGGTCCCCGATGAGGTCGATCAGGTTGTCGGCGTCGCTGCCGGTGATCGACCACACGGTCTGGCGAATGCCGTCGTCGTCGGACTCCAGTTCAGGCGCCGCCGAGCAGAGTCGCTCGATCTCGGCTGCGAGCTCACCGCTTCCCCTGAAGGTCAGTGAGACCGGGCTGGAGGAGGCACCCACCGTGGTGAGGTGCATGGCAAGGAGGTCCGTTCGGCCCGGTCGAACGGCCTCGTGGCGCAGGATCCGGCGGTCGCTCTCCTCTGTCACCGGAACCAGGCCCATGATTCCGGTCTGGACGTGGCTCGCCTCCGGGCCCTCGTCGGGCCGGCTCATCTCGAGGCGGTACAGGAACAGAGCCGGCTCGTCGTGGGTGACGTAGGCGTCGACCTCGTAGAGCTGCTGCATGGCGGCGCTGCATCCGTTCAACAGGCCCTCGATGTCATAGCGCCTCTCGGGCGCAACGTCCTCCTGTGAGCGGGTGACGTGCAGGAAGCTGAATTGGTTTACGGCTGCTATGGCTGCACGTTCGGCCGGCGAGTAGGCGTCGTAGGGGCCGGTCGTGACCGTGTCTGCCCACTCGGGTCGGATCACGAGGCCCGGGAACGGGCGAAGGAGCGTCATCGGTCGTGGTGGGTCACCCTGACCCGGATCACGTGCTCTAGACGAGCGAGCCTGTCGGTGAGCGATTCGGGGACCTCCCCGGACACATCTATTACGGCAACTGCTGCCGTTTCGCCCGCGAAGACCTTGTTCTGCATTGTCTGGACGTTGATCTCCGACTTCCGTAGATCCTCGAAGACGGCGGCAAGTACCCCGACCCGGTCGTAGTGCCGGATGGTGATGGTCGACGTGCCGAGGCGGGTGTGGACGACGTTCACGCAGTTCAACAGGTCGCCGCTCCGGTAGGCCTCGATCACCTCGACTGTTCCCGCAGATGTGGCGTCCTGGGCCTGTTGGGTTGAGGCCCCAATGTGGTGGGTGCCCACTACATTCGGGTTGGATGCCAACTTCGAGGAGAACTGACCTTTCCCCTGGTCGGGTTCGCCGCAGAACACGTCAAGACCGGCCCTGATGCCCTTGTCCTCGATGGCGGCCAGAAGGGCCGTTTCGTCGATGACCTCGCCACGACTGGTGTTCAACAGGACTGCTCCGGGACGCATGTCGGCAAGGAAGTCGGCGTCGACAAGGCCCACTGTGCCTGGCCCGCCCGGGACGTGGACGGAGACTACGTCGGACTCGCCGAGCAGGTCGTTGAGGCTGTCCACCAGCCTGATCCCCGTGGCCCTGATCCGGGCCTCGGTGTCGGGATGGCGGTCGGCCTTCCTGACAGCGATAACGGACATCCCGAAGCACCTCGCCCGTTCGGCGACAGCCAGGCCGATCTCGCCCACACCGACAATGCCCATCGTCCTTCCAAGGATGCCATCGGCGGTGCTGTAGGCCTTCTTGTTCCAGAGGCCGTTGCGCAGGTCGCCGGTGGCGTCGGCGATGTGGCGATCGATTGCCAGCAGCAGTCCGAGGGTGAGCTCGGCGACGGCTACGGCGCTTGTACCGGGGACGTTGCAGACGTAGACGCCGGCATCGGCGGCCGCCTGGCAGTCGATGGTGTTGGTGCCAGCACCGGACCTGACCACAAGCCCCAGATTCCGGGCCTGGTTGATCGTGTCTGCAGTTACCTCGGTGCTGCGGACAACGAGCACATCGGCGTCCTCGATCGCATCAGCAAGGTCGCTGCCACCCAGCTCGGGCCGAACGACGCAGTCGTCGCCCCGTTCCCGCAGGCTGTCAATGAACGCCTCAGGTAGGGCATCGGCGAAAAGGATCTTCATGACCTCTCCTTTGGCACGCCGTCACCGGCACGGGTGTGCGGGTGACGGGGTAGCCTCGGCGGACCAGAGTGGGCGCCAGCCTAGGCAGCACATCCTGTAAGCACAATGTGGCGGTGCCTCGGCCAAGGGGGGCGGGGCACCACGACTGAAGCGGGGGTTGTAATGAGCCGTCGGTCCATGAACCGGAGCGTCATCGTCACCTGTGCCGTCACCGGTTCGGGTGACAGCACAGGTCGGAGTCCCGAGGTGCCGGTGACACCGGCCGAGATTGCCGCTTCAGCACTTGATGCAGCGGCTGCCGGGGCGGCGATCGTGCACTGCCATGTCCGTGACCTGGAGACCGGGAAGGGTACGCGCACCGTCGCCCTCTACGAAGAGGTCGTGGAGCGCATCAGGGCCGAGAACACCGAGGTCATCGTGAACCTGACCGCGGGGATGGGCGGCGACCTGAACGTGGGCCCCGACGATGACCCGATGGCCTGGCAGGCTGGCACCGATCTCGTTGGAGGCCTGGAGCGTCTGGCCCACGTAGAGGCCATCAGGCCCGACATCTGCTCGATGGACTGCGGGTCGCTCAACTTCGGCGACGACAACGAGGTATACGTGTCGACCCCGGCGATGCTCCGGATCATGGCCGAGAAGGTCAGGGAGCTGGGAGTGCGCCCCGAACTGGAGATCTTCGACACCGGCAACCTCTGGTTCGCCGAGACCCTCATCGCCGAGGGCCTCGTAGATGCCCCCTACTGGCTCCAGCTCTGCCTCTCGATCCCGTATGGAACACCGATGGACGTGGGGATCCTGCAGGCCATGGTCCACCGCCTTCCGCCTGAGGCGGAGTTCACCTCGTTCGGCCTGGGTGCCATGCAGATGCCCATGGTCACCCAGTCGGTCATGCTCGGCGGCCACGCGAGGGTGGGCCTCGAGGACAACCTCTACCTCGAACGTGGGGTGCTGGCCACCAACGCCCAACTCGTCGAGAAGGCGGTCACGATCATCGAGTTGATGGGAGCGGCGGTGCAGTCTCCCGCCGAGGCCCGCCAGACCCTGGGCCTGAGCTGACATGGCGGGTCGTGTCGAGGGATCTCGACCGTGGATCCGGTCGAGCAGCCGCCGAGGTGCTCTGTGACCAACCCGCCTTCCTCAGATCGAACCATCGGGGTGGTGGGTACAGGGGTCATTGGCGCAGGCTGGACTGTGCGGGCCCTGGCACGAGGTCATTCAGTCGTCGCATGGGACCCTGATCCTGCCGCCGAGCCGCGGCTCAGGGAGTTCATCGGGAGGGTCTGGCCTTCGGCAACGCGGCTGGGTCTGTTTCCCGGTGCCGACCCTGAGAACGTCACCTTTGCATCGTCGGCTGCAGAGCTGGCTGGCATGGTCGACTGGATCCAGGAGAATGCGCCCGAACGGGAGGACCTCAAGCGTGACCTGATCAAGGAGCTGGCTGGTGCCGCATCACCTGACACGGTCATCGCATCCAGTTCATCGGGCCTCCTGCCGTCCCGACTCCAGCAGGGATGCCGCCATCCGGAGCGTGTCGTCATCGGTCACCCGTTCAATCCCGTGTACCTCTTGCCTCTGGTGGAGATCGTGGCCGGTGCACAGACCTCACAGGAGACCGTTGACGCAGCGGTTGCCCACTACGACGACCTCGTAATGCACCCGCTCGTCGTAGACACCGAAATTGAGGGCTACCTGTCAGACCGACTCCAGGAAGCCGTCTGGCGTGAGATCCTCCACCTCGTGAAGGACGGCGTGGCCACCACCGCTCAGCTGGATGATGCAATCACCTACGGACCGGGGCTGAGGTGGGCCGGCATGGGTACGAACCTCACCTTTCACCTGGCGGGCGGTGAGCAGGGGATGCGTCACATGCTCCAGCAGTTCGGCCCGGCGCTCGAGTTGCCGTGGACAAAGCTGGTCGCCCCCGAGTTGACCGATGACCTGGTGGATGCAATGGCTGACGGCTGCCTTGAACAGGCTGACGGCCGGTCGATCGCCGACCTCGAGGCATTGCGCGACGACTACGTCATCAACGTGATGCGTGCCCTACGTCCGCTCGATCTCGGTGCTGGTCGCCTCGTCGCAGAACGTGAGGCCCGGATCCACTCGGCATCTGCAGTGGAGCCGTGGCGGCCCGGTGAGCCGGTCGCTGCACCGCTGGACCTCTACTGGGCCCCCGTGGAGCCCGACTGGGTGGACTACAACGGCCACATGTCGGAGTGGGCGTTCCTGACGGCGTTTGGATGGGCCTCCGACAAGCTGTTCAGGTACCTGGGCATCGATGAGACATACCGCGATTCGGGCCATTCCTTCTTCACCGTCGAGACCCACCTGAACAACCTCAGCGAAGCCTCCCTGGGCGACTCCCTACGGATCACCACCCAGGTGTTGGGCTTTGACGAGAAGCGACTGCACATCTTTCACTCAATGAGAAACGATGAGACCGGCGAGTTGCTGGCAACAACCGAGCAGATGCTGTTGCATGTAGACAACGCCGCTGGGCGGACTGCATCGATACTCGCCGGACCCGCTACGGCTCTCCACTCGGTGGCAGCGGCCCACTCCGACCTGCCGGTTCCATCACAGGTCGGCCGGGTCATGGCGCTCGGCTGAAACAACGCACAGGAGGACCCCGGATGGACTTTGCCCCAACTGATGAGCAGGAGATGATCGTCGACACGGTCCGGGCGTTCGTGCAGCGCGAGTTGGTCTCCCACGAGGACGAGGTTGAGCGGTTGGGTGATGTCCAACCCGCACTCGTGGACGAGATTCGCCGGAAGGCTCTAAGCGCTGGAATATATGCAGCCAACATGCCGGAGGAACTGGGCGGCGGTGGCCTCGACAACCTGACGATGGCAATGGTTGACAGGGCATTTGGTTGGACCCAGTACGCGTTGCACTACGTGGTCGCACGTCCTTCGAACATCCTCCGGGCCTGCACCGGCGACCAGGTCGAGGAGTACCTGCTGCCGACGATTAGTGGCGAGCGGGTCGACTGCCTGGCTATGAGCGAGCCAGATGCCGGATCAGATGTGAGGGGCATGACATGTCGCGCTGTGCGCGATGGCGATGACTACGTGATCAACGGGACCAAGCACTTCATCAGCCACGCCGACCTGGCCGACTACACCATCTTGTTCGCTGCCACCGGTGAGGAGGACTCGCCACGTGGGCCCCGAAAGCTGATCACGGCGTTCCTCGTGGACCATGACACACCGGGTTTCGAGGTGGCACCCGGGTACAGGTGCGTGTCGAACCGCGGCTACCACAACATGATCCTCAACTTCGACGAGGTTCGGGTTCCCGCCACGAAGGTGCTTGGCGATGAGAACAGGGGCTTTGACGTGGCCAATGAGTGGTTGGGCGCCACCCGGCTCCAGGTGGCGGCCGTCTGCCTTGGTCGGGCGGACCGGGCACTGGCCGTAGCCCTCGAATGGGCAGCCACCCGTGAGCAGTTCGGCCAGAAAATTGGGAAGTTCCAGGGGGTTTCCTTCAAGTTGGCTGACATGAAGACCAAGTTGTTGGAGGCTGAGCTGATGACCTACCGGGCCGCGTGGCTCATGGACCGGGGCGAGATGGCCGATGCCGACGCAGCGATGGCCAAGATCTCAGCAACTGAAATGCTCCAGTTCGTGTCGGACGAGGCGATCCAGATCCTCGGAGGCATGGGGCTGATGGACGAACTCCCGCTTGAACGGATCTGGCGTGATGCACGGGTCGACCGGATCTGGGATGGCACAAGTGAGATCCAGCGGCACATCGTCAGCCGCGGGATGCTCCGGCCGCTGGGAGCCTGATCTACCGGTCATGGCCACCGGCACCCCACTGAGCCGCCTACTGGAGCCTCAGACGCTTGCGTTCGTCGGTGGCAATCCAGCGGAGATCGCCATCAGGCAGTGCATGGCCCTCGGGTTCGAGGGAGACCTGTGGCCGGTCCACCCGCACAGGTCCGAAATGGCCGGACTTCCCGTTTTCCCGTCCCTCGAGGATCTGCCGTCACCGCCCGATGCGGTGCTCGTCGCCGTCAACCGCAATGCCACGATTGAGGTTGTCGCACAGTTGGCAGAGATGGGTGCCGGTGCGGCGATCTGTTATGCATCGGGTTACGCGGAGGTCGGCGGCGAAGGTGTCGGACTCCAGGAGGCTCTGGTTGCCGCTGCAGGCGACATGCCACTGGTTGGACCCAACTGCTACGGAACAGTTTCTGCAACAGTCGGGGCAGCGCTGTGGCCCGATCAGCAGGGGCTGTCCCGAGTGGACCGCGGTGTAGCCCTGGTGACCCAGAGTGGAAACATCGGCCTGAACCTGACGATGCAGGACCGTGTCATGGACATCAGCCACGTTCTCACGCTCGGAAACCAGGCTGGGCTCGGGGTCGAGGACTGCATGGAGGCGTTGGTGGGCGATCCCTCGGTGTCCGGGATCGGTCTCCATGTGGAGGCGCTGGGTGATGTCGCCAGGTTCGAGGCCGCCTGCCAGGTGGCTCTGGATACTGGCATTCCAGTCGTCGCTCTCAAGACCGGATCATCGGATCGGGGTGCGCTCATTGCGGCATCCCACACTTCGTCTCTTGTGGGAAACGACGCCGCCTACGGGGCTCTCTTTGACAGGCTGGGGGTCCGCAGGGTCCGCTCAATACCAGAGCTCCTGGACACGCTCCTCGTGATGGAGCGACTCGGACCGCTATCAGGTCGTCGAATTGTGAGCCTGAGCTGCTCGGGGGGTGAGGCCTCCGTGGTCGCCGACAGTTCTGAGGTTCTGGACCTGGAGTTTCCGGAATTCGAGTCGGACCACGCCAGTCGGATCGCCGACACGCTCACGGATCTGGTGACGGTGTCAAACCCGTTCGACTACCACACGTTCATCTGGGGCGACCAGAACCGTTTGACAAGGTGCTTCACCGAGGTCATGGACGGACCGGTCGATGCGGCAGTGCTTGTGCTGGACTTTCCGCGGGCAGACCTCGACGGTTCGAGTTGGTGGCCCACCCTGCATGCCTTTGTGGATGCAGCCCGGGAGACCGGTACGCCGGTGGTTGTGGCCTCGTCGATGGCTGAGAACATGCCGGCCGAGGCTGAGGACGCTGTCGCCTCGGCGGGTCAGGTTGCTGTTCGCGGGATCACTCCGGCGCTGTTGGGCCTCGAGGCAGCAGCCTGGTGGGGCAGGAGCCATCGGCTCCCAGCAGTCGACAGGGCTGCCGGGCTGTCCACCGTGCAGGTGACCATTATCGAACATGAGGCAAAGTCCCTTCTGACGGAAGTCGGAATCCGGGTACCGGAGAGCGAACTGGTCGATGCTGGCGAGGCAACCCTGGCAGCAGAGCGGATCGGCTGGCCTGTCGTTGTGAAGCGTTCCGGTGACGCCCACAAGACCGAGTCCGGGGGAGTGGCCCTTGATCTGGCCGATTCGGCGTCCGTTCAGGAGGCAGCCGATCGGATGGGTGGGAAGGTCCTCGTCGAACAACAGGTTGACGGCACCCTCGTCGAGATGTTGGTGGCTGTTCGGAGGGAACCACCCGTCGGGTGGCTGCTGACCCTGGGTGTAGGTGGGATCCTGGTCGAGGTGATGGCCGATACACGGAGCCAGTTGCTGCCCGCATCGGCGACAGAAGTGGTGGCTGCGCTTGAGGGCCTGGCCATCTGGCCCCTGCTGGCGGGGCACAGGGGTGGGCGGGCTGCCGACCTGGATGCGATCATCGAGGTTGTGGAATCGCTGCGCAGTCTTGTTCTGGGCAGGTCGGATCTGGTCGAGGTCGAGATCAACCCCCTGCTCGTTCTTGCCGACGGTGCTGTAGCCGCAGATGCCCTGATCACCTTGGAGGTGCATGAATGACCGAGACCGTCAAGACACGGGTAGATGGGGCCGTAATCGAGGTCACCCTGGATCGCCCACGGGCAAATGCGATCGATGCTGAGACCAGTAGGGAGTTGGGTCGTGTCTTCGCCGGGTTTCGTGACGATCCGGATCTGAGGGTCGCCATCTTCACCGGTGCCGGCGACAGGTTCTTCTCGGCCGGTTGGGACCTCCGTGCAGCAGTCGATGGCGAGGAGTTCGAGGCCGACTACGGGGAAGGTGGATTCGGCGGGTTCACCGAGTTGCCAGAGCGCGACAAGCCCGTGATCTGCGCGGTAAACGGGTTGGCGGTAGGTGGTGGGTTTGAGATCGCGCTTGCAGCGGAGTTTGTGGTGGCAGCCGAGCATGCCGAGTTCTTTCTTCCCGAGACCGGTCTCGGGTTGATTCCCGACGCAGGCGTGGTGCGCCTTCCCAGGATTCTTCCCCCCGTGGTGGCAAACGAGGTGCTCTATGCCGGCAGGCGCATGGAGGCCGCCGAGGCGATGCGCTGGGGGCTTGTGAACGCGGTTGCACCGGCCGACCAGTTGATGACCGTTGCACGGGACCTCGCCGGAAGGATTGTCTCAGCAGCACCGCTGGCAGTCGGGGCCGTCATGGCCGTGGACCGCTCGACTGGGCACCTGTCGCTCCGGGAGGCGTTTGATCTTATGAGGTCGGGTGACCTGCAGGCGTACGAGCGGATGCTCGTGTCGGAGGATTCCGACGAAGGCCCCAGGGCGTTCACCGAGAAGCGCGACCCTGCATGGAAGGGCCGCTGAACTACGAACGACCGTCAGCCCGGTGCGGTAGGTTTTCGTCGACTTCAGTGACCGGTAGCCGGTCATTCGCGATTGGAGAGCAGATGGGCAAGCGCCTGACCACGCCGATGGTGCGGGAGAACGGGGTGCTCCGCAGGGCCACCTGGGATGAGGCACTCGACCGGGCTGCCGGGGGTTTTCGGTCGGTGGTCGAAACCCACGGTCCCACCGCGTTCGGTATGTTCAGCTGTTCCAAGACCACCAACGAGGTCAACTACGCCGCCCAGAAGTTCGCCAGAACTGTCATCGGCTCCAACAACATCGACAGCTGCAATCGAACTTGACACGCACCCAGCGTCGTCGGTCTGGCGACGGTTTTCGGAGCAGGAGGTGGAACCTCCGCGTACGCCGAGATTGAAGAGACCGACGCGATCGTCCTCTGGGGATCCAATGCCCGCGCGACGCACCCGATCTTCTTCCACCACCTCCTCAAGGGAGTTGATGCCGGAGCCCGGATGTGGGCCGTTGACCCCCGGCGAACCACCTCTGCCCGGTTCGCCGACATGTGGCTGGGCCTGAACGTCGGAACCGACATCGCCCTCGCCAACGGCGTGGCTCGCGAGATCATCTCCGCAGACCTGGTCAACACTGAGTTCGTCGAGAACGCCACCGAGGGCTATGAGGACCTTGCCGCCCACGTCGAGTCCTGGACCCTCGAGAGGACGGCCGAGGTCACAGGCGTTCCGGCCGAGGCGATCCGCGACCTGGCCCACGGCTACGCAAGCGCATCCACCGCCCAGCTGATGTGGACGTTGGGTGTCACCGAACACCACACGGCGGTCGACAACGTCCTCGCCCTGTGCAACCTGGCCCTGTTGACTGGGCATGTCGGACGCTGGGGGTCGGGCCTCGTTCCACTCAGGGGTCAAAACAACGTGCAGGGCGGTGGGGACATGGGTGCCCTTCCCAACAAGTTGCCAGGGTTCCAGGACGTGGCTGACGACGACGTGCGGGCCCGGTTTGAAGGGGTGTGGGGAGCCACGATTCCGCCAGATCCGGGGTGGCACCTCATCCAGATGTTTGAGGCGATGGATCGGGGGGATCTCAGGGCTGTGTGGGTTATCGGCGAGAACCCCGCCGATTCCGAGGCCGACGTCAACCACGCCAGGCAGATGCTGGGTCGCCTGGACCACCTCGTTGTTCAGGACGTGTTCATGACGAGGACCGCCGAGATGGCCGACGTGGTCCTTCCGGCCGCTCTGGGCTGGGCAGAGTCCGATGGAACTGTCACATCCAGCGAACGCCGTGTGCAGCGCACCCGGGCAGCCGTTACGCCGCCTGGCGAGGCCCGCCAGGAGATCGACGTGATTGCTGAGATGGCGGAGCGGATGGGAGCCGACTGGGGACGACCGACCGCAGAGGAGCTCTGGGAGGAGCTCAGGTCGGTTTCACCCATGCACGGCGGGATGTCATGGGAGAGGCTTGAGGATGAGGGCGGCATCCAGTGGCCGTGTCCGGACGAGGACCATCCGGGAACGCCGTTCCTTCATGGTCGCCTGTGGGAACGGCCGATCGCTGGCAGGCGGGCGCCGTTCTCCTGTGTCGACGACCGACCGCCGGTGGATGAGCTGACCGACGAGTATCCGCTGCGGCTCACCACTGGTCGGGTGCTCGACTCCTACAACACGGGTGTCCAGTCCGGAAGGTTCAACTCACCGATCCGGTCAGGCGAGGCGCTAGAAGTCTCCCGAGTTGACGCCAAGTTGCTCGGGCTGGCCGCGGGCGAGAGGGTCCTGGTCTCGTCGCGGAGGGGTTCAATCCAGATGACCGTGGCCGTTGATCCTGACCTTCCCGTGGGCCTCGCCTTCACGACGTTTCATTTCCCCGAGCTTGCTGACGTGAACCAGTTGACGAGCGATGCGTGGGACACCAGTTCGGGTACATCCGAGTTCAAGGCAGCTGCCATCCGAATTGACAAGGTGGAGGTGCCCTCTGGTGCCTGACCTTCGATTTGGAACCTCATCGCCGACCGGCGCGGAGATGGATGCAGTCGACGCGGTGGTTGCCGGGGTGGGCCCGGCGACGGTTGTGGTCAGCGAACGGCTGGTCCTGGGCGGCCGGAGCCGTGCTGTCACACGACGCAATCTCCTCCTGCCGGCACTGCATGCACTTCAGAGTGCAGCGGGCTGGATCAGCCCGGGTGGGCTGGACCATGTCTGCCGGGTGCTCGAGGTTCCGCCGGCCGAGGCGTATGGGGTGGCGACCTTCTACCACCTGTTCAGCCATTCGGTGCCGCAGGCCGATTCCACGGTGCATGTCTGCGACGACATTGCCTGTCGCAACGTCGGTGCCGCCGGGTTGACAGGTGACCTGCGCGAGGCTGGCCATCAGGTGCGGCCCAGCCCGTGTCTCGGTCAGTGCGAGAGGGGGCCGGCGGTGCTCGTCCAGCGAACCGGCGCCGAGGAACTCTCGGTAGCCCCGGCGTCACTTCAGGACGTGGAGACGGCGATCGGGTTGTCCGGCTCGTCGTCGTCGGTAACCCTGTTTCAGGCCGGATCAGGCAACCTCAGGCTCCTGACCCGGGTAGGTGTCGTGGATCCCGGGAGCCTCGACGACTATCGGTCCCACGACGGCTACGCGGCCCTTGAGGCGGCGATTGACATGGGTCCAGATGGGGTGATCAGGGAACTGACAGCTTCGGGTCTCTCCGGCCGGGGTGGCGCCGCCTTCCCGACAGGGGTGAAGTGGCAGGCGGTTGCCGACCAGGTGGGTCGTCCGAAGCACGTCGTCTGCAATGCCGACGAGTCCGAGCCGGGAACGTTCAAGGATCGGACCCTCATGGAGGGCGATCCGTTCGCGGTCGTCGAGGCCATGACCATCGCCGGGCTCACGGTGGGAGCGGAACAGGGCTGGGTCTACCTGCGCGGCGAGTATCCGGTGGCCGCTTCCCGACTTGCCGGAGCCATCGACGCAGCCAGGGGTGCCGGCCTGCTGGGTGAAGACGTGGCCGGGTCGGGGCGCCGTTTCGACATTGAGTTGCGCAGGGGAGCCGGTGCGTACATCTGTGGCGAGGAGACGGCCCTGTTCAACTCGATTGAGGGCTACAGGGGCGAGCCCAGGAACAAGCCTCCGTTCCCCACCACCCACGGGTTGTTCGGCGAGCCGACGGCAATCAACAACGTCGAGACCCTCGTGAACGTTCTGCCGATCGTTCTGGACGGTGGTGGGGCCTACGCTGCCCTCGGCACCGAGAGGTCACCGGGGAAGCGCCTCTTCTGTGTGAGCGGGAGGGTCATGCAGCCGGGGACCTACGAGCACGAGTTCGGTATCACTCTGGGCGGAGTGATCGAAGCAGCGGGTGGCATGGTTGCGGGAAGTCAACTGCGCACCGTGCTGCTCGGGGGTGCAGCCGGCTCGTTTGTCGGACCTGACCTGTTGGACCTGCCCCTGACCCTGGAGGCGACCCGGGAGGCAGGCCTGTCGCTGGGCTCAGGTGTGGTGATGGTCTTTGACCACGACGACGACATCGTCGACACCGTGCGCCGGATCGCGGAGTTCTTCAGGGACGAGTCCTGCGGGCAGTGCGTGCCGTGTCGGGTGGGGACAGTGCGGCAGGAAGAGGTCCTTGTTCGACTCGGCCGAGGCGTCTCGTTCCCGGACGAGCGCGACCTGCTGGATGACCTCGGGTCTGTGATGCGCGATGCATCGATCTGCGGACTTGGGCAGACGGCGTCAGGGGCCGTCCGTTCAGCCATCGACCTGGGCCTGTTGGGAGGTGTCTCGTGAACGAGGTCAACGTGGGAGAACCACGTTCCCTCGTGGAGCTGACCATCGACGGCAACGTCGTGAAGGTGCCTGAGGGTTCGACCATCCTGGATGCCTGCCGCCGCGAGGACATCGACACGCCAACGCTCTGTTGGGCATCGAACCTCACGCCTGTGAACGTGTGCCGTGTGTGTGTCGTCGAGGTCGGGGGGTCACGGGTCCTGGTTCCGTCGTGTTCCCGCCCGGTTGAGTCAGGGATGGTCGTGTCAACTGACTCTGAGCGGGTACGTACGAGCCGGAAGATGGTCTACGAATTGTTGGCCTCGTCGGTTCAGATGGACCGTGCGGATGCGTCGGTGCACGCGTGGATGGAGCACTACGGCGTGAGACCCGAGCGGATGGGAGATCGTGATGAGATCGCCACGGTCGCCCAACCACCGAAGGTGCAGGATGACCTGTACGTGCGCGACTATGAGCGTTGCATCCTCTGTTACAAGTGTGTCGAGGCATGTGGAGACGATGCGCAGCACACCTATGCGATTGCCACGGCCGGCCGGGGCTTTGACGCCCACATCTCGACCGAGGCCGACGTGGCCCTACCCGATTCGGCGTGTGTCTACTGCGGCAACTGCATCGGCGTGTGTCCTACCGGGGCCCTGGTGTTCAGGACGGAGTTCGACATGCGTTCCGAGGGCACCTGGGACGAGGACTCCCAGGAGGTGACCACAACCGTCTGTGCGTTCTGCGGTGTCGGCTGCAACCTTGAACTCCACGTACAGGACAACTCGATTGTGAAGGTCACCTCTCCCGTCGACCATTCGGTGACGACCGGTCACCTGTGCATCAAGGGACGCTTTGGTTGGCAGCACGCCCAGAGCTGACCTCTGACGTCGCTGCCACTGGTTGGGCTCTTGCCACATGGTAGCAAAATGGGACTTCCTCTTCCCATTTACTGAATGTCATGGCTAGAGTGCCTTGCGTCACACCTCGGGCGGATCCCGTTGTTGCGTCTCCGGGCGCCTTGCTGGACGCCGCCTAACCTGTGTGACTTTTTTATCCGGCATGGATGGAGGACATACCGAAATGGCAAGACATATGCGATTGACCGTCGCGTTGGTACTGGGGTTTGCGCTCGTTGCGTCAGCCTGCGGTTCTGACAGCGATGATGATGATGCTGCGGCTCCGGCTCCGGCTGCGACTACTGCGGCTCCGGCTGCAGCTGCAACAACTGCGGCTCCGGCTGCAGCTGCGACTACTGCGGCTCCGCCTGCTACGGCTCCGCCTGCTGCTCCTGTGGAGGTTTCCACGGTTGGTGAGCATCTGGGTGACGGGTCGTTGGGGATGGTTGAGGTTGGTCCTGGTGAGGCGATCCAGATTCGTTCTTTGAACGCGATCAGTGGTGATGTGGCTTTCTTGGGTATTCCCAATGAGAACGGCATCAGGATGGCTGTTGAGGATTACGGCCAGATTGGTGGCCACGACGTTGATCTTGGTACCGGTATGGATGATCTGTGTAGCGCTGATGGTGGTCAGGCTGCGGCTCAGACCATTGTTGCTGACCAGGATGTGATCGGTGTGATCGGTACCAGTTGTTCTGGTGCTGCTACGGCTG